>Ga0268386_10001525_pt1 | contig 15919 bp, 10 predicted proteins | sample RVTome_15_FD_200260 | JGI IMG/M metagenome (GOLD analysis project Ga0268386, IMG submission 200260) | Soil microbial communities from uranium-contaminated site in the Upper Colorado River Basin, Wyoming, United States - RVT150D86... ...
CGCGAGCCGATGCAAGTCCACGCGGCCTCCGCGCTCGGCGACGATCTCGAGAAAGCCCGCCAGCGCGCCGACCCTGGCGTGGGGTAGCGGCGCCGGGAGCGCCCGGGTCCCCGGCTGCGCGTCGCCGCGGGCCTCCGGCCGGGTGAGCAGCCGGTACAGCTCGTCGGTGAAGGCCTGGACGTCGGGGTCTTCGCGAGTCAGTTCAGAGGGCGCGAGCTGAGGGGCAGGCCGTAGGTCCGGCGGGGCATCGCGGTGGTCCATCGACGTGCCAGCGCCGCCAGATCGCCCGGGCGATCTCTCGACCCTGATTCCTCACACCATGCCTGGATCCGGCGCCGGATCTCGTCTCGCGCTCGCCGGCGCCGAATTAATTTCGCCTTCGCGGGCGCACCGCGTTAGCGTCACGACTATGAATACTGTGGTCGTGGTCGGGATGGCAGCCACTCTCGCCGGCCCGCTCCGGTCGTTCCTCCGGTCGCGCCTCGGCTCGATGACGCTCTTTCGGGAGGCGTCGTTCTGGCGCTGGCAGCGCCAAGTGAGGAAGCAGCAGCGAGCCCTGCGCGTCGGCACTCGACACAGATAGCGGGCGACGCAGCCGCTCGGCGCCGCCGCGACGTCATTCGACCGGGAGTCGTATCGTCACCGGCGCATCTCGAGGACGGCCGCCGTCGCAGGCGGGAGCCACCCTTCTAGACTCCACGGTAGGGCTGACCCCACCGGTCCTGGTAGACGACGTCCGCGAGCGGGCCCCGGCCGACGGGGCCGAATCGTCCCATCGGGTAACCGATGGGCAGGATGGCGTAGGAGTGGACGCCAGGCGGCAGGCCGAGCGCGGCCTCCGCTTCCTTCTCGTAGAGCAAGTGGCGTGTCGTCAGCGTCGCTCCCAGCCCGAGCGCGCGTGCCGCCAGCAGCATGTTCTGGACGGCGGGGTAGATCGAGGCGCCCGACCAGCGCGTCGGCGGCGTCGGCCCGTCCTCGAGGCAGGCCACGATCCAGACCGGCGCCTCGTGGAAGTGATCGGTCAGGTACTGCACGGCCGCGTGCTGGCGGTCGTAGGCTTCACGGCTCACGCCGGGCGGCGGCGCGCTCTCGAGGTAGCGCGGTCCCACCACCTCGTCGAAGGCGCGCTTGTAGTAGGTCTGCACGGCCTGCTTGATCCCGGCGTCCTTGACGACCAAGAACCGCCACCGCTGCGTGTTGCCGCCGTTGGGCGCGCACACCCCGGCGCGGAGGATCTTCGCGATCAGCGCATCGGGCACCGGATCGGGCTTGAGTCGTCGCATGGCCCGCATCGTGTGCACGACGTCGAACAGGTCGGCCATCTCGGACATCGCATCCCTCCCTGGAAGACCGCGGCGTTCGGTGGAGCTTCAGTCGTCGAGGCCGCCGAGGATGCGGCCGCCGGCCACGCGCCTCGACTATACTATGGCCCGCAGGCTCTCGACGTCTCCCGGACCCTGGGGTCCTCCCTGGAGGGTCGATGCATCAATACGTCGCGCGACGGCTCCTGCTGTTCATACCCTCGCTGCTGGGGGCGTCGATCGTGATCTTCGTGCTGCTGCGGCTGGTCCCCGGCGACATCGCCGAGATCATCGTCTACCAGGCCGGCGCCGAGTCGGCCAGCGTCCAGCAGCAGCAGGTCAAGGAGATCCGGGAGGAGCTGGGCCTGGATCGGCCCATCGTCGTGCAGTACCTCGCCTGGCTCGGCAACGCTCTCCGTGGGGACTTCGGACATTCCTACATCCAGCAGCGCCCGGTCACCGAGATCCTGCGCGAGCGCTTCCCGCGCTCGATGCAGCTGGCCTTCCTGACCCTGGTGGCGGCGGTCGTGTGGGCGGTTCCGCTCGGCGTCATCTCGGCCGTGCGGCAGAACACGTGGGCCGACTACCTGGTCCGCATCGTGTCCATCAGCGGCCTAAGCCTGCCCATCTTCTTCACGGGTGTGCTGATCCTGTGGGCGCTCGTGCGGTTCTTCCGCTGGCTGCCGCCACTGGAGTGGGTGTCGTTCTTCGACGATCCCCGCGAGAATCTGAAGCATCTGGTCTTCCCGACGCTGGCCCAAGCCTACTACATCGCGGCCCCCATCATGCGGCTCACCCGCTCGCAGATGCTCGAGGTGGTCCGGCAGGATTACGTCCGGACCGCCCGGGCCAAGGGGCTCGCGGACCGCGCCGTGGTCTACCGCCACGCGCTGTCGAACTCGCTGCTGCCGGTGGTGACCTTCGTCGGCTGGTGGGGCGGGCGGCTGCTGGGCGGCCTCGTCATCATGGAGATCATCTTCGCCGTGCCGGGCATGGGCACCGCGCTGGTTCAGGCGGTGAGCAACCGCGACTACCCGACCGTGCAGGCCATCGTGTTCGTGATGGCGCTCGTCTTCCTCACGCTCAATCTCCTCGTGGACATGATCTATGGCTGGCTCGATCCCCGTATCCGGTATGCCTGACGTGGCGGAGCGGGCCGGTGTGGCGGTGGGCGTGGCCGGGGCGCCGGCGACCGCGCGGTCGTGGGGCCCGCTCGGCCACGTGGGCTGGTTCGTGGCGCACCAGCCGCTCGGCGCCGCCGGGGCCCTGATCGTGACGGTGCTGATCGTCGCGGCCGTCTTCGCGCCCGCGCTGGCCCCGCACGGCCCCAAGGACGCGGCCTTCGCGCCCTACCTGCCGCCCAGCTCCGAGTTCCTCATGGGCACCGACCACCTCGGCCGCGACATGCTGAGCCGCGTGGTCTGGGGAGCCCGGCTCTCGCTCTACGTGGGGCTGAGCGCGGTCCTCCTGGGGATCAGCCTGGGGGCGCTGTGGGGCATCGTCACCGCCTACTTCGGCGGCGTGACCGACAGCTCCAGCCAGCGCGTGGTCGACAGCCTCATGGCGCTGCCACCCATCGTGCTCGCGCTCGCCCTCATGGCCGCCCTCGGCCAGTCGGTCACCAACGTCATCATCGCGCTGTCCGTGCTGCTCATTCCCACGGCGGCCCGCACCATGCGCTCGGTCGCGCTGTCGATCAAGGAGATGCCCTACGTCGAGTCGGCCAGGGCCGCCGGCGCGGCCGAGTGGCGGATCATCTTCCGGCACGTGGTGCCGAACACCCTGGCCACCTACATCGTGATGTTCACGGTCAATATCGCCTACGCCATCGTGGTGGAGGCCTCGCTGTCCTTCCTCGGCCTCGGCGCGCCGCCCGACGAGCCCTCGTGGGGCAGCATGCTGACGGCCGGAACCCAGGCGCTGGAGACGGCGCCCTGGATGGTGTTCTTCCCGGGCCTGGCGATCAGCCTCACGGTGTTCGGGCTGAACCTGCTGGGCGACTCGATCCGTGACCTCACCGACCCGCGGCTCCGGGGCGGCCTCGGATGACCGCGCCAGAGGAGATCCCACCATGCGACGACTGTCCGTCCTGATCGCGATCCTGACCACCCTCGCCCTCGCCTCCGGCGCGGGCGCGCAGGAGAAGCCCCGCTCCGGCGGCATCCTGAACTGGTACGTCTACGGCGACCCCGGCCGGCTCGACATCCACCTGGAATCGCCGCTGTCCGTGCAGCAGGCCCTGGCCGGCATCTACTCCGGCCTCCTGCACCGTGACCCCGACGACCCGAGCAAGATCATCGGCGACCTGGCCGAGCGGTGGACGGTGTCGGGCGACGGCAAGGTCTACACCTTCCACCTCCGCAAGGGTGTGAAGTGGCACGACGGGCAGCCGTTCACCTCGGCGGACGTGAAGGCCACCTTCGACCGGGTGCTGAGCCCCACCGTCAAGAGCCCGCGCTGCGGCTCGATGCTCAAGCCCGTCGTCGCCAGCGCGGAGGCCGTCGATCCCCATACCTTCCAGGTGGCGCTCAAGTTCCCGGCCGCCCCGTTCCTGGAATACACCGCCTCGGCGTGGTGCCGCATCGCCGCCAAGCACGTGCTCGACAAGTACGGCGACCTGTCCAAGCCCGAGGCGCAGATCGGCACCGGGCCCTTCAAGTTCAAGCGCTACGAGCGGGGCAGCGTGATCGAGTGGGAGAAGAACAAGGACTACTTCCTGCCCGGCCTGCCCTACCTCGACGGGGTGAAGCAGTACGTGCTGGTCGGCTTCCCCACCCAGCTGGCCGCCGCCAAGGCCGGGCGCGTCATGCTCTGGGACACCTGGCCCCCGATGAAGAAGACTGACGCCGACGAGCTTCGGCGCGCCCGGGGCGATGCCGTCGACATCTCGCAGAACTCGATCAACACGATCTTCCTTGCCTTCATGCACACCCAGAAGCCGCCCTTCGACAACCCCGACATGCGGCGGGCCGTGCACCTGGCTCTCGACCGGCAGGAGATCGTCGCCAAGGCGCTGGAGGGCGCCGGCATCCCCTGCGCCGTCCTCGATCCCAAGCTCTCCGGGCCCTACGCCCTGCCGCTCGAGGAAGTGAACAAGCTGCCGGGCTGCCGGCAGCCGAAGGACCAGGACATCGCCGAGGCCAAGCGGCTCGTGGAGAAGCACTACCCCAACGGCGTGGACGTGGAGGCGGCCGTGCGCTCGGTGGGCAACTACGTCGACCGCGCCCAGCTCATCCTGTCGCAGCTCCGCAAGGTCGGCATTCGCGGCACGATCAAGACCTACGAGAGCGCCGCCGGCTTCGCCGTCTTCGGCAAGGGCGACTTCGTATTTCTGCCCACCCAGGACCGGGCCATGGTCACGGTGGACCCCGGCGACCTGTTCAGCCTGGTCTACACGACGGACGCCGGCAGCAACTGGGGCAAGTGGACGGACACGAAGGCAGATGAGCTGACCGCCCAGGGCCTGCGGGAGGCGAACCCCGAGAAGCGCAAGCAGATCTACTGGGAGCTGCAGCGCCACCTGCTGAGCGGCGCGCCCTCCGCCATCCCGGTGGCCTGGGTCGAGGGTTACCACTTCGTGGACCGGAAGGTGCGCGGCTACCGGTTCGCGCCCACCGTCTACGACAACAACACGTTCATGAAGGTCTGGCTGGCCCCGTAGCCGGCCCGGCCGGACGGCCGACGACGGGGGCCGGGTCCATTGCGCGCGGACCCGGCCCCTGCTACGTTTCGGCACCACGTCGGACATCGCGTACCCAACGGAGGGGCTCTCATGCAGCCTGGATGGCTCACGCAGTTCTTCACACCGCAGACCGAGACCCAGCAGGATCCGGCTCCTGACACCGAGGGGCTCTCGCGTCGTGACGTCATGAAGGGCGGGTTCGTCACCGGCGTGGCGGTCGGGATGGCCGCCGGGGGGGCGGTGATGCCCGAGCGGGCCGAAGCGCAGGCGTTCAACAACCCGCTGAGCAACCAGTGGTGGCCTTCGCCGTGGGGCGCGCAGGACCAGAAGGGCGCGCACAATCGCATCACGCCGGCGAAGGTGCGCGAGGCGGCCGGGCTGGTCAAGACCGGCAAGGTCTACCCGCTCGGCCGCGTGCTGGAGCGCGGCATCCCCGTGTTCGGCGAGCGGCTGGGGGCTCACGTCGTGATCCCCGGGTCGCCGACGGGTGGCCCCTTCGGGAACCACAAGCTCTACTACCACGACGAGCTCTTCGTGGGCGAGATCGGCCAGGCCGGCACCCAGTTCGACGGGCTCGGCCACATCGGCATGGTCGCCGGCGACGGGAAGATCCGGTACTACAACGGGCTCACGCAGGACGAGGTGCACGGCACCTACGGGCTCAAGAAGCTCGGCATCGAGAACCTTCCCCCCTTCTTCACCCGCGGCGTCCTCCTCGACGTGCTCGCCCTCAAGGGCGGCGAGCGGCTACCGATCAACTACGTGATCACCGTCGACGACATCCAGCAGACGCTGCGCCGGCAGAACGTGCGCGAGCCCGGCGAGGGCGACGTGGTGCTGTTCCGCACCGGCCACGGCAAGCTCTGGAAGAAGGACAACGCCGAGTTCAACAAGGGCTGCCCGGGGCCCGGCCTCACCGCGGGGCGCTGGCTCGTCGACAGGAAGGTGGTCGTGGTCGGGGCGGACACGTGGCCGGCCGAGGCCGTCCCCGGCGAGGACCCGAACGTCCCGTTCGCGTGCCACACGCTGTGGCTCACGATGAACGGCATGTACATCAACGAGAACCTCGACCTCGAGGCGCTGGCCGCCGACCGCGCGTACGAGTTCGCGTGGTCGTTCAACCCGCTGCCATTGAAGGGCGGCACCGGCTCTCCGGGCAACTCGGTCGCCATCGCCTGACCGCGGCGCCCCGCGGCCGGCCCGGCCCGCCGAGGCCGGCCGCATGGAGTACACTGGCGGCCTCGTCACGACCCGGGGTCATCATCGCCGAGGAGGCCAGACATGATCGGTCAGCGGCGTCGTCCAGCGGTTGTCCTGGCGGTTGCGCTCATCGGCGCCCTCCTGCTGCCCACCGACCGGCTCGCCGGGCCGGCCGCGGCCCAGGGCAAGCCGGAGGGCGAGGTCAAGTTCGCGATGTACGTGACGCTGGCCCCGGCGTGGTACGATCCGGCCTCGGTGCTCGGGTTCATCACCCCGTTCTGGATCATGTACGCGATCCACGACGCGCTGGTGAAACCGATGCCCGGCAATCTGATGACGCCGAGCCTCGCGGAGTCGTGGACCGCGAGTCCCGACCAGAAGACGTACGAGTTCAAGCTGCGCGAGGGACTCAAGTTCCACAACGGGGATTCCTTCACCTCCGAGGACGTCAAGTACAGCTTCGGGCGGATCAAGACCAAGGTCCTCCTGGACAAGGTGCGGGAGGTCGAGACGGTCGGCCCCCATCGCGTGCGCTTCCACCTCAAGGAGGCGTGGCCGGACTTCATGACCTTCTACGGCACCCTCGCCTCGGGTGCCGCCTGGATCGTGCCGAAGAAGTACATGGAGCAGGTGGGTGTGGAGGGCTTCCGCAAGCACCCGATCGGCCTGGGTCCCTACAAGTTCGTGAGCCAGCAGCCCGGCATCGAGCTGGTCGTGGAGGCCAACGAGAGCTACTGGCGCAAGATGCCCTCGGTGAAGCGGCTCGTCTTCAAGAGCGTCCCCGACAGCAGCACGCGCCTGGCCATGGTCAAGCGCGGCGAGGTCGACCTCGCCTACCTGCTGGACGCTCCCCAGGCCCAGGAGGTCCAGCGCGACCCCAACCTCAAGCTGGCGTTCTCGGGCGGCATCGGCACCTTCTACCTCGACTTCCTCGACCAGTGGGATGCGAAATCCCCGTGGCACGACCGCCGGGTGCGGCTGGCGGCCAGCCACGCCATCGATCGGCGGACAATCAACGAGGCCGAGAACCTGGGCGCCTCCAAGCTCACCGGCAACATCGTCCCCAAGACGTTCGAGTTCGCGCTGCCGCTCGAGCCCCACCCCTACGATCCCGCGAAGGCCAAGCAGCTCCTCGCCGAGGCGGGCTACCCGAACGGCTTCGACGCCGGCGAGCTGTACCCGTGGCCGCCCTACTTCTCGATGGGCGAGGCCGTGGCCACCAATCTAGCCGCGGTGGGCATCCGGACCCAGCTGCGCACCATGGAGCGGGCGACCTTCTACTCCGCGCTGGCGACGAAGAAGCTGAAGGGGCTCTGCCTCTGCATCGTCGCCGTCTACGGCAACGCCGCCTCGCGCATGTCGCAGATCGTCCCCAGCGAGGGCGCCTATGCCTACGGCGCGTACCCCGACGTCGAGGCGCTCTACCGGCAGCAGGAGCGCGAGACGGACCGCAAGAAGCGCGAGGAGCTGCTGCACCGCATCCAGCAGCTGCTCCACGAGCGCGTGCGCTTCGCGGCGATCTACGACTACATCTGGCCGAGCGGCGTGGGCCCGCGGATCGACAATCCCGCGCTCATGCTGATCGACCCCTACCCGTGGGCGGCGCCCCTGGAGGAGGTGCGGCTGAAGAAGCCGTAACCCGGGCCCGGGCGCGGGCCGGCGCGCGTCCGGACGAAGGACGCGGCGAGGTCGCTACTTCGTCCCGAACAGGCGGTCGCCGGCGTCGCCGAGGCCGGGCACGATGTAGCCGTGCTCGTCGAGGTGGCTGTCGATGGCCGCCGTGAACACGGCAATGTCGGGGTGGTGCTCGTGGAAGTTCGCCAGCCCTTCGGGACAGGTCAGCAGGCAGACGAACTTGATCGAGCGGGGGCGGGTGTCCTTCAGCCGGCCGACCGCGGCCACCGCGGAGTTACCGGTGGCCATCATCGGATCGACCACGATGACGTCGCGGCCGCCCATCTCCCCCGGCACCTTGAAGTAGTACTCGACGGCCACCAGCGTCTTGGGATCGCGGTAGAGGCCCACGTGGCCGACCCGCGCGCTCGGGATCAGGCGCAGCATGCCGTCGAGGATCCCGGTGCCCGCCCGCATGATGGACACGAGCGCGATCTTCTTGCCGTCCAGCATGGGGGCCTGCATGCGCGCCAGCGGCGTGTCGATGGCCACGGGATGCGTGCGCAGATCGCGGGTGACCTCGTAGGCCATGAGCATGCTGAGCTCGCCCAGCAGATTGCGGAAGGCCGACGTGCTCGTGCTCTTCATGCGCATGAGACTGAGCTTGTGCTGCACCAGCGGATGGTCGACGACGTGGACCTCACCCGGCATGGCACACGACCGTCACCGCTCAGGCTCCCTCGTCGGCCAGCGCGTGCAGCGCGGCGAAGGGCTCCTTGCGGTCCGGCGAGAAGAACAGGGCGCGGAGGGGATCGGCGGCCGCGGCGCGCACGAACGCGGCGGTGCGGGCCTGTCGGTCGGTGCTGCCGATGTTCTTCACGATCCGGTACTTGATCTCGGGAACCGAGAGGTCGACGATCAGCGTCGAGCCGCCCCGGAACGTGTGGCGCGGCGTTCCCGTGGCGCCGTCCTCGGCCATCGTGGTCGACTGGGTCAGCGCGACGATCACCTGCGGGGTGGGCCGCCCGTCGGGACCGATCCGCATGGCCGGGCGCAGGTCGTGCACCTCGAAGCTCCGGGCCGGATCGATCCCCAGCTCGGCGGCGAACGCCGGGACCTCCCTGAAGGCGGCGCGGAGCTGGCTGCGCAGCGTGACCCGGCGCGCGCGCGCCTGGGCGAACCGCTCCGCGCGGTCCTCCAGGTAGAGGCAGGCGTTGGCATAGCGCTCCAGCCCTTCGACGACCTCCTTGTACTGCTCCAGGATCCCCGCCTGCACACGCCGGGGGAACCGGGACAGGTCGAGCCCCTGCCAGCGCAGCGTGTCCACCGACAGCGTGCGCACGGTATCCGCCGTGGGCGCGCCGATGTTCACGGGATAGATCCCGCGCCGCCGGAACGCCTCGACGAAGGCCACCCGGTAGCCGAGACGGTCGTCGCGGACGAGGTCGACGTCGGCGGTGATGAGAGCGCGCAGGTACTCGAAGAACGTCGGGTCCACCGGCGGCAGGTAGTCGAGCGCCCGGATGCACATGGTGAGGACGTGGCCCGCCGACTTTGCCGCCTCGTCGGCGAGCCGCCGCACGAGATCCGGGTGGATCGCGCCGTCCGGCAGCACGCCCGTCCCCGCGGTGGCGATCCGCAGGAGGTCGGCCGTGCGCGTCTTGTAGATGGCGATGAAGGCGTCGAACACGGCCGCCACGAGGACGGCGCCGCGCGCGTGGGGCGTCAGGCGCCGCTGCAGCTCCGACGGGTCGGGCGGGATCCGCGTCCAGACCCCGTTCACCAGCGTGCCGATCGCATCGCGGAGCGCGCCCCGCCGGCCGGTGGCGTGCCCCAGCTGGACGGCGAGCCGGCCCAGGTTCGACTCGGCCTCGAGATCGCCACGGGTCCGGGCGATCTCGCTCTCCAGCACCTCGGCGATGGTGAAGTGCTGCAGGAGGGCGACGACGTCGGCGAACGCCTCGTGCAGGGCCAGCACGTCCGGATTGGTCGGCTCGTTGAAGCGGCGGTGCATGCCGTCGAGGATGGCGTGCGTCGTCTCGTGCGCGATGATGTCGTGCGACAGGCAGGTGTAGACGCGGCTGCCGGGCATGTGCTCGCCGGGGTCGTCGGCCGAGGCCTCGAAGTAGCCGAACTGCAGCGCGACCTCCTCGGGGCTGTAGAAGGCGTTCGCCTGCCGGAGCGCGTGCGGCCGGATCGCGAGCTGGCCCACGAACTGGCTGTCGTCGAAGGCGTTCCGTGGGTTGGGGCGCGGCCGCCAGAGCACGGGCCGGCCGAGCGCGCGCTCGAAGTGCTCGATGGTCTTCATCGCCACCGTGTACACCATCTGCTGGTGGAACTGGGGGTTGCCCTCCCCCGGAGCCCAGCCGTCCTGCGCGAGGAGGCGAGGATCGTTCAGGTTCACCGGCTCGTAACGTCGGCCCGCCGCGTCCACGTCGTCGATCGCGAGGTACTCGCCGGTGAGCCCCTTCTGATCGAGCGCCTCCCAGCGTACCCGCAGCGTCACCTCGTTGACGCTGGCGGTGGCGAGCCGGGTCGACAGGCTGGGGTCCACGGCGTAGACCCGCAGACGGCGGTGGGCCGGGCGGCGCGGTGCGGGCTGCACGTCGCAGACCGGGAGCATCTCGGCGACGACGTCCTGAGAGCGCGCCGTGCGCGGGGCCGATCGGCCCGCGGCCGCGGGGTAGCGCGCCGCCACGTGCTTGCGCAGGGCGAGCGATGCCCCCCGGTCCTCGATGACCGCTTCCATCAGGGCCTTCAACCGGGCGGTGTCGAGCGGCCGCGTCGCGTCCGGGTCGGGCACGAGGGCCTGCAGTCGCGGGTTGAGGACCCAGCGCTGCGCGAGCTCGAGATTGAACATGCGCTCACGCGGGGGGATCTCCGCCACGCCGAGGCCGGTGAGGACCCGCAGGAATGCGAACGAGTCGTCGTCGGCCGGCGTCTGGGCCAGCCCCAGCGCGGGCCGCACGCCGAGCGCCCGGCTCGCCTGGAGAATGCCGGTGCCCAGGCGCTTGCGATCGTCCTGGTTACGGGCGGTGGTGAAGAGCGCATGGCGCACCGCCTCCACCCGGCGCCAGTCCCGCGGCAGCTCGCGCTTGTACTTCTCGAACCAGAGGGCCACCGCCGCCGCCACCTGCGGCGTGGCCGCCGACGTCCCCTCGCCGTTGCGGCGGACGGCATCGGGGCACCCGAACCGCGGCCACGGGATGTTGGGCGTGTAGGCCGCGATCGCGGAGCCCATGCGGCTCGGGGGACCGTAGTTGCCCTCGAGAGTCGTCAGGCCCTTGAGTCCCTCGTAGGGCTTGTGGTTGGCCATCACCCCGCAGGCGGCGATGACGCGGCCATAGCGCGCCGGGTACACGAGATTCCGCGTCGGCAGGCCGTTGGCGTTGTTGCCCGCCGCGGCCACGACGCAGAGGCCGCCCAGGTAGGCGTCGTCGACGGTCTCGGCCCAGGCGCGCGAGGGCAGCCCGCCCATGCTGAGCGTGACGACGTCGCAGCGCTGCTCGAGCGCGTAGCGCAGTGCCCGCGCCAGCGCGCTCGTACGGAGGAGCACCACCCGATCGGCCACCCGCAACGGCAGGACCTCGGCCTCCGGCGCACCCCCGAGGTACACTCCGTCGGCGTCGGGGACCCGCCCGCCGGCAAGGATGCCGATCGTGCCGGTGCCGTGCCCGGAATTGTCGATCAGGAGCAAGCTGTTGTCCGGATCCTCCGCGCTGTTGCGGTCCCGGTCCCCGTCGACGAAGCTCCGCTCGAGGTGTCGGATCACGTGCTCCGGCGTGGTGACGTGCGCGCGGTAGTACCCGGTGTCGAGGTGCGCGATCCGCGTGCGCGGGTCGCTGAACGGCACGCTGTCGCGTGCCGGCCCGAGCTGAGAGAACGCCTCGCCCAGATGCCACGCGAACGCGTCGGGGCCGACCGCCTTGCCGCTGCCACCGTCCTGCGGGATCGATCCGCAGTCGGCGCCGACGGCGAAGGCCTGGGGCGGCGCCTCGTTGGTGTCCAGGTAGACGTCGTGCACGACGTCGGGCTCGGCGAAGAGGACGTCCGACCCGGCGACGCCGAGCCGATCGGCGATGCGGGTATGGGCGAGGTCCCAGGGGGTCGCGGCGCCGTCGGGCAGGTCGGCGAGGAACCACTGCGGTCCGGCGCCGAGTCCGAACGCCGCCGCGGCCGCTCCGGGAGTGTCGTGAAGCGGACGGAGGTTGACGCGTGACGCCGCAGCGCCAAGCGCGGGCGAGGGTCGGAGCTTGATCAGGATACGGTGGTTTTCGGCGGCGGACTCGCTGGTGGCTGGCACGGCTCCCTCCCGGTCCCGAGGTCCTTCATCCTGCGGCGCCACCATAGCCAATCTCGCCGGCGGGTCGCAAGAGGTGAGCACGCCGCCTGGGCGGGGACGCAGCTCGGCGCGGACGCACGGGCTCGGCGCCGGCCGGCTCGATCACGGCATCAGCGTTCTCAGGATCAGGCCGACGACGGCACAGGCCGCCAGGACGTGAATGACGTTGCGCTTGTAGCGCACCAGGGCCACGGCTGCCGCGATGGCGATGACGGCCGCCACCCAGTCGAAGGCGCCGGCCAGGCCCCGGGGCCAGAGGACGTGGTAGGCGAAGAACACGGCCAGGTTCAGGATCACGCCCACGACCGCCGCGGTGATGCCCGTGAGCGGCGCGGTGAACCGGAGGTTGCCGTGGGTCGATTCCACCAGCGGCCCGCCGGCCAGAATGAAGACGAACGACGGCAGGAAGGTGAACCAGGTCACCAGCGCCGCCGCCACCGCGCCGGCGACGAACAGCAGGTCCGGACCGAACAGCGCCTGCACGTAGGCGCCGACGAAGCCGATGAAAGCCACCACCATGATGAGCGGCCCGGGATTCGCCTCGCCCAGTGCCAGGCCGTCGATCATCTGGGTGGGGGTGAGCCAGCCGTAGTGCCCGATGGCGCCCTGGTAGATGTACGGCAGCACCGCGTACGCGCCGCCGAACGTGAGGAGAGCGGCCTTGGTGAAGAACCGACCCATCTGGGTGAGGGTGTGGTTCCAGCCGTAGCTCAGGACGAGCAAGGCCATCGGCACCAGCCAGAGCGCCAGCCCCACCACGCCGACCCGCACCAGGCGCGACCAGCGAAAGCGGGCGTGCTCCGGTGTGGGCGTCTCGTCGTCGATCACCGCCGGACCGTAGGACCGGCTCGCCGCCCCGTGACCGCCGACCCTGAACCGATCCGGCGCCAGGCGTCCGCCCACGTATCCGATCAGCGCTGCGCCGGCGACGATGGCCGGAAACGGCACGTGCAAGGCGAAGATCGCGACGAACGCCGCGGCGGCGATGGCCCACATCAGCCCGTTCTTCAGCGCCCGCGACCCGATGCGGTGGACCGCGTGCACGACGACGGCGGTGACCGCCGGCTTGATGCCGTAGAACAGGCCCGCCACCACCGCCACGTCGCCGAAGGCGATGTAGAGCCAGGACAGCACGATCAGGAAGCCGAGGCCGGGCAGCACGAACAGCACGCCCGCGACGATGCCGCCCGGGGTGCGGTGCATGAGCCAGCCCATGTAGGTGGCCAGCTGCATGGCCTCGGGGCCGGGCAGCAGCATGCAGTAGTTCAGGGCGTGCAGAAAGCGTCGCTCGCTGATCCAGCGGCGCTGCTCGACCAGCTCCCGGTGCATCAGCGCGATCTGGGCGGCGGGGCCGCCGAACCCGATGAGCCCGAGCTTCAGCCAGAGCCGGAACGCCTCCCAGAAGTGGACCTGCACCGGGGCGCCGGGGCGCTCTTCCGCTGCGGCGGTCGTGGCAACGGCTACCGTCGCATTCATGCTACGCCTCTCCTTCTCGCGAGTCGCATGTCGGCGCCCGGTCCGCCAGGGACAGGCGCTGCGATCGACCCGCGCTCGCGCGTGATCCACTGCATGGCGGTCTCCTATCTCCGGGACGTGGTGGCGTAGAGGCCCTCGCACAGCGTCATGCCCTGCGCGAGCACCTGGTGGTCGTCGGGCGACGCGGCGAGCAGGGCGCGGATGGCGACGTCGAGGCCGCGCGCTTCCTCGTGCGGGTACTTGCCGTCTCGCAGGTCCGCCTCGTGCACGACCTCGGCGAGTCGCCGCAGGCGCCGGTCGCGCAAGCGCGCCCGCCTGACCAGCGTCTCGAACGTGCAGTCCTCGCCCTGGTGGCTCAGCTCCACGCCGGGGGCGTCGAACGGGATGGCGTCCGCGGGGAACTCGGCGGGCTCCGCAAACACGAATTCCGCCGCGGGGTCGATGAACCGCTTGATCAGCCAGGCCGAGGCGATCCGGTCGATGTGCGGGCGCGGGCGCGTGACCCAGCGCCGCCCTCGCAGCGTGGCGAGATCGAGAGTCGGACGCTCTTCACGGCGGAGCGATTCGGGGCGTCGGGTCCGCATGGCGATGGCCTCCTCGAGGCGCCTTACCTCGACGCCGCCGGGGGCGCCGAAGAAGTCGATGTCACGAACGCGCTGGTGGTCCTTGGCGAGCCGTGTCAGCTCCTCCTGCACGCGGGCACTGGTCGCGGAGGACTTCCGGTCGAGGCCCTGCAGCACCTTGCGATAGCGCCCGGCGAGCCGCCGGTAGTCCTCGTCGCGCGGCTCGTGGAACAGCCGCCGCACATCGTCGGCGCCGACGTTCTCGATCTGCTGGACGCGGATCAGCGTCGCCTCGCCGCCTTCGCGCTGGATCTCCTGGGCGAGCCACTGAAAATCCTCGTACCGCTCCGGCGTGTCGGGCAGCAGGTAGGCCGAGCGCTTGAGCGGGACCGCGCCGAGCGAGCGCAGCCGCCGCCAGACCCGCACGCGCAGGCTCGAGGGGGTGGGCGGGACGCCGACCAGCAGGAGGAGCAGCGGCTCACCATTCATGTTGTGACATGAAACAATAGTTTCATCGCCACGTCAAGCTCGAACGGTCAGGAGGTCCCCGTCCGAATCTGCGTGCGCCGTTCTCAGCAGGCGGAGTCTTTCTCGCGGCTCGGTACCGTCGCCGCCACGTACGCTGCGGTTACCACCCCATCGCCCGCGCTGCCCGACGGGGGTCGGCGCCGCCGTACAGGATCCCCCTCTCCAGATCGGCCGAGATCGCGCACACGCCCGCGGTGCCGATCGACAGGTCGGGCAGCCACTGCACCCGATGACCGAGCGCGGCCAGCGCCCCGCCCGTCGCCTCGCCGATGGACCGCTCGAGGTCGAGGCGACCGGGATGGTACGGATGCGGCTCGAACGAGCCCGGGAAGCTGTGCGTGACGAACCGCGGCGCCTCGACCGCCTCCTGGATGCCCATGCCAAACACCGTGTGGTTCAGGAAGACCTGCAGCATGCCCTGGGGCTGAAGATCGCCGCCGGGCGCGCCGAAGGGCATCACCCACCGTCCGCCGCGGCGGGCGAGCGCCGGGTTGGGCGTGAGGCGCGGACGCTTGCCGGGCGCGACGCTGGACGGGTGGCCCGGCACCGCCCAGGACTGCGAGCCGCGCGACGAGGGGCAGAAGCCGAGGCCGGGGATCACGGGCCCGTCCCACGACACGTCGCTCGGGGTCGCCGAGAACGCATTGCCGTGACGGTCGACCACGCAGACGTAGGAGGTGTCGCCGTCGAGGTCGGCGCCGCCGCCAATCACCGGCCGAGCCGCGCGAGGCATCGCCGGCGCATCGAGTCCGGCCGGACGGCCCGCCGGCGGCATCTCGGGCCAGGCGCTCCCCTGGCGGATGAGCTGCCGCCGCTCGGACGCGTACGCGGGCGCGAGCAGCGCGTCCATCGGCACGGAGACGAAGCGCGGGTCGCCGTAGTACCGCTCGCGGTCGGCGAAGCAGAGCTTCATCGCCTCGGTGACCAGATGGACGTACGCCGGTGCGTTGTGGCCGAGGGCGCGCAGGTCGAGGCCCTCGAGCAGCGCGAGCATCTGCAGCAGCACCGGCCCCTGGCACCAGGGGCCGCAGGTGAGCACGGCCACGTCGCCGAAGCTCGTGCGCACCGGAGGCGCGATCTCGGAGCGGTAGGACGCCAGGTCGTCGGCCGTCAGCCAGCCGCCGTTGTCGCGGTGGTACCGCACCATGACGGCGGCGAGGTCGCCGCGATAGAAGGCGTCCCGCGCGGCGCGGAGACCGGCGGCGCGGCCGTG
>Ga0268386_10001526_pt1 | contig 15914 bp, 10 predicted proteins | sample RVTome_15_FD_200260 | JGI IMG/M metagenome (GOLD analysis project Ga0268386, IMG submission 200260) | Soil microbial communities from uranium-contaminated site in the Upper Colorado River Basin, Wyoming, United States - RVT150D86... ...
CGAACATCGGCTGGTCGTACGCCGGATTCGACACGCAGCTGACGGCACGGTACATCGACTCGATCAGGCTGATCGATCCGGACGGCGCGCCGGGCATCCAGCCGGACCTGAACGTGCCTTCGTACACGTACCTCGATCTGATGCTCGGCTACACGTTTGCCGAACGCACCCGGGTGCAGGTCGGCGTGCAGAATCTGACGGATAAGGAGCCGCCGATCCTGTACCAGAACAACGTGATCAATGCGAATACGGACGTGCAGACGTACGACACGATTGGTCGTGCGTTCTTCGGCAGCATCAGCCACCGGTTCTGACCCTCGTCTGGGGTACTATCGGGTCGCGCGGGCGTACCGCGCGACCCTTTTTTTCGTGACCAGCTTTCGATCCGCGATGAGGACTGCTACACCGAGTCGAGCCGACCTGCTGCGACAAGCGTTCGTCCTGCTCGGGCGCGGTCAGATCAACGAGGCCGAGCGAGCCTGTCGGCACCTGCTCGTGCGCGAGCCCGCGGACAGCGCTGCCGCAACGCTACTGGGTCACGCGCTGCTCGCAAAGGCATGCCCCACCGAGGCGGTGTCGGTGTTCACGACGTTGACGCGGCGTGAACCGACGCAACGGACACACTGGCAGAATCTCGGCACTGCGCTGCGGGCGGCAGGCCGGCTCGATGACGCGCTGGCCGCCTACACGCGCGCAGCACAAGACGACGCGAACTCGGCCGATTTTCTCTATAACGTCGGACTGCTGCACCTCGATCGTGCGGATCTCGAGTCGGCTACGGCGGTGCTCGAGACCGCTGTCCGTCTTGCACCTGATGATGCGGCGATCCGCTGCGCTTGGGCAGACTGCCTGCATCGCCGCATGCGCACCGACGACGCCCTCGAGGCTCTCGCGGGATGGGAAGACTGGCGCAACCTTGACAGTGAGTGTGCGGCTCGCCTCGCGCAGTTGCTGCTGAGTCTCGGCGCAGCGGAGGCCGCGGAACGGGCGCTGGCGCGGGCACGCGGCGATCCGCATCTGAACGCGCACACGGCGCTCACGATCGTCCAGGTTCTCGAGCGCACGAACCGAGTCACAGCCGCACGTGAGCAACTGGCACGCGTACCGCTTGCGACGGCCGGGCAGAGGACGGTCGAGCGTCTCGAACTCGAGGCACTGCTCGCGCAGCGCGAGGGCCGTCACGCCGACGCCTGCGATTTCTATCGCAAGGCGCTCGAGCGAATCGATGCGTTGCACGCGCGCCATCATCAGCTGTTTCCGCTCGCACGGTCGCTCGATGCGCTCGGCGAGTACGAGGCGGCGTTTGCGACATTACGCGAGGCACATGCCTCGCAGGTTGCGGAACTGGCGCGATCTGCGCCGGACATGATCGCGCGGGGTGCCCATACGATGGGGATCACGCAGTTCGGCTGCGACGCTGACGATATCGCCCGCTGGTACGACCCCCACGCGCCGGCAGCCGCTGCAAGTCCGATTTTCGTCGTGGGCTTCCCGCGTTCGGGCACTACGCTGCTCGAGCAGGCCGTGGATGCGCATCCTGCGCTCGAATCGATGGACGAGCAGCCCTATCTGCAATATGCGCTCGACGTGTTGCTCGAACGCGGCGCTGCGTATCCACATCGACTCGCAGACGTGCCGGATCAGGATCTCGCGGCGGCGCGCGAGCACTACTTCAGTCGTGTCCGCCGTCGGGTAGCACTCGCGCCGGGACAGCGACTCGTGGACAAGAATCCGCTGAACCTGCTGCGTCTGCCCGTGATTCGACGACTGTTCCCGAATGCCCGGATCCTGATGGTCGTGCGCCATCCCTGCGATGTGCTGATCAGCTGTTACATGCAGCATTTCCGGGCCCCGGATTTTGCGCTGCTGTGCGCCGATCTCGACCGGCTCGCAACCGGCTATCGGCGCGCGATGGATTTCTGGGTCGCCCAGTACGAGCTGCTGGCGCCGGCCGTGCGGGAGGTGTGCTACGAGCGCTTCGTCGCCGACTTCGATCGGGAGATCCGCTCGATCTGCGAATTCCTCGAACTCGAGTTTGATGACGCGATGCTGGCGCCTGCGGAGCGTGCCCGGCGCCGGCGCTTCGTCAGTACGCCGAGCTACGCTCAGGTCGTCGAGCCGGTGAATACGCGCGCCGTGGGCCGCTCACGGCCGTATCTGCACCACTTCGGCCAGGCAGTGCAGCTGCTCGAGCCCTGCCTCGCACGCTGGGGCTATACGCACTGAGCGTTGACGGGGTGCGCAGCCGACGGAAACCTCAGAAGAGCAGGTAGGTCGAAAGAATGTATTTCTCACCCGACTCGGGGGGCAGGCCGGCGTGCTGGTACATCCAGTAAGGCGGGAACATCAGCAGACGTCCGGCACGCGGTGCGATCGCGAGATCGAGCTGTGGAAACACGGTTTCGCCTCCGGCACCGACGTCGTTCAGGTACCAGAGAAACACCAGATAGCGGTTCGCCACGCTGCCGATCGAATCGAAATGCAGTTGGAACTGCTCGTCGGCCCCGGGCCGGTAGCGCTTCAGAATCAGGTCCGCGATCGTCGGCGCGCGCGGCACCGGGATCCCGACTCCGACGTCGGCATTGTAGTGAGTGACGCGGCGGTCGATCCGTTGATGGAAATGGCGGACGAATCCGGCGTCCGAGAGCCGCGTGACGTTGAGCTCGGTCCAGGCCGAGTTCTCGAGACCCTGCCGGCGGCCACGCCCGTTCGGCTCGTGAAAGCGCGCCAGGGCCGCGAAAGAGTCGACGAGTTGCGTACACATCGGCGGATCGAGGTCGCCGTCATAGACGCGAACGTAATGGCGCAGATCGGTCAACGACATGCCGCAATTGTAGTTCGCCTCGTCTCCTCGCAGGGAGCGCAATGAGCACGCAACTCGAGACGGCGCGCGAGCTGCTGCAGAGTGGCCGAATGCAGGAGGCCGAACAGGCGTTTGAGCGTGCGCTGGAGGAGTTTCCGGAGGATCTGCAGGCGCTCAATGTCGTGGCACTGGGTGCCTTGCGCAACGGCCGGCACGATTGGGCACTCGAACTGCTGACGCGCGCTCGCCGCGTCGATGCCAGTGATGCCGTCACGAACTTCCATCTCGGCAAAGTGCACGAAGCGGCCGGCGCTGCCGAGGCGGCGGCCGCGGCTTACGGCGCGGCGGTCGCGGCGCGCCCGGAGTTCTATGTCGCCCGGCTCGCGTACGCAGCGGCCCTGGAGCGTTGCGGCCAGGCCGACCGCGCACTGATCCAGTACGCACGCAGCCTGAAAGATGCGCAGTCGCAGCAGCGCTGGCTCGATCCGGGGACGACACCCGAGTCGCTGCGGCCACTCGTCGCGCACGCAGTGCGCACGTTCCGCAGCGGTCGCAGGCAGCTTTTTGCACGGATCATCGAACCGCTGCGATCACGCTATGGCGCCCCGGCGATGACTCGCATGGAGAAGTGCCTGCGGATCTATCTGCGCGAGGAACCTGCGCACTGCCCGGACCCGCGACAGGCACCGAGCTTTCTGTACTTCCCCGACCTGCCGACCTCGCCGTATTTCGATCGCCGCCTGTTGGCCTGGGTCGACGCGCTGGAGCAACGCACGCCCGCCATCCATGAGGAGTTACTCGAAGTGATGGCGTCCACTGGGGGCCGCGAGCGCGTCTTCTCGAGCGAGGAGCTGGAGCAACAGCACTTGCGCGGAAGCGGTGCCGCGCCGTCGTGGACCGGCTATTACTTCTGGCGTCACGGTCGGCGCCGCGACGACAACTGCAGTCAGTGTCCGAGCACGGCCTTGGCGCTCGAGGCGCTCCCGCTCGCCCGTGTGCGCGATCATGCGCCGGAAGTGCTGTATTCGGTCTTTACCCCCGGCACGCACCTGCTGCCGCACCGTGGAGTCACGAACACGCGCGCAGTTGCGCACCTGCCGCTGATCGTTCCCGAAGATTGCGCGCTTGTGGTAGGCGGCAAGCAACACGTGTGGGAGGCCGGCCACGTCGTTGCATTCGATGACACCTATGAGCACGAAGCCTGGAATCGCAGCGCCGCGATCCGCGTCGTGCTGATCCTCGACATCTGGAATCCGCATCTGACCGAGGCCGAGCAGGGCGCGGTCGCCGATATCGTCGCCGCTATAGGCGATCTGCGTGAGGGGATTGCCGAGGCCTAGGGATCCTTAGCCCGTGAAGCTGCCGCATCCTTTCTATCGCTTGCTTTTGCGCCTCGATGTCGAGCGGTTGCGCGCCGAAGTCGCAGCCGTGCCGGAATCAGCGTGGGCGCCGCACCCTGCCGGGTTGGCGGGCAATTCGTCGGTGCGCCTGATCGCGGCCGATGGCGGCGAGAACGACGAGGTGGACGGCGAGATGCTGCCGACGCGGCATCTCGAGGCGATGCCTTACGTGCGGCAGGTCCTCGCGAGTTTCGGCGTCGTCTGGAGTCGTTCGCGGCTGATGCGACTCGCACCGCGCAGTAGCGTGCCCGAGCACTCGGACATCAATCATCACTGGTTCAAGCGCGTGCGCCTGCACATGCCTGTGACGACACATCCGGACGTGGCGTTTTACTGCGGCGGGGAGTGCGTGCACATGGCTGCGGGCGAGGTATGGCTGTTCGATAACTGGCGACTGCATCGTGTCGAGAATCCAAGTGCCAGCGAGCGGATTCATCTGGTCGCGGACACGTCGGGAAGCGCAGCGTTCTGGCGCTTCGTCGCCGCGCACGCAGGCGCGACGCCACGCGAGCTGCGCTACGACCCCGGCACGCACTCCGCGATATTGACCGAGCGCGCGCACCGCTCGACCGTAATGCCTGCGGCCGAAGTCGACCTGCTGATCGCAGACCTGCAGGCGGATCTTGCCGATCCTGGCGATCGTGACGGCCGGGCGCGGCTCGAACGTTACGTCGGCGTGCTCGAGGCACTGCGGCACGACTGGCGGCAATTGCTCGCGTTGTACGGCGAAACGGATCGCGGGGTCGCGGAGTGCAAGCGCCTGCGTGACAGCGTCCGCGAAGTCAGCTCACAACTCGCGCCAGGCCTGACGATGAGTTCGAATGGCATCGCCGCGCAGCGCGTGTTCGAGGCGCGCGTTCTGCAGCATCTGGTGTTCGAGCGCCGAACCGTCGGACGAGCGCACGCCGCTCGAGCGACGGAGGTTGCGACGGTCGCTGCGCGCCGGCCCGTGCGTCCGGTGTTCATCGTCGCAGCGCCGCGGTCCGGCAGCACGCTGCTCTACGAGACTCTGGCGGTATCGCCGCAGTTCTGGACGCTCGGGGGCGAGGCTCATTGGCTGGTCGAGTCCCATCCCGAACTGCGTCCCGGAGCACCCAACGTCGAGTCGAATCGTCTGACCGCAGCAGAGTGTACCGATACGATTGCGGCGCGGATCCTCGCGGCGATCGGCGCGCGCGGCGTGACTGCGAGCGGCGCGCCGATCGACGATATCGAGCGATTACAGCTGCTCGAGAAAACGCCGAAGAACTCGCTGCGGATTCCGTTTTTCGACCACCTTTGCCCGGACGCGCGTTTCATCTTTCTGTGGCGCGATCCGCGCGAGAATATCGCCAGTATCATCGAAGCCTGGCAGGACGGTCGCTGGACGACCTATGCGACGCTGCCGGGCTGGCAGGGCCCCTGGTCGCTGTTGCTGCCACCTGGCTGGGCGTCGCTGCACGGCAGGGAGATGGCCGACGTCGCCGCTTACCAGTGGGAGACGACCAATCGGATCGTGCTCGACGATCTCGCACGACTGTCACGCGATCGTTGGTGCACCTGCAACTACACCGCACTCGTTCAGTCACCGGCCGAAACGATCCGGCGTCTGTGCGCCTGGCTCGAAATCGACTTCGATGCCGAGCTCGCCGTGCGGGTCGGCGCGCCGCTGCCGCTCTCTCGCTACACCCAGACACCGCCCGCGCCATCGAAGTGGCGGCGGCACGAGTCGGCCATCAAACGGGTCTTGCCGGGAGTCGAAGCGACGTGGCGTCGACTCGAAGCGCTGTGAATCACTCGCCGAACCGGTAACGGTAGCGTGCGATGACCGCGTGATCGTGGCTCGCCACCAGATCGCGCAGGGCATCGTCGTAGTAGTCCATGTACGCGGCGTGAGGTGACGTGTTGACGGGCGCCGCCTGCAGTATCGTCGCCTCGAAGGCGGCATCTATCGGTTGACCGACGTGCCGCAGCATTGTCAGGAGCTCCGCGCGCAGATGCTCCATGCGGCCGATCCGCAGCGTGTCGTCGTCGCCGCCGCCAAACATGTAGTCATGCAGATAGCTGTAGAAACCCTGTTCACTGTCGCGAATATCCGCGAGTGCGCAAGCCGGCAGATTGAGTCCGCGGTTCGTGTAGCTTGCGGGCAGCGCCGCGAGCAGCGAGTCGAGCAGCGGCGAGCGGCTGCCGAGCGTGAGCAGGTTGCGGATCGTATCGGCGAAGCCGAGGCGGCCGGCGTCGCTCGCGGTCCGGTACACGGGGTTCGGGACCTGACGCCCGGATTGAAACGTGTACCAGGACACGTAGTAGCTCCAGGGGCTGCGTACGAAGCCGAGCACGGGCAGGTGAGCGTAATCGCGCGGGATCAGGCGGCGCGGCAGGTGATAGCCGAGTCGCTGCGCCTGCGACACGTGACGCAGCAGACATTCGTTCACGAACGTGCCGCCCGATTTGTGCAGGTGCAGGAATACGAACCGGGGAGTCGCGATCATGCCGACGCGGTGTCGACCTGCCCCATGCAGCGAGCCCAGTGTTCATCGACGACGGTAATCGCTCTGCCGAGACCCCGCTCGCCGGCGGCGATCAGCGCGAGCACGGCAGGCGAGGGCAGGTAATCGCAGATCAGATGTATCCGCGCGATCGTCCGGTGGGCATTCCAGACCGCATGAATCGCGCTGTTATCGATCGCCCAGACCTCCCCGGGGCGCATTACATAGTTGGCACCGTCACAGAGCATGAACGTCCGATCGTTCGACTCGATCGGCACATGTATCCGCAGCGTCTTGGCAAAGTAGGGCGCTCCATCATCCCGATGTGGTGCGATCGTTGCGCCAGGAGGCAGGCGGGCGAGGACCGAGCGCAGTGGCGTGGCGCCGATCATCTGGTCCATCACAGCCCGGATGCTCGGCAGCTGCGTCAGGACGGGTCGATCTTCGACAGGCTTGTCGCCTTCGGCAGGCGCATAGCCGCGCAGGAAAACGGCGTCGGCGGCTCGATGGACGCCGACGCGCCCCGCGTTCGAGCTCCACAGCGCTTCAGGCAACCGCGCAATGTCCGATCGAAGCTTCCCGGCGTCGACCTGCAGCGGCAAACGCACGCAACCCCCCAGTAAGCGGGTCTTGTCGAGCACCGGTGCGTCGGGCAGATCGAGCATGACGCGACCAGCCTACACGATCGCTCCCGCTTGGATCGCGCGTGAGGCGTCGACGCCACCGGGAATCACACTGGATGCGACGCATCGCGCTGGGCGCGGGCGTTGAGCATCGGGGATCGGGGATCCGGGATCGGGGATCGGCGTCCGGCCTCTGGCCACAGACTACGGACCACAGACGACGACGGACATGGACGGAGGGGAGCGCGGGTCCGATCGGATCCCGGATCCCGGACCCCGGATCCCCCTTTTTGCTAGAAGGAGTACCTCAGCTCGATGCCGTAGCTGCGTCCGATGCTGTTGTGAATGAAGGAGCCACCGAACTCGGGCGCCGGGATGACCTCCTGCAGGTAATCCTCGTCGGACAGATTGCGGCCCCACAGCGTGGCTTGCCAGCGATCACCCTCCAGCCCGAGGCGCGCGTTCACAAGCGCATACTCCTCGCGATTCTGCTTCGAGAACTCGCCCTGGCCGAAACCGAAGAAGCTGAAGAGGTTCGGGACCTGCTGCTCCTGCACCGGGTGGAACCAGGTTTCACCGACGAAGATACCGTCGATGCGGGCGACGACATCGAGGCCGGAATTGCCGATCGGCAGTCGCAGCTCCGTCCCGAGGTTGCCGGTGTATTCCGGCACGTACGGCACCTTGTTGCCCTCGGTGTACGGCCGTCCGTCGTACCTGTCGATCTCACTGTCGGTGTACGCAAAGCCACCGAAGAAGCTCAACGCATCAGTCGCGAGCCACTTGAAATCGATCTCCGCACCCTGGATCGTCACTTCGTCGAGGTTCGTTACGACGCGCAGCAGACCGAACGGACCGGCGAAGAAATTGAAGTACTGCATGTCGTCCACCTCGGTGTGGTAGACGGCACCGTTGATGCTCAGCGTGCGGTCGAGCAGCGTCGACTTGAAGCCGAGCTCGGCGGCCTTGGAGACTTCCTTCTCGTAATCATCCCGCACGTTCGTGATGTTCGGCACGGACGATGCCGTGCACGTCGGCGGTTGCGGGAAACCGCCCGGGAATTCGGTCGCGCCGAGGCACAGCGCCCCGTAATTCTGCTCGATCGTCGCCGCGCTGCCCTGCGAGTTGAAGCCACCCGAGCGGAAGCCGATGCCGTACGAGGCGAACATCGACACTCCGTCGGTCAGGTTCCAGTTGACGGTGACCTTGGGCTGCCACTGTTCGAACTCGAGCTCCCGGTCCGGAATCGATGCGAGCGTCGGATCGGCGTCGTAGGTCGGGTTGATGAACTGCCCGGAACCGAGGAAGCCCGGCGTCTGCGGCCCGATCTTCGGCACGTTGTTCTGCACCTCGCGCTCCTCGCGGTCGAAGCGCAACGCGAGCGCCAGTTCGAGTGAGTCGGTCAGATCGTAGGCAATCTGACCGAACGCCGCGTACACGGTGCTCTCGAACGTATCGTCATAGAGCAGGTCGGTCGGGTTCGGGCCGCCCGTCAAGACCAGCCCCTGCTCGAGGAAGCCCTGGCCCGAATCGGAGCCCTGCGAGACGATCTGGTCACGCTCGATGTCGGCGTAGTACAGGCCCGCCACCCACCTCAGATCCTGATCGCCAGGCGAGGTCAAACGGATTTCGATGCTCTGGTCGGTCTGATTGCGTTCCTGGTACTGATAGCCGTCGCAGGTTACGGGGCTGTAGGGCGGCAGGAAACTCTCGACGAAGCCACCGCTCGGATTTGCATAGAAGAACGGCAGCGGCAACGGCGTATCGGCCTCCCGCGCGGCGTTCGACTGAATGCAGGAATCGGTGATCGAGTACAGGAAGAACGCGGCGCTCGTGCCGTCCGTCAGAAAGAAGTTGTCCTGGTCGTTATAGGACAGGATCGTCGTCAATGTACCGACGCCGACGTCGAAATCGCCCTTGATCGACAGGTTGATGTTCTCCTGCTCGTTCTTCGCTGGCACATTGTTCAGATAGATGAAGTCGTGATCGTCTGCATCCTCCCAGAGCGGCAGGAACGGCGACATGTTCGTCGGGTCGAATCCCTGCGCGGCCTCCTTGAGCGCGAGCGACGCGTTGAAGTTGATCGCGCCGGAGTCGAGCTTCGAATATTTCGCCTTCACGTCGATCTCGCCATTGGCGAGATCGAATACAAGTCGCCCGAGCACGCCGTTCTCTTCGAGGAAGTCGACGCAGTCGTCGCAGCCGGCGAGCGCATTTTCGTACTGGCCGTCGGTGTTGTACGTGTAGCCCGTCAGGCTCCCCGAAATGCTGTCGCTGAGCGGGCCGCCGAAATACAGCCGCCCCTTGTAGGTATTGTCGCTGCCGTAACCCGCCTCGATCTCCGTGTCGAATTCATCGCCGGGCTTGCGTGTCGTCAGGATCAGCGCGCCCGCGAGCGCGTTGCGGCCGTACAGGGCCCCTTGGGGCCCTTTCAGGACCTCGATCTGTGTGACGTTCGCGAGTTCCTGGTTGAGCGCAGTGACGTTCGTCTGCAGCACGCCGTCGATGACCAGCGCGAAGTTCGTCTCGGCGTCCCGGCCCGTATTGATGCCGCGAATGTTGACCTGCATGTCGCCGACCTCGGCGGTGTTCACGACGGACAGGCCGGGGGTCAGCGCGATGAAGTCTTCGGGGCGCTCGATGCCGGCGCTCTGAATGTCGGCGGCTGTGAAAGCCGTGACAGTGGCCGGCACATCGGTCAGCAGTTCCGCACGTTGACGAGCGGTGACCACGATCTCCTCGAGTCCGCCGGGCTCCTGGGCCTGGGTCGAAGCTGCCGCGAGCACGCTGCCTACGGCAGTCGCCAGTATCGACAGGGCAGTGGTGCGACTGGACATGATCGGGTCCCTCTTTTTGGCTGTCTGCAGGAGGAATGTATACAAAGCTGGCGCGCAACATAGCATCGCGCTTGTTGTGGTCGCAACACGCCGGCGGGATTGTATTCAGGTCAATATCAAAGCGTTCGACTTCAGCAGTTGCGCAGTCGCAACGTCGAGCGAGCGCCGGCCCGTCGGTCGGGCTCTGTTAGACTCCGCGGTCCCGGACATTGCTTCCCGTTTTTCGGCTCAGGCTCGAGAGCCCCGCATGGCCCGTCAAGGCATCTTTTTCCCGCTCAAGGACGCCGCACTGCGCGAGGACGTCCACCAGCTCGGTGCGCTCGTCGGCGAGGTCATTCTCGAGCAGGGAGGCGAGCAGTTATTCGAGGCGGTTGAAGGCGATCGACAGGCGGCCATTGCCCGGCGTCAGGGCGATCCGGAAGGGGCCGTTCAGCTCGTCGTGCGCACGAGCGATCGGCCACCGGCGGAAGCGCGGGAACTGGTGCGTGCGTTCGCGACCTGGTTCCAGATGGTCAACATGGCGGAGAAGGTGCACCGGATCCGCCGCCGTCGCCAGTACATGGCCGATTCGACATCGGCTCAGCCCGGCGGTATCGAGGATGCTCTGCGCAAGCTGAAGGCGCGGGGACTGACGCTCGAACGTCTGAGGACGCTGCTCGAGGCGGTCGAGGTCGAGCCGGTCTTCGCCGCTCATCCGAACGAGTCGACCCGCCGCACGATCCTGCGCAAGCAGCAGCGCATCGCGGAGTTGTTGCTGCGACGGCTGGGCACCTCGATGACGGCAACCGAATCGCATTCAATCTGGGAAAGCATTCGTACGGAGATCACCTCCGGTTGGCAGACCGCCGACAATTCCCGCGAGCGATTGACCGTCGCCGACGAGCGCGAACACGTGCTGTTCTTCATCGTCGAGGTGATCTACCCGGTGCTGCCGGTCTTCTACGAGGAAATCGAGGCGGCGATTGCGACGCTGTACGGTGATGCCGCAAAGGACTTCGCAGTGCCGGAGATCGTACGCTTCGGCTCCTGGGTGGGCGGCGACATGGACGGCAATCCGGACGTGCATGCGAAAACCATTCGCGAGACGCTGGCGCGACAGCATGCACTGATCGTCAACCGCTACTACGCGGACTGCCAGAAACTTTCCGAGCGACTCTCGCAGAGTGCGACGCGCATCGGGATTTCGGAACGTATGCAGGCGCGCATCGAGGACTATACGGTGCGATTGCCGGCGAGCAGTACGCGCACGCCCGCGAGTCACGATCGCATGCCGTACCGCGTTTTCCTCGGCCAGATCATGGAACGGCTGCGCGCGACCTACGAGGGTCTGCAGCATCATTACGAGTCGGCCGAAGAGCTGCTGCGCGACGTCGAGCTGATTGCCGAGAGCCTGGCACAGAACCGCGGCGAGCACGCAGGACTCTTCTCGGTGCGGCGGCTGCTTCGCAGCATCCGCACGTTCGGCTTCCACCTCGCCACGCTCGACGTCCGCCAGACCGCGGACGTTCATCGCGCGGTGATCGGTTACGCGCTCGGTGATCCGCAGTGGAGCGAACGCAGCAGCGATGAACGTATGGACCAGCTGCGCGATGCGCTCGAGCGCGACGCCGGGCCTCCGCAGGTCCCCGACGCAGCCGGTAAGCGTCAGCTGTGGGTGTTCGAGGCGATCAGCCACGGCCGGCATCGCTTCGGTCGGCGAGCCGTCGGGCCGTATGTCGTCAGCAAGACGCGGGACGCTGACGACCTCTTGTCAGTGCTGTTGCTGGCGCGGTGGGCTGATCTGGTCGATCGAAACACCGGACAGGTTCCTATCGACGTGACGCCGCTGTTCGAATCCGAGGCGACGCTCGAGCAGGCGGACGAGGTGCTCGGGCGACTGCTCGAGGAACCGTTGTATCGAAAGCATCTCGAGGGACGCGACAACCGTCAGATCGTGATGATCGGCTACAGCGAGAGCAATCAGGAGAGCGGCGCGATTTCCTCCCGCTGGCTGCTGCACCGCGCACAGGAAGCGATCGCGAAGATACTCGGCAGTAAGGAGATTACGTTCACGATCTTCCATGACCGCGGTGGAACCGCGAGCCGAGGCGGTGGACGCACGAGCGCGCTGGTGCGCAGCGCACCGCGGGGCAGCGCAGGGGGACGCTTGCGGCTCACCGAGCAGGGCGAGACGGTCAATGAAAAGTTCGGGCTCGCCCCGATCGCGCTGCGCGTTTTCGAGCAGGCTTTCAATGCACTCTCGCTCGCCGAGGCCGGCATTCTCGCCCAGCAGGAGCCAAGCCCGCTCTGGCGAGAAGCGATGAGCCTCGCGTCCGCCGAGAGCCGGCGGCGTTACCGAGCCACGGTCGCAGACGATCCGGAGTTCTACGACTTTTTCCGACAGGTCACGCCGATCGACGTGATCGAGCGGATGCAGATCGGGTCTCGGCCGACCGCGCGCGAGGACGCGCCGATCGTTGTAGGCGTACGGCCGATTCCCTGGAATTTCGCGTGGTCGCAATCACGGTACCTGCTGCCCGGCTGGTTCGGCGCAGGCAGCGGCCTCGAGGCGATGACTCGGGTCCATGGTGAAGAAGTCGTCTCGCAGATGTACGCGAAATGGTATTTCTTCGAGTCCCTGATCGACGACATCGAGATGGTGCTCGCGAAGGCCGATCTCGGGATAGCGGAGTTCTACGACGGGCTCGCCGACGAGCGGCTGCAGCGCTTCGCGTCCGAATTGCGTGCCGAGTACGAGCTCAGCCGCACGCATGTGCAGAAGCTCAAAGGCTGTGCCCGACTGCTCGACGGTGAGCCGACACTGCAACGGTCGATCCGCCTGCGCAGTCCTTATGTGGATCCCATCCATCTGATGCAGGTGGATCTGCTGTCGCGCTGGCGCGCCGGAGATCGCGATGATCCCGGCCTGTACGAGGCGCTGGTCGCTTCCGTGAACGGCATTGCGCAGGGAATGCAGGGCAGCGGCTGACGTCGTCGCTCCTCGACCGGCGCTTGAGTAGGATCGCGCGAGCACGTACGGTACTCGCTGCTTTCGACTTCGATCGGGTAGGCGAGCCGAAACGTGAAGGCGGCAGTGGGAAAGGTCATCGCGGGCGGTCGGTCGACGGGGCGTAAAACCGCAAAGAAGAAGTGATCCGCTCGCGGCGCTGTAGCCAGGTCAGGCCGCCGGCGCTTGGGGTGTCGACTCCCGATCCGGCACGTACGAGAACTCTGCCACCGGCGCCGCGGCGGCGTGTGGGAGCGGCGGCGCTGGGGTCTGCGTGGGCCAGTACTTGATGATCGCTTTGCCCGTGACGAGCGCGGGCACTGCAAGAAAGGCGCCGACCAGTCCCCATGACCACCCGAACACCAGGATGGCGACGAAGATCAGCGGTGGCGGCAGCGCCAGATGGCGCCCGAGCACCGCGGGCGTCACGAGTTGCCCCTCGACACTCGTAAGGACCAGGAAGGCGAGCGCGGGCCAACTGCCGGCCACGATGCCCCCGAACTGCACAACCCCGGCGATCCACAGCAGCACGAGTACGGCGAGCGGGCCGATGTAGGGAACGAAATTCGCAACGCCGGCAATCAGTCCCCACATCAACGGATTATTCATCCCGAGCATTGCCAGCACGAACGCAACGATGGCGCCCAGAGCTGCATTGATCAGCACGACCCAGCCGAGATAGCGCGACACGTCGCGCTGCGCGCGGCCGACGCATACCGTGACCCGACGACGCGTGCCCGGCGACAGCGGCGCAGCACGCACTGCCTGCCGCGAGTCGCGCGCAGTCAGGAGCAGCAGGAGCGTCAGAAAGCCGGCAATCGCGATCGTGACGACCATCATCTGTCCGCTCGCGAGCAGGTTATCTAGCCAGGTCGGCTGTACGACTTCGACCTTGTAGCTGTCGTCTTCGCCGAGCCCAGACAGATCGCCCAGTATCTTTGCACTCTCCTGCGCTTCGGCGAAAGGTCTACGCAACTCGAGCAGGTCGCTGCGCACCTCTCTCAGGTCCTGCGGCAGACCCTTTAACCGCTCGACCATCGGATCCGCGGTCGAGTACGCGAGACCAGCGAGCGCGCCGAAGATCGCGACCTGAATCAGGATCACGGCAGCTACGCGGGGCAGACCCATCCGCCTGAGCCGGAGCACGAGGGGGTTCAACAACAGGAAGCCGAAGATCGCGAGCGCAATCGGCAGCGCTACGGGCCGCGCGAAGTGCAGCGTCGCCATGACGGCGATCACCGTAATGACCGTGAGGGAGTAGTTCCGAACGACCGGTGAGCTCGCCTTGACGCCGCCGAGACGACCGTAGCGTTTGCGCGGAGCGGACGCTACGCGGCGCATGCGACCAGGAGTCGGTTTGTCTCGACGCGACAAGGGCGGTCTCCTGACGTCCGACGGAACGGCGACCGGTGTAGCCCGGATTGCTTCAGCCGCGGCTTCGAGGACGAGAACGCCCCGGTGGGCGGGCGGGTTCCGCGGCTTTACTCGCGCGAATTGCAGCCCGGGCAGTGCGGGGGACAGCTGCTGCGGGATTGCTCGGCCGCGGCTCGCCGGCGGCGGCCGCGTGTGTAATAGCGCCACAGATACCAGACGCTCACGCCGAACGCACAGGTCACGAGTGCCGCGTCGATCATGTGCCGGTCACCCAGACTGTAGCCCGGTAGGTTACGAACGCAGCGAGCCAGGCGAGTACCAACAGGTACACGGCCATGAACGCGACGGGGCGCCACGATCCAGTCTCGCGGCGAGTGACCGCGAGCGTCGAGATGCACTGCGGCGCGTATACGTACCATGCGAGCAGTGACAGCGCGGTCGCAAGAGTCCATTGCGACTGCAGGATCGGCAACAGCGCGGTGGCCGCATCCGCTTCAGCGGCACCGAGCGCATAGACGGTGCCGAGCGCACTCACCGCCACCTCACGCGCGGCGAGACCCGGGATCAGCGCGATGCAGATCTGCCAGTTGAAGCCCACCGGCGCGAAGATGGGTTCGAGCAGAAGACCGAGTCGACCGGCGAAGCTGTATTCGATCGCGGGGCCCGACGCATCGGGCGGCGGCGCGGGAAAACTCGCGAGGAACCAGACGATCACCATCAACGCGAGCAGGATCGTCCCGACGCGCGTCAGGAAGATTCGAGCGCGCTCGTACAAGCCGTAAGCCAGATTACTGAGACTCGGCCAGCGATAGCTCGGCAGTTCGAGCAGCAGCGGGTACGCCGCCTGTGCACCGCTCGCGCGGCGCAGCAGCCACGCGACGAGTGCGGCGCTCACGATGCCGGCGAGATATAACAGGAACAGTGTGAGTCCCTGCAGATTGACGAATCCTGCGACGGTGCGCTGCGGCACGAAGGCGGCGATCAGCAGCGCGTAGACGGGCAGCCGCGCCGAACAGGTCATCAGCGGCGCGATCATGATCGTCGCGAGGCGCTCGCGCGGGTCCTGGATCGTGCGTGTCGCCATGATGCCGGGCACGGCACAGGCAAAGCTCGACAGCAGCGGAATGAAGGCCCGACCGGACAATCCAAGACCCTGCATCAGGCGATCGAGAAGGAATGCAGCGCGCGGCAGATATCCCGAGTCCTCGAGCAACAGGATGAAGAAGAACAGGATCAGTATCTGCGGCAGGAAGACGACCACGCTGCCGATGCCCGCGACGAGCCCGTCGACCAGCAGACTGCGAACGAGACCGTCGGGCAGCACTTCGACGAGCAACGTGCCGAATGCGGTCACCGCGATCTCGATCGCGTCCATCAGCGGTTGCGCCCAGGCGAAGACTGCCTGGAATACCATAAAGAGGAT
>Ga0268386_10001527_pt1 | contig 15910 bp, 18 predicted proteins | sample RVTome_15_FD_200260 | JGI IMG/M metagenome (GOLD analysis project Ga0268386, IMG submission 200260) | Soil microbial communities from uranium-contaminated site in the Upper Colorado River Basin, Wyoming, United States - RVT150D86... ...
ACGCCGTGCGGGCGGCCCGGCGGCCGCTGCAGGTGCTCGCCGTGACCCTGGCGGGGCTGACCCTGGTCTTCTGGGACCGGCCGTCGCCCGCGGTGCTCGTCGGTGTCGTGCTCGTGCTGCTCGTGGTACTCGCGATGATCGAGGTGCTGGCAGCCGGGGACTACCCCTCGGCGACCGAGACGTCGTCCGTCGCTGCCGGGCCCGGGCCACCTGCTCTGACGTCCGACTCCGACACCTCCGCGGCGCCCGACCAGCGGACCACCACCACCGACGCCGACAGAGCCCACACCAGCGCGTAGAGCGCGACGGGCACGGTATCCGTGAGCAGGCTTGCCACGAGCGGTGCGGTACCACCGACGAGTGCGCTCGCGAGCCCGAAGGACACCGCCATCCCGGAGGTGCGGACTCGTGCCGGCAAGCGGTCGGCCAGCGCCGACTGGAGCACGAAGGCGCCGAGCGCGGCACCCATCGCGACGTCGGCGACGACCAGGCTGGCGAGGGAGCCATCGGCCACCCTGGGCGGCGCGACGACCCACAGCACGACCAGAGAGCTGACTCCGGCCAGCAGGACCGGGCGGCGACCCCAGCGGTCGGACAGGTGCCCGCACACCACCGCTGACGCCGCCAGGGTCACGAGGCCGGCGAGTGCGCCGGACAGGACCGTCTGCAGGTCGTACCTGCCGTCGCTCACGAGCAGGTTGGGGAGGTAGACGAACCACAGGTTGAACGAGGATGCCAGGGCCGCGGCGAGCAGGAATCCGCCGGACACGGTGTCTCGGTGGCGGCCGACGACCTCGGCCAGGGGCGCCAGGCGGCTGCGCGACTCGGACACCTGCCTGCGGAAGTCCGGCGTCTCGTCGGTGCGCCAGCGCAGATAGAGGCCGACGAGCCCGAGCGGCACGGCGAGCAGGAAGGGCAGGCGCCAGCCCCAGTCGGCCATCGTGGTCGGTCCGAGCGCGCGCTGCAGGACCGCGACAGCACCCATGCCGGCGGCGAAGCCGAGCGCCATCGTTGCCAGGTGCAGGCCGCCGCGGAGGCCGCGACGGTGACGCGGCGCGTGCTCGACGAGGTAGGTGACCGACACGACGAGCTCGCCACCCGAGGAGAAGCCCTGGACGGCACGGAGGATCAACAGCGCCACGGTGGCCGCCATCCCGATCGCCGCCCACGGAGGCAGCAGCCCGATCGCCGCCGTGGCGACGGTCATCAACCCCAGGGTCGTCACCAGCGGACCGCGCCGACCGGTCCGGTCGGCCCTCGCGCCGATGACGAGCGCACCCAGCGGCCGGACGACGAAGGCTAGGGCGAAGACCGCGAAGACACCAGTCAGGCTGCCCTCACCGCCGGCGGTGAGCACGTCGGCGAGCAGGGTCGCTGTGGCCCCGAAGACGGCGAAGTCGTACCACTCGACGACGTTGCCCACGGCGCCCGCCGCTGCCGCCCGGTGGCGCGCTGCGGAGTCGTCCTGCGGCATCCGTCCTCCCAGAGGTCCGTGTTTCGCGCGGAGCAGGGTACGGCCCCGAGCCGGGCCGCGCTCCTCGGGCACGCGGCGAGGGTGACGGAGCCCGACGTCAGTGGAGCAGGGCCTTGAGTCCGATGAGCGCCAACCCCAGGGCGCCGGCGCCGAGGCCGGCGAGCAAGCTGGCGCTCCACGGCCGCTCCCGCTGGCGCAGCGCCAGGGTCGGAACCGCGACCAGGACCGCGATTCCGCTCCAGAGGGCCGTCCACACGGCTCGCTGATCCTCCAGGATGCCGAGCGCCCCTGCGGCCAGGAAGGCCAGGGGCACCACCGTGGCCTGGAGCATCCCGATCTCGTCGCGCGCGGCGTGCCGGGCGGCGGCCGCGAACGAGTGCCCGTGGTGGGCGTACATGACCAGCATGACGGAGTAGACGTGGGCGACCCAGAAGACCAGGACCGAGACGGCGGCGACGGCCGTCACGAAGCCCACCGACTCGCCGTGTGTGGAGGAGGCGACGATGACCGCGGTGACCAGGACGACCCCGTAGATCGCGTCCGCAGCCACCTCCGCGTCGTCGGCGAAATAGGGGGATACCCACCGGCGAAGGCGACCGCCGCGCTCCGCGACCTGATCCCGGACGCGTCCGGCGTGGGACATCGGCTCCACCACCTCCCGCTCCGCACGGGCGTCGAAGCTCAGGAGAACAGCATGGCAGGCGAAGGCCGAGGCTGTCCCTGCGCGGCCGCGAGCTGGCGTGCGGACCAGGACGCCAGCCTCACCGCGTCCCGACGCGTCAGCCGGTCGCACACCCAGTTCCAGTGCATCGAGCACCAGTCCCCGGGTGCCAGCGGCCGGGTGAGACGCAGCCCGCCCCCGCCCGTGGCGAGACGCTCGACCAGCGGGACCCCCAGCCGGAGGGAACGCCCCTCCCAGACCAGGGGTCGCGAGCGTACGAGTGCGGTCGCGCCGTCCACGTCGACGACCCGACCCCAGCGGATGCGACACCGGTCGAGCACGCGGAGCGGCTCGTCCACGAGCCCGGTCCGCAGGAGGCCGAGCCACGGGTAGACGACGAAGACGTGGAAGCTGTGGTGGGGGACCGCCGCTGCCGGGATGGCATCGACGAACGCCGACCCGTCGCCCCGGCCCAACCGGGGGTGGAAGCGGTCCTCGAGGGAGCGGCCCAGCGCCGCCCGGTCCACCCGCTGGAGCAGGTCGTTCCCCAGCCAGTAGGCCTCGACGACCCTCCGGTCGAGCGGGTCCAGACCCGTGGCCCGCGCGATCAGCTCGAGGTAGGGCCAGGCGCCCTCGAACCCCCGTACGAGTCGGCGCAGCCCCCCGTCGTCGACGCCGGCGTCGACCTGCTCCAGCAGCTGGCGGGCGGCGTCCGTTCCGCAGTAGCCGAGGGCGTTCGGCGGGTAGGCGTACCGGGCGAAGAGCACGGCGCCGCCGTTCGTCACGAGACCTCACCCCGCGCCGGCGCCGACCGCGACCCCGGCCGGGGCGCGCCACATTCGCCAGGCGACCAGGCTCGTGCCGCCGAGCAGCAGCACCAGCCAGCCGAGCTGGGGGAGCACTGGGGAGCCCTGCACGGCCCCAGTGAGGACCGCCGTGACCAGCGCGCCCACGACGAGTATCGCGGTGACGTCGACGGCCTGGGCCAGGGCCAGTGCGGCGAACCAGGTGCCGACATAGCCGGCCAGGAGCACACCCGTGAGCAGCACCCAGCCCAACTGCTCGGCGGTCATCGACAGGAGAGGACCGGCCCCTCCACGGGACCACAGCCAGCCCATGAGCAGAGCAGAGCCGAGCCCCATCCGGGCCACCGCCAGCGTCCACGAGGAGAGCTCACCGAGCAGGCGCTTGGCCACGATCACCTCCACCGACCAGAGCAGCGTTGCGGCCAGGACCATCGCCTCTCCGGTGCCGACAACGACGGTGACCCCGCCGCCGAGCCCGGCCTGGCCGACGAGCAGGAGCCCGATCGCGAGCCAGTGCCAGGCCGAGAGCCGCTCGCCGAGGACGACGACGGCGAGCAGCGCCACCCAGAGGACCAGGGTCTTGTGCAGGAAGGCGGCGTGGACCGAGGCGGCCCGGGACAGGCCCTCGAAGAAGAGGAGGAAGGGCACACTGCCCCCCACCAGCCCGACCACGCAGAGCCCCACCCACTGCCAGGACGTGGCGGGCCGGGTGAGCCGGGCGCCCGTCCGTGCCCCGAGGCCGACGACGGCTCCGAGGAGCAGTGCCGCGACGAGGTTCTTCGCCGTGGTGTAGAGACCGGCGTCGCCGAAGGCTCGGACGCCGTAGCCGTTGAGGAAGACCGCCACGCCGCTGATGCCTGCCGTGACGAGCGCGAGGGCGAGACCGGCTCGCCGGGTGTGGTTCATGCGGTTCCCTCCGTGCGTGGTCCCCGTACGGTGCGGGCGTCCAGCACCTCGTCCCAGGTGAGCCGGACGAGGGCGAAGCCGGAGTGCACCAGCAACCAGTCGCCCGGCTCGGCCCGGTCGACCAGCGTCAGCAGTGAGACATCGATCGTGCGACCCTCGTGACTCACCAGGGCGGTGCCGTCAGGCCGCAGCTCCAGCAGCTCGCAGACCAGTCCGAGGCACATCAGCGGTCACCTCCCGCGCGGACGGCCTCGAGCACCGCGGCGACCGCTCGCGGACATGCGGCGGCGACCGGTTCCGACAACCCCGTACCGGTCTCCCAGCAGGCAGCCTCGACGCCGACCACGACCAGTCGACGAGGTAGCCGGTCGAGGGCACGCGCCAGCTCGATGGCCGCGGCGAGGCCGAAGGCATGCGTGCCACCTCTGGCCGGCCCGGCCCACGGCTCCTGTGTCAGGGGTTCCGTGCCCTGGCCTGCCTCCAGCACGACGACGGCTCCGGGCTCTCCTCCCGTACGGACGGCGTCCACCACGACCGCCAGGTCGGCGCCCGCCCAGGCCTCGAGCAGCGCGGCCGGGTCCTCGTGCTCGAGCACCCGCGGGCCCCCGTTGTTGCCGAGGAGCTCGCCCACTCGTGCCGCGACCTCCGGCCCGACCGCGTCGTCCCCGCGGTCACGGCTGCCGAGGCCGACGACCAGCGTCGACGTCGCGGCTCGTGCGCCGGTCACGACCGCACCACCCGGAGGTCGAGGAAGTGGGTGGCACAGGAGATGCACGGGTCGTAGTTGCGGATCGCCTGCTCGCACTGCCGGGTGAGCTCGTCGTGCGAGAGGTGCAGGCGGGGCTGCACGAAGGACCGCAGGTCGGCCTCGATGCCGGCCTGGTTCTGCGACGTGGGCGGGATGATCTGGGCCTCCAGGATCTTGCCGTCGTCGTCGATCCGGTAGCGGTGGTAGAGCAGCCCGCGGGGAGCCTCGGTCGCGCCGTGACCCTCACCGGCGCTGGCGGGAACAGGTACGGCCGGGGCCGGCGCCCCCTGCCAGCCGTCGATGATGCGCAGTGCCTCGTCGAAGGCGTGGACCAGCTCGACCGCCCGGACCACGATCGACCGGAAGGGGTTGCGGCACTCGGGCCCGAGGCCTGCCGTCCGCGCCGCCTCCCGCGCAACCGGGGAGAGCTGGTCGGAGCACAGGGCGTACCGGGCGAGGGGGCCGACGACGTACGGACTGCCGTGGAGCCCGGCATGCAGGGCGTTGGAGCGTGACACGTGTTCCTCGGTGACGTGCTGCTCGAACTCCGCGACCGGGAAGGCGATACCACTGGTCGTCACGACCGAGCCGGACTCGAGCGGGTAGCCATGCGCCGACCGCAGGGAGAGGTACTCGTAGGGCTGCTGCATGTCCGGGAAGTCGAAGCCGGCGACCAGCTCGACGGTCTGCATCGCCTCGTCCAGTCCCCGCTGGAGAGCAGGGCGCAGCGCCGTGAGCTCTGTGCGCGTCGGCAGGCGGTAGAAGCCCCCTACGCGGACATTGACCGGATGCACCGCCCGCCCGCCTACCAGCGTCATCAGGGCGTTGCCCGCCTTCTTGAGCCGCAGCCCGCGCTCCACGATCTCGCGGTGGTCGCGGGCCATCTCGATGGCGCTCGGGTAGCCGAGGAAGTCCGGCGCGTGCAGGAAGAAGATGTGCAGCGCATGGCTCTCGAGCCACTCGCCGCAGTAGAGCAGCCGGCGCATCAGCCGGATCTCCTCGGGGACCGTCACCCCGCAGGCCGTCTCGATCGCCAGGCAGGAGCTCATCTGGTAGGCGACGGGGCAGATCCCGCAGATCCGTGCGGTGATGTCCGGCGGCTCGGTCCACGCCCGTCCGCGCAGGAACGCCTCGAAGAAGCGAGGCGGCTCGTAGATGCGCAACTCGACGTCGGTGACCTCGCCGTCGCGGACCACGACGCGCATGGCGCCCTCGCCCTCGACCCGTGCGAGGGTGTCGACCTGGAGCACCTGGTCGCCGGTGAGCTTGTGCGTCACGGGGCCACCTCCTCGTGCCGCGCGCTCTCGCGCCGGAACGGCTCGGCCCCGGCGTTGAAGGTGCGGAAGACCCGCAGGACGTCGACCTGGGGCAGGCCCAGGACGCGCAACCGGTCGGCGAGCGAGCCGGTGTTGGGGGTGTCCTGCGGGCCGAAGCAGCCGTAGCAGCCGCGGGCGTAGGCGGGACAGATGGCACCGCAGCCGGCCTGCGTGACGGGCCCCAGGCAGGGCGTGCCGTGGGCGACGGCCACGCACACCGTTCCCCGCCGCTTGCACTCGACGCAGACGCTGTAGGACGGAACGCGAGGGCGCCGGTGCTGCAGGTGGGCCGCGAGCACCTCGAGGAGCTGCCCCTTGTCGACCGGGCAGCCGCGCAGCTCGAAGTCCACGGTGACGTGGGCGGAGATCGGCGTCGACCGGTCGAGCGTCGCCACGTACGCGGGGTGGGCATAGACCACGGACCGGAACTCCGCCACGTCGGCGAAGTTGCGCAGTGCCTGGATGCCGCCGCTCGTCGCGCAGGCGCCGATGGTCACCAGCCGCCGTGAGACCTCGCGGACCCGGCGGATCCGCTCCGCGTCCTCCGGCGTGCTCACGGAGCCCTCGACGAGGGACACGTCGTACGGCCCCTCCACGACGGCGCGGGTGGCCTCGGGGAAGTAGGCGATCTCGATCTCCCCGGTCAGCGCCAGCAGCTCGTCCTCGCAATTGAGCAGGGTGAGCTGGCAGCCGTCGCAGGAGGCGAACTTCCACACCGCGAGCCGGGGGAGTGTGGTCGTCTCGGTCATGTCACAGCTCCGCTACGGCCATCAGAGGCGCCAGCCGGTCGTACGCGAGCACGGGGCCGTCGACGCAGAGGAACAGCTCGCGGAGCTGGCAGTGGCCGCACAGGCCGATCCCACAACGCATGTTGCGTTCCATGGACAGGCGGACCCGGCCGGCAGGGACGCCGCGGTCCACCAGGGCGGTCGCGACGTAGCGCATCATCACCTCGGGGCCGCACACGAGGGCGAGGGTGTTCCTCGGGTCGAACCCGGCCCGTGGGATGAGCGAGGTCACGAGCCCGACCCGGCCGGTCCACTCGGGGGTCCCGTAGTCGACGGTCACGTCGACCTCGACCCCGTGCCGGTCGCGCCAGCTCCGGAGGTCGTCGGCGAAGAGCACGTCGTGCGGCGTGCGTGCCCCGTAGAGGAGGACGAGACGGCCGAAGGCTTCCCGTCGGGCCAGGGCCTCGAGGAGAGCGGGCCGCAGCGGGGCGAGGCCGATGCCGCCGGCGACCACCAGCAGGTCGCCCCCGGCGCCGTCGAGAGCGCCCCAGCCGGTCCCGTACGGGCCGCGGACGCCGAGCAACGTTCCGGCCTCGCTGCGCACCAGTGCGTGCGTGACGGAGCCGACGTCACGAACGGTGTGCTCCAGCGGGCCCGGCCGGGTCGGGTCACCACTGATCGAGATCGGTACCTCGCCGATCCCGAAGGCGTCGAGCATGGTGAACTGGCCGGCGTCGAACGGTAGCGGCTCCCCGTCCAGGGGTTCGAGGACGAGCGTCACCGTGTCCCGCGTGTCCTGGCGCCGCTGCTCGACCCGGAACGGACGGGGCAGCATCGGCCCGCGCGCGGCGTCGGTCGACGGACCCGCCGCGAGGTCAGCGAGGGGCGCCATGGGGGGCTCCGTAGAGGTCGAGCAGCCGCACCCGCGCGGCCTGGAGCCGCTCGTACATCACCCGGGCAACCCGCTGCATCAGAGCGAAGCCGAGCGCGGGGTCGGCCTCGCACTTGCCGCGCAGGCAGACAGCGTCGAAAGCGACGGCGCTGGTGGGGAGCACGGCCCGTGCGTCGAAGACCCAGCGGTACGGGGGCACCAGCCAGGACCAGCCGACGACATCCCCCTCGTCGGCGGTGTCGATGACGATGGGGCCGGTCGGCGAGCGCACCTCGATCGCCACCCGGCCACGGCGCACGACGTAGAAGCGGTCGGCGGGCTCCCCCTCGCGGAAGAGCATCCGTCCGGCGTCGACGTGGACATTGACGGCGCATCCGGCCAACAGGGCCACGGCGGGCTCGTCCAGACCGGCGAAGAACGGGTGGTCCGGGAGGTATTGCTCGATCGTGCGCACCTACGCCTCCTCTCGGGCGGGGAGGGAGTCGGCCAGGTCCGCACGGAGCACCGCCGCCTCGGCCGTGATGTCGATCGCCGCGGGGCACCAGGTGATGCAGCGCCCACATCCCACGCAGCCGGAGGTGCCGAACTGGTCGATCCAGGAGGCCAGCTTGTGGGTCATCCACTGGCGGTACCGCGCCGCGGTGGAGGCGCGCACGCTGCCACCGTGCAGGTAGGAGTAGTCGGCGGAGAAGCAGGAGTCCCAGACCCGGTGGCGCTCCCGCGCCGTGCCGGTGAGGTCGGTGACGTCATCGACCGAGGTGCAGAAGCAGGTCGGGCAGACGAGGGTGCAGTTGGTGCAGGCCAGGCATCGCGTGGCGATGTCGTCCCAGCGCGCGCTCTCGGCGGAGGCGTAGAGCACGTCCCGGAGCGAGTCGGTCTCGAGTACCCGGCCCATCCGGGCCACGGCGTCGGCTGCCATGCGGTCCGCGGCCGCGAGGTCGTCGGCACCCGCGGGGCTGCCCGGAAGGTCGCCGAGCACGTCGGCGCCCCGATCGCTGCCCGGCTCGGCGAGAAACCGGTGCCCGGCGCCGTCGTCGAGGATCTCGGTCAGCGCGAGGTCGTACCCGGCTCCGGGGCGTGGTCCGGTGCCCATGGAGACGCAGAAGCACGTCCCCCCGGGGCTCCCACACGTGACGGCCACGACGAAGCAGTCCTCCCGCTGGCGGACGTAGTCGGTGTCCACCGCAGCCCGTCCGGCAAGCACCCGGTCGTGGACGCCGATCGCCGCCAGGTCGCAGGACCTGACCCCGAGCAGGGCGTACGGAGGACCTGGCCCGCCTGGCGGGGCGACACCGTTCGTCTCGACGGTGAAGCCGTCGGCGCTGCGCGATCCCCGCCAGATCAGCGTCGTAGCGGGGAAGAGGACCGGCTTCGCCGACTGGGCCCCCGAGGCGAAGCCGAACAGGGCATCGTCACCCCTCCTGCGGAGCCGGTAGTGCCCGGCGTCCTGCTCGTCGCCCCAGCCCCGGGGGAGGTCGTCGAGCCCGGTGATCTGGCCGGTGACGATCGCGCCGTCGCGTACGGTCGGGCCCAGCACGGTGTAGCCGCGCTCACGGAGGGCCTCCACCAGGGCCTCGAGGCCGTCGAGGTCGAGCACCCTCGCGCCACCGCGCACGGCTCACCTCCCGCGGTCACCCCCATCGTCGTGAGAGGGACCAGGTCGCGGGAGGGTCCAACGTCCCGGGCGGGTCGGGTCCCACACACCCCGCCGGGGTGAGGCGCGACGGTCAGCGCTGGTGTCGGATGAGGTCGTGGGAGCGAGGCGTCGGTGCTGACCGTCGCTGCGGAGGCAGCGTCAGTGGAGGGCGACGCAGTCGACGCCCTCGTCCTGATCGCCGCACTGCTCGTGTGTTCGATCACCGCCAGGGCGCTGACCCGTGTCTGGGTGTCGACAGCGCTGCTCCTGGTCGTCCTGGGCGTCCTGCTCGGGCCTCCCGGACTCGGTCTCTTCGACCTGGCCATCACGACGTCGACCGTGCACCTCGTCGCCGCCATCGCGCTCGCCACGGTGCTCTTCGGCGATGCCGCGGCGACCGACGTCCGTCGCCTGCGCGTGGTGGCTTCGCAACCGATCCGCCTGCTCAGCATCGGCCTCCTCGGGTCCGTCGCCCTCGGTACCGTCCTGGCAGGGGTGCTGCTGCCGGCGATCACCTGGCCGCTCGCCCTCGTCGTCGCCGCCATCCTGGCCCCGACCGACGCCGCCCTGGGAGCACCGGTGGTGTCGGACCCGGCGGTGCCGGAGGACGTGCGGGAGGTCCTGACGGTCGAGAGCGGCCTCAATGACGGGCTGGCCGTCCCGATCCTGCTCGTGGGGCTCGCCTGGGCCGACCTGCAGGAGATCGACGAGGCCGGCTTCGTGGCCCTGGTCGGCCGGGTCGTCGGCATCGGGGTGCTCTCCGGCCTCGGGGTGGCGGCGCTCGTCGCCGTCACCCTGCGCGCGGTCTCCCGACGGTGGGGAACGACCCGGGCATGGGTGGAGCTGACGCCGCTCCTGGCCGCCGTCGCGTGCTACGTGCTCGCCGAACACCTCGGGGGGTCGGGCTTCATCGCTGCCTTCGTCGGCGGACTGGCGTTCGGAGCGCTGTACCGGCAGCGGGGTGACGACGAGCTGATCGTCGACGAAGGGGTGTCCGACCTGCTGCAGGGCACCACCTGGTTCATCTTCGGCGCGGCGGCCGTGGGCCCGCTGCTCCTCGACGTCGCCGTCGACCCGCGCTGGGTCGTCTACGCCTTGCTGTCCCTGACCGTCGTCCGGTTCCTCCCGGTGTGGCTGGCCCTCCTGGGGACGAGGTCACCCTGGCCGACCGTCGTGTTCATGGCATGGTTCGGCCCACGAGGGCTGGCGTCCGTGGTGTTCCTCGTCATCGTCCTGGACCTGAGCCCGAACGACGCCGCCACGGCGAGCATCGTCGGCACCGTGACCCTGACCGTCCTGCTCTCCGTCGTCCTGCACGGTGTCAGCGCCCGCCCGGCAGCCAAGGCCTATGGGGCGTGGCATGCCCGGCGACAGGTGGCTCGAGGCCGATGAGCGGGTGACGTCCGGGCGGATCAGGCCGGGACGGCGGTGACGACGACGTTGGACAGGAACGCCGACCCGTCCCACTCCTCACAGGTGATCAGCACGACGCGCCCCGAAGCGGACTGGTCGAACAGCTCACCCGCCCGACGCGCGAGGTCGTCCTTGCCGAGGACCTCGACGCCCGTCACGCGGAACTCCTGGTCGCCCACCCCGACCCGATCGCCCTGGGAAAGGCGGTCGATGTCCTCGAGCGCGCCGCCGCCGGAGTGGACGGTGTGACCGACGAGCACGGCCGTCCCGACGTCGTCACCGGGTGCCGCCCCCTGACTCCACCACCCGACGACGTCGGGGTCCCGCGGGGGGACGAGGACGAGGTCGTCGGTCATCCGGACGCCCACGATCGGCGCCTGGACGTCCAGGGTGGGGAGGTCCAGCGCGAAGAGCGGACCTCCCTCGTCGACGACGGGCGGTGGTGCGGGATCCGTACCAGGAGTCTGGGACGGGTCGATCTCCGGCTCACCGTCCGAGGTGGCGTCCCCGCCTCCCGGGTCGGGCGCCGCGACCGTGGACGGACGCGACAGGCCAGCCTGCTGCTCGTCGTCACCGCCGCAGGAGACCAGCCCCACGACGACCGCCGCGACGGCGGCGAGGGCTAGAAACCCTCGCAGCCGCCGCGGCCGCGCCTGGTCGGTGACGGGGACGTCAGATGCCATTCACCTGGCGACGACGGGCCACCGCAGCGATGCCAGCCGTGCCGGCACCGAGGAGCACCACGCCAGCGAGCAGCGCGCCGGCGCCGGAGCCACCGTCACTGGCGGTGCCGGCGGGAACGGCGGTGGGCACGGCGGCCGGCGACGTCTTGACCGGCTTTGGCTTGTCGGTCGGCTTGTCCGTGGGCTTGTCGGTGGGCTTGTCCGTGGGCTTGTCCGTGGGCTTGTCGGTCGGCTTGTCCGTGGGCTTGTCGGTGGGCTTGTCCGTGGGCTTGTCGGTCGGCTTGTCCGTGGGCTTGTCCGTGGGCTTGTCGGTCGGCTTGTCCGTGGGCTTGTCGGTCGGCTTGTCGGTCGGCGTCTCCGTCGGCTTGGGCTTCTTGTGGCCGCAGACGAACCAGTGGCTGATCTCCGGCGTCTTGCCACCCTTGTTGTCCGGCGCGACCAAGCCGGTGAACGGCGGCTCGAGGTAGACGTAGGCGTTGTCGCCGCCCTTCACCACGACGGCCGTGATGACGACGTTGTCCTTGAGCGCCTCGACGTCGAGGACCTTGCCGTCGTCGGACACGGTGCCGGAGACGTACTTGTTCGAGTCGCTCTCCGGGCCCTCGACGCTGATGAGGTCGCGACCCTTGATGTCGATGCCGGCCTTGTCTCGGACGTCATCGCAGTGGCGGAGGTTGCCCTCGTACAGGACCGGGGACTCGGTGCTCGTCGCCAGCGCCATGCCGGCGCCGGCGGGCAGGGTCAGGGCCGCCGCGATCGCGGCAGCCAGCACGGGACGGAACTTCAAGGCTTCCCCCTCAGGAGGCGGTGGAGCGGAGTCCAAACGGCCGGAATACTGCCAGGTCCCACCCGGCGACACGCCGAGGGAGGGTCGTCGTGACCAATTCGATGCCTACCGGCGGGTAGCTGTGGACGATCACCGGTGGCATCAGCACGTTGGGTGACAGGGCTCGGACCGTCAGGCACCGCCGGCCCCTCTCGGGGCCCACCGAGTGCAGAACTCCTCCACGACCCGCAGGTGCTCGGGGGTCAGCCCGGTGTCGGTCGCCGGCGCGATCAGGAGGGTCGGCGACGGCCGCCGCTCGGCCCACTCGCGCGCGTCCGGTTCCCAGACCAGGTCGTCGTCGGTCCAGATCACCGGCCGGTACGGCAGCGGGTCGAGCAGCCGGCGCGCAACGTCGAGCTTCCACCACCGATCCTGCGCCACCGCCCGCCCGCTGACGTAGCCGTGCGGCCCAGCGCCCGGGAGGTCGCCGGCCCTTCCGGCCAAGGGGAGGGCCGGCAGGCCGAGCAGCGGGGCGAGCGAGGCGTTCGCGGCCTCCTCCCAGGTCGTCAGCCAGCGCACGTCGGCGAGGCCGCCGGCCCCCAGCCGGGTGATCCGCTCGACGAGCTCCGGCGACCAGGTGATCGGCCACGAGCTGCTCAGGGCAGTTGCCCAACCCTGGCGCCACTCCGGCCACACGGTCGGGTCGGGCGACGCCGTGACGGCGTTGAGCACGCCGTCGACGTCGAGCAACCAGACCGGAGGGCCGTCGGCGTCGGAGCTGGTCACCGTCCGAGCCTTGCGGGTGCGTGGCCGGAGGGCCACCCGTGGCCCGGCCGGACGGCCCGGATCCGGGTGCCTGATCGACCCGCGGGCGGCGCTGGTGCGGCAGAATCCCGATCGACGACGACGTCGAGGGAGGCGAGGCCGTGGACTTCCTCCGGCCGTGCTCGTGGACCGAGGCCCTGGAGCTGCGTGCCGAGCATCCCGACGCCCTCCCGCTCGCGGGCGGCACCGACGTCATGGTCGAGATCAACTTCGACCGGCGCCGACCGCCCGCGCTCCTCGACCTCACCCGGGTGGCGGAGCTCGGAGAGTGGGACCGGGCAGACGACGCCGTCCGTCTGGGCGCCGGCGTCACCTGGACCCGGGTGATCATCGAGCTGGCCGGGCTCCTCCCGGGACTCGCCGCAGCCTCGCGCACGGTCGGGTCGTCCCAGATCCGCAACCGCGGCACGGTCGGCGGCAACGTGGGGTCCGCGTCGCCGGCCGGTGACGCCCACCCGGTGCTGCTGGCATTGGGCGCCAGCGTGGAGGTCGCCTCCGTCCGCGGGGTCCGGAGGCTCCCGGTCGAGGACTTCTTCACCGGCGTGAAGAGCAGCGCCCTCGCGGCGGACGAGCTGATCGCGGCCGTGCACCTGCCGGTGACCGGCGCGCCGCAGCAGTTCGCCAAGATCGGGACCCGCAACGCGATGGTCATCTCGGTGGTCGCGTTCGGCCTGGCCCTGCACCCCGAGCGCCGGGAGGTCGGCACGGGCATCGGCTCGGCCGCTCCCACTCCCGTACGGGCGCGGAAGGCCGAGGCCTTCCTGGCGGTGGCGCTGGAGGAATCCGGCCTATGGGAGTCACGCGGCAGGCTGCCTGGCTCGGCGGTGGGCCGCTTCGCCGACCTCGTCGCGGCCGCCAGCAGCCCGATCGACGACGTACGCGGCACCGCGTCCTACCGCCGGCACGCCCTGGCCGTCCTCGCCCGGCGCGCGCTCGGCTGGGCGTGGTCCGACTACCGGGAGGCGGCCTGATGCGGGTCACCCTCATGGTCAACGGCGAGCGCCGCGAGGCGGACGGCGTGTGGGAGGGCGAGAGCCTGCTGCACCTGCTCCGCGAGCACCTGGGCCTCCCGGGCTCCAAGAACGCCTGCGAGCAGGGCGAGTGCGGCTCCTGCACCGTCTACCTCGACGGCGTCACATGCTGCGCCTGCCTGGTGGCGGCCGGCCAGGCGCAGGACGCCGAGGTGGTCACGGTCGAGGGGCTGGCCGGCGACGACGGCCTGCACGAGGTCCAGCAGGCCTTCCTGGACGCCGGCGCCGTGCAGTGCGGCTTCTGCACCCCCGGTCTCGTGGTGGCCGCGCACGACCTGCTCTCCCGGTCGCCCGATCCGGCCGACGACGAGGTCCGGGAGGCGCTCGCGGGCAACCTCTGCCGATGCACTGGCTACGTCACGATCCTCGACGCCGTACGGCTGGCGGCGCGGCGCACGGCGACGTCGTCCCGGGACCCCGCGTGACCCGACGGGTCCTCGTCGTCCAGGACTGCACGGTCCTGACGATGGACGCCGGGCGCCGTGAGCTCGACCGGGCCTGGGTGGTCGTCGACACGGACGCAGGCACGATCCTGGCCGTCGGCGACGGTGCGAGCGGCGCGCGGCCGCCGCTAGGCCCGGACGTGGAGGCGACCTACCGCAGTGGCGCCGGCTGCGTGCTCACGCCGGGACTGGTCAACACGCACCACCACCTCTACCAGTGGGCCACGCGCGGGATGGCCGTCGACGCCACGCTCTTCGGCTGGCTGACCTCCCTCTACCCGGTCTGGGCGGGGATCGACGAACGGACGGTCGGCGACGCCGGGCGCGCGGCGCTCGCCTGGCTCGCCCGGACCGGCTGCACGACGACCACCGACCACCACTACGTCTTCCCGCGCGGCAGTGGCGACCTGCTCGGCGCGGAGGTCGCCGCGGCGGCCGACATCGGGCTGCGCTTCCACCCGACCAGGGGGTCGATGGACCTCGGGGCCTCGCGGGGGGGCCTGCCGCCGGACGACGTCGTCGAGGAGATCGGCTCCGTCCTCGTCGCCACCGCCGACGCGGTGGACCGCTTCCACGACCCCGGGCCCGGCGCGATGGTGCGCATCGGCGTCGCGCCGTGCTCGCCGTTCTCGGCCAGCGCCGAGCTCATGCGGGAGTCGGCCGCCCTCGCCCGGGACCGCGGTGTGCGGATGCACACCCACCTGGCCGAGACCGACGACGAGGAGTCCTTCTGCCGGGACCGGTTCGGCGTCGGGCCGGTCGAGTACGCCGAGCGGCTGGGCTGGCTGGGGCCGGACGTGTGGCTCGCGCACGCCGTGCACCTGGCCGACGACGACGTCCGCCGCCTGGCCGACTCCGGTACGGGGGTCGCGCACTGCCCCACGAGCAACGCCCGCTTGGGAGCGGGCATCGCGCGCGTGCGGGACCTGGTCGACGCGGGCGTCGCGGTCGGCCTGGGCGTCGACGGCGCCGCGTCGAACGAGTCGGCCTCGATGCTGGAGGAGGCGCGGCACGCGCTGCTCCTCGCGCGGGCCCGCGGCGGCCCTCAGGCCCTCGGGGTCCGCCACGCGCTCGAGCTGGCCACCCTGGGCGGGGCGCGCCTGCTCGGCCGGGAGGACGACATCGGGTCGGTGGTGCCCGGCAAGCAGGCCGACCTCGCCCTCTGGAGGGTGGACGGGCTGGGTCACGCCGGCATCGCCGACCCGGTGGCGGCGCTGGTCCTGGCCGACCGCCCCCCGCTCGAGCTCCTGCTGGTCGACGGAAGGGTGGTCGTGGAGCACGATCGGGTCGTCACGGTCGACGAGGACGAGGTCGCCCGCGCCGCGGCTGCCGCGCACGCAGCACTGCTGGAGAGGGCGGAGGGACGATGAGCACCACCCCCACCCGTACGAGGTCGGTGACACCGACCCGGACCACGGGCGGCGTGGGGCAGGACGCCGCCCGGCCCGACGGCGTGCAGAAGGTCACCGGCGAGTTCGCCTACGGCAGCGACCTGTGGATCGACGGCATGCTCTACGGGGTCACCGTGCGCAGCCCGCACCCCAGCGCCCGCATCCGGTCCGTGAGCATCGGCCCCGCGCTC
>Ga0268386_10001528_pt1 | contig 15908 bp, 15 predicted proteins | sample RVTome_15_FD_200260 | JGI IMG/M metagenome (GOLD analysis project Ga0268386, IMG submission 200260) | Soil microbial communities from uranium-contaminated site in the Upper Colorado River Basin, Wyoming, United States - RVT150D86... ...
GCTGCTTCACGGGCCGAGCTTAGCCGGGCGCCGGTCCGCTGAACGGGCCACGCGCGCCACGCTCGCACGCGCCTGCACGGATTCAGAACCCGGAACCGCAACTTACGCGCCCCTGGACGGTTGTAGAGGGCAGCGCCTGCGCGAACGGATCCCAGGGCTTGCAGGCGCACTGGGACGAGCGCCCCAGGAGGGATGCAAAAGCACGACGGCCGGGGCCCAGGACCCGGCCGTCGCCGTAGGTGGCGGGACAGGCAGGGACGTCGGCCGCGGGAATGGATTTCCACCCCGCGGCTGGCGGCGTGGGCGCGCCCTCCCGGTGTGCGCACGCCTCCTAACATCTGCTCCATGGCCGGGCATTCCAAGTGGGCGCAGATCAAGCACAAGAAGGCCGCCACCGACGCCAAGCGGGGCAAGCAGTTCACGAAGCTTGCCCGCGCGATCACCGTCGCGGCGCGGGAGGGTGGAGGCGATCCCGACGGGAACGCGACGCTCGCCACCGCGGTCCAGAAGGCGAAGGACTACTCGATGCCCAAGGACAACATCCAGCGGGCGATCGACCGCGGGACCGGCGCCGGCGCCAGCGGCGCGGCGATCGAGCGCGCCGTGTACGAGGGCTACGGGCCCGGCGGCGCCGCGATCATGATCGACGCCCTGACCGACAACCGAAACCGAACCGGGGCCGAGGTGCGTCACGCGTTCGACAAGAACGGTGGCAGCCTCGGCGAGCCCGGATCGGTGGCGTGGATCTTCGAGAAGCGGGGGGCGGTCCTTGTCGACGCGGACCGCTACTCGGAGGACGATCTGATTCCGGCGATCGACGCCGGCGCCGAGGACGTGAGCGAGGACGGCGACCTCCTGAAGGTCGTCTGCCCGGCGGGTCGCCTGGCGGCCGTCCGCGAGGCGCTGGAGCGCGCGGACGTCGAGATCGAGTCGGCCGAGCTGACGATGGAGCCGCGCTCGATCGTCGAGGTCGGCGGGGGCGAGGCCTCGCGGCTCGTCCGGCTGATCGAGGTGCTGGACGAGCACGACGACGTCGATGCCGTGCACGCGAACTTCGACATCCCCGCCGAGGTGCTCGAGCGGGCCGCCGCGTAGCCCGCCGTCCTGGGTGGCGCACCACCCGATACGATCGCCTGCGCAGGGGGTGCGGGAGCCGCAACGACGAAGGGAGATTATCCAGTGAGACGAGGTATCTGGGCGCTGTCGCTTGCCCTGCTCGTGATCGTCGCGATGCTCGCCGTTCCGGGCGTGGCGGGTGCGAAGTCGAAGATCATCTCGAGCGGACCGATTAATCTGCCGATCCCGAACAACGCGCCGACCGGCGTGTTCGCACCGATCGGGTTCGGCAAGAAGGGCAAGGTGAAGGACGTCAATGTGGGAGTGCGGATCTCGCACCCGAACGTCAGTCAGCTCAACCTGTACCTCTTCAAGGGGGAGAAGTACGTGCCGCTGGCGACGACGGTCGGCGGGACCGGCAACAACTTCGGGTCCGGCGCGGCAGATTGCACCGGGGTCTTCACGCTGTTCGACGGCGCGGCGCCGACGTTCATCCAGACGGGATCGGCGCCGTTCAACGGCGCGTACCGACCGCAGCAGTCGCTCGCGCTGTTCAATGGTGACCAGACGAAGGGCGATTGGAGGCTCTTTGCTTACGACGAGGCCGGCGGCACCTCCGGTCTCGTGAACTGCTGGGTGCTGGGGCTCAACTACAAGAAGAAGAAGAAGTGACGTAGGAGGCATCCGAGCCGGAGGCCAGAATCAGTACCCATGCTCGTGGTCATGGGAATTGACCCGGGGGTGGCGAACACGGGATTCGGCGTCGTGCGCCTGGCTGGTACCCAGATGAGCGCGATCGACGGGGGCGTGATCGAGGCGCCCGGCGACGAACCGCCCGAGCGCCGCCTCGCCCGGATCCACGCTTCCCTCGCGGAGCTCGTCGAGTGGCACGACCCGGCCGCGGTGGCGCTCGAGGACGTGTACTTCGGCCGCAACGTGCGCTCCGCGATCGGGGTGGGCCAGGCACGCGGCGTGGCGATGCTCGCGGCCGCCGATCGCGGCATCCCGTGCTTCGACTACACGCCCCAGGCGGTGAAGATGGCCGTGTGCGGCAGCGGCGCGGCTGCGAAGGACCAGGTGCAGCGGATGGTCGGCAGCCTGCTGAGCCTTCCCGAGCCGCCGCGGTCCGACCACGCCGCCGACGCGCTCGCGGTGGCGATCTGCCACGCGAGCCACGGTCCGCAACAGCGCGGGCGAGGGCGGTTCGCCAAGGTCGCGGCGGCCACCGTCACGGCCCAGCTCCCGGAGGCCGAGGCCGGGTGATCGCATCGGTGCGCGGGGAGGTGCTGGTGCGCCGCCCCGATCATGTCGTGGTCGAGGCCGGCGGCGTCGGCTATCGGCTTGCCGTCTCCGCCCAGACCCTGAAGTCCGTGCCGGCGAAGGGGCAGGAGGCGATCCTGCACTCTCACCTCGTCCCTCGCGACGACTCGCTCTCGCTCTACGGGTTCGCCGCCGAGGAGGAGCGCGATCTGTTCCTCCAGCTGATCTCCGTCTCCGGGGTCGGCCCGAAGGTCGCGATCGCGGTGCTCTCGGGCGCCGCCCCGCGTGAACTTCTGCGCGCGATCGCGCGTGGGGACGCGAAGCGCTTCCAGGCGGTCCCCGGAGTGGGAAAGCGCACCTCGGAGCGGATCATCGTCGAGCTGCGCGAGAAGATCGCCGAAGCGCTCGACGAGGCCGCGCTGGCTGGGAAGGGCGGGGAGGATGAGCCCCGGGCGCTCGCCCGCGAGGGGCTGGTCAACCTCGGGTACTCCCCCGCCGAGGCGGAGAAGCTGCTCAACGGCGCCGAGGGGGAGAGCGCCGAGGAGCTGATCGGCGCCGCCCTGCGCAAGGCCGGAGAGTCGGCGCCGGCGAGGGAGGCCGCATGAGTGGCGTGGAGCCCGCGCCGCGCGTCACCGACCCGAGCATCAAGGGGGACGGATCCGAGCCCGAGCGCGTCGGCGACGCGCGGATCACGGGCGAGGAGGAGGACCTCGACCGCTCGCTTCGCCCCCGCAAGCTCGCCGATTTCGTCAACCAGGAGCAGGTCACCGGCCAGCTCGGAATCTTCATCGAGGCCGCGCGTCGCCGTGAGGAGGCGCTCGACCACGTTCTGCTCGCCGGCCCACCGGGCCTCGGCAAGACCTCGCTCGCCCACATCGTCGCCGGCGAGCTCGAGGCGCCGATCGTGGGCACCGCGGGCCCGGCGCTGGAGCGAAAGGCCGACATCGCCGCGTTTCTCACCTCGCTCGAGCCGGGGAGCGTGTTCTTCATCGACGAGATCCATCGCCTCAACCGCGCGATCGAGGAGACCCTGTATCCGGCGATGGAGGAGCGCCGCCTTCCTGTCGTCCTCGGCCAGGGAGCGGGGGCGCGGACGGTGACGCTCGAGCTGCCGCCGTTCACGCTGATCGGCGCGACCACCCGGACCGGCCTGCTGACGACCCCGCTTCGGGACCGCTTCGGCGTCTGCCACCGGCTCGAGCACTACGCGCCCGGCGACCTCGCGCAGGTGGTCCGGCGCTCGGCGGGGATCATGGGGGTCACGATCGAGCCCGACGGCGAGGTGGCGATCTCGGAGCGCGCGCGCGGGACCCCGCGGGTCGCCAACCGCCTTCTCAAGCGGGTGCGCGACTTCGCCGAGGTCCGCGGCGAGGGCGTGATCACGGGGGCCGCCGCCGCCGACGCGCTCGAGATGCTCGAGGTGGACAGCGCCGGACTGGATCGCCACGACCGCATGCTGCTGTCCACGATGGTGAGCAAGTTCTCCGGCGGCCCGGTGGGGCTCTCGACGATCGCCGCCGCGATCGACGAGGAGGGCGACACGATCGAAGACGTTTTCGAGCCCTACCTGCTCCAGCAGGGCCTGATCAAGCGCACGCCGCGCGGCCGCGTCGTCACCGAGCGCGGCTTCGAGCACCTCGGGCTCCCGGTGCCCGAGGGAACAGCCGCGAGTCTGTTCTAGGCGGCGCCGCGCTATCACTGCCCTGGTGAGGGTCCTGGCGATCGTCCACGAGGCCACGGCCGGGCCGGGCGTGTTCGCCGCGGTCGCGGCGGAGCGTGGCGACGAACTGGTCGAGTGGGTGCCCGCCGAGGCGCCGCCGCCCGCGCTCGACGGTCACGCGGGCGTGCTCGTGCTCGGTGGTTCGATGCACCCCGACCAGGAGGACGAGCATCCGTGGCTGCGGTCCGAGAAGGACCTGATCGGGGAGCTCCTCGGGCGTCGGGTTCCGCTGCTCGGCGTGTGTCTCGGAGCGGAGCTGCTCGCCGAGGCCGCGGGCGGGAGAAGCAGGCGGCTCGAGGAGATCCACATCGGGTGGTCCGAGACCCGGCTAACCGAGGCGGGGTCGGCAGACCCCGTCCTGGGTGGGCTCCCGGAGCGCTTCGTCGGGTTTCAGTGGCACAGCTACGCGTGTGAGCCGCCGTCGAGCGGCGCCGCGCTCGCCGGCGACGGCTCGCGGCTCGACGCCTTCCGGGTCGGTGACGCGTGGGGCGTCCAGTTCCACGCCGAGGCGACGAGCGAGATCATCCTCGGCTGGCTCGACAGCCACCGCGAGCACGAGGTCCCCACCGGCTTCGACCCGGAGGCGCTTCGCGGGGAGATCGCGCGGCGGATCGAGGCCTCCAACGCGGTCGGCACCGCGCTCTTTCGCGGCTTCCTCGAGCATGCCGGAGGGGCTGGGCTGGCTAGACCTGGCCGGGTGTCAGGTAGGCGGCGGAGAGGCCGCCGTCGACGAGGAAGGTCGAGGCGGTGACGTAGGAGGAGTCGTCGCTGGCGAGGAACAACGCCCCGCGGGCGATCTCCTCGGGCTCGGCGAAACGACCCATCGGCAGGTGCACGAGGCGCTTCGCCGCCTTCTCCGGGTCCTTCGCGAACAGCTCCTTGAGCAGCGGGGTGTTGACCGGGCCGGGGCAGATGGCGTTCACCCGCACGCCCCGCTCGGCGAGCTCGACGCCCAGCTCCCGCGACATCGCGAGCACGCCGCCCTTCGTGGCGGTGTAGGAGACCTGGGAGACCGCGGCGCCCATCACGGCGACGAACGAGGCGGTGTTGATCACCGAGCCCCCGCCCGACTCCAGCAGGTGCGGGATCCCGTGCTTGCAGCACAGAAAGACGGACTTCAGGTTCACGTCCTGGACCCGCTGCCACGCCTCGAGGGAGGTGTCGAGGACGGAGGCGTCGTCCTCGGGGCTGATCCCGGCGTTGTTGAAAAGGACGTCGACGCGGCCGTACTCCTCGCGGGTGCGCGCGTAGACGCCCTTGACGGCGTCCTCGTCGGTGACATCGGCGGCGAGCTTCAGCGACCCGACCGAGTCCTCCGCCAGATCGACCCCGACCACCGTCGCGCCCTCCGCCTCGAACAGCTCCGCGGTCGTCGCGCCGATCCCGCTCGCGGCGCCGGTGATCACGCATGCCTTGCCCTTCAGCCTGTCCGTCATCACGCCTCCGTCGCGTAGTAGACGTTCTTCAGCTCCGTGTAGTGCTCGAGCGCGTCGGGGCCGAGCTCGCGCCCGACGCCCGACTGCTTGAAGCCGCCGAAGGGCGTCGAGACTCGAACCGAGGTGTTCGAGTTGATCGACACCGCGCCCGACTCGATCGCCCGCGCGGTGCGCAGCGCCTTCGCCCCGTCGCGGGTCCAGACCGAGCCGGAGAGGCCGTAGACGGTGTCGTTGGCGATCCGCACGGCATCCTCCTCGTCCCGGAACGGGATCACGCACGCCACCGGGCCGAAGATCTCCTCGCGCGCCGGGCGCTCGTCGTTGGAGATCGGCGCGAGGACGGTGGGAGGGAACCAGAAGCCGGGGCCGTCGGGGGCCTGCCCGCGGATCGCGACGGGCGCGTCGCCGGTCGCGTACGAGGCCACCTTCTCGCGCTGGTCCGCGGAGATCAGCGGCCCCATCTCGGTCTCGTCGTCGAGCGGGTCGCCGACCCGCATCGAGTCGACGGCGGCCTCGAGCGCCTCCATGAAGGAGTCGAGCGCCGAGCGCTCGACGAGGATGCGCGAGCGGGCGCAGCAATCCTGGCCCGCGTTCCCGAACACCGCGCTCGGAGCGGACGCGGCGGCGGCGTCGAGGTCGGCGTCGGCGTACACGACGTTGGCCGACTTCCCGCCGAGCTCGAGGGTGACGCGCTTGATCGTCTCCGCCGCCCCCGCCGCGATCCCGCGCCCCACCTCCGTCGAGCCCGTGAACGCCACCTTCGCCACGTCGGGGTGCTCGACGAGCCGCTTGCCGCACACCGAGCCCGGGCCCGCGACCACGTTCACGACGCCCTCGGGGATCCCCGCCTCGAGGGCGATCCGCTCCAGCTCCAGGGCCGTCAGCGGGGTCAGCTCGGCGGGCTTCAGGACGACCGTGTTTCCGGCCGCGAGGGCCGGCGCGAGCTTCCACGATGCGATCACGAGCGGGAAGTTCCACGGCACGATCATCCCCACGACGCCGAGCGGCTCGCGGAAGGTCATGTCGACGCCGCCCGCCACCGGAATCGTCTTCCCCGTGGCGCGCTCCGGCGCCCCCGCGTAGTAGCGGAAGCAGGTGGCCACCATCTCCATCTCGCCGCGGGCGTCGGCGATCGGCTTGCCGGCGTTCCGCGCCTCGAGCGTCGCGAGCTCCTCGCCGCGCCGCTCGAGCTCGTCGGCGAGGCCGTGCAGGATCCGTGAGCGGTCGTCGGGCGCGATCTCCCGCCATGAAGGGGATGCGTCCCGCGCCCGCGCCACCGCGGCGTCGGTCTCCTCGACGCCGGCCCGTTCTACCTTCGCCATCACCTGCTCCGTGGCCGGCTCGAGGACCTCGATCACGAGCGCGATTGTCGCGCATTTTGCGGCCTCGTTGACATCGGCCCCGAGGTCGGTAAGGATCAAATTCTCGGCGCAACTCGCCGACCGAAGGGCAAGCGAGCGCGAACCGGAGGTTCGAGGTGGCGGATACAGGAGCGAACGGGGCTTTCAGGCCGGGTGGCCCGGGCGGGACGGCCGGGATGCTCTCCCTCGACGACCTCCGCAAGGAGATCGAGGACGGCACGATCGACACCGTCGTGACGGCCTTCACCGACATGCAGGGAAGGCTGTTCGGGAAGCGGATCGTCGGGGAGTACTTCCTCGACGAGGTGACCGAGCACGGGGTGGAGGGCTGCAACTACCTCCTCGCCCTCGACATGGAGATGGAGCCCGTCCCCGGATACGAGATGGCCAACTGGGAGAAGGGCTACGGCGACTTCGGGATCGTCCCGGACATGGCGACGCTGCGGCGAATCCCGTGGCTCGACCGCACGGCGCTGGTGCTGTGCGACGTCCTCGATCACGACGGATCCCCGGTCGTCGCCTCGCCCCGCCAGGTGCTGCTCGCCCAGTACGAGCGCGCCGCTGAGATGGGCTACACGGCGCAGTTCGCCACCGAGCTCGAGTTCTACCTCTACAAGGAGAGCTACGCCGAGGCGCACGAGAAGGACTACAGGGACCTCACTCCGACGATCCCATACATCCTCGACTACCACATTCTCGCGACGACGATGGACGAGCAGTACGTGGGAGCATTCCGCCGCGGGATGCACGCGGCGGGGATCCCGATCGAGTTCTCCAAGGGCGAGGCGTGGTACGGGCAGCACGAGATCAACACCCGCTACGCGGACGCGGTCACGACCGCGGATCGCCACACGATCTACAAGAACGGGATCAAGGAGATCGCCTTCCTCAACGGCATCTCCGCCACCTTCATGGCGAAGCCCTCGGAGAAGGACATCGGCAGCTCCTGCCACGTCCACTCGAGCCTGATAGACGACGACGGCAAGAGCCTCTTCGTCGACGAGGGCGGCGAGGAGACCGACGCCTTCCGTCACTACCTGGGTGGCTGGCGCTACCGGATGCGCGAGCTGGCGCTGTTCATCGCGCCCTCGGTCAACTCCTACAAGCGCTACGCAGCCGAGAGCTGGGCGCCGACCTCGATCTCGTGGGGACGCGACAACCGCACCTGCGGCTTCCGCATCGTCGGCCACGGGCAGTCGACACGAGTCGAATGCCGGATCCCAGGGGCCGACATGAACCCCTACCTCGGCGTCGCGGCGCTGCTCGCCGCGGGACTCGACGGGCTCGAGAACAAGACCGACCCGGGGCCGGAGCTGAAGGGCAACGCGTACGCCGCGGGAGAGGCCGAACCCTTCCCCTCGACCCTGTACGAAGCGCTTGAGCTGTGGGAGAACAGCGATTTCGTCAAGCAGGCGTTCGGCGACGCGGTGCACAAGCACTACCTCAACTACGGTCGCTACGAGCAGAACGAGTTCAACCAGGTCGTCACCGACTACGAGCGACGACGGATGTTCGAGCGGGGCTGAGCCCGCGCGTGGCCCCTTCCCTGCTCCTCGGCGTCGACGAGGGGACGACGGGCGTCAAGGCGGCGCTGTTCGACGAGCGTCTCCAGCCCGTCCGCGAGGCGCGGCGCGACAAGGTCAACCGCCACCCCAAGGAGGGGTGGGTCGAGCAGGATGGCGAGGAGGTCCTGGCCGTCGTGGTCGAGGCGATCGCGGAGGTGCTCGACGATCCACCCGGCGAGGTCGTCGCGTGCGGGCTCGACCACCAGGGTGAGTCGGTGCTCGCCTGGGACGCGGAGAGCGGCGCTCCGCTGTCGCCGATCGTGGTGTGGCAGGACAAGCGCTCTCAGGAGGTCCTCAACCGGCTGACCGACCACGAGGAGGAGGTCAAGGAGCTCAGCGGGCTGCCCTTCGATCCCTACTTCTCGGCCGCGAAGCTCGCCTGGCTGCTGGAGAACGACGAGGGGGTGGGCGAGGCCCGCGAGGCTGGGACGCTGCGGATGGGAACCGTGGACTCCTTCCTCTGCGACCGGCTGGGGGCGGGGTTCGCGACCGACGCCTCGACCGCTTCGCGCACCCAGCTCCACGCCCTCGGTGCCCCGGGCTTCGACCCGCGGCTGTGCGAGCTGTTCGGCGTCCCCGAGGACGTGCTCCCGGAGGTCCGCGACACGGCGGGCGAGCTCGGCACGCTGCGCCACGACTCGTGGCCGATCGAGCTGCCGCTCCGTGGCCAGGTCGTCGACCAGCAGGCGGCGCTGGCGGGCGCCGCGTGCGTGGTCCCGGGGCGGGTCAAGGCCACCTACGGCACGGGCGTCTTCGTCCTCGCCCACGTGGGGGAGGAGATCCCCCGTCCCGCAGGTGGGCTGCTCCCCACCGTGGCGTGGCGGGTCGACGGCCGCACCGAGTACGCGCTCGACGGCGGCGTGTTCGCCGCCGGGGCGATGCTCGAGTGGCTGTGCCGCGAGCTCGGGGTCGCCGATGACCCCCCGGCGCTCGGAAAGCTTGCCCGCGAGGCCGACTCCTCGGCGGGGGCGCGGGTGCTGCCGGGGCTGGCCGGGATCGGGGCGCCCTGGTGGCGCCCCGACGCACGCGCCGTGATCGCCGGAATCTACGGCGGCAGCACGGCCGCGAACGTCGCCCGCGCCGCGCTCGAGGGGATCGCGTGGCGGGTGGCCGACATCGTGGCCGCGATCACCGAGAGCACGGAGGTTGACGTGTTGCGGGTGGACGGCGGCGTGACCAACGAGCCGCTGATGCTTCAGCTCCAGGCCGACGCGATCGGCGTCCCCGTCGAGGCCGCGGGTGCCGACGCGACGGTGCTCGGCGCCGCCGCGCTGGCGGCGGTGGGATCGAGCGTCATCGGCTCGCTCGCCGAGCTTCCCGACCTGCTGCCCGCCGACCGCCGGGTCGAGCCCGGACGGGACGACGCCTGGCGCTCGGCCGAGCACCAGGCGTGGCGCGGGTTCGTCGAGGCGACCGCCGCCCTCGACCCGGGCTAGAGCCGAGCGCGGCGGAACGCAAGCGCTAGTCCGCCGTTACCTCATCCTCTTCGAGCGTCCGGACCGGCCCCTGGTACTTGTTCTTCGCCGAGATCAGGTACCAGACGCCGAAGATAAGCGGCAGCACGATCGCGAACGGCGTGTAGTTGACCACCGTCGCGTCGAAGTCCGCGTTCCACGGCAGCCCGGCCGGCGTGTACGGAAGGTCGAGCGCGAACACGACCACGACCACGAAGATGATCGCGAGCACGTTGACCAGCTTGTAGCGGCGGCCCAGGTTCCACGGCCCCGGCTCGAAGGAGTCGCCGGCGCGCAGCCTCAGGATCACCGGGAGGATGTACGCGAGGTAGAGCCCGACGGTGCAGATTCCGGTCAGCGCGAAGAACGCGAACGGGATGTCGTTGCTGCCGAACAGCGCCGGGATCGCGATGATCAGGGCGAAGACCGACACGGCGATCACGGCGTTGAACGGCACCCTGTCCTTGTTCACCCTGCGGAACACGTTCCATCCCGGGATCGCCCGGTCGCGCGAGAACGCGTACCAGGTGCGCGACGCGCTGGTCAGCCCCGCCGCGCCGCAGAACAGCTGCCCGACCGTGGCGATCAGGATCACCAGCTTCGCCGCCCACGAATCGAGGGCGCTGATGAAGATCGCGCCCGAGAATCCGGCGGCGTCGTTGATCTCCTCCACCTCCGTGGCGGCGAAGAGGAAGGCCAGGAGCACGAACCACCCAATCACGGCCGACCAGAACACCGAGCGCCAAACCCCCTGAGCGGCGGCCTTGGCGGCGTCGCGGGTCTCCTCGGCCGTGTGCGCGGAGGCGTCGTAGCCCGTCTGCGTGTACATCGCCAGCAGGAAGCCGACCGGCAGGACCAGGAGCCAGAAGCCGAGGCTGGTGGTGGAGCCGTCGAAGGCGCCGTTGTTGTTGATCCGCTCGCCGAACACGAAGCCGAGGTCCTGGTGGTCGTCCGGCACGAAGACCAGCAGCGCGATGATCACCGCGACGCCGAGCAGGTGCCAGCCGACGGAGATGTTGTTGGCGACCGCGAGGATCCGGTCGCCGAAGATGTTGATCAGCGTGTACAGCACCATGATGAGGAAGAACAGGAGCCAGGTCTCGGGGAGGATGTGCTTGCCGTCGCCGAAGTTGATCCCGAAGATGTCGACCTCGTAGAGGCCCAGCAGGGTGAAGAGGAAGAACGCTGCGCCGTATCCGACCGAGGCGACGATCCCGACCAGCCCGACGATGTTGAACCACCCGGTCATCCAGCTCCAGCCCTTCCCGCCGAGGTCGTGCGCCCACCAGTACGGGCCGCCCGCGGTCGGGTACTTCGATGTCAGCTCGGCCATCGAGAACGCGACCATGAGCACGAAGGCGCACAGGACCGGCCACCCGATCGAGACCGCGATCGGGCCGCCGTTCTGCCACGCGAAGGCGAACGTCGTGAACGTCCCGGCGAGGACCGAGATGATCGTGAACGAGATCGCGAAGTTGGTGAAGCCGCTCCACGCGCGGGACAGCTCCTGCTTGTAGCCCATCTCGGCTAGACGCTGCTCGTCCCGAGCGGCTGCGTCGGCGGGTCGTTCGGCCATCGCCGTGCTCCTCCCTCTCGGACTGCGAGCGCTGCCCAACCCAGACCGAGAATCGATACCGGTCCAAACTCCGAACAGGCGGACCCTATGCTCCCGGGCGGATGGTGTCAATGGCCGGTTTGGAGATCTCCCGCGAGGGCCCTGCTCCAAGCGGTCCGTTCGACGTCGCGATAGTCGGCGCCGGCGTGGTCGGCGCGGCGATCGCCCGTGACCTCGCGCTTCGTGGCGCCTCGTGCGTTCTGGTCGAGGCGGCCGCCGACGTCGGCGCCGGCACGAGCAAGGCGAACACCGCGATCCTCCACACAGGCTTCGACGCCAAGCCGGGAACGATCGAGGCACGGCTGGTCCGCCGGGGCCACGAGCTTCTGGGGCGCTACGCGGGCGAGGTCGGAATCCCGGCCGCGACCACCGGGGCGCTGATGGTGGCGTGGAGCCCCGAGCAGCGCGAGGCCCTGCCGGGGATCGCGGCTGCCGCAGCCGAGAACGGCGCCACCGACACCCGCCCCGTCGGGGTCGATGAACTGTACGAGCGCGAGCCGGCGCTCGGCCCCGGGGCCCACGGCGCGCTCGAGATTCCCCGCGAGGGGATCGTGTGCCCGTTCACCGCCACCCTGGCGCTCGCCACGGAGGCCCTCGCCGCAGGGTGCCGGCTGGCGCTGTGCGCCCGGGTGCTCGACGTCGGGCAGCGGGAGCGCTTCGAGCTTCGCACCTCTCGGGGGCCGATCGGCGCCGAGTATCTCGTCAACGCCGCCGGCGTGCACAGCGACGAGCTCGACGCCCTGCTCGGCTACGACGAGTTCACGATCACGCCCCGCCGCGGCGAGCTGATCGTGTTCGACAAGCTCGCCCGCGGGCTCGTCAACCACATCCTGCTCCCGGTTCCGAGCGCGCGGACGAAGGGCGTGCTCGTCTCGCCGACGGTGTACGGGAACGTCCTTCTGGGGCCGACAGCGGAGGACCTCCGGACGAAGGACGACCGCTCGACCACGGGCGATGGCCTGTCCTCGCTGCTCTCCGATGGAGCGCGGATCGTGCCCCGGCTCACGGAGCACGAGGTCACCGCGACCTATGTCGGCCTGCGCGCGGCGAGCGAGCATCGCGACTACCAGCTCCGCGTGCACCCCGAGCGGGGATACGCGTGCGCAGGCGGCATCCGCTCCACCGGCGTCTCGGCGTCGATGGCGATCGCCGAGCACGTTCGCGAGGGCCTCGCCGGCGCCGGGCTGGCGCTGTCGGCGGCGCCCGCCGGGACGGAGGTCCGAATGCCGAACATCGGCGAGCTCGCGCCGCGGCCCTACGAGCTTCCCGAGCTGATCGCGCGCGATCCCGACTTCGGGCGCGTCGCGTGCTTCTGCGAACGGGTCACCCGGGGGGAGCTGGAGGCGGCGGTGCGGAGCGCGATCCCGCCGCGTGACCTCGACGGGGTGAGGCGGCGCACGCGCGCCCTGATGGGCCGTTGCCAGGGCTTCTTCTGCGCCGCCGAGGTCGCGGCGGCCCTCGCCGCGGCGCGCGGGGACTCGATCGCCGACGTAATGGCGGGGCGGGACGATGGCGATCGCGCCTGACGGTGTGGTGATCGTCGGCGGGGGTCCCGCGGGGCTCGCTGCGGCGATCGAGCTGCGGCGGCTCGGCGCCGGCCCGGTGACGGTCCTTGAGCGCGAGCGTGAGCCGGGGGGGATCCCCCGCCACTCCAAGCACACCGGCTTCGGGGTGCGCGACCTGAGGCGAGCGCTGTCTGGCCCGCGCTACGCGCGTCGCTACGCCGAGCTCGCCGAGCGCGCGGGGGTCGAGCTGGTTACCGAGACGATGGTCACCGGGTGGGAGGGCGAGCGGCGGTTGCAGCTCACGGGCCCGGGCGGGCGCGACTCTGTGGAGCCCGCCGCGGTACTGCTCGCGAGCGGCTGCCGGGAGCGCCCGCGCTCCGCGCGCCTCGTCCCGGGATCGCGCCCGGCCGGGGTGATGACGACGAGCACCCTCCAGCAGCTGGTCTATCTCCACGGACAAAGGGTCGGGCGCAGGGCGGTGGTGGTCGGGGCCGAGCACGTCAGCTTCTCCGCCGTCGCGACGCTGGCGCACGGCGGCGCCTCCGTCGCGGGCCTGGTCACCGAGCTGCCGCGCCACCAGACCCTCGGTGCGTTCCGGGTCGGCGCCGCGCTGCGCTACCGGGCGCACGTGTGGACTCGCACCCGGCTCGCGGCGATCCACGGCGACCGCCGCGTCGAGGAGGTTGAGCTGACCGACCTCGACACCGGGAGCACGAGGAGCGTGGCGTGCGACCTGGTCGTGTTCACCGCCGACTGGATACCCGACAGCGAGCTCGCCGTGGTCGCGGGGTGCGAGCTCGACCCCGCGACGCGCGGGCCGCGCGCCGATCCGGCCCTGCGCACCTCTCTTCCGGGAGTGTTCGCCGCCGGCAACGTGCTGCACCCGGCGGAGCCCGCGGACGTCGCCGCGCTGGGCGGCCGCCATGCCGCCGCGGCCCTCGCCGGCCATCTGCGCGGCGAGGGGGGAGCGTGGCCCTCGCACGTCGCGGTGCTCGCGCGCCCTCCGCTTCGCTGGGTGTGGCCCAACCTCGTGTCCGCGGGAGACGGCGCGCCGCCACGCGGGCGCTTCCTCTTGCGCTCGGGCGAGTTCGTCCGGGCCCCTCGGGTCGAGGTGAACCAGGGCGGGCGCACGCTGTGGCGCGGTCGCCTGCGGCGCCTCGTGCCGGGGCGCTCGGCGCACATCCCCGCCGAGTGGACCCGGGAGGTCGATCCCGAGGCGGGGCCGGTCAGCGTCGAGACGCGGCCGCGATGAGCGCCTCGATCACAGTCGGGCTGTCCTCCTCTTCGGGGTGCCACAGCACCCCCAGCGCGAAGCCGCGGTCGGGCAGCTCGATCGCCTCGACCAGCTCGTCGTCCTCGGACCACCCGGACGCGACGAGCCCATCGCCGAGCCGATCGACTCCCTGATGGTGGTGGGCCTTCACGGTCACCCGCTCGGCGCCGACCGCGCGCGCCGCGAGCGAGCCCGGCTCGAGGCGGACCGGGTGCTCGGCGAAGCTGCCGGGCACTGGCCGGTGGCGATCATGTCCGAGCTCGTCGGGCAGGTGCTGGAGAAGCGTCCCTCCCCGGGCCACGTTCAGGACCTCCATCCCGCGGCAGATCCCAAGCAGGGGCAGATCGCGCTCAAGCGCGGCGCGCGCGAGCTCCAGCTCGAAGCGATCCCGCTCGGGTCGCGTGGGCCCGGTCGCGGGATGCGGCTCGGCCCCGTAGAGCCCCGGCTCGACGTCGGCGCCCCCGGCGAGAATGAGCGCGTCGATGCGCCCGAGGATCTGGTCGGGGCCCTCGGGATCGAGCTCGTGAGGTGGCAGCATGAGCATCAGCCCGCCGGCCGCGTGCAGCGAATCGGCGTAGGAGCGGGGAAGGAGCACCGCGGGCTGGTCCCACTGCCCCCAGCGCGCCTGCTCGGTGGCGGCGCAGACCCCGATCACCTGGCGAGCCATCGCCGATCACGGTAGCGGGCGTTTACTAGCCTCTCTCTGTGCCCTTCTTCATCTGTCCGAGTTGCGGGAACCGCCTCATGAGCGGGGAACGGACGGCGGGGTTCACCGGCCGCCCGAAGAGTTGCCCGAAATGCGGGTTCGGCTTCCTGTTCGAGCTCCTCGACGACTACTACCCGGCACCCGACGCCGCCTTCTTCACCTGCGACCAGCAGGCCCGGGTGATCGACATCGGCAAGGGCGGCTTCGAGCTCACCGGGCTCAAGGACGAGGACGTGATCGGGCGGCCGGTGCAGGAGGTTCTGGGGCTGCAGTGGGTCGACGGGGGGGACGGGGGCGAGGTCGCGGACATCGACCGCGACGGGGTCACCGATCCGATCGAGACGACGCTGGAGTGGGGCGTGCGCTCGCTCGGCAAGCGGGTCCAGGTCAACGCCGAGGGCGACCTGCCGGCGAGCGCCGTGGCGGACATCTTCCCCGCCTACGACGACGATGGGGGACTGCTGATCGTTCTCACCCCTGAGTGAGTGGTCGCCCCGCGACCACTAAGGTGAGCTAGCGGCCATGGTGGGCAGACGGCGCAACCTCTTCATCCTGCTGTTCGTCGTCGGGATGACGATCGCCTCGGTGCTCGTCATCCTCAGCCAGCCGACGAAGCTCGGGCTCGACCTGCGCGGCGGGACCTCGCTCGTCTACGAGGGTCAGCCGACGCCCCAGCAACCCGACGTGGACTCGGAGTCGATCGACCGCGCGATCGAGATCATCCGCCAGCGGGTCGACACGCTCGGTGTCGCCGAGCCCGAGATCAGCCCCGTCGGCGAGACCCAGATCGACGTCCAGCTCCCCGACGTCCAGGACATCGAGCGCGCCGTCGGCGTGATCGGGACGACGGCGCAGCTCCACTACTACGACTGGCAGCCGAACGTGATCGCCGAGGACCGCGACGATCCGAACGCGACCGAGCAGGGCTTCAACAGGCAGTTCGACGCGGTCAAGTTC
>Ga0268386_10001529_pt1 | contig 15907 bp, 13 predicted proteins | sample RVTome_15_FD_200260 | JGI IMG/M metagenome (GOLD analysis project Ga0268386, IMG submission 200260) | Soil microbial communities from uranium-contaminated site in the Upper Colorado River Basin, Wyoming, United States - RVT150D86... ...
CGTGTCCAGAAAACCCTTGACCGCTACAATTCCTGGCACGTGCGCAGATGCACCCAACGGTCGCCGCTCTTTACGCACGCCTCGCACACCCGACGCGTGGGAGATTTCACGGTCTCAATAGCAGCAAGATGACCGCAGATATGATCGGGCATGGCGACTCTCTAATGACCTATTCTTCGAGTACGCGATGAACGAAGGAAACGGCAATTGATCCCTCTCCGACCGCCGATGCCACGCGCTTGATGTTGCCCGCTCGTACGTCCCCTACCGCAAATACACCAGGCAGGCTTGTTTCCAGCAGGTACGGAGTCCGCGCGAGAGGCCAGTGTGCGCCAGCCAACTCCTCTCGCGACAGGTCGGCTCCGGTTTTGACAAAATCCTTTTCATCCAGGACCAGACAACGCTTCAACCATTGAGTCGCAGCAATTGCACCCGCGAGGATGAAGACATGGCGGATACCATGGCTCTCAACCACTCCCGTTTGACTGTTGCGCCAGCGCACCCGCTCCAGGTGCGTCTCCCCTCCCAGTTCAGTGAGCTCCGTGTGAGAATGCAGCTCGATTTGAGGATGCTCTTCGATCCGTCGGACCAGGTACCGCGACATAGTCTCCGCCAGGCCACCCGAGCGGACGAGTATGTGCACACGCTTGGCGGTCTGGGCCAGAAAAACGGCGGCCTGGCCCGCTGAATTGCCACCGCCGATAACGATGACCTCTTCGTCGGCACACAGTTGTGCCTCCATGAAGGTCGCGGCGTAATACGCACCTACGCCTTCGAAGCGCGACAGGTTCTGAAGCTCCGGTTTGCGATACTCGGCGCCGCTCGCGATGACCACGCAACGGGCTCGCAGCGGCGATGCGTCCCCGATCTGTACCGAGTAAGGCCGGCACTCGCACCCCAGTTCCGCTGCCCCTTTTGCGATCAGCACATGTGCGCCGAACTTCTGCGCCTGCGCAAAAGCACGTGCCGCGAGGGCGGGGCCCGAAATTCCCGTCGGAAAACCGAGATAGTTCTCGATCTTGGAGCTCGATCCGGCCTGGCCTCCGGGCGAGTCTTTCTCGACCATCACTACATCCAGGCCCTCCGATGCGGCATAGACGGCTGTAGCCAGCCCTGCAGGACCTGCACCGACAACGACCACATCGTGCACAAGTGACGAGTCGAGCATGACGTTCAAGCCTAGGCACGCCGCAATCTCCTGATTGCTCGGATTGCGCAGCACGATCTCGCCGCGACACACCAGGACCGGCACGTCTGCGACGCTGACCTGGAACCGATCGAGCAACGCTTGAACATCGGCATCACGGTCAAGATCGATGTACGTATACGGATGAACGTTGCGTGTCAGGAACTCTTTGACACGGAGCGTTCCGGAGCAATGAGTCGAGCCGATAAGGATTGCGTCGCCGAGTCCATGGGCGATCAGCTCCGCCCGGCGGAGGATGAAAGCACGCATCAGGATTTCGCTGATCTCGGAGTCGGTCTGCACGATCGCGAGCAGGCGTTCGCGATCCAGCTCGCTCACTTCGCCGGTTTCGCTCACTCGCGCTCGTACGAGAGAGCGACGCCCGGTCAGCATGTTCACTTCGCCGGTGAACTGGCCAGGACCATGCACCGCGACCAGTTCTTCGCCGGTTCCCGATGGGCGAACAACCTCGACCTGGCCCGCAATGACGACGAAAAAAGGTGCGACCGGATTACCGGCTTCGAACAGAACGTCTCCGCGCCGCGTCGGCCGTCGGTGTCCATGCGCTACGACGCGCGCCAGCTGGGCGGGTGTAAACGTCGGGAACATCCGCTCAGCCGGTGATTTCCCGGTCAAAGGAATGCGCGGTGTCCGGGTCGACATCTGGCGGTCGCCTGCTGCCGCTCAGTTGCCCGGATTGTCCGAGCGCAATACGGCGCTCAATCGCTCCGGTTCCACGGGCTTCGTGAAATGGTGATTGAAGCCGGCGGCCAGTGCGCGCACCTTGTCGGTGTCCTGCCCCCAGCCGGTCACGGCGATCAACGTAACCGCGCGACCGAGCGAGCTCTGCCGCACCTGTCGCGCGATGTCGTAGCCATTCAGTTCCGGCATGCCGATGTCGAGCACGAGGACCTCCGGCTGGGCGGCGTGAAAGGCTTCAAGCGCCGCCCGCCCGTCGTTGACGACGGTTACGGAATGTCCATCCAATTCGAGGAGGATCGCCAGACTCCGTGCCGCGTCCTCGTTGTCATCGGCAATGAGTATGCGGCGCCCCATGTTGCTGACCGCTTTGGATTGTTTCCGCGCGGGTTGCCGAGCCGCTCCGAGCGCGCGCGCCGGCAGCGTCACTATGAACTCGCTACCCTGGCCCGTACCCCCGCTTTTCACCTCGATCGTCCCGCCGTGCAGCTCGACGACGCCCCGCGCCAGTGCCAGACCGATTCCCAGTCCGCCTTCCGAGCGTTCCTGGTGCGCCTTCACTTGCGAGAACATCTGGAAGACCAATGGCAGGGCGTCGGCGGGTATCCCAATCCCGGTATCCGACACGCTGATCGTAATGGTGCCGTCGCCCCGAGTGGCGCGCAGTCGAATCTGCCCGTGAGGGTCGGTGTATTTGGCCGCGTTGGTCAGCAGGTTTGCGAGCACCTGGGCCAGCCGCAAGGAATCGGCAGCAAAATGCACGGGCTGCTCGGGGATCTCGATCGATAGCTGGTGTCGCTTGGCATCGATAAAGGGGCGCGCGGTCTCGACCGCCGCATCGACTACCGCGGTGAGCTCGGTCATCTCGGTGCGCAGCTCGAGCGTGCCGCGCGTGATACGCGAGATGTCGAGGAGGTCATCGATCAGGAGCGCCATGTGATGCACCTGGCGGTTGATGACATCGTGACTCCAGCGCTTCTGGGCCTCAGTAGCGCCCGCGGCCTTCGAGATCGTCGCGGCCTGACGGATCGGAGCAAGCGGATTGCGCAGCTCATGCGCCAGCGTCGCGAGAAACTCGTCCTTGCGTCGGTCCGTCTCGCGGAGCGCAGCCTCCGCGCGCTCGCGCCGCGTGAGTTCACGATGCGCATCTTCGTACAGGCGCGCGTTGTCGATTGCGACTGCCGCCTGTGCGGCCACCCCGGCTACCAGCCGTTCCGCCCGCTCGGTGAACACATCCGGCTCAGGGTGCCCCAGGAAGAGTCCGCCGATCACCCTTCCGGAACGGGAAACGACCGGCAAAGCCAGACCGCTGCGGACGGTGACCTCGCCCTGGAGACTCACACGAGCGGGAGAAGCCGCGCCGTAGCGCGAATCCCGCGTGATGTCCGGGGAGCGTACGATCCCGGTGCCACGAGACGGCGCGTCGAACGAGGATGAAATGCGCGGCAGATCGAGTTTTTCGATTGCTTCGAGCGTTGCACCCGACACCGCGAACAGCTCGAAGGGTGCGCCGGCCTGATTCGTAGTGTTGTAGAAAAATGCGCCGAACCGGGCGCCGCTCAACTGCGTTGCTGCGTCGGTGACGGTCTGGATCAGCGTTTGCAGATCGAGCTGGGCGGCAATCGCCAGGCCGGTTGAATTCAACAACTCGAGAACTCGAGTCTCCTCCGCGAGCGCCCTCGCCGCACGCTTTTGCTGAGTGACATCCCGGGCAATCTTGGATGCACCGACGATCGCACCGCTTTCATCCTTGAGCGGAGAGACGCCCAGCGACACGTCCAGGAGCGTGCCGTCCTTGTGTCTGCGGGTAGTCTCATAGTGCTCAATGCGCTCTCCTCGCCGCAACCGGGCAAGGATCGCCGGTTCCTCGTCGACGTGATCGGGTGGGATCAGCACCGTAACGGGTTTGCCGACGACCTCGCTGGTGGTGTAGCCGAACATGCGCTCGGCACCCGAATTCCAGCTCGTGATGATCCCCTCGAGCGTCTTGGTGATGATCGCATCCTCGGAGAACTCAACCACCGCGGCCAGATGGCGCAGGGCGTCCTCGGCACGGCGTCGCCGCGTCACGTCGTGAAATACCATGACGGCGCCGGATAGCTCGCCGCGCGCGTTGCGAATCGGGGCGGCACTGTCTTCGATGGATATCCGAGTGCCGTCGCGGCGCACGAGAGCCGTGTGGTTGGCGAGCACGACGATCTGGCCGCTTTCCAGGGCGGTCTTGATCGGGTTCGCGACCGGAGCGCCGCTCTGTTCGTTGATTATGCTGAACACCTGCCCGAGAGGTTGACCGGTGGCTTCATTCGAGCTCCACCCGGTCATCGCTTCCGCGACGCGATTGAGGAGGGTGATATTCCCCTGCATGTCAGTGGCGATGACGGCATCGCCGATGCTGGCCAGGGTGACCGCAAACCACTCGCGCTGTTGCTGCAGCTCCTGCGTCTTGCGCTCGAGCGCTTCCTTCGCCCCTAGCAGCTCACGCTCGGCCCGTTGCCGTGCGGCCAGGATGCTCTCGACGTTCTGCAGTGCGGTCGAGCGCAGCTGGCGGTCTTCGCCTTCGTCGTCGGTCACTAACCCGCTCCGAGGACGCGCTCTGCCGCGAGGGTTCCCAGAACGCGCACACGAATTTTCGCGAATGCCGTTTCGCGAGTCGTCGAGATATCGTCACAGAACGGAGCGAACCCGCAGTCATCGGTCGTGCCCAGCTGCTCGAGGGGAATGTAGCGGGCGGCTTCGAGGACACGATCGCGTACGTCTTCGGACGTCTCGATGCGCGGATCGATGGGCGTCACCACGCCCACGAATACGCGCTGCCCGGGCTTCATCACGCCGCGTATGATTTCGAGCACGCGAATGCGGTCGCGTTCGCCGGCGAGCGCGAGGTAGAAGCTGCCGACGTCGAGCTTGAAGAGACTCGGCAGCAGCTCTGCGTAGTCGACATCGGCGCTGTGAGTCGAATCCCGGTCGCCACCGGGACAGGTGTGAACGCCCATTTTCGCCCGTTCCGCCGGCGTGAGCCGGCCAAGCGCCAGGTTGTTGAGATCGATGAAGCTCTCCAGCAGTGCGCCGGAGGGATCGACCTTCAGCGCCAGCCGTCCTTCGGTGAAGTCGATTTGCACCTTGTACGCGCCCTTCGCGAGGCAGCGGCGTACCTCGCTAACGTGCTCCGCAAGCAAGTCTTCGATGAACGTCTCGCGCGGATAGTCCGGCAACCCCTCGGCCGGATAGAGGAGGCTGAGCGCCGATGGGGAGATGATCGCCTGTTTCAAAGGCGCCTGCGTAAACCGTCGTGCGTGATCGAGATAGCTGTCGGCGTAGCGTTGATAACGAAAAGGGCCTGCATTCAGACGCGGCATCCGGCGCACATGTCCCGCAGCGAACGGGATGCGGAATCCGTCCGGGGAGGCGTTTGGGTCGCCCTCGACACCGTAGGTCCAGAAGTTGTGATATTTCCGCTGCTCGCCGTCGGTGATCACGGGCGATCCGGTCGCTTCGAATCGTCTGACCGTGTCCTCCGTTGCATGATCATAGAGAGCCTCGAGGCTCTGTTCGCTGCCGTTGACGCCGGCACGAAGAGCCTCGATCAATTGCATCGGGCGAGGGATGCTTCCAATGGGCTCGGTTGGAATCACGTCAGACTGTCGACCCGTGGCGTCGTTCGAGGCGACGCTATATGTTGTACTCGAAATATAACGTAAGGGGTTCGAATCGCCGACAGGTGGTCTGGCGGGAAGTTGTTACGCTCGGGAGATAAGTGGCGTAACTCATTGATCGAGCGTGACAAGACTGTCTTGGGATTCAGGGCAGCGCGTCGACCCACTGCGTGCGGCACTGACGCACCGTCGTGTTCACGCCATGCCAGCAGGTGCGGAACACATAGCGCACGTGCTCATGGCCAGTGTCGACCGTGAATCCCCACTGCTTGTCGAAAGTGACGGACTCGCCGGCGAGCAGGCGATTCCCGCCGGCGGGAAAGCGCCAGTAACGTCTGACGTCTCCGAGCCCGCTCGCCCTGGCAGTTCCCATGCTGGTGAGCTTTACGCTTTCGATCTCTACCGCCCGATTGCTCGTGTTTCGCATAGAGACCCTGAAATTGCTGTGATCGAACACCGTGGTGCCATTCATGTCGATGGTCGTATCCGGATCGAATCCCGGGTGCGGCGGATCGAAGGACAGCACGACGGGATTTGCAGCACGTTGCGGGTCGTTCGCGAGCTTCGCAATCGCGTCCTCGGCTCGCTGGCCCTCGTCGTGGTCTCCGTCGAGGTCCGCCAGGAATTTCTGCCACCGCAGCGCGTGAAGGTCGTGCGGATTTTCCTCGAGAGCGCGCGAGACCCAAAGCTGCGCTGCGGGGCGATCGCCGTTATCGTTGTGCGCTTCCGCAAGCGAGAGCTCGACGCCGCGGCCGATCTTCTCGTAGGCAGGGATTGCCAGCTCCGGAAACCCGAGGTACAGGGCTCGGTCGGCCAGGGTCTGCAGTATGAGTGGATCCTTCGGTGCGGCGCGGAGTGCTTCCTCATATGCCGAGAGCGCCTCGGGAAACACGAACACGTTGCGCAGCCACACCTCCGCCCGGCGCAAGGCGGAGAGGGGATCCTTTCCGTCTTTGAGCGCCGCCAGCGTCTGCGCGATCGAATTCGTGCCCAGCGGCAGGGGCGCGATGTCGTAGTGGCGACCGGAGCCGAACTGCGTCAGTCCGAACGCGTAGAACGTATTCGAGTTGCGCAGGATGTAGTTGCCCTCGGTGTCGAAGAAGAGGTTCTTCCACGTTTCGACATGGTCGACCCGCCACAGGCCCTGTTCGCGGTGCAGCAGGATCGGGACGAAGCCCGTCACCGGCCGCTCGCTGGTCGCGACCGCGTAGTCGCCGTCCTGGAGGATCTCGAGCGGGCCCGAGGCCTCGATCCGCTCGAACCGCAGCAACTCCTCGAACCGCGCCAGCGGGTAGTGCGCCCGCATCAGGCGGGAACCTTCGGTGAACAGGTCGAGCGTCGGGTCTCCGGCGAGCTCCGCCGTCGCACGCAGAAACGCCACGACCGATTCCTCGACCTTCGCGGACGGCGCGTAGCGCGCCCGGCGGGCCGCCGGGACGGGGCGCTTCAGGTCCGCGTCCATCGGTTCGTCGGAAATGGCGGTTCGCGCGCCCGCGCCGCCCGACAGGAAGCGCTCGTATTCGAGATAGGCGGGCTTGCTCCGGAACTCCTCGTCGAGCGCAAGATTGCCCAGCGCGGCGGACACGTACACCTGGTCACGGAGGAAGTGCAGCACGTCCATGACCGCCATGCCGGCGATGGCGTACGAGGTGTACGGCGCGAGCTGATCGCGCGCGATGCGTCCCATGTGCAGGTCGGTCAATCCGCCTTCGAGCGTGTACCCGACCTCGATGCGTGCCGCCGCGAGCTTCGGGTTGAGGATGACCAGCAGGCCGCCGGTGGGTGCACCGGCGCCGATCCCCCGCCGTTCGAAGACTTGATTGGCCTGGGTTTCAATCGACGACTGCGCGTCGGTGGTCGTGACGATGTGGACGTCGATACCCAGGTCGTCATGGAAAAGATCGGCCATCCGGCCGAGCCGCGCACCGAAGGGCGCGAGGATGCGCGCCTGATCGTCGACGCGTGCGTGCTGCACCTGGGCGGCGCTTTGCGACGGCTCGTCCGGGCTGCGATTCCCCGCGGTGGCACTCGGCGCCACGCTGGAGCCGCGGGTCTCGTTGTAACGACCCTTGCCGGCGCGCATCCAGACGGCGACCCCGGCGACCACAACCAGCAGCAATAGCAGCGGGAGCGTGCGTCGACTCAAGGCGGTTACTCCAGGGGCTATTTGGAGGCGGCTTTGGCGATGAGCTCGAACGACTGAAGCCGCTCGGTGTGGTCGAAAACGTCGGAAACGACGATCAGTTCGTCGGCGTGAGTCTCGCCCAGCAGCGTATCGATACCGGCTCCAACCGTCGCGACGGAGCCGACGATGGATCGCGCGAGCATCTGCTGCGCCTGGGCCCTTTCGATGGGTGACCAGTAGCTTTCGATGTCGTCGATCGGCGGTTTGCTGAGGCCCCGTGTGCCGCGAAAGATGTCCGCGAACGACATCTGCTGTGTGGTCGCGAGACGCCGTGCTTCGCGATCGGTACCGGCCGCAATGATGTTGACGCCAACCATCACGTACGGCTCCGCGAGCTGCTTCGAAGGATTGAAGCGCGCGCGATAGACCTGCAGCGCGGGCAGGAGAAGGTCCGGGGCGAAGTGCGAGGCGAACGCGTAGGGCAGGCCCAGCTCCGCGGCGAGCTGCGCACCGAAGAGGCTGGATCCCAGGATCCAGATGGGCACTTCGGTGCCCGCCGCCGGAACCGCCTGCACGCGCTGACCAGGCTCGATGGGCGCCAGGTACGCCTGCAGCTCGAGCACGTCGCGCGGAAAGGTGTCTGCGCTCGACCAGCTCCGGCGCAGCGCCCGGACGGTTTCCTGATCGGTGCCAGGCGCCCGCCCGACACCGAGATCGATGCGGCCCGGGAACAGCCGCGCCAGCGTGCCGAACTGCTCGGCGATGACGAGCGGCGCGTGATTGGGAAGCATGATACCGCCCGCGCCGACACGGATGGTCCGCGTCCCCGCGGCGATGTGCGCGATGACCAGCGATGTCGCGGCACTCGCGATGCCCGGCATGTTGTGATGCTCGGCCACCCAGAAGCGCCGGTAGCCGAGGTCCTCGGCGTGTGCCGCAAGATGACGGGCGTTGTCCAGCGCACCACGCGCGTCCGTGGTGACGGTCACGCGGGCGAGATCGAGGATCGAGAGTGCTGCCAAAGGAATTCCTGCGGCGCGAACGGCGTGGCTATAATGCCAGCATGCCTTGGTGGGGTTGGCTGATACTGGGCATCGGTCTGCTCGGCGTCGAAATGTTCGTCGTCGACGCTCAGTTTTACCTGGTGTTCATCGGCGTTGCCGCGGCGCTGGTCGGCCTGCTGGGGTTGACCGGCATCGCGCTGCCGCAATGGGCGCAGTGGCTGCTGTTCGCCGCGCTCGCCATCGTCACCATGCTCGCGTTCCGCAAGCGCGTCTACCAGGTGGTGCGTGGCCGCGGTGGGCAGGTCGAGGCGCCTGTCACGACGGGTGATCGGGTCCGCGTGTCCATGCGTCTCGAGCCCGGCCAATCCGGTCGCGTCGACTATCGAGGCTCGACCTGGACGGCGCGCAACGTCGATGACCGCGCGATCGAGGCCGGCACCGAGGCGCTGATCAGCCACGTCGACGGTCTGACGCTGCACTTGAAGTCCGCCAACGCCTGATCCGGGATACCGCATGGAAACACTCGTCGTCGTGCTCGTCATCGCCGCGCTCGCGGTGGTCATCCTCGCCAAGACGGCGACAGTAGTCCCGCAGCAAAGCGCCTACGTGGTCGAAAACCTCGGCCGCTACAGCCGCACGATACAGGCGGGCTTTCACATCCTGATCCCGTTCGTCGAGCGCATCGCCTACCGTCACAACCTGAAGGAAGAGGCGGTCGACATCACCGAGCAGGTCTGCATCACGAAGGACAACGTGCAGGTGGGCGTGGACGGTGTGCTTTACATGCAGATACTGGACGCGAGCAAGGCGTCTTACGGAATCACAAATCATCGCTTCGCGATCTCGCAACTCGCGCAGACGACGCTGCGCAGCGAGATCGGCAAGATCGAGCTCGACCGCACCTTCGAGGAGCGCGCCACGATCAACGCCAACGTGGTGAGCGAGCTCGACAAGGCCTCTGCTCCCTGGGGCGTCAAGGTGCTGCGTTACGAGATCAAGAACATCAACCCGCCGCGCGACGTGCTGCAGGCCATGGAAAAGCAGATGCGCGCCGAGCGCGAGAAGCGCGCGGTAGTACTCACCTCCGAAGGCGACCGCGACGCGAAGATCAACCAGGCCGAGGGTGAGAAGCAGCGCGTCATCAAGGAATCCGAGGCCAACAAGCAGCAGCAGATCAACGAGGCGCAGGGCGAGGCGGCCGCCATCCTCGCGGTCGCCACCGCCACCGCCGAAGGCCTGCGTCGCGTCGGCGAGTCGCTCGCCGGAAAGGGCGGCATCGAGGCCATGCAACTCCGGGTGGCCGAGGAATACATCAAGCAGTTCGGACGCCTGGCTGACGAGGCTGCGAGCACGCTGATCGTGCCTGCCAATCTCTCGGACATCTCATCGATGATCGCGCTCGCGACCAGCGTCGTTAAGAACCAGACGCGACCCGCAGCCTCCTCCGGCTGAGTCGGCCGCCGTGCGCGGCGCACTGGGATATCGTCGCCGTACTCCGTGACGGGCCTCGATCGCGACGCGATCCATCCGTGGGTGATGGTGCGGCGCATCACGACTGGACTGAACCGGTACGTCGCGTTCGCCCCGAAATTCCCTATGCAGTTGCGTGGCCGGCGATGCGCCGCCACTGATCGCCGTGACGCCGCGTCGGGTCGAGGAGGGCGAACGCTTCCAGGTGCGCACCTATGACCCGATGGGCGAGGACTGGACCGCGCTCATCGTGCGTCGCGGCGAGCCTCCCGCCGCTGCGCTGACCGGTGTGCGCGAGATGCCGCACAGCTATCAGCGGCCGATACCCCTGTCCAGTTACGGCTTGTCACCCGGTGACTACAACGCGCTGCTCATCGGCGATGCCGGCGAGGTATTGAAGCGCAATGCCTTCACCCTCGCGGCGCGTGGCGCGCGCCCCGCGGTGATGCCGGTCGAGGCCACCCTGCGTGCGGGCGCACCGATCAGCGTGCGCTGGCGTCACGCTCCCGGAGATCTGTGCCACTGGATCGGACTCTATGCGGCGGGCGAGAGCGACGTAACCTGTTACGATGAGCTGCGGCTTCTGCACGACGAGACTTACATCGTCCTCGCGAGCGCGCGGCTTACGGTCGTGCCCTGATCGCATGCACGATCAGGGGCGGACCGCTTATCGGGCGATGTTGATGATCCTGGACTGCGTGAACTCCTCCAGGCCCTCCTGCCCCATCTCCGTGCCGAGTCCCGACTGCTTGGCGCCACCGAAAGGAACATCCGGCGGCAGGTCGAGATGCTTGTTCACCCAGACAGTGCCCGAATCGATCCTGCAGGCGACTTCGTAGGCACGCTCTGTGTCTGACGACCACACCGTTGCCCCGAGCCCGTAATCGGTGCTGTTTGCGCGGCGGATCGCGTCATCGATGTCCGAATAGCGGAGTACCGGCAGAACCGGCCCGAATTGCTCCTCCCGCACCAGGCGCGCGTCGTCGGGGATGTCGCGCACGATAGTGGGGCGGATGAAGTACCCCGGGCCATCCGCCCGCGTGCCGCCCGCGATGATCTTTCCGCGCTCGCGCCCGTCTGCGATGTACCCCAGGACCTTCTCGAACTGGGTCTTGTTCTGCAACGGTCCGAACTGCGTGTCAGGGTCGAGCCCGTCGCCGAGCACCGCGGCGTCGGCCAGTTTCGCGAGCTCGGCGCAGAGCTCATCGTAGATCGAGTCGTGCGCGTAGACCCGCTTGGCGGCCAGGCAGACCTGGCCCGTGTTCAGCATGGCGGCCATGAAGATCTTCGGCGCGACTTCCTTCGGATCGACGTCATTGAGCACGATGGCAGCGTCGTTGCCGCCCAGCTCGAGCGTCAGGCGCTTCAGGGTGCCCGCGACGCTCGCCATCACCTTCTTGCCCGTGGCCGTGGAGCCGGTGAACGCCACCTTCGCCACGTCGGGATGTCCTGTCAGCGCGCCGCCGAGATCGTTCTGATCGGTGATCACGTTGACCACGCCCGCGGGAAGTATCTCCGCACACAATTCCCCGAAGCGCAGGGTGGTGAGCGGGGTGGTGGGCGCGGGCTTTACGACGACGGTGTTGCCGGCGAGCAGCGCCGGCGGGACCTTGATCATGAGGAGGATCAGCGGGAAATTCCACGGCGTGATCGCCGCCACGACACCGAGCGGCGCGCGCCGCTGCACGATGCGCTGCGTCTCGTCCTCCTTCAGCACCTTGTCCTGCAGGTCCATCGCGGCGAACGCCTGGATCATCGCGACGGAGCCGGCGATTTCGCCCTGGGCCATCGCCAGGGGTTTGCCCTGCTCCTGCGTCAGCAACCGGGCGAACTCATCCGCGCGCGCACTCAAGGCATCCGCCAGCCGCAGGACCAGGCGACGACGATCTTCTAGCGGCGTCGCTGACCACGCGGGAAAGGCCGCCTTGGCCGCGGCGACAGCCTGGTTCAGCTGCGCCAGGTCGGCACGCGGGCACTTGGCCAGCACGCGCTCCGTCGCGGGATTGACGACGTCGAAGGTCGAGGCGCCCTCGACCAACCGGCCATCGATCACGAGGCGAAAATCGGTAAACGGTGCTCGCTGCAGCTGCGCGTTCATTGTGGATCTCCCGAAAAGGTTCGCCCGCTTGGCCGTTGAGCTCGGCCCGGTCCGCAGGGGGCGCCGGCGCGGACGCTCGTAGCCTAGTACACGGGATGGCGGGGCGCCAGCTAGCGGGCCGTCTTGCCCTTGGCCAGCAGGAGAACCGGGCACGGGCCTTCGCCCAGCATCGCAGCCAGCGCAGCGCAGGCATTGAGCGATGCCACCTCGCCGTGCGGCGTCGATACTCGCTCGGTCGCGCCCGTGAGCAGCGTTCGTACCTGGCCGCTCGTGAGGTGGCGCTGCCGGGAGAGAAGCAGCGCCACGACACCCGACACCTGCGCCGTCGCGAGCGAGCTGCCGGACGCGAAACCGTAGCCCCCGGCGGGCGTGAGCGTGAAGATATCGTCGCCCGGCGCATCGATATGCCCGGACGGTGTCGACCGCGGCCGCGAGATGTCCACCGCGATGACACCGGGAACCCGGGCAGGAAAGCCCGATGCGCCGGCCTGTGCGGTACCGGACGGCGGTACGGCCCCGACCACGACGACCCCGTTGCGATCCGCCACGGATACCAGCTCCTCGAGCAGCGGATCGGAAGGCCCGGCGATGCTCAGGTTGATGACCTGGGCACGCGCATCGATCGCGGCGGCAATGCCCTGCGCAAGCGTAAAGGAGTTGCACACGGCCGCATCCGAGGCGGGGTCGAGTTGCCAACACGCTTTCAGGGCGATCAGCGCCACTTCGGGCGCGACGCCGACGATGCCCTCGCTGTTGCCGGCCAGCGCCGCAATGAGGCCGGCGACGCTGGTGCCATGCCGATCGCGCTCGAAATTCTCCTCGTCAGAATCGATGAAATTGCGGGACTCGCTGATCCGCCCGGCCAGGTCGGGGTGATGCGTGTCGACGCCGGTGTCGATCACGGCGACCTTGACTCCTCGGCCGCGCGACCAGCGGTGCGCGGCCGGGATGCCCATCTGCTGCAGGCTGCGCTGCAGATCCAGGTACGGATCGTTATAGGCGGCGGTGGAGCTCGCCGTCGCAAACGTCTGCAGCGGCTGAGCGACGCGCACCGCGGGCTCGCGCCTGAGCTGTGCCAGGACGGCCTCGCGCTCAGCGCCGCCCGGCAGCTCGAACACGACGCAGTGCACACGCAGCGCGGGGATCGGCCAGGCCCGGACCTCGCGCAGTCGATAAGCGCTCGACAGGGACTGAACGGTCGCACGCGCCCGCGAGCTCACCTTGTAGCGCACCGCGGTGTCGTAGCCGCGCGTCGTCGATCCGGCACGCGTCTGCATGGCCGCCGGCTCGTTTTCCACCGTCACCAGGATGTATCGCTCCGGATTCTCGCGCATGGCGAGCGTCGCGACATCGACATCCGGGGATGTGCCGGCGACGAGGCCGCTGCAGCCGGCGAGAAGGAGCGCAACGCCGACGAGACACAGCCTGCGCCGCATGGAGGACGCTCTCATCGCGCGAGCTCGGCGTAGCGCACCGAGTCTTCGGCGCGAAGATCCGCGAGCAGCAGCCCGGCGTCCAGGATCGCCGACGGCTCCGCGGGTGCAAGGACGTAGACACCCGAAAGCGACGGGCCGCCGACCATCACGAGGCCGCGGCGTGCGAGCATGTCCTGCTGTTCGGTCACGGTGGCCTGGGAGGCGAAGACGACGCGGAAGCGAGGCACCGCCGGGTCGGGCGCGGTCGAGGTCGTTACCGTGCGATACGCCCAGGGCGCGGTCGCATCGCGAGCGCCGAGATGGGCGGCGAGCCAGCCGAGCGCGATTGCCTGCACGACGACGGCCGCCGCAAGCCACCGCGACAGCGTGGACGTGCGGCCACGACGGGGGCGCCATCGGGGATCGGGAACGGGGGCCGCTCGACCATCCGGTCCGGCGGCGCTGGCCGGCACCTCGCGCTCCAACTCCTCGATACGCGACCAGAGCTTCTCGAACGACGCGGCCGGCGAGTATGCGACGCGGTCCTCCGCCGACATGCGCCGGTGCAGATCCTGCTCGAGCGCGAGCTCGGCGCGGCAGTCCTCGCACTCGGCGAGGTGCTGCTCGATCCGCGACCGATCGTTCGCGGCCAGCGTGCCGTTGACGAGCCAGGGCAGCAGATCCTGGCACTCGAGGTGCGCGTCTGCGTGAAGGTGCGCCGGGTCGGGCAGTTCGTCGGTCATCGGTCCAGCCGCCTCAGCAGCGTCTTCATCTTCTGTCGCGCCTTGTGCATGCGTGTCTTCACCGTGCTGACCGGACAGTCCATGATGTGCGCGATCTCCTGGCAGGAATGACCCAGGTAGTACGAGAGCTCGAGCACCGAGCGTTGATTGACGGGAAGCTGCGCGAGCGCCCGGTCCAGCCAGTCCGTGCGTTCCTGTGCCGGTTGGACTTCATCTGCGGTGCCGACTTCGGTCTCGTCGATGTCGCACGCCGGAGGCGGTTGTCGCTGCAGCGTCTTCAGCCCCCGCCGATAGGCGATACCGAAGATCCAGGTCGATACCAGCGAGCCCTGGCGAAACTCAGGCGCCTTGCGCCAGACGACCCAGAGCGTGTCGTTGATGATCTCCTCCGCGATCTCGGGCCGGCGGGTGAGACGCATCAGGAAGCGCGTCAGGCGCCGGTGGTAGATGTGATAGAGCTGCTTGAAGGCCTCCCGATCGCGAGCCGCGACGCGCGTGAGGAGCTCCTGGTCGCGATCGTTGTCGGCGGCGCGTCTTGCGCCGGCCTCGCGCGTTGTGGGCGAGGGCTGACCGCGATCCGGCCGGACGCTCATCGAGCGACTCCGCCGAACTGCCATTGCACGCCGACCGACCAGCGATCCCGCGTTGCCTCGCTGCCGTACAGGTCGGTCGCACGCTCGCTCGTTCCGAATCGCGCGAGCGTCAGCTGCCAGGGCGCGGCGTTGTACGTCAGGGCGCAGTTCCAGAAGACGAACCCGGTGCCGAACAGATTGTCGAGATCCTGGTAGCCCGCGCCGGCTCTCGCCAGCCAGCGATGCTGGAATGGAAGCTGCGCGGAGAGCTCGTACGACATCGTCTTGCGATCCTCGACGTAGTGGCCGGCGCCGAAACTCGAATAGTTCGGTGCCCACGCGATGGTGGCCGCCAGCCGGTCGCGAAATGCGAGCGAGGCCGCGACCTCGTCGTAATCCCAGCGCAGCGTCGTCGTGTCGTTGGGATAAGCGTAGTGAATCACCAGCAGCCTCGCGACCCAGTCGTCTGCAAGTTCGCGCGCAACGCCGGCGTACAGGTTGATCTCGATCGTCGGTCCGGGGCCTGGATTCGGATCCACGGTCGAGCCCCAGGCGCCCGCCAACCATCCACCGTCGGTTTGCCAGTGCACATCCGCCTGAAACGCTTCGCCACCGCGCGTCTGTGTCACGCCACGAAAAACGTAGTCCGACACGAGGCTGACGGTCCCGCCCCACTCGCCTGCGCCCTGGGCGCAGAGTGGGGCGAGGCCGCAGAAAAGCGCGATCCCTGTTGTGCGAAATGCGTTCACCCTCGCGGAAGTATAGGAGCGCTGCGCTGGCCTACGTAATCTCGTTTGAGCCGCGCGACGCGATCATTGGCCGGGAACCTTTTGCCGTCGCATGGGAACTCACCACAGATCGGGAGCCTGCAGCAGCTCGATTGCCGGCGTTGCTGCCCGATCGGCGGTGAAAGCGATGCGGGTGAGCTCAGTCCTCATCCCC
>Ga0268386_10001530_pt1 | contig 15889 bp, 11 predicted proteins | sample RVTome_15_FD_200260 | JGI IMG/M metagenome (GOLD analysis project Ga0268386, IMG submission 200260) | Soil microbial communities from uranium-contaminated site in the Upper Colorado River Basin, Wyoming, United States - RVT150D86... ...
CAGCCGCTCTGGCACGGTCAGTGCGGCTGCGGCGGCCGTGCATCTGTCGCAACCGGCGATCACGCAGGCGGTCGCGGCGCTCGAGGGTCTGTTCGGCGCGACGCTGTTCAACCGATCGCACCTCGGGATGAAGCTGACCGACGCGGGCGAGGTATGCCTGCGACGGGTCGAGCGCACGCTCGACCAGATCCGCAGCGGGGTCGCCGAATGCCGCGGTGCAACGCGGTCGCGTGCAAACCCGACTTCGCCTCGAGCGATCACGTCAGCGCAGCTGCAGGCACTGGTGGCGGTCGTCGAGCACCACGGCTTCGCGGCTGCAGCCCGCCAGTCGGGACTGTCGCGCCCGAGCCTGCATCGCGCGGCTCGTGCGCTGGAACACGAGCTCGGCGTCGACCTGTTCGAGCGGACGAGTTTCGGCGTCGAGCCGACGCGCGAGGCGGTGGAGTTAGCGCGCCGGCTGACGCTCGCGTTCACCGAGCTCGAGCAGGCGCGGGCCGAGATCGCCGCACTCGGCGGCGGTGACGCGGGCCGCACCGTGATCGGTGCGATGCCCCTCGCCCGCACGGCGCTCGTACCGCAGACCGTGCTCGAATTTGCGGCCGAGCACCCGGCGCATACGCTCACGATCCTGGACGGCCCCTACGAAGGCATGCTCGAGACGCTGCGGCGTGGTGCAGCCGACCTGCTCGTCGGTGCGTTACGCGATCCGGTGCCGTTCGCCGATGTCGTCCAGGAAGTGCTGTTCGAGGATCCACTCGCGCTCGTCGTGCGGGCGGGTCATCCGCTCGCGGCACAGCGTCGCGCGTCGCTGCGCGAACTCGCACGTTATGCCTGGATCGCGCCGCGCAAGAGCTCACCGCTGCGCGCGCAGTTCGATGCGCTGACGAGCGCGATCGGCGTCGAGGCCGCGGCACGCCCGATCGAATGCAATTCGCTCGTTGCCGCGAGGGCGCTGCTGCTCGGAAGTGATCGCATCATGCTGTTGTCCGAGCATCAGATCCGTCACGAGCTCACGACTCGGCAACTCGTGTCCCTGGAACACCCGCTCGGCGGAGTGGTGCGCACGATCGGCCTCACGATGCGTCGCGACTGGCAGCCGACGCGTGCGCAGACCTCGCTGCTCGGTTGCCTTCGGCGTCACGCGGCGTCCTCGCGTCAACGCGACGTGTAATGCTGACGAAACGCTGTCGGTGATTTGCCCGCCCGCCGGGTGAAGAATCGACTGAAATACGCGGGATCCTCGTAGCCCAGGTAGTACGCGACTTCGGATACCGTCATCGAGGTGTAGCTCAGCTGTCGAACAGCCTCGACGAAGAGTCGGGCGTGGAGCAGCTCGAGAGGGGACTCACCGGCCGCCGCGATGCAGGCGCGCCGCAGCCGCGCTTCGGAGGTGCCGAGCGCACGAGCATGGGTCGCGATGCCGGTATGTCCACGGAAATTGCGCTCGATCGACTGGCGATAGCGGGCGAGGAGCTCCTGGTCTCGATTGCCCATCCCCATCCGTTGCTCAGGCGCGCTCTGGGCAAGCCGGAGCAGATTCGCGAGCAGCGTCGCGAGCAGCCCGTGCAGGGCGGTATCCCGACCTGCAGCCGACCGCTCGAACTCGCGCAGCAGCATGTCGGCGAGCCGCTCGACGTCCGTGGCCCGCAGCGCGGCGCGATCGAGTGCCCGGGCAGCGGGCTGGTTCAGAAAGTCCATCAGCTCGGGCGCCGCGGCTGCGAGCTCCGCCGCCAGGCCGGCCGCGAATGAGATGACGAAGCCCCGGGTCTGCGCCTCGAAGTGGAAGCCATGCACGCAGCCCGCAGGCACGACGATGACCGCCGGCCCTCGCAGGCTCTGTGTCGCGGCATCGATCGATACTTCGACACTGCCGCGTCGCAGGTACAGTAACTGTTGCAGATCTCGATGCCGATGCGGCGCGATGCGCCAGGCGTGCAGGGCGCTGCGCGCTGCGATCGTCTCGACGTGCACGGTGCGCTCATCCGGCGTTCGCAACGCCTCGCCGTACAGAAAGTACGCAGGTACCGCAGCGTTGCGGCTCGATGATCCCTGTCTGGCACCCCGTGTCGCCATATTCGAAAAGTACAAGCTTCGGCCGGGTGCGTCCATTGCCGATGAGGCGCGCCCGCCTATGATCTGCCTCAGTCTCCTGTCACGTGCCGCCCATGCAAAGAACTCAGGTCGTCATCATCGGCGCGGGCCCGTCGGGTCTGATGCTGTCGCAGCTGCTCGATCGACACGGCATTGCTTCGATCGTGCTCGAGCGGCAGACGCGCGAGTACGTCGAGGCGCGGATCCGTGCCGGACTGCTCGAGCAGAGCACGGTCGATCTCTTGATCGAGGCAGGGGTCGGCGAGCGACTCGAGCGTAAGTGTCTCGTACACGATGGTTTCGAGATGGCCTTCGCCGGCCGCGTCCACCGCATCGACCTCAAAGGTCTCGCAGGCAAGCAGGTCACGATCTACGGCCAGACCGAGATCCAGAAGGATCTCGGCGATGCGCGCGCGGCCGCGGGTGCTGATGTGCGTTACGAAGCCACCGAAGTCGCGATTCACGACTTCGGTACCAAGCAACCGCGGGTCACGTTCATGCACGAGGGGCGCGCGCAGGAGATCGAGTGCGATTTCATCGCGGGCTGCGACGGCTACCATGGCGTATGCCGTGCCAGCGTGCCGGCTGAATCGATCCGGCTGTACGAGCGCATCTATCCGTTCGGCTGGCTCGGCATCATCGCCGACGTGCATCCGGTTTCGGACGAGCTCGTCTATGCGAACCACGAGCGCGGCTTCGCGCTCTGCAGCATGCGTTCGCACGAGCGGATCCGTTATTACGTGCAGTGCCCGCTCGAGGACAGAGTCGAGGACTGGTCCGACGACCGTTTCTGGGATGAGCTCGCTCGACGACTGCCGAGCGAGTACGCGAAGCGCATGGAAACCGGCCCGTCGATCGAGAAGAGCATCGCGCCGCTGCGCAGCTTCGTGGCCGAGCCGATGCGCTTCGGACGATTATTCCTCGTCGGGGACGCGGCGCACATCGTGCCGCCGACCGGCGCGAAGGGCCTCAATCTCGCAGCAGCCGATGTCCGCGTGCTGTACCAGGCGCTCGTCGAGTTCTACCGATCAGGCAGTGCCTCGTTGATCGACGAGTACTCGGAACGGGCGCTCAGGCGGGTCTGGAAGGCGACGCGATTCTCGTGGTGGTTCACGACCTTGATGCACAAGTTCGGCGACGATCCGTTCGGTCAGCGCCTGCAGATCGCCGAGCTGGATTACCTGACGCAGTCGGAGGCCGGATCAACGAGTGTCGCCGAGAACTACGCGGGCCTCGAGTTCGATCCCCATTGATGTCGGACGCAGTGCGGGTACGCGCTGCCGTGTTGGTTTTTAATGCAACTCGTGCGTTCCCGCGGGAACGTCCTGTGCCCGATGATGATGCCGCTGTAGCAACGCCTGCACCGCCCAACCGTAGTCCATCGACTCGCCGGTCCAACCGCTCGCGGCGGTCTTGTGATCGATCTCGAGTCCGCGGTCACGGTTGAGCGCAGGCACTCGCGTCCAGTCGGACTGCACCGAGAGCATCTCGGGTGATCCGTCAGCGAGTATTCGCCCGTCGGATCTCACGAATCGGAGATCACCGTTGTCGAGTATGTCGATGCGGCCGCCCCCTTCGTGCACCCAGCGATGATGAACGCGACACAGCAGCACGAGATTGCCGAGACTCGTCTCCCCACCGTTCGCCCAGTGATGAATGTGGTGCCCGTCGACGTAGCGCGAGTGCGTGCAGCCGGGAAAACGGCAACCTTTGTCACGTGAGTTCAAGGCTCTGCGAATGGCGGGCGGAATCGAGCGTGTCTTGCGTCCCACATTGAGCGGCTCACCCTCCGCATCTTCGGTGATCCGGATCAGGCTGCAGTCGCAGGCGAGCCGCCGCGACGTTTCAGCTGAAACGCTGGGGCCATCCTCTAACTCGCAGCGGCCCGCGGTCCGGTGCTCGAGCGTCTCGGCATCGACGTGCACCACGATCTGGTGGCGATCACCACCTTTGAGCGCCGCTGGACTTTGTGCGAGAAAACTCTCGGCCATCATCGCGAGCGCATCGGCCCGTCGCGCGATCGGAGTGTCCGGTCGGACATCCGCGGACGCGGACGTTCCCGCGGGAACGTCCTCGCGGCGTTGCACTTCGCGCGCCACCTCGAAGGCTTTCAAGACCAGGGCTCCGACCTCCGCCGGCAGCCGTGCCTTGAGCACGAGCGAGCCGTCGTCATCGTGGTAGAACTCCACGCCGCGGCTCGCCTGCTGCTGCGCTTCACGGGATAGCTCCTCGGCCTGCTGCGCCCGGCGGTAGCCGCGCACGAGCTTCTCGACGTGATGGCCCGTGCCGTGCAGCGCGACATCGAGCAGGTAGCTTTCGGTGGCATGCTCGGCGACGCGCGTCAACGCGCGCACCTTGCAGTAACTCAACACGCCGCGAGCCATGGCCGCGGAGATCAAGGGCAGCTGCTCGAGCGCGCGGGCCACGCGAACCTTCTCGCGGGCGGTGCCGAGTGCGTAGCCGAGCTTCCACTGCAGCCAGTGCGCACAGGAGTGCGTCGCGCCATCACACCAGCCCTGACGGCGATCGAACTCGGCGAGCAGTACGAGGAACCGATGCTCGCCGGCGTTCAGGTGACCACTCAGTTCAATCAGCTCCGCTTCGAGTCGCTCATTCTCGGCTCGGGCAGCGGTGCGGGCGAGGAAGTTCGCGTCCATGGAAGGTGTGCTGACAGCGGCGGAGTTGGGGATTTGTACAGTACCACGATTGCCATATAAGTCAATGGTTTTTATGAGATTTTATGGTTCCTGGTGAGTGGAAAAAATGGGGGCGCGGCCGGCCGGCCGGAGCGCGCTTCGTGCTTTCTGACCTCCAGCCCCCAGCCCCCAGCCTCCAGCCTGTTCGCGAAGCCATCACGCCAGCGCGAATCCCTGCCGCACGAGCGGCAATGAGCGCACGCGCCGGCCAGTGCCGGAGAAGATTGCGTTGCAGATCGCAGCCCCGATGCCGGCCGTCGCGATCTCGCCCACGCCCGACGGAGGCGCTGCGCTCGCGACCAGGTGCACTTCGACTTCGGGCGTCTCGCTGAACTTGAGCAACCTGTAGTCGCTGAAGTTGCCTTGCTCGATGCGACCGTGCTGCGTCGTGATGACTTCGAACAGGGTGGCCGAGAGTCCGAACAGCGTGCCGCCGATGATCTGATCGCGCACGAGGGCTGGGTTGACGACCGTGCCGCAATCGACTGCGCAGACGATGCGATGGATCCGGAGGCCATTACTCTTCGGATCGACCGAGAGCTCGGCGACCTGTGCGCACAACGTCTCTTCCGCCTCGCAGAACGCGATGCCGCGATGTCTGCCCGACGGCGCTGCAGTCGTCCAGTCGGCCGAGCGCGCGGCGAGGTCGAGGACCGCCAGATGCCGCGGCCGATCGGCAAGCAGACGGCGGCGATACGCGTAGGGGTCGGTCGCGGCCGCATGTGCGAGCTCATCGACGAAGCTTTCGATCGGAAAGATGTTGGCCGACCAGCCCACCGCGCGCCAGAAGCCCACGCGCACGCCGACTTCACAGCGCGCGTACTCGATGCGCCGCTGCGGTAATGCATAGGCCAGCCCGGTTGCTCCTTCGACGACGATCGGATCCACATCGGCTTCGAGCGGCATCGGTGTCGCGGACAATGCGATCGAGGGCGAGGCGATCCGGTGGATCCATGCCTGCGGTGAACCCTCCTGTGCGAGCGCTGCGCGGAATCGATGCCGTGTGCGCGGCCGGTAGAAATCGTGTTGCAGGTCTTCCTCGCGAGACCAGAGCAGGCGCACGGGCCGGCCTCTGAACTCAGGAGAGGCGGCCGTGCGAACCGCCTGCACGATGAAGTCCGGTTGCGCCTTGCGCCCGAACCCACCGCCAAGCAGCGTCGTGCGGATCCGTACGCGCGACGGATCGATGCCTGCCGCTTCCGCCGCCGCGAAGCGCGCGATCGACTGACCCTGTGTCGGAACCCAGATCTCGCAGCCCTCGGCATCGACGCGCGCCGTGCAGTTCGGCGGCTCCATGCAAGCATGCGCAAGGAACGGCAGCTCGTACTCTGCTTCGAGCACGCGCTCAGTCGCTGCGAGCACCTCCTCCGGTGCGCCCGTCAACTCCGCGGTCCCGACGGCGGATTCAGCTTCGATCGCCCGCCGGAATGCGGCGTCGATCTGCGCCTGCGTGAGCGGCGTCGTCGGTGGTTCGCGCCACTCGATCTCGAGGGTACGTGCGCCTTCGAGCGCTGCGAACTCGCGATCGGCGACAACGACAACCGCATCGGGGGCGAGCGGCATCACGGCGCGCACACCCTGCATGCGACGCACGTCTGCGACGTTCGTGATCTCACCGAGCGCGCCGCCCGCCACCGGACATTGGCGGATCGACGCATGCAGCAGGCCCGGCAGATCGACATCGCTGCCGAAGATCGCCGTTCCGTCGGATTTCGCAGCCGTATCGAGCCGTGCCTGCGATTGACCGATGAGCCGCCAGTGCTCGCGGGCTCGCAACTGGGGTTGCTCGGGGGGGTCGAGGCGTGCGGCCGCGCCGACGAGCTCTCCGAAACGTGCCATCTGTCCCGCGGGCCCGAGAACGCGCGAAGCCTCGGTCGTGCAATCCTCCGCACGGACACCCCAGCGTTGCGCTGCGGCCTCGATCAGCATGGCGCGTGCGGCGGCACCTGCCCGACGCAGTGGCTCGAAGTACTGTCGCACGCTCTGGCTGCCTACCGTCAGCATCATGCCGAAGGCGGCGTTGTCGTAGACCGGTGCGGGTTGCGGCACCTCGACCCGGATGGCCTGCCAATCGGCGTCGAGCTCCTCAGCCAGGACCTGCGCGAGTCCGGTATGAATGCCCTGACCCATCTCGGAGCAGGGCACGTGGAGCGTGATCGAACCATCACGGTCGATGCGCACGAAGGCATTGAGCTCGGCTGCTTCGTCGGGTGCGGCATCGCCGGCCGCCAGCGCAGGCACCCTGAAGCCCAGCGCCAACACACCAGCCGCGCTGGCCGAAGAGATCAGGAAGACGCGTCGCGTCGTTCGAGTCATCGAATCAGAATCCTCACAGCTCGATCCATCGCGCGCCCTGGGCGGAGCTCTCGACGGCGCGAATGATGAACTTCATGCCCCGCAGGCCGTCGTTGACGTCTGCATACCCGCCCTGCGGCGGCAGTCCGGCGTTGACCCGACGGATGTCGGCAATGAACGCGCGATACAGGTTTGCGAACGCCTCGAGATAGCCCTCGGGATGCCCGCCCGGTGTGCGCGTCACGGCCTTCGCGGCATCGCTCATGTATCCCGCCCCGGTGCGCAGCAGCCGCCAGGGTTCACCCGCGCGCTTCAGAATCAGTGTATTCGGTTCCTGCTGATGCCACTCGAGGCCGGCCTTCGTCCCGTACACCCGGATCCACAGATTGTTCTCCTCGCCGCAGGCTATCTGCGAGCACACGAGCGTGCCTTTCGCGCCGCCCTCGAGGCGCAGCAGGATGCTGGCGTCATCGTCGAGCCGCCGCCCCGGCACGAAGCTCGTGAGGTCCGCGCAGAGCGACTTGATCGACTGCCCCGTAATGTACTCGAGCAGATTCTCCGCATGAGTGCCGATATCGCCGACACAGCAGCTCAGGCCCGCACGAGCCGGATCCGTGCGCCATTCGGCCTGCTTGTTACCGGCGCGCTCGAGCGGCTCCATGAGCCAGTCCTGCTGATATTCAACGAGCACCTTGCGGACCTCTCCGAGCGCGCCGGTGCGCACGAGTTCCCGTGCTTCGCGCACGGCCGGATAGCCGGTGTACGTGTGGGTCAGCGCAAACAGCGTCTTTCCCGAGGCGACCTTGCGAGCCAGTTGCTCCGCATCCTCGAGCGTATGTGCCAGCGGCTTGTCGCAGATCACGTGAATGCCGGCGTCGAGGAACGCATTCACGACCGGGAAGTGCAGATGGTTCGGCGTCGCGACGATCACGAAGTCGATGCCATCCGGGCGCGAGGCCTCCTCACGCGCCATCGCTTCGAACGAGTCGTACGATCGCTCGAGGAACCAGGCTGCGGCGCTCTCCCTCGCCACCGCCGGATCCGAGGACATGGCGCCGGCAACCACCGTGGCCTGGCCGTCGAGTTCCGCAGCGATGCGGTGGACCGACCCGATGAACGCGCCGCGACCACCCCCGACGATACCGGCCCGCAGGCGGCGTGCTGTGATGTCGTTGCTCATGATCAACGTGTCCTCAAGATCGGTAGGCTTCCCGGCCGACGCCCTGGACCGGAATGCCCTGGCTCGCGAGCACTTCGTGCTGCAGGGCGTACATTGCGGCTGCCGCTTCGTCGATCGCTTTCGTGAACGCGAGCGACCCCTTCAGGATCGGCGCGAGCTTCGCGCGGTCCTGCACGCGGGCTGCCGGATACTCGTGTTCGACGACGAGGTATGTCTCGCTCGGGTCGATCGCAAGCAGCTCGCGCGCGGCAAGCTGGTGGTCGAGCCAGTCGACAGTGCGGTTCTGCAGATACGCAAGTGGATCGTGCCGTGCCGTGCCAGGCAGTTCGTGCTCGCAGAGTACGACCTGCTTTTTCCAGGCATTCGCCTGATCGGCGGGTCGATCGGAGGGTCGCGAGCCTTGCCAATCACCGCGCTGCATCGTCTGGCCGCCATACCCCCAGGCCGAGACCCCGCGGCTGTCGATGACCTGGCCTTTCACGTGAAAGCCCGCGATCAGGAAATCGTAGCCCTCGTCCTTCAGGTACTGGAAGCTCGAACGCGTGTCCTGGCCCATCAGGATCGCGTGCGACGGATCGTAGTGGATCCGGAACTGATCCCCGACGCCGTGTTGCTCGCAGATCCGGTGCAGCGCGATCCAGGGTCCAGGCGCATAGGCAATGTTGTTGTGCCAGCGGTCGAGCACGGTCCAACCCGGCATCGGACATTGCTCGACCCGGTAGGTGAGGCCACGCGCCTTCGCTTCGGCGAGCAGCGGGATGAAGACCTCCTCGAACATCACGAGGTTCTGGTCCATCTCGAGGTCGAAATTGCGCCCGACGAAACCACACACGGCATCGGTGCCGAGCAACACGGCCGCATCGAAGACGCGCAGCATGAAGTCGTGCTTCTTGCGGCGCGCTGGCTCGTCAGCGACGAGCATGTTGTCGAAGTAGGCGAGATCCGAAAGGCCGACGCCGGTGTCGCGCATCGCAGCGAGAATCCGATCAGCCCGGCGGCGATCGAGCGGCTTGCGCAGATCGAGTGTGTTCGCGACCGGGTCGAGCAGTGCCTCGGCCGGCACGTCGGCCTCGGAGGGATGCAGCGCGGCGGACAGCTGCAGGTACGGTGAACCGATCTCGCACGCGAACGCGAGCCATTCCTCGACCGCGAGATCGGGGTCGGCATCGCGCCGCTCGCGCGGTGTCAGTTCCTGGAGTGCGGCCGTCAGCACGCTCAGTTTCATGGGTTTCGGCTTGAATTGTGCAATCGTCATCGTCAGCCTCCACACTTACGCATGTGACGAAGCGGCCTGTGCATACGACACCCGTTCGTTGCGGAACGTCGTCGCGAACAGGACGGCAATGATTGCGGCGAACGCGGCCGGGTAGAGCCAGATACTCTGCCAGTCGTGTCCTGCGCTGAGTCGATATAGATCCGTGATCCGGCCCGCCGCCCAGAATCCGACCAGCATCCCCAGGCCATAGGTCGCCAAGGTGATCATGCCCTGCGCCGCACTCTTGTACTGCCTGCCGGCCTTGGAGTCGGTATAGATCTGGCCGGACACGAAGAAGAAGTCGTAGCAGACGCCGTGCAGGGCAATGCCCAGGATCAGCATGAATGCGAGTTCCGTAGCGTTCCCATATGCGAATAGCAGGTAGCGGGCGGACCAAGCCAGCATGCCGATCAGCAAGGTCGCCTTCATGCCGTAACGTCGCAGGAAAAGCGGAATCGCCAGCATGAACAGCACTTCCGACATCTGACCGATCGTCTGCTTGCCGGTGGCGTTTGCGACACCGATCTCGACCAGGAACTGGTTCGCGTGCTGGTAATAAAACGCGAGCGGGATGCAGATCAGGATCGAGGCCGCGAAGAACACGGCAAAGTTGCGGTCGCGCAGCAGTCCTAGGGCATCGAGTCCGAGGATGTCCCGGAGGCCGGCCCCTTCGCCCTCGCGCCGGACCGGCGGCGTCTTCGGCAGGGTCAGACTGTAAATGCCGAGCAGGAACGAGGCGATTGCACACATCAGGAACGTCTTGCGCAGCGCACCGGCCGCGACTGCATCGGGCGCATCCCAGGCAAAGAGGAGACTGATCGCGAGACCTGCGACGATCCAGCCAATGGTTCCCCAGACGCGGATGCCGGAGAACTGTCTCGACGGATCGTCGAGTTGCCGGAACGACACGGAATTCACGAGGGCGAGCGTCGGCATGTAGGCGATCATGTAGGCGAACACGAGGGGATAGAACGCGTTGAAGTCCGCTGCGCGAAACAGCGCGTACATCAATGCCGCACCGGCCAGGTGCAGCAGGGCCAGCATGCGCTCGGCATTGACGTAGCGGTCGGCAATCAGGCCGACGATGAACGGGGCGATGATCGCTCCCCACGACTGCGTTCCGTATGCCAGTCCGATCTGCGCACCTGTGGCAGCGAGGTTGTTCGCGAGGAACGTGCCAAGCGTGACGAACCAGCCTCCCCAGATGAAGAACTCGAGGAACATCATCAGGCTGAGACGGAGCCGGATCCCGGATGCCAACACCTTAACCTCCTGCCCGTCGTGGGCATGCCGATCGTCGCCGCCATGGGTAAGGCTACTCGTTCTACCCTGGCCGCCGCGATCCGCGCACCGATGGCGGCCGGGGTGACGGGCATTATGTAACGCGTTACACTCGGGCGCCACCGCGGTTTTGGTTCCGTCCACGAATCCCACGGCAACGAGGTCATGCGCGATGTCGGTCGCTCAGTATCATTCAAGGCGTGCTCGCGTCGCTGCCGTGTTGGCAGGAGGTCTGCCGTGAATCGCCGTGAGGCACTGCTGCAGCTCGTCGGCGCGGCCGGCAGTTCGCTGACTTGTCCGTGGATCGACGCCGCCCTCGCCGGCGCACCAATGCACGAGGCGCCAGCGCAGTCGCAACTTACTGCAGCGCAACGCGCGATGGTCACGGAGCTTGCAGAACTGGTCATCCCACGGACCGATACGCCGGGTGCGATCGATGCTGGCGTTCCGCAGTTCATCGACCACATCGTGAGCGACTGGTATACGCAGGGCGAGCGAGCGATCTTCCTGGCCGGACTCTCGGAACTCGAGGTCTACAGCCAGAAGCAATACGGCCGCGGATTCATCGAGTGTTCGCATGCGGAGCGAAACGCGGCGCTCGAGCGGGCCGAAGTGCAGGCCGGCTCGTATCGTCCCACCCCCGGCGTCGGGATACTTGCCTCGCTCGACGAGCATTCGCCGTTCTTCTTCAAGCTGAAGCAACTGACTGTCGTTGGCTACTACACGTCGCAAGTCGGTGCGACCGAGGAGCTGGCCTACAACCCGGTCCCTGGCCGCTTCGACGGTGATTACGATTTCGCGGAGATCGGCCGACAGTGGTCCTCCTAGGGCGGCATGAGCGTGGACACTGAATTCGACGCCGTCGTCGTCGGCTCGGGCATCACCGGTGGCTGGGCGGCCAAGGAGCTGACTGAGCATGGTCTCAAGGTCCTGGTACTCGAACGGGGCAAGCCGCTCACGCACGGAGGCTATCCCACGGAGCACGTGCCACCCTGGGAGATGCCGGGCCGCAATCTGCCGCAACGGGCACTGTACGCGAACGATTACTTCGTGCAGCGCAACGCCCGCGGCTTCGACTTTACGACGCTGCATTTCTGGAACAACGACCGCGAGAATCCGTACGTTCAGGTACCCGGTAAGCCGTTCAACTGGTTTCGCACGGACGTCGTCGGCGGTCGGTCCCTGATGTGGGGCCGGCACAGCTATCGCTGGAGTGAGATGGATTTCGCGGCGAATGGTCGCGACGGTCACGGCAACGACTGGCCGATCCGCTACCGTGACGTTGCGCCGTGGTATTCGCACGTCGAGCGGTTCATCGGCGTGAGCGGGGAGGCGCTCGGCATCGATGTACTACCCGACGGCGAGTTCCAGCCGCCGATGACCCTTAACGTCGTCGAGCAGGCCTTCAAGACGCGAGTGGAGCGGCGCTTCCCAGGTCGCCACGTGACCATCGGCAGAGTTGCAAATCTCACGGAACCCCTGGGCGAGCGCAAGTCGTGCCACTATTGCGGCCCCTGTCAGCGCGGCTGCACAGCCGGTGCCTATTTCAGCAGTCTGAGCTCGACGCTGCCTGCTGCCCGCAGGACCGGCAATCTGACGTTGCTCGCGAATCAGGTCGTCGAATCGCTGGAACTGGACGGCGCACGCGGACGGGTCACGGCGGTGCGCGCCGTCGACACGCTCACACGTGAACGCACTCGCTACCGCACGAAGGTCGTATTCCTCTGCGCGTCAACGTTTGCGTCCCTGCAGATTCTGCTCAATTCCCGATCCGAGCGATTCCCGGGTGGACTCGCCAATTTTAGTGGCACGCTGGGCCGGTTTGTAATGGATCACAACCACGGTCAGGGCGCTGCCGGCGTGATGCCTGGATTCGAATCGAAGTATTACTACGGAAATCGACCCAACACTTTCTACATTCCGCGCTTCCGGAATCTCGAGCGGGGGAAGGACGAAGTCGAATTCATCCGCGGCTATGGCTATCAGGGCCTGGCATTGCCCGATGACTGGACAATGACCTGGCACCGGATCCCGGGCTTCGGGGCGGATTACAAGCAGGCGCTGCGACGGCCGGGGCGCTGGATGCTCTTCATGCTGGGATTCGGTGAAGTGCTGCCGTATGCAGACAATCGAGTTGTGCTCGATTCAAAAGTCGACCGGTTCGGGACCCCGCAGCTGCGTTTCGAAGTGACTTACCGCGACAACGAGCGCCTCATGGGGCTCGACATGGCGCAGCAGGCCATTGCGATGCTCGAGGCCGCCGGAGCCACCGACATCCTGCCATTCTCGGAGCCGTTCATTCCCGGCACATCGATCCACGAATATGGGGGCGCCCGCATGGGCCGGGATGCGGCGACGTCGGTCGTCAACGAGCACAATCAATGCCACGACGTGCCGAACGTGTTCGTCACCGATGGCGCGTGCATGGCCTCGTCAGCCTGCGTCAACCCGTCGCTCACGTTCATGGCACTCACGGCTCGCGCGGCGGAATACGCGGCCTCGAGGCTGCGAGACGAGGGGCACATCGGGACAGCGCCGCGGTCTACATGAGCGGTTCGAGATAGGCGTAGGCGTCGCGGACGACGGTCATCGGATCATCGGAGCGGTCGTACTCGACGTAGAAATGTTCGATACCGGCCTTGCGTCCCGCTTGCAGGTACCGCGGGATATCGAGCACTCCCTGCCCGACGGTGGCGAAGTCGCCGTCAGACGTGCTGTCCTTCAGATGACACTGCGTGTAGCGGTCGGCGTGCTTTTCGAGGTAGTCGACGGGATCCACGCCTGCCCGCGCCGCCCAGTAAAAATCCAGTTCGAGCTTCACTTTGGCCGGGTCAGTTGACTCGAGAATCACATCGTACGGAACATAGCCATCCCTGGTCTGCATCTCGGCCGCGTGATTGTGGAAATTGAACACGAGGCCTTCCTGAGCGCAGAGTTTGCCTGCGGTGTCGAGCGCCTCGCAGAACTGGTCGAGCGATTCGCGGGTCTGCATCTGCTCCGGCCAGATGATCTGCCAGACTATGTACTTCTGACCGAGAGCCTTCGCCCGGCCAGCGGCTTCCTCGATGATCGGTTCGACCCGCTCGATAGACATCTCGCGCAGCCAGATCTGCTGGACGTCTGCTTCCGTCATCTCGCGACGGGTGAACTTCAGAAACGCGGCGTACAGCTGCCCCGGCACCAGATGCTGTGACGGCGATCTGAGACCGTGCTTGTCGAGCAGCTCGCGCACCCGACGAGGCTCGCGTCCGAACGCGCCGATCGTTTCCACTTCGCGATAACCGATCGAGGCGATCGTCTCGAGAGTTCCCTCGAAGTCCTGCTCGAGCAACGTCATCACCGTGAACAGCTGCAGTCCGAGTGGCATTGCCTGCGACGCCAGTGCCCGATGTGGACTTATCAGTCCAGTGCCAAGCAGGGTTCCCCCCGCTGCAGCAGCTCGCAGCAAGAAACGGCGGTTCATTGTGCTCTCCTGAGCAATCTGGTGGACACGGGGGACAATGTCGAGCTTCGAACGACGAGCTGCGTCGGCAGCACCTGCTTGCGCGGCCGCCCGGCGGTGCCGTTCAGAATTTCGATGAGCCGACTCATCGCCTCGCTGCCGAGATCTCCCATCGGCTGCGCAATCGTCGTGAGCGGCGGGTCGTAGTGTCGCGCCAGATGTATGTCATCGAACCCGACGACGGACAGATCCCGGGGCACCTGCAGCCCCCGCCCCCGTGCGGCCCGGATTACACCGATCGCCATCTCGTCGTTCGAGCAGAAGACTGCGGTCATCCATCGATTGGCATCGAGCAGCCGTTCGCCGGCCGCCATGCCCGACTCGAACGAGAAGTCGCCATTCGCTGTCAGGGCCGGATCGCGCGCAATACCCGCGCCCTGCAGCGCTTCCTGATATCCGCGGTCCCTGTCGATGCTTATCGGACTCTTCATCGGGCCGGTAACGAAACCGATGCGCTCGTGGCCGAGGTCGAGCAGGTACTCGGTAGCAACTCTGGCGGCGGCGACGTTGTCGACGTGCACGCTCGTGATCTGCCGGTCCTTGACGTATTCGCAGGCGTTAACGATGGGCAATGGCGGCGGAAGGGTTATCTTTGGGATGTGCGGCAGCAGCGTGATCAGGCCATCGGCCTGCCGCGTACCGAGAAGATCCGCATACTTCTGCTCGCGCAGCTTGCTGTGCTGCGTGTCGCCCAGCAGGACCGAGTAACCGTGCTCGTGTGCGACCTTTTCGATGCCGCGGATGACTTCTGCAAAAAAGGGATTGGAGATGTCCGGGACGAGGGCGACCACGAGCTGGGTGCGGGCCGTGCGGAGAATCCTGGCCTGCAGGTTCGGCGTATAGCCGAACCGCGCGATTGTCTTGCGCACCCGCTCGCGCGTTTCAGGCGCAACGACGTCCGGGGTCTGCAAGGTCCTCGAGACCGTCGCTACCGACACATTGGCCGCCGCAGCGATCTCCCGGATGTTGTGGCGTCGCGTCTCGGCCTTCGATCGGCGGGCGGTGCGGCGGATCCTCGGCATCGTACGGCTCTCGCTCCCGGGCGGTATACGGCGCGTCATCGTAGCAGCTGCCTGCAGCTGCCGCGACCGGCCGATGTAACCGGTTGCGCTTGACATCCTCCCCGGCCTTCGATTATGTAACGCGTTACATCATTTGTCCGGACTTATGGCGAACAGGGATCGGGGAGGTGCTGCATGAAACTGACCACATTGACCTGGGTCGCGTCAGTCACGCTGAGTCTGGTTGCGGCGGTGGCATCTGCGCAGGAATCCGGGCGCGTGCTCGAGGAGGTCGTCGTAACGGCCCAGAAGCGCACCGAACTCGCGCAGACGACCCCGATTTCGATGGAGGTCTATGGGGCGGAGGAGATCAGCCGCAAGGGAATTACGGACATCCAGGCGCTGGCGATCAACGACACGAGCCTGAACTTCTCGAGCGGCGGCAGCGAGGGCTGGCTCACGATGCGCGGCATTTCGAGTCGCGACGTTACGGAGATCGGTGATCCCACGGTTCCGGTCGCGCAAGACGGATTTTTTACGAACCGGCCCGCGCAGCTGATCAATGCGATGTACGACCTCGAGCGCATC
>Ga0268386_10001531_pt1 | contig 15884 bp, 14 predicted proteins | sample RVTome_15_FD_200260 | JGI IMG/M metagenome (GOLD analysis project Ga0268386, IMG submission 200260) | Soil microbial communities from uranium-contaminated site in the Upper Colorado River Basin, Wyoming, United States - RVT150D86... ...
TCGCCGACATTGGTCCAGACACGAACCTCCGGTTCCGCGATGCCAATCAGCGTCCGGATCTCTCCCGGATGGTTCATGCCCAGTTCGACGACGGCGATCTCCGGCCGCGAGCGCAACTCGAGCAGCGAAAGCGGCAGGCCGATGTGGTTGTTCAAGTTTCCCTTGTTCCTGAACACGCGATAGCGGGCCGCGAGGAACTCGGCCGTGATCTCCTTCGTGGTGGTCTTGCCCGCGCTGCCGGTGATAGCCACCACCTTCGCGGCCGATCGCCGCCGCACGTCGCGCGCGACCAGCTGCAATGCCCGCGTCGTGTCGGTCACGCCGATCAACAGCGACGAGGCCCTGGCGGCGTAGTCCGCCGGGCCGCGCGGCGCTTCGACAACCGCGCCGAGGGCGCCGCCGTCGAGCGCAGCCGCCACGAACTGGTGTCCGTCGAACCGCTCGCCACGCAGCGCCACGAACAGGTCGCCGGGTGTCAGCGTCCTGGTATCGATCGACACGCGGCCAATCGCAGTCTGCGGCGCGCCGGCGATGAGCTGCCCACCAGTCGCCGCCGCGATGTCTCCTGCAGTCAACGGCACGGGTTCCACTCTCAGACTCGCGAGCCGGCGCGGCGCCGGGCGAGCGCGCTCCTGGCGACCTCGCCGTCGTCGAAGGGGAGGACGCGGTCGCCAATCACCTGGTATTTCTCGTGTCCCTTCCCGGCGATCAGCACGAGATCGCCCGGCCGCGCATCGTGGACGGCGCGCTCGATGGCCCCCTTCCGGTCGGGGATGGCCAGATGGAGCGGCGCTTTTCCCGCCGGCGCGCGTCCGGCCGGACGGTCGGCGGGCGCCACGATGCCTCGCATGATCTGCTCGATGATCTGATCGGGGTTCTCCGAGCGCGGGTTGTCGGAGGTGACGATCACGACGTCGCTCAACCGCGCCGCGACCGCCCCCATGAGCGGGCGCTTGGTGCGATCCCGATCCCCGCCGCAGCCGAACACCGTCATCACGCGTCCGCTCGCCAGGGGCCTCGCCGTTTCCAGCAGGTTCTTCAGCGCATCGTCCGTATGGGCGTAGTCGACGACGACGCGGACGTCGTCGTCGGGCCCGGACACCACCTGGAAGCGGCCCGGCACGTGCGCGAGCGAGGCGACGCCTCGCTCAATCGCGTCGAACGGCAGATCGAGCGCGGTGGCGGTGGCGATCGCCGCGAGCAGGTTGTAGGCATTGGGCCGGCCGACCAGCGGCGAGCGCAGGTGCAGGGTGCCGCGGGGCGTGCGCGCCTCGAACGCGAGGCCTTCGAGCGTGAACGTCAGCGGACCCGGCCGGACGTCGGCCGGCGCGTCGATCGCATACGTCACCGGGCGTGTCGCGGCCGCGGCAAACGCCGGCCCACGCGGGTCGTCGAGGTTCGACACGCCGACGCCGCCGGGCGGCAGCAGCTCGAACAGCCGCCGCTTCGCGAGGAAGTAGTCCTCCATGTCCTGGTGGAAGTCGAGGTGATCGCGCGTCTGGTTCGTGAAGATGGCGGCGGAGAAGCGCAGGACGTCCGCCCGCCGGAGCGCCAGCGCGTGCGATGACACTTCCATGACGCACGCGCCCGATCCGTGCGCGAGCATGTCGCGCAGCATGCGCTGCAGTTCAGGCGCTTCCGGCGTGGTGCGCGAGGCTTCCACTTCACGCGCGCCGACGCGGTGGCCGACGGTGCCGATGCGCCCGCAGCGAATCCCTGCGGCTTCGAAGATCGACTGCAGGACATACGAGGTCGTGGTCTTGCCGTTCGTCCCGGTGATCCCCACCAGCGTCAGCTTTTCACTCGGGTGGCGGTAGAAGGCCGCCGACAGCGCCGCGAGTGCCAGGCGCGCGTCGGACACGACCAGCCACGGCACCGCGGCGCCACCCGCCGGCGTGTCGGCCACGACCGCAATCGCCCCCCGGGCCACGGCGTCCTGGACGAAGGCCGTCCCATCCGCCTGAAGGCCTCGCAGCGCCACGAAGACGGACCCCTGGGACACCTGGCGCGAGTCGTACGCGATGGCAGAAACCGGCGCCGCGGCGTGTCCGGCGGCGATCGCGCCGACACCCGCCGCATCGAACGGCGCGTGCTGCGCCGCGTCCCGGAGGAGTTCGCCGAGGGTCACGGCGTGCGATCTCCAGATGGATCCGGAGGCGGGCGGCGGCCGAGCGTGAGCGCGCACATCGCGCCGGGCACGAGCGGACTGCCGGCGGCGGGCGACTGCTCGACGACGAAGCCGCTGCCGCTCAACTGCGCCGTCATGCCGACCCTGGTGAGCATCCGCACCGCATCGCGGGCGCTCAGCCCGCGCAAGTCCGGCATCAACCCCGCCCGCGCAGGCTCGAGGGCGCGCTGAATGAGCGCCGCCCGGACGGGCGTGGGCCTCAGCGCGTCCGGATCGTGACGCGTGAGGAGCACGGGAGGCGGCGGGTTGATCGTTTGCGGAATGCCCAGGTGCCGCAGCGACGCCTCCGCGATCCGCCTGAAGATCGGCGCGGCGACGACGGCACCGTAATAGCCGTGTGCGCGCGGCGAATCAACCACGACGACGATCGTGAGCGCGGGCTTGCGCGATGGCAGAAATCCCACGAACGACGCGTTGTAGTCCGTTGTCGAATACCGGCGGTTCACCAGCTTCTGCGCGGTCCCCGTTTTTCCCGCGAGCGTATACCCGTCGATCTGCGCGGTCTTCGCGGTGCCGTGCTCGATGACCCCCTCCATCATGGCCGTCAGCTCGAGCGCCGTCCGCTCCGAGACGGTACGGCGCAGCGCTTTTGGCGCGATGGTGGTCCGCCGGCCGTCCTTGATGAACGCCCGGACCACCCGAGGCTCATACAGCGTGCCGCCGTTGGCGATGGAGCTGACTGCCGCCGCCATCTGCAGCGGCGTGACGGCAATCTGATAGCCGATCGTCACGGACGCGAGCGCGCTCGCGTCGAGCGTCGTCGTGTTCCAGACGATGCCCGGGCTCTCCCCCTCGAAGTCGGGACTGAGCGTGTGGCCGAAGCCGAAGCGGCTGATGTAGCGCCCAAGGCGCTCGCGGCCCACGCGCAGGCCGACCCTGATGGCGCCGACGTTGCTCGACTTGGCGATCACGTCGCTGAACGGCAGAACGCCGTACGCGTGCACGTCACGAATGGAACGACTCCCGAAGCTGATGACCCCCGGCGCGCAATCCACCGGGTCGTTCGCATCGATGACGTGCTCTTCGAGCGCCGCCGAGGCGGTCACGATCTTGAACGTGGACCCGGGCTCGTAGGTTTCCTGCGTGGAGCTGTTGCGCCGGATTTCAGGGGAGAAGCGTCCGTAGATGTTGGGGTTGAACCCGGGATAGTTAGCGAGCGCGAGGATCTCCCCCGTCCAGGGATTCATGATGATTGCGCTGCCGCCGGCCGCGCGGTTCTCGAGAACGCCTTGGCGCAGTTCCCGTTCCGCGATGTGCTGCAGCACCTCGTCGATGCTCAGCTCGAGCGAGGCGCCCGAGGTCGGCTGGCGCTCCACCCGGCTCGAGACGGGCCGCTGGTGCGCGTCCGTCTCGACGATGATTTTTCCCGGACGGCCGCGAACCTGCGAATCGTACCTGGACTCGAGTCCACCAAGACCCACGTTGTCGGTGCCGACGTAGCCCAGCACGTGGGCCAGCAGCTCCCGGTTCGGATAGAACCGCCGGCTCTCGGTCAGGAATCCCACCCCGGGCAGGTCGAGCGCCTTCAGCCGGCGTTCCTCGGCGGGCGAGAGCTTCCGCTGGAGGAACGCAAAGCGCGCCTTGCGGCGAAGGCTCTGCCCGAGGTCGCGCAGATCCGACGCGGAGCACTCGTCCAGCGCGCGGCAGATGGCGGACGCGGTCTTCTCGACGTCGTCGACGCGGGCGGGATCGGCCCACAAGGATTCGGCGTCGACGCTGTAGGCGAGCAGCCGGCCGTTGCGGTCGAGGATGTCGCCGCGCTTCGCCGGAGCATCCACCGTCTGCATCTGCTGGCTCGCGGCGCGCGCCACGAAGTCCGCGTGGCGGTACACCTGCAGATACAGCAGGCGCGCCTCGATGCTGATCGTCCAGACGGCGAATCCCACGGCCGTGACCAGCAGACGGGTGCGGATGGTCGCGCGCCAGTCGCCGGGGGCGTGCTGCCCGGAGGCGCCGCCGCGCCACGGGAATCTCAATCTGCCAGAGCGTTCTTCGCCGGCCATCACTCCTCCGACATGCGCAACGCGGCTATCGGGCCGCGACGATCGACGTGGCCGGCGGGGCCGGCGGGACGACGCGCTCGATTACAATCGCCTGCTCGCGCGAGGGGTGCACCATGTGCAGTGTCTTGATCGCGATCTCCTCGATCCGGCGCGGCGCGCGAAGCGACTCGATCTCGAGCCGCAGGCGCCGGTTGATCTCGTGCTGCGCCGCGCGCTCCTGCTGCAGCCGCTCCATCTCGTAGCCGTGCCGCACGAGCTCGAAGTGCTGCCAGGCCGAGAACAGCAGCACCGCGACCAGGAGCCCGCCGATGACCGCCGACCGCCAGAGCTGGCGCTGCCGCGCTTCGTCCACTTCGCGCACGATCGGGTTGTTGCGAACATCCTTCTTGATCGCATACTCGAAATCGCTCGCGTTCATGCCAGCCTCTCAATCGCCCGCAGCCGGGCGCTCCGGGCGCGCGGGTTGCGCTCGACCTCGTCCGGGCCGGGCGCGATCGGGCGCTTCGTCAGGACGCGCGCGGCCAGTTCGCCCCGCTCGAGCGCGCGAAACGTGTGCTTCACGATCCGATCCTCCAGCGAGTGGAACGAGATCACCGCAAGACGCGCGCCGGTCAGGAGCCGCCGTACCGCCGCCAGCAGGAACGCGTCGATCCCCTCGAGTTCGCGGTTCACCCAGATCCGCAGCGCCTGAAACGTCCGCGTCGCCGGATCGATCCGCTGGTATCCGCGGCGCGGCACCGCGCGCCGGACGATCCGCGCCAGCTGGCCGGTCGTCGTCACCGGCCGCGTGCGGCGCTCGGTTACGATGCCCCGCGCAATCCGCCGTGAAAATCGTTCCTCGCCGTACTGGAAGATGACATCCGCCAGCGTCGTCTCGTCGATCGCGGCCAGCAGCTCCGACGCCGTCGGCCCCTGCGAGCGATCCATTCGCATGTCGAGCGGCTCGTCGCGCCGGAAGCTGAAGCCGCGTCCCCCGGCCTCGAGCTGCATCGAGGAGACCCCGAGGTCAGCCAGGGCGCCCGCCACGGCTGACACGCCGCGCTCGTCCAGCACGCGCTCCAGCTCGCGATAATCCGCGTGCACGAGCTCGACGCGATCCCCGAACGCCTCCAGGGCCTCGGCGGCCAGCCGCAACGCCTCCGGATCCCGGTCGAGACCGATCACGCGCGAGGCCCCCGCTTCGAGCAGCGCCCGGCTGTGGCCGCCCAGGCCCACGGTGCAATCCACGAACAGTCCTCCGCGGTGTGGCTGCAGCAGATCGACTGTCTCGGCGACGAGAACGGGCTCGTGAACGGCAGCCATGGGCCGTCCTCAGATGCCAAATTCCGCCAGCGCCCGTGCATCGTCGTCCGTGTAGGGATCGCGAAGCAGCTTGGCCGTGAAGCGTTCGTGATTCCACACCTCGAGGAAGTCATACTGTCCGAACACATCGACTTCGCCGGTCATGCCCGCAGAATCGCGGAGCCGCTGGTGGATCAGCACCCGGCCCTGCGCGTCGATCTGGGCGGCCTGGCCGTAGTAGTTCACCCGGTCGAGGTACTTGATCCGGGAAGGGTGCGTGGACGGGACTCTCGACAGCTTCTCCTCGAGCGCCAGCCAGATCGGCATGGGATACAGGCTGACGGACTCCCCCGTCAGGCTCGTCACGAAGAGCTCCGCCCCGTGCTGGTTCTCGACCAGGACACGGAAAGCGTTCGGGATCTTGAGCCGCCCCTTGTCATCGATTCTGGCGGCGTGGTTACCCCGAAGCACGTCCGTTTACTCCACTTTGCTCCATAAAAATCCACGGCGATAGTAGAGAACCATCCCGACTATGTCAACCGCAAAATCTAGTAGCTCTTAGGCTTACGTTTTATTTTCGCCCGCAAAAATTCGGCGAATGGTAGCGGCAGCGGGAAAGTTGCGTGTTACCATGTGAAGTTCTGGCGCAGAGTTAGGGGCCCGACGGGCCTCCCTCACCGGCCGGTTCACCTCCGAACAATGTTGCGTGCGGGTCTGATCGGCTTCCCCTCCACAGGCAGGACGACGCTCTTTCAACTGCTCACGAGCGCCCGCGAGGCGCCCAGAGCCGGGGGGAAGGCTGACGCGCACGTGGGCGTCTCCCGCGTGCCCGACGAACGGCTCGATCGGCTCACCGCGCTGTTCAATCCTCGAAAACGCGTCCCGGCGACGGTGGAGTTCGCCGACATTGCGGGCGCCGGCGGCGCCCGATCGGGCGCAGAAGCGCTCCTCGATGTTGCGGCGTTCAGGAACGCCGACGCGCTTCTGCACGTCGTGCGGCTGTTCCGGGATCCCGCTGTTCCTCATCCGGCCGGCACCGTGGATCCGGCGCGCGACGTGCGAACGATGGAAGACGAAGTCATCCTTGCGGACCTCGGGGTCGTCGAGCGGCGGCTCGAGCGGCTCGATCGCGATCTGAAAAAGGGCGCCTCCCCGGAGATGCGGAAGGAACAGGAAATGCTGATCCGGTGCCGCGCGGCGCTCGAGGAGGGCCGGCCGCTGCGCGCGCTCGAACTCGCGCCCGAGGACTCGAAGCGGATCCGGGGATTCCAGTTCCTTTCAGCGAAACCGCTGCTGCTGGTGCTGAATTTGGACGAATCCGACCTGCTGCGGGCCGACGACGCCGTGCGCCTGGCGGGAATCGAGGACTTCATGTCGGGGGCGGCGACCCGCGCGGTGCCGATCTGCGCGAAAATCGAGCTCGAGATCGCGCAACTCGATCCGGCGGATGCGCGGGCGTTCATGGCCGATCTGGGCCTGCGGGAATCAGGGCTCGATCGCGTCATCCGCGCGAGCTACGATCTGCTCGGCTATATTTCCTTCTTCACCGTCGGCGACGATGAGTGCCGCGCGTGGTCCATTCCTCGCGATACGGCCGCGGTGATGGCGGCGGGAGAAATCCACAGCGACATCTCGCGCGGTTTCATCCGCGCGGAAGTGGTCCGCCACGAGGATCTCCTGGCGCGCGGTTCGCTCGCGGCATGCCGCGAGCATGGCGAACTGAGGCTGGAAGGCAAGGAGTACATCGTGCTCGACGGCGATGTCATCAATTTCCGCCACGCGACCTAGGCCATGAGCGCCCAGACCGTGCTCGTATGCGAGGCGCAGGTGCCCTTCGTGCACGGCGGCGCCGAGGTGCACGCTCGAGAGCTCGTGCGTGCACTCCAGGCGCGCGGCCACGCCGCCGAACTGGTGAGCGTCCCGTTCAAGTGGTATCCGAAGGAGGAGATCCTGCCGCACGCCGCCGCATGGCGCCTGCTGGATCTCAGCGAAAGCAATGGCCGGCCCGTGGACGTGGTGATTGCCACGAAGTTTCCGACCTACTTCGTCCGCCATCCGCGAAAAGTGGCCTGGCTCCTCCACCAATATCGCGCCGCGTACGAGTTGTGCGATACCGTCTTCAGCGATTTCACGCACACCGAATCGGACGTCGGGCTGCGAGACAAGCTCATTCGGCTCGACACGCAGATGCTCGGGGAATGCCGGCGGGTCTGCACGATTGCCCGCAACATCTCGGCCCGCCTGCAGAAGTTCAATGCACTGTCGTCGGTCCCGCTGTATCCTCCCCCGAGGCTGGCCGGGCGTCTCCGGTCAGGACCGTACGGAGACTACGTGCTGTCGGTGGGACGGATCGAATCGGTGAAGCGGGTGGAGTTGATCGTGCGGGCCATGCGCTTTGTCGCGCCGCCGACTCGCCTCCTCGTGGCGGGCGTGGGAAGCCAGCGCGAGAACGTCGAACGCGAGGCAGCGCACGCGGGCCTCGCGGATCGCGTGGCGTTTCTCGGAGCGGTCCACGACGAAGAACTGCTGCGCCTCTATTCCGAGGCGCTGTGCGTCGTGTATCCGCCGTACGACGAGGACTACGGGTACGTCACGCTGGAAGCATTCCTCTCACGGAAACCCGTCGTGACATGCGAGGATTCGGGCGGCCCGAACGAATTCGTCGTCAACGAGCGCAATGGGTTCGTCTGCCGGCCCGAGCCCGAGGCGGTCGCGGCAGCCATCAACCGGCTCGCGCAGGACCGGCGGCTGGCGGCCTCGATGGGGGACGCCGGATTCGAGGCCGCCGCCCGCGTGACGTGGGATGGCGTGATCGAAACGCTCCTGGCCTAGTCCCCTGGAAGCGTGATGCGTTGCATAAGTCCCGAAGCGCGGCGCCCGGATCGCAAGGCGCGACGACCGAGCATATTGGGCATATGTGAGGGAGGAGCAATCCGCCTCCGCCAAGGCTTCGGCGAGACCTCGCCAAAGCCCGGCCACCTTCGTTTCGGGCGAAGGCGGGCGCGGCGAGCCGGGATGCCCCGCCAGGGAATCATGTGACGCATCACGTTTCCAGGGGACCAGCCGCAGTTGCCAAAATGGCTAGTGCCACTAGAATGGCCACAATGACGGGCACCCGGGGCCGTGGCGCAGGGGGGGATTCGGAGGCGTGATCAAGCTCATTATCCAGATCCCGTGCCTGAACGAGGCGGACACGCTGCCGGCGACGCTGGCGGATCTGCCGCGCTCCATTCCCGGCGTCGACGTCATCGAAACGCTCATCATCGACGACGGGTCGCGCGACGGCACGGCGGACGTGGCGCGCGCCTGCGGCGTCGACCACATCGTCCGGCTCACGCGCAACAAGGGTCTCGCGGCCGCATTCATGGCCGGCATCGACGCCTCGCTCAAGCAGGGCGCCGATTTCATCGTCAACACGGACGCCGACAACCAGTACGCCGGTCACGAGATTCCGAAGCTGCTGGCGCCGCTTCTGAAGAAGGACGCCGACATCGTCATCGGCGACCGCAACATCGCCGAAGTGCGGCACATGGGCTGGCGCAAACGGCAGCTCCAGCGGCTCGGCAGCTGGGTCGTACGCCAGGTATCGAACACCTCGGTTCCGGATACGACGAGCGGGTTCCGCGCTTACACGCGTGAGGCCGCGCTCCGCATGACGATCGTCTCGGAGTTCTCCTATACGCTCGAATCGATCATCCAGGCGGGCAAGAAGCGGATGGCGATCGCGCACGTGCCCGTCGCCACGAACGCGCGGACGCGCGACTCCAGGCTGTTCGACGGCCTGTTCTCGTACATCAAGCAGTCGGCGGCGACGATCGTCCGGATCTACGCGCTGTACGAGCCGTTGAAGGTCTTCACCTACATCGGCCTGCTGGTGTTCGGCGGCGGGGTCGCCCTGGGCGTGAGGTTCCTCTACTACTACTACTTCGTCGATGGCGGCACCGGGAAGCTTCAGTCGCTCATCCTGGCCGCCGTCCTCATGATCGTCGGCTTCCAGGTCCTGCTCATCGGCCTGCTCGCCGACGTCATGTCGGCGAACCGGAAGCTGCTCGAGGACGTCGTCTACCGGGTGCGCAAGCTCGAACTTCCCCCTGCCGGCACGCACTCCGAGACCCCCCCCGCCGTGCACGCGTCAGCGTCGGATCGCCGGTGGAAACGGTAGTGGCCGATCCCGTCGACGTGTCCATCGTCATTCCGGCGTACAACGAGGGGGAGGCCATCGGCGAGGTCGTGTCGGCGCTGGCGGCGGCGGCCTCCTGGCGGGAGATCATCGTCGTGGACGACGGATCGGAGGACGACACGAGCGTGCGCGCCTGTGCCGCCGGGGCCGGCGTGGTCAGACATCCCTACAACAAGGGCAACGGCGCGGCGGTCAAGAGCGGCATTCGGCGCGCGGCAGGCGAGTACATCCTGATCGTGGATGGCGACGGACAGCATCGCCCCGGCGATGCGCTGCGGCTGGTAGCACCGCTCGGCGAGTACGATCTGGTGGTCGGCGCACGATCCAGGGCCACACAGGCGACGCACACGAGACGGTTCGGCAACGGCGCGCTGAACGGGCTGGCCAGCTACCTGACCGGCCGCGAGATTCCCGATCTCACCTCCGGGTTCCGGGCGGCGCGCTCGCGCCATCTTCGCGAATTCATCCACCTGCTGCCCAACGGCTTCTCGACGCCGACGACGACCACGCTCGCCTTCATCAAGGCGGGCTACAACGTCGCGTTCGAGCCGGTCGAGGCGCAGCCGCGCGTCGGCTCCTCCAAGATCCGTCTGGCCCGGGATGGCGCGAAATTCCTCGTCATCATCCTGAAGATCGTGACGATTTTCAGTCCCCTCCGGATCTTCATCCCGATCGCCTGTGCGGCGTTTCTTCTCGGCGCGGGGTACGGCGTCTGGAACGTCGTGCTGTACTCGCGAATTCCCAACGGGGCCGTGCTCCTGATTCTCTTCGCAGTGGTGGTCTTCCTCGTGGGGCTCGTCTCCGAACAGATTTCCGCCCTCCGCTTCGAAGGGCGCCCGTAGCCGTTCATGGCTTCCTCTCGAAGCCGCGCCTGGCGCCCGATCGCGGCCGCTGGTGCCGTGGCGCTGGTCCTGCGGGTCGTGTTCGGCCTCACCTACTGGATCGACAAGCCGCTGACGCACGACGAACGCGAGTACCTCGCGCTTGCACGCGGACTGTCGGAGGGGCGCGGGTTCACGTACGGGCCGGACCACCAGTCAGGAACCGCGGCGCAGTTCGGACGAGCACCGGCGTACCCGCTGTTTCTCGCGGCTATCGGGGCGACCGGGCCGGAGAACGGCAGCGCGCCGATGCGGGTGAAGGTCGTGCAGGCCGTCATCGGGGCGGCGCTGGTGGTCGTGATTGGCGCACTGGCGTGGCGCGCGGCCGGGCGGTCCGCAGGGGCCGCGGCCGCACTCGGCGCGGCCATGTACCCGCCGCTGGTGTGGTACCCCGCCTATGTGTTCAGCGAGACGCTGTACTCGCTCATCGCCCTGTCGAGCGCGCTCGTGCTGCAGGCCGCGGTCGTCCGGGCGGACACAGCGCTGAGCAGCCGGGCCGGTGGCCCTCTCGCGCTGCTGGCGGGCGGCCTCATCGGAGTCGGCATCCTGACGAGGCCTGCGCTGCTGCTGTTCGTGCCGCTCGCCCTCCTCTGGCTCCTGCGGCGCCGCCGGTCCGCGCTCGCCGTGGCGCTGCTCGCCGCGGTGCTGGCCGTCGTGGCGCCGTGGACGGCACGGAATTACCGGGCCCACGGCCGATTCGTGCTCGTGGCCTCGGAGGGGGGCGTCACGTTCTGGACCGGCAATCATCCGCTCGCGCGGGGAGAAGGCGATCTGGCGGCCAATCCCGAGATCAAACGCACCGAGGTCGAGTTCCGGCGCCGCCACCCGGGGCTCACCGCCGAAGAGCTCGAGCCGCTGTACTACAGGGAGGCCTTCGGCCATATCCGAGCGAAGCCTGGCTGGTGGCTGGGACTGCTGGCCCGGAAAGCGTTCTACACGATCGTCCCGGGCGGGCCCTCCTACAGGGTGCACTCGCTCCGCTATCAGGCCGCCTCCATTGCGTCGTACCTGCTGCTGCTCCCGTTTGCGGTGGCGGGCGTGCGGACGCTGTGGCGCGCGAAGGAGCGGCCGGTCGCGCTGGGGCTTTTGGCGTGCTCCGCGGTGCTCGTCGGCCTGATATTCTTTCCGCAGGAGCGCTTCCGCGTGCCGGTTCTTGACCCTGCGATGATCATCGCCGCGGCTGCCAGCGTGCGGCCTTCGAGACCGTGAAACCAACACCGACTGTTCTCGTCGTCACGCCCACCTACAACGAGCGGGAGAACCTGCCGACGCTGGTGCGTGGCGTTCTCGCGCATGAAGGGTACCGGATCCTCGTGGTGGACGACGGCTCTCCGGACGGGACCGGAAAGGTCGCTGACGATCTGGCGGCCGCCTCTGGCGGACGCGTGTCCGTACTGCACCGGACCGGGCCGCGCGGACTTGGACGATCGTACGTCGATGGACTGCGGCTCGCGATCGAGCAGGCTGACGTCGATCTGGTCTGTCAGATGGATGCGGATCTGTCGCACGATCCGTCGTACCTCCCGGCGCTCGCCGCGGCGGCCGGCGAGTACGACCTGGTGATTGGCTCCCGGTACCTGAACGGCGTGAGCGTGGTGAACTGGCCCCTCCATCGAATCTTTCTGAGCGCGTTCGCGAATCGCTACGTCCGCGCCGTCACGAGCCTGACGCCGCGCGACTGCACGAGCGGGTATCGCTGCTGGCGCCGCGAGGCGCTGGCGCGGATGCCGCTCGATCGCATGGTGTCGGATGGCTACGCGTTTCTGGTTGAAATGCTGTTCGAGGCGCAGCGCCGCGGCTGCCGCATCGGCGAAGTGCCCATCATCTTCATCGAGCGCAGGCAGGGGCAGTCGAAAGTGTCCCCCACCGTGCTGATCGAGTCTTTGATCACTCCCTGGCGTCTGCTCTTCCGGCGTTCGAGCTGACATGCCGCTCGTGGTCGTGATGGTGACCTCGTCGTACCCGCGCTTCCGCGGCGACAGCGTCGGCACCTTCATGGAGCCCATCGCGCATGGAGTGGCGGCACGCGGACACGAGGTGCACGTGGTGGCGCCCTGGCACCCGTTGGTGTCGCGCGAACCTCGCGAGGGAGGGGTGACGTTTCATTTCTACAAATATGCGCCGGTGCCTTCGTTGAATGTGTTCGGCTACGCGGCGGCGATGCGTGCCGACGTGAAGCTGCGGGGCGCGGCATATGCCGCCGCGCCGCTGGCGCTGGCCGCGGGCTGGCGCACCGCCCGGCGGGTCGCGCGGCGGCATGGCGCCTCGATCATGCACGCGCACTGGGTGATCCCCGGCGGGGCGATTGCCGCCGCCGCGGCTCCTTCCCGGCCGCTGGTGGTGAGCCTGCACGGCTCCGACGTGTTCGTGGCCGAACGCCTGGTGGCCGCACGCGCGGTCGCGCGGGCGGTGTTCCGGCGCGCCGGCGCGGTAACGGCGTGCAGCGGCGACCTGGCGCGCCGCGCGGTCGCGCTCGGCGCCGATGCGGCGCGCGTGGAGGTCGTGCCGTACGGCGTCGACGTGGCCAGGTTTCGACCGGATCCCGCCTCGCGCGCGGCGCTCCGCGGGCGCCTCGGCCTGTCTCCGGGGGACGTGCTCGTCGTGGCGGCAGGCCGCCTGGTCCGCAAGAAGGGCTTCGAGTATCTGATCGACGCGATGGGGCGCCTGTCCCCGGCGCCGCGAATCGTGCTGGTCATTGCGGGCGACGGGGACCTGCGCGACGAGCTGCGGGCGCGCGCGGCGGAAGGGGCCGGGGGCGAACGCATCCGCTTCCTCGGCAACCAGACGCAGGATGAGGTGGCCTCGTGGCTGGCGGCCGCGGACGTGGTGGCGGTGCCTTCCGTCCGCGACGACAGTGGCAACGTGGACGGACTGCCCAACGTGGTGCTCGAAGCGCTGGCCTCGGGCGCCGCGCTCGTGGCGACCGCCGCCGGCGGGATCGGCGCCGTCGTGGAGTCCGGCAGAACGGCGCTCGTCGTACCCGAGCGCGATCCGCACGCGCTGGCGCACGCCCTCGCCGGGCTCGCCGCAAGTCCGGCCGAACGCGCGGAATTGGGCGCGGCCGGCCGGCGCCTGGCGGCCGAGCGCTTTGGCTGGGCCGAGGCCGCCAGGAGGTTCGAGGGGGCCTACCTGCGTGCGCTTGCCAAGTAAATCGTCAGGTAGCTAACATCTGGCTTCATTCATGCCCACGCCGCCGCCTGCCGCGCACGGACCCGGGCTCAGTGTCTTCTTTCCCGCCTACAACGACGGCGGCACGATCGCGAGCCTCGTCATCGCCGCCCGGCGCACGGCGCGGCAGCTGACCGACGATTTCGAGGTGATTGTCATCAACGACGGCAGCGCCGATGCGACGGGAGACATCGCCGACGAGCTGGCGCGGACGTATCCCGAAGTGCGCGTGGTGCATCACGACACGAATCGCGGCTACGGCGGCGCGCTCCGGAGCGGTTTCGCCGCGGCGACGCGCGACCTGATCTTTTACACCGACGGAGACGCGCAGTACGATCCTGCGGAGATGGCGGCGCTCTGGTATGCGTTCAACGAAACCGTGGATCTGGTGAACGGCTACAAGATCAGCCGGTCGGATCCGCTGCACCGCATCCTCATCGGGCGCTCGTACCACTACGCCGTCAAGCTCCTCTTCGGGCTGCGGGTGAAGGACGTGGACTGCGATTTCAGGCTCATGCGCAGGACGATTTTCGACAAGGTGACCCTCGAGAAGGACAGCGGCGTGATCTGCCTGGAAATGATGAAGAAGATCCAGGACGCCGGCTACCGGATCGCCGAAGTCCCCGTCCATCACTACCACCGCACCTACGGCCGCTCGCAGTTCTTCAACTTCCGGCGTCTGTTCAAGACGGGCATCGACGTCCTGAAGCTCTGGTACAGGCTGGTTGTCAGACGCGATCATCTACGTCCCACGCAGCCCGCCGCGCCAGCCGTTCTCGTGCAAGGACCCAAGGACCGCTCATGAGGGCGTACTACCCGGACTTCTACAGCGGCCGCCGCGTGATGGTGACCGGCGGCCTCGGCTTCATCGGCAGCAACCTCGCGCGCCAGCTCGTGCCGCTCGGCGCGAAGGTCCTGATCGTCGATTCGCTCGGTCCTGAGTACGGCGGGAATCTGTTCAACATTCGGGGCCTCGAGGACCAGGTCCGGGTCAACATCGTGGACGTGCGCGACGAGACCGCCATGGACGTGCTCGTGCGCGAGCAGGACGTGATCTTCAACCTCGCGGGCCAGGTCAGCCACATCGACAGCATGCGCGACCCGTACACCGACCTGGAGATCAACTGCCGGGCCCAGCTGTCGATGCTCGAGGCGTGCCGCAAGCACAATCCCGGCGTTCGGATCGTCTACGCCGGGACCCGGCAGGTCTACGGCCGGCCCGAGTCGCTGCCCGTCGATGAACGTCACCTGGTCCGTCCGGTCGACATCAACGGCATCAACAAGGCGGCCGGAGAGTACTACCACCTCCTCTACAACAACGTGTACGGGATCCGCGCGAGCTCGCTGCGGTTGACGAACGTGTTCGGGCCGCGCCAGCTGATCCGGCACAATCGTCAGGGCTTCATCGGCTGGTTCATCCGGCTGGCGATCGAGGGGCGCGAGATTCAGGTGTTCGGCGATGGCTCGCAGCTGCGCGATTTCGTGTACGTGGACGACGCCGCCGATGCGTTTCTGCGGGCCGGCGCCATCGACGGGTGCGCCGGCGGCGCGTTCAACGTGGGCGGCGACGAGCCGATCAGCCATCGCGATCTGGTGTCGCTGCTGATCGGCGTGGCTGGTTCGGGATCCGTGCGGTTCGTGGAGTGGCCCCCGGAAAAGAAGCAGATCGACATCGGCAGCTTCTATTCCGATTCGAGCCTCTTCCGCGCGCTCAGCGGGTGGCGGCCCCGGCTGGGCCTGCGGGAAGGGCTGGAGCGGACGGTCGCGTTCTACCGCGCGCATCTTCGCGAATACGTCGAGGACGGATCGCCGGCCCCCCAGAGGGCCCTGCGGTGATCCCGTTTCTGCAGCTGGGCCCGGGAGAGGACGCGGACGCGGTCCGAGGCGCCATCGATCGCGTGTTGAAGCGCGGCTGGTTCGTGCTCGGCCCGGAGCTCGAGGCGTTCGAACGCGACTTCGCCGGCGCCTGCCGCGCCGGGCGCGCGGTCGGGGTCGGCACCGGCACGGATGCGCTGGCCATCGCCTTGCGCACGTTGCAGATCGGCCCGGGCGACGAAGTCGTCACCACGCCGCTCTCGGCCGCCTACACGGCGCTCGCGATCATGATGGTGGGCGCGACACCGGTGTTCGCCGACATCGACCCGGTGCGGTTGACGCTCGATCCCGGCGCCGCCGCCGCCGCC
>Ga0268386_10001532_pt1 | contig 15878 bp, 14 predicted proteins | sample RVTome_15_FD_200260 | JGI IMG/M metagenome (GOLD analysis project Ga0268386, IMG submission 200260) | Soil microbial communities from uranium-contaminated site in the Upper Colorado River Basin, Wyoming, United States - RVT150D86... ...
CGAAGAGATCCCCGGCGGCTCCGGTACGTCCCGGAGCCTCACCACGCCCGGTGAGACGCAGCCGTGTCCCACGACTGACACCGGCGGGCACCTCGACGTTGACCTTGACGTTCTCCTGCGTCGCCCCTCCTCCCGAGCAGATCGGGCACGGGTCGGAGATGAGTGACCCCTCACCGCCGCACGTCGGGCACGTCGTCACCGACATCATTGTCCCGAAGACCGAGCGCTGCGCCATCCGAACCTGTCCTCCTCCACCACAATCGGGGCAGGTCACCGGATGAGTGCCGGGACTCGCTCCAGTGCCATCACATGTCCGGCAGGTCGCGAGAGCCCGATACTCGACCATCACCTCGGCGCCGAAGGCCGCCTCCTCGAGGGTGACGCTGGCACGCACCATCACATCGCGCCCGCGCGGCGGGCGATACGGCGCCCGGGCTCCGAACAGCCCGGAGTCGCCGAACACCGATCGGAGCAGGTCGTCGATACTCCCGAGCCCGCCGAAGAGGTTGGAGAGATCGATGGTGTCACCCCGGTCGTATCGCTGGCGCCGACCGGGGTCGGAGAGAACCTCGTAGGCCTCCGCAGCCTGCTTGAAGCGGGCCTCGGCCTCGGGGTCCTCGGGGTTGGCATCGGGATGCGTGTTGCGAGCGACACGTCGGAACGCCTTCTTGATCTCCTCGGTCGTTGCCGAGCGCTCGACCCCGAGGATCGCGTAATAGTCCTGGGCCATTTCAGTCCGACCTGGTGCCGATCTGCTCTTCGAGCTCTCTGGTCACTTCCTCAACCGCGGAGATGACTCTCTTGTAGTTCATGCGCATCGGGCCGATCACCCCCACCGAGCCACCGTCCCCACCAGACTCATAGGCCTTGGAGACCACGGCCATGTCGAGGTCCTCCCCGAGCTGGATCAAAGTCCCGGGGGCGCCGGCGAGAAGGTTTATCACCTCAGCCTCCCGCTCCAGTATCTCCAGGATCCGCTGCACTGTGGAGAGGTCCTGCCACACCTGGGCCATCCGCTGCGTGCCCCCGAGGAACATCTCGGATCCGCCGGTGCCGGCGAGATGGAGGGAGTCGGTGATCGTCAGCACCGCCTCGGTGACCGGCTTGGACAGGCTGGCCTGATAGTCGTCCTCGAAGTTGGGCGGGGCCCCCAGCTCGCGGCCGACGACCGCTTGCGCCACTAGCTGCTGAGCCTCCTCGATCTCGAGAGGTGTCACCGGGAGACGGACCCGGCCCCGTTGCTGGACCACGCGTCCCCCCTCGGTGACGATGATCACCAGCACCTGGTCTTTTGCTACCTGCACCGTGTGGACAGCCCGAACGTTCTCCCGAGCCACCCCGGGAGCCACCACCACCGAGGGCAGATCAGTGATCTCGACCAAGAGGTCGGAAGTGGCCTTCAACAGTTTCGACAGCTCCAGGTGCACATCCCCGAAGACAGACGAGACCCTCGCCTGGGCCGCCTGCCGGAGCCTGCCCGGGCCGAGATGATCCACGTAATAGCGATATCCGGCCACCGTGGGCACCCGACCCGCCGAAGTGTGCGGCTGGAGCACGAGCCCGTCCTGTTCCAACGAGGCGAGGTCGTTGCGGATGGTGGCCGCCGACACGTTGATCTTGGCACGCTCGAGGACCGCACGCGAACTGACCGGCTCACCGGTCTTGATGTGCTCTTCCACGAGCGCCCGCAGCACCTCGGACCGACGGTCCTCAAGCATCGCCATCACCCATGACGATAGGGGGCATCTGTCCCAGAACAGAGCGGTGCACTGCGTCGGTGAGGAGAGGAGTCGTCACCGTCAGCCGCTCGTTGTCATCGTGGATGATCCCTACTTCAACCAGGATTCGCCCCTCCACCGATGCCAGCAGTGCCTCGGTGCCGGCTCCCGAGGACACCCCAACCGTCCGGCGTAGTCCGACGAACAGGCGGTCCAGCTCTGCGTCCCATCCCGCGATCAGGTCCTCTCCGGCCCTGGGACACCGACCACTCTCTATTGCTCCGAGGTATGCCTGCAAGCGACGGTGGTTACGGAAACGACGCCCGTACCGGAAGCCATGGGCCCCATTGCCGTAAGCCTCGTATTCGCCTTGGGCCCAAACCGTCAGGTTGTAGCGACACTCGTACCCGGGTCTGGCCCAGTTGGACACCTCATATCGGGTCAACCCTGCCCCGGCGAGCCTCCGGTCGGCGTGCTCGTAACGGTCGGCCTGGATGTCAGGATCGGGGGGCTCGGCCCCTCCGGCGACGGCTCGCCCCAGCGGAGTTCCCTTCTCCACGGTGAGGGCATACGCCGAGACGTGGGGGGCTTCGAGGTTGACCGCACGGGTCAGGCTCCCATCCCATGATCGGTCCGTCTCCCCAGGCGTCCCGTAGATCAAGTCGATCGAGACGTTCTCGAACCCGGCTCGTCTGGCGGCGTCGATCGAACTGTCGATCTGGCCGGGGCCGTGACGTCTCCCCAAGTCGGAGAGCACAGCGGTGTCGAAGCTCTGTCCTCCGAACGAGACCCGGTTGAAGCCAGCGGCATATAGCTCGCCGGCATATCCCGGCGTGAAGTCCTCCGGGTTCGCCTCCAAGCTCAGCTCGGCCCCGTCTGCGATCCCATGCTTGGCGGCGAGGGACTCGAGAATGGAGGCGAGGAGGGACGCGGCCACATGGCTGGGGGTCCCGCCTCCGAAGTAGACCGCGTCGAGCGGTCGCCAGGGCTCTGCCATCTCGATCTCGGAGCGAACCGCGGCGACGTACCTGTCCACCATGTCGTCCTGACCGGCTACTACGGCGAAGTCACAATACGGGCAGATCGCCGAGCAGAAGGGGATGTGGACGTAAGCAGCGGCGGCGTTGACGAAGCTGTCTGCCTCCAACGGTGTCATAGCTCGTCGTCCACCTTGAGAGCCGCCACAAACGCCTCCTGGGGGACCTCAACGGATCCGACCATCTTCATGCGTTTCTTGCCCTCCTTCTGTCTCTGGAGGAGTTTCTTCTTTCGGCTGATGTCCCCGCCGTAACACTTGGCGGTGACGTCCTTGCGGGTGGCCCTCACTGTCTCCCGGCTGATGATGCGGCCTCCGATGGCAGCCTGGATGGGCACGTCGAAGAGTTGGCGAGGGATCAAGGTCCGAAGCCGGGAGGTCATCTTCTTCCCGTACTCCTGGGCGTTTTCCCGATGCACGATCGCCGAGAAGGCGTCAACTGGCTGAGAGTTGAGCAGGATGTCCACCTTGACCAGGTCACTCCTCTTGTAGCCGGCCGGCTCATAGTCGAGTGAGGCGTAACCCTTGGTCTTGGACTTGAGGAGGTCGAAGAAGTCGAACACGATCTCGGCCAGCGGGATCTCGAAGTCGAGCTCGACTCGCTCCGGGCTGAGATAGTTCATGTTGCCGATTACGGCACGCCGTGTGGTGGCCAACTCCATGATCGGTCCGACGTACTCGGTTGGTGTGAGGATCATCGCCTTCACATAGGGCTCGGCAATCGCTGTCCTCTCGGTCAGATCGGGTAGGTCCTGTGGGGATTTGAGCTCACGGACCTCACCGTCGGACAGCGTCACCCGGTAGGCCACGGAAGGCGCGGTGGCCACCAGGTCGAGGTCATACTCGCGTTCCAGCCGCTCTCTGACGATCTCCATGTGGAGGAGACCGAGAAAGCCGCAGCGGAACCCGAACCCCAGGGCCTTGGATGTCTCCGGCTCCCAGGCCAGTGAGGCATCGTTGAGTCGAAGCTTCTCCAGGGCCTCCCTCAGCTTCTCGAAGTCGTCGCCATCTGTTGGGAAGAGCCCCGAGAAGACCATTGGCTTCGGCTCGGAGTATCCGGGGAGCGCCTCGTCGGCCGGTCGCCGGGCACCAGTGATCGTGTCACCCACCTTGATCCGGTCGATCTCCTTGACGCCGGTGATCAGATACCCCACCTCGCCAGGGCCCATCCGCGCTACGGGCTTGGCCTTGGGGGTCAGGAATCCGATTTCGTCGGCCTCATGAACCTCCTGGGTTGCCATGAAGCGGAGACGGTCGCCTGAATCGAGGTTGCCGTCCACCACCCGCACGTAACAGACCACACCGCGGTAGGCATCGAAGTAACTGTCGAACACCAGCGCCCGGAGGGGGGCTTCGGGGTCGCCTCGGGGCGGGGGCACTTCTTTGACCAGAGTCTCGAGCAGGTCGTCGACCCCCCGGCCGGTCTTTGCGGAGATCCTGAGCACGTCGTTCGGCGAGCCGCCGATGATCCCGACCACCTCCCCGGCGGCCCGCTCAGGATCAGCGGCGGGGAGATCGATCTTGTTGATGGCGGGGATGACCTCCAGACCGGCGTCGATGGCGAGATAGCAGTTGGCCAGGGTCTGTGCCTGCACTCCTTGCACTGCGTCGACCAGCAATAGTGCCCCTTCGCAAGCCGCCAACGAGCGGCTCACCTCATAGGAGAAATCGACATGACCTGGGGTGTCGATCAGGTTGAGCACGTAGCCCTCACCGTCGGCCGAGGTGTGCTCGAGACGCACGGTCTGCGCTTTGATGGTGATTCCACGTTCTCGTTCCAGGTCCATCGTGTCGAGGAGTTGCTCGCGCATCTCGCGCTCGGTAACCGCTCCGGTCATCTCCAGGAGACGGTCGGCCAGGGTCGATTTCCCATGGTCGATATGGGCGATGATCGAGAAGTTGCGTATGCGCGTTTGATCGGTCATTTGAGGTGAGTGGACCACCGTATTGTACCTTCACATCGGCCACTGCTACTCTTGTCCGTCCCCGGGGCCGACGTCATACGTGGTCCCGAAATCCCTACCACTAGCCGAGTTTCCCCACGTTCCGAAATGGCCAACATCAAGTCACAAGAGAAGCGCAACCGGCAGAACGAGACCCGGCGGCAGCGCAACAAGGCGATCATGAGCGACCTGAAGACCAGCATCAAGAAGGTGGAGCTGGCCTCTGCGGCCGCTGAGCCCACCGACGAGCTGTTCCGGTCCGCCCAGAAGAAGATCGATGCCGCTGCCAGCAAGGGCGTTCTTCACCCCAAGACTGCGGCCCGCAAGAAGTCGCGTCTGGCCGCCTCGATCTCCAGCTGAGCCCCTCCGCATCCGGGGTCAGGAGTACCAGCGGCAGAACGCCACCGTGAGCCGCTCCAACGTCACCCGATGGACCTCCTCGGGGTGAGTCTTGACCACTCGATCTGCACGCACCAGTGCTTCCTGTGCCCTCCGCAGCGACGACTCGCGGACCCGGCCCCGCTGCGCCCAGAGTCTGGCGAGCTGACGGTCCGATCCTCCCACCCAAGACCTCAGCATGTCCTGATCCGGAGCCGCCGCGGCCAATGCTCTCTTCTTCAGGTCGGACTCCAGAGCCGCCAAATAGACCAATGGATGGCCGTGCACCAAGAAATCGGACAGCCGACGCAAGGCGGTGCCCACATCTCCCTTGCCGATCGCATCGGTGATGTTCCAGGTCGGCTCGTCGGGGCGGTTCTTGAACCGATCGAGAATCAGGTTGGCGGTGATCCTGCCGGTGGTCTCCTCCAGTTGGTCGAGCGCCTGACCCATGCTGGCGGTGTCGGTTCCGAATCGCTTGATCATCGCATCGATGGCGCCCTTGTCGAGATCGAGACCGCGGCTCCTCGTCTCGGCGTCGAGCCACTGGGTCGCCTGACGTTCCCACATCTTCTTCACCGAGACCGTCTCGCCACCTAGATCCTTGATGGCTTTGGGGACGGCACCTCCATAGATCAGGATTACCTCGATCAACTGCAGATCGGCTCCCGTGACAAGCTCGACCAGGGTTTCCAACTCCACTTTCTGCAGGTTCTGCGCGTCGACGACCTCCAGCCCGAGCTTCTCGCCAAACAGGGACCCCGACTGGAGCAGAGGGATCATCGGCTCCAACTCGGCCCGAAGCGTCCCGTCCCCCGCCTCCCCGGCACCACGCCCCGGGACATCCACCCGCAAGACCTGTTCGCGGTCCACACCCTGGCTGACGAGGTGTTTTGCGCCGATCTCCAGCATCTGCTCGCGCTCGCCTGGGCCGGGACCAGCCGGCCCGGCAATGACCGTCAACGTCATGGAGCCAACGTAGTCATGGGGCACGACCAAAAAGACGAACCAGGTCACAGGCCATGGCGACGTCGTGCACTCGAACGATATCGGCTTCGTGCTCCAGGGCGATGCCGATGTACACCGCCATCCGATGGCCGTCTCTCTTCCGCGGAATGGGAATGAGCACCGGTTTGCCGAGATCGCGGAGGTGCCGGGAACCGGCGATCACCTGGAGTTGCATGCGGGAGTAAGCCTCGTAGTCACCGCGATAGTTGATTGCTATCCCCGGATCGACGATCACATTGTGGATCCCCTCCCCTGCCAGATCCTCGAGCAACGTCCTAAATCCCTCAGATGTGTGCTCGGCCTTGTCATCTCTGATCTCGACCTCACGAACCGCGTGTGGATTGGCCCCCTCGACATAGACCGCCACCGCGGCAACACCAGTCTTTGCCACGACTTCCCGCATGGCCGGGTCTATGAGCCCGCCGGTATCGTTGATCACTACCGCTCCGGCGGTGACAGCCGCCTCAGCCACTTCTGCCTTCCACGTGTCGATGGAGACGAGGTGTCCCTCAGCAGCGAGGGCCTCCACCGCCGGCACGACGCCGGTTATCTCGTCTGCGGCCGCAATGGTGGGGTTGTCCAGGTGCGACGACTGGCCTCCAATGTCGATCATGCCCGCTCCCCAGCGGCGATAACGGTCGGCCATGAGCAGAGCCTCATCCACGGAGCGGGCGATCGTGTGTGTGTTCTTGGAGTCCGGTGACAGGTTGATGACACCCATCACATGGGTGACTCCGCCCAGAGCCAGCTTATGATCGCCCAGTTGGAGATGGTCGGGCACCCGATGAGATTACGACAGGAGAGCAGTTCTTCTGTCGAGCCCTCCCCCGACCGGGTGGGCGCGCCGCGCAACTCAGGGTTCCAGAGACCTCCCTGCGAAGTCGGCCCGTCAAGGAGACGCTTCGGATCTCAGGTCGACGATGACGTCACCTGCCCAGTCGGTTCGCATCACCGTTGCCCCCGAGTCCCGGAGAGTGTCGATGACCCAGTCGACAGGGTGGCCGAACTGGTTGGGGCCGACAGAGATCACCGCTACCTCTGACCCGACAGCACGCAACCAGTCGGCGTCGGAGGTCCCGGCACCCTGATGCGGGACCTTGAGCACATCGGCCCGCAGATGAACCAGATCCGCCTGGGCGAACGTCTCGATGTCACCGGCGAGAAGCATCGAGCGCGCCGGCCCGCCGACGCTGAGCACGATCGACTGATCGTTTGGCGATGCATACCGTCGCACCGGTCCTTCCACCCTGATGATCAACTCCCCAAAATGCACCACATCCCCCTGATCCGGCTGAGAGACGCTGATACCACGTGCAGAGAGAGCCTCAACCAGCGCCCGATACGCCGGAGAGGTGTGAGGCTCGGTGTTCGCCCATACCGTGCCGAGGGTGACAAGGTCGACGATCCCGCTGACGCCGGTTACGTGATCGGCATGGACATGAGTGAGCACAGTCAGTTCGAGTGTCGAGACCCCGTAATGACGGAGACGATCGACCAGGACGGCTGGATCGGGGCCCCCGTCGACCAGGGCGTAACGCCCGTCACCCCCGTGCAAGAGGATGGCGTCGCCCTGACCGACGTCCAACACAGCGATGCTCCCCGGCGGTAGCGAGGCCGTCGGTGCGACGAGAAGAAAGGTCAAGACCAGGGCACCGGCGCCGGCAGCGACGACACGCGACCGCGGGAATCGGCTGAGGATGACGATCCCTACCAAGATCAGGACCAACGGCCCGGCGCTCATCTGAGGCCATCCGGCGGCCCCCCGGGCCAGGCCGAGCACGAGAGCGGAGAGCCAGACAGCCGGGGTGACCAGAACCTCCAGACCCGCCACTCCGACTGCACCCACGACCGTCGCACTGGTGACGAGCGGAGCCGCCACCAGGTTGACCACTGGAGATAGGAGGGGGACCGTGCCGAAATGGAATAGCAACAAGGGGGCGACGGCGAGCTGTGCACCTACCGTTATGGTGAGCGCCCTCGCGATCTTGCCACGAACCGGCCACCTGGCGCCCACGAGAACGCCGGTCGTGGCGGCCACCGAGAGCTGAAACCCCACGTTGGAGACGAGACCGGGATCGACGATGGCCAGCGTGGCGACCGCGAGGGCGAGCAGTTGCCATGCCTCGAGCACGACTCCGAGCAGACGGCCAGCAAGTGCCAACCCGGCCATCACCGAGGCTCGCATGACCGAGGGCTCGAAGCGGGTTGCGGCTGCATACAGCGGCAGCCCTATCAGCCCCGCAATCGCCCTCCTCCTCGGCCCGAGAGCGAGGGGGCCGGCTGCCACCGCCAGCAGGCCCAGAAATAGGGCCACGTTCGACCCGGAGACGGCCACGAAGTGCGCCAGCCCACTCCGTCTCATGGCGTCGATGTCGGCGTCATCTATCCCCGAGGTGTCGCCGATCAGGAATCCGGCCAGCAGGGCCCGTCCCTCTTCGAGGGGCTGGAGCCGGGTCACCACCGTCTCTCTGATGCGACCACCGACAACATGGGGCAAGAACCCGCTCTTCCGCGACGCAATCACCGAATGGACGTCGAGGATGCCCCCGTAGGCTCGACCCGCAGCTTCGCCCGGTTTGTCCCGGAGGGTGCCAGAAACCTCAAGAACGTCTCCCCGGCCGGCGACGACGTCTGATTCGACCAACACCGGGAAGGAATCGATCGCTCCAATCGCCCAAGAGCCATATCGGCCGTCATGGACGTCGGTCAAGAGCGTGACGGTTCCCTCATACGGACCCGGCGCCACGGGCGCCGCCGGAGGCGGTCCGATAAACGTCATCGCCAACCAGACCGCCCCGGCCCCGAGGACCCAGGGCAGAGAGGCCCGGGGTGGCAGGGCCGGATGACCGAGCGTCAAGGTCGGATCAGGTCCCTGATCGCGGCGAGCTTCGACTCGCCTATCCCGGGGACATCGAGGAGATCTTCGACTGCCTCGAACGGCCCGTGATCCTCCCGGTAGGCGACGATACGCTCGGCAAGGACCGGTCCCACCCCGGGCAGCGTCTCCAACTCGGCGGCGTCGGCCCGATTCAGCGACATCAGGCCATCCGATGGCATGGCCCGCGAATCACTCCCTCGCGAGTCCCCGGGGCCCGGGATCACGATCTGCTCGCCTCCGAGCACGGAAGCGGCCAGATTCACCGACTCGGCCGAAGCGCCCGCGCGCAAGCCACCAGCCGCATCGATTGCGTCGGCGACGATCGCGCCTTGCGGCACCGACACCACCCCGGGTGACACCACCCAGCCCGATACATGAACGTCGATCTGTGCCGGTTTCTCCTCGATCGTCGGCGGCGCCGATGGACTCAAGGAGACCGGTCTTCCCATCATCCCGGCACCGATGCCAACGACGAGCCCCATCGCAGCCAGGACGATCGTCATGACGACCCTGGTTCTTCTTTCCCCCATCTCTTCATGACTAACCGGCGCCGAATCGGGATGGAACCCCCATCACTAGGGTGGCCGCCATGCTGGAAACGGCGCGCTATCGGATTCCTCCTGAGACGAGCGTCGATCTCTTCGTCCACGACCCCGGCGCCAAGACCGGGTTCGAGGGGGCCAAAGAGGACGGAAAGGCCGCCCTCCCCGAACTGAGACGACGTCTCGCCGAGCTGCAGCGGCGACTTTGGGCCGAGTCGAAGCGATCACTCCTCGTTGTCCTCCAGGCGATGGACACCGGGGGCAAGGACGGCACCATCCGTCATGTGTTCAGCGGGGTCAACCCACAGGGCGTGCACGTCCGCGGGTTTGGTGTCCCCTCGGAATGGGAGAGGGCACACGACTACCTGTGGCGTGTCCACAAGCACACTCCTGAGGACGGCGCGATCACCATCTTCAATAGATCCCACTATGAGGACGTGCTGGTCGTGCGGGTCAAGGGACTGGCACCCGAGGAAACCTGGTCGAAGCGCTACCGCCACATCCGCGAATTCGAGCGGATGCTGGCAGACGAAGGCACGGGGATCGTCAAGCTCTATCTCCATATCTCGAAAGACGAGCAGAGGGAGCGTCTCCAAGCCCGGCTCGACGATCCCGACAAGAACTGGAAGTTCAACAACGGCGACCTGACAGACCGCGCTCTATGGGACGACTACCAGCGGGCGTATGAGGTCGCCCTGAGCGAGACCTCGACCGCGTACGCGCCCTGGTATGTCATCCCTGCCAACCGCAAATGGTACCGGAACCTGGTGGTTTCCTCGATCCTCATCGAGACACTCGAGGAGATGGATCTCCAATACCCCCAACCCGACCGGCCGCTGCAAAACCTGGTCATCACCTGAAACCTGGGCCGAGGGTCTCTCCGGAGATCTCCGAAACGGTCTCAAATGCGGGTGATGACTCGAGCCGTCACCTCACGAGCCTCGACCTCCGCGGATATGTCCCGGTAGGCCTGCCGGGGGCTCTTGCCACGCAACCGCCCCCGGCAGTACTCGAGCAGGTATCTGGACATGAATCGCAGGTAGCCGGTCTCGCCAAACTGTCGCACGTGGACCAACTCGTGGATGACAAGACGGGCGAGACGTTGCCGATCCCCCCTCATCAGCTCGGGCGCTACGAACACGAACCTCCAGATGGTCACACCCTCGATTCCTGTCCGCCAGAGGCGGCGCATCAACGGGGAAGCCGGCCAGACATTCACCTGGTCTGGGTTCACCGGTGTGAGACGGACCCGAAGGGCATCGGTGTCGAGCCCCGCGTCCCGCAGCAGACGTCCCGCGTTCACTCGACGACGATGTTGACCAGGCTCGGCGGCCGGCTGATCACACGCTGCACCTGCTGGCCGTCGATCCACGCCTGGACCTTGTCCGAAGCGAGGGCGACTTCTTCTGCCTGTTGGGATGAGATCTCCGCCGATACCTCGAATCGATCCCTCACCCTGCCGTTGACCTGAACCACGAGAGTCACGGTCTCCTCCCTCGCCAGCTCGTCGTCCCAGGTAGGCCAGGGCTCGGTCGCCAGCATGTCGCCGTATCCCTCGAGCTCCCAAAGCTCGTGAGCTAGGTGTGGGGTCATGGGCGCCATGAGAAGCAACAGCATCCGTAGGACCTCCTCGAAAGTCTCCTTCCTCGGAGATCCGGAGAGGTAGTCGCCCAACTCGTTGGAGAGCACCATCAGTGCGGGGACCGCGGTGTTGAAATGGAAGCGGTCGATGTCCTCGGTGACCTTGCGGACCGTGCGATGGGCCAAGCTCAGCAGCGTGCGATCCGTCTCATCGGCGTCCCGGTCGGAGAAGCCGTGCTCCCCAGTCGCCTGCTTCCAGACCCTCTCCAAAAAGCGCCGGGTGCCATCGACACCGTTCTCGTTCCAGGCGGCATCGTCGGTGGGCGGTCCCATGAACAGGTGGTAGAGACGCAACGCGTCAGCGCCGTGTGAAGCGAAGAGGTCGACCGGGTCCACCACATTGCCCTTCGACTTGGACATCTTCGACCCGCCCAGGGTGATCATGCCCTGAGTGAACAACCGGGAGAAGGGCTCCTCGACGCTCGCCATGCCCATGTCATAGAGCACCTTGGTGATGAAACGGGCGTACAGGAGGTGGAGGATGGCGTGCTCGATGCCACCGATGTACTGATCGACCGGCATCCAATAGGCGGGTTTGTCGGGCTCCCAGATGACTCGGTCGTTCCGGCTGTCGGCGTAGCGGAAGTAGTACCACGAGGAGTCGACGAAAGTGTCCATGGTGTCGGTCTCTCGGGTGGCTGGACCGTCGCATTGGGGGCATGTGGTGTTGACGAACTCGTCGACTCCGGCCAACGGCGACCGTCCTTTCGGCAGGTAGTCCTCGATCTCGGGCAGGAGCACCGGCAACTGGTCCACGGGCACCGGAACCAACCCACATCGCTCACAGTCGACCATCGGAATCGGCGCGCCCCAATACCGCTGCCGGGAGATCAGCCAGTCACGCAGGCGATACTGCACCGTGCCCTTCCCGATGCTTCGATCTTCGAGCCACGTGATGATCTTCTCTTTGGCGGCGGCCATGTCGAGGCCGTCGAGGAAGTCGGAGTTGATGGTCGGGCCATCGCCCACATAGGCCTCTCCCTCGAAGTCGGCCGGTGGCTGGACGGTCCGGATGATGTCGATGCCGTATCTCGTGGCGAAATCCCAGTCACGCTGATCCTGTCCGGGCACACCCATGATCGCCCCGGTGCCGTACCCCATGAGCACATAGTCGGCGATGTAGATGGGCACCCGCCGCCCGTCGACCGGGTTGATCGCATAGGACCCGGTGAATACGCCAGTCTTGTCCCCTTCCGCCATGCGCTCGATCTCACTTGCCCGGTTGGCTGCGGCGATGTACTCCCTTGCCGCGGTCTCGTCGGCGCTGCCCGCGATCAATGGCTCCACCAATGGGTGCTCGGGTGCGAGCACGCAGAATGTCATCCCGAAGACCGTGTCCGGGCGTGTGGTGAATACCTCGAACGAGTGGTCGCCTTCGGCTTCGATGCTGAACTGAGCCCCTTCGGAGCGGCCGATCCAATTGCGTTGCATCGTCTTCACCCGCTCCGGCCAATGCTCCAGCTCGTCGATGTCGGCCAAGAGCCGATCGGCCTGATCGGTGATTCGAAAGAACCACTGCGCGAGGTTCTTCTTGACCACGGGTGTTCCGCAGCGCTCACACAGCCCGTCGATCACCTGCTCGTTGGCCAACACCGTCTGATCCTTGGGGCACCAGTTGACGGGGGCCTCCTTCTTGTAAGCCAACCCCTGCTTGTAGAGCTCGAGGAACAGCCACTGGTCCCACCGGTAGAAAGAGGGGTCGTGAGAGGCGAGCTCACGATCCCAGTCATACATCGACCCGAGCTGCCGGATCTGGGTCGCCATGGTCGCGATTTGGTTCTCAGTGTTGAGCTTGGGGTGAACCCGGTTGGCGATAGCTGCGTTCTCCGCAGGGAGGCCGAAGCTGTCCCACCCCATCGGTGAGAGCACGTTGAAGCCTTGCATCGTCTTGTAACGGGTGATCAGGTCGCCGTAGGTGTAGTTACGCACGTGACCCTGATGCAGGGCACCCGATGGGTAGGGGTACATGCACACGTTGTAGAACTTGGGCTTGGAGGCGTCCTCGGTGACATAGAAGACCCTGTCGGTCTCCCAACGCTCCTGCCATTTGGCTTCGATTGCTGTGTGATCGTATGACATCGTCGAGTCGGTCAGGCTAATTGGTGGTGCCATGATGGTCGCCGGACGAAGAGAGGAGAACTCCAATGACAATGGAACGAGTTGGCGTGATCGGAGGGGGCCTGATGGGCTCGGGCATTGCCGAGGTCTGTGCCCGCGCCGGCAGTCAGGTCGTCGTCCACGAGATCGACACGCCCGCCGCAGAGGCCGCCGTGGCCCGCATCGAGAGCTCATTGGCCAAGGCGGTCGAGAGGGGCAAGCTCGAAGAGGCGGCGCGCTCGGAGCTTCTCGAGCGCATCACGGTGAGCACCGACCTGGACGAGCAATCCGATCGACAGTTGGTGATCGAGGCGGCAACGGAGAACGAGGAGTTGAAGCGGAAGATTTTCACCGACCTCGACATGATCGTCACCGACGAGGAAGCAATTCTGGCGTCCAACACCTCCTCCATCCCGATAACCCGTCTCGCCGCCGCCACCGGGCGGCCCGAAAATGTGGTCGGCCTGCACTTCTTCAACCCGGTCCCGGTGATGGCGCTGGTCGAGCTGGTGACGACGGTGATGACATCTGACATAGCGGCAGGACGGGCCCGCGCCTATGCCGAGACCCTGGGCAAGACCGTGATCCTGGCCAAGGACCGCGCCGGGTTCGTCGTCAACATGCTCCTGGTGCCCTACATGCTCTCTGCCATCCGCATGTTGGAGACAGGTGTGGCTTCCGCGGAGGACATCGACACCGGAATGCGTCTCGGTGCGAATCATCCCATGGGTCCCCTGGAGTTGACCGATTTCGTTGGTCTGGACACGACCAAGTTCGTCGCAGACGTCCTCTTCGACGAGTTCAAAGAGCCGCTCTACGCCTCTCCCCCACTGCTGACCCGCATGGTGGAGGCGGGTCTCCACGGCCGCAAGAGTGGCGGGGGCTTTTACAGCTACCGGTAGCGCCCCAGGCACCGGGGTTGGACGATATCGTTCGCCTCCTCGGCGTCTTGGGCTTCTGTCAGGCCGCCCAGGAGACCCGTAATCGGGCGGCACCGATCACCACCGAAGTGCGCTATCGCTGGGCATTTGCATCGCATCCTCGTCGATCCGGGAGCCAGCCCAGAGTTGAGGCTGCTCACACCGCTCGGCGAGGGCTCGCTCCTTTGGAGGCGGAGCCCGTGTTTCTCACCCCCTAACCGGAACGGAGTTGATCCCGGATCTGGGTCAGCAGCTCGATCTCGGTCGGGCCGGCCTCGTCAGCGGGCTGTTCCCCAAAACGAGCCTGGAAGGTGTTGTAGGGCTTGACGATGAACAGGAAGACGGCGACCGCAGTCAGTAAGAAGACGACGGTGGCGGTCACGAACGAGCCCCACATGATGACCGACCCGTTGACGGTCCAGATCAGGCTGTCGAAATTCGGTTGTCCGAAGGGGATGGCGACGACGGGCATGATCACATTCTCGACCAACGAGTTGACCACTCCCTGGAAGGCAACCCCCATCATGAACCCGACGGCGACCATCACGACGTTTCCCCGGCCGATGAAGTCCTTGAATTCCTGAATCATCGGCGGGACGCTATCGACATCGTCTCAGCCGCCATCGGACCCTCCAGTCCGTCGCAACATCTTCACCGAACGTGTCCCGACCCGGTTGGTGACGATGCCGATGGTCTCGAACCCCATCCTCCTATAGAGCCGCACCGCGGGATTGTCGAGGCGAGCCGAGAGGACGATGGCCGGGACCCGGCTCGTCACCCGTGCCAACAGCGATCGCATCATCGTCGTCCCGATGCCCCGCCCCCGGAGCTCAGGCAGGACGGCGATGGCCAACTCGAGTGTCGCCTCGTCGACATAGACTGGATTTGCCCGGTCGCCGGCGCTCAGGGCGCGCAGCCATGCCGCCCCCACCCGCTGTGAGCGCCATTCCGCGACTACCCCGAGTCGACCCCCTTCGACCCATCCCGTGACATAGCCGGTCAGGTCGGGGTTGGAGGATATGGTGTCCATCTCCACGCCGTTCTCCTCATCGGAATGGGAGGCATAGAACAGCATCTCCCAGAGGAAGTCCTCGTCCCGGGCGTTGGTCGAACGGAGCACAGGAAAAGCAGGCTCAACTGGCATAACGCCCGAGCAGTTCGCGAGCGATAGCGGTGAGCTCGGCCCTCAGCTCCTCGGGGCTCTCGACCTCGAAGCCGAAGGAGAGACTGAGTAGATATCGGGCCAGCCAGGAGATCTCATCGGCGCCAATGATCAGACGGGACGACGCCTCGTCGATCGGCTCGATCGCACCCACAGTGGCCGGGATCGACCGCTCCGCCCTCGCTGCGGGCACATGCAGGATCACCGAGGCCCGGTGTTCCCATGCCTCGACCGCGATACCTCTCTGCACCAACTCGACCGGGTCGGGGCCGTTTCGTCTCGCAGCCCGCATCCCGGTGGCCACCGGCCGGGAGACACGGTCGAGACGAAACGTCCGCCAGTCGTCACGATCGAGGTCGAACGCCACCAAATACCACCGTCTCCCGGTATGCACCAAACGGACCGGCTCGACATGCCTCTCGCTGGGCCGGCCCCGGTTGTCCACATAGCCCAGTCGTAGCCGCTCCCGCTTGCGGATCGTGGCCGCCACGAGCGCGAGCGTTGCGTGATCTACCTGAGCGCGAGACACGTCGAGAGTGGACGTGGTTGCGTCCG
>Ga0268386_10001533_pt1 | contig 15877 bp, 12 predicted proteins | sample RVTome_15_FD_200260 | JGI IMG/M metagenome (GOLD analysis project Ga0268386, IMG submission 200260) | Soil microbial communities from uranium-contaminated site in the Upper Colorado River Basin, Wyoming, United States - RVT150D86... ...
TAGAAGCCGCCTCCACGACATCGCCGACGCCCGTATCGTGCTCGAAGAGGTGCTCGTCGGCGGCGGCCCTGACGAAGGGCCCACGGCACCGGCCGTCGTGGAGCCGGTCGCGACGGACCGCAGGCGCCTCCACGCCCTCTGGCTCTGCGCCCTCGTCGTGGCGAGCGCTGGCGCGGCCTTCCTGGCGCGCCGGATGGCCGGGCCGGGAGAGGCCGCGCCCGCTCCCAGACACTTTGCCGTCCAGCTCCCGCCCGAGCAGGAGCTGGGAGTGGGCGGCAACTCGCTGATCGCCTTCTCTCCCGACGGCGAGAGCCTCGCCTTCGCTGGGGCCGTGGACGGGCGGCGGGTGCTCCTCGTGCGACCACTCTCCGAGCGCGAGGCCACGCCGGTGCCGGGCACCGACGACGGCGAGGCCCCGTTCTTCTCGCCGGACGGCTCCTGGATCGGCTTCATCCAGCGCGGCCAGCTGATGAAGGTGCCGGTCGAGGGCGGTGGCCCGGTTCGGATCGCCGAGGCCCGGGGGGCCGGGGGAGCGACCTGGCTCGCCGACGGTTCTATCGTCGTCGCACCGATCTACTCCGACGGCCTCTTCCGCGTCGCCCCCAACGGAGGAGAGCCCGCCCGCCTCACGACCCCCGACCGCGCCGCCGGGGTGCTCGGCCACTGGTGGCCGGAGCAGTTGCCCGGCGCGAGTTGGGTCCTCTTCACCGCCTTCCGCACGCCCGTCGACAGCTCCCGGGTCGGTGCCGTGCATCTCGGGACGGGCGAGATCCGCTGGCTCGTCGACGGCGGCTTTTTCGGTCGCTACTCGCCGAGCGGGCACCTTCTCTACGCCAGGGGACAGAGACTCTACGCCCTGCCGTTCGATGCCGGCACGGCGACCGTGACGGGTCCGGCGAAGGCGGTGCTCGCGGATCTCGCCGTCGAGCAGACCGGGGGCTTCGCGCTCCTCGCCGTCTCGCCCCAGGGGACCCTGGCCTACGCCGCCGAATCCGTCGCCCACCCGGCGAGCGAGCTCGTCTGGCTCGACCGCTCCGGTCGGGCCTCACCGGCGCTCGGCGAGCGCCGACGTTTTCTCTCGGTCGCCCTCTCCCCCGACGACCGCCAGGCCGCCCTGACGGTTCACGGCGAGAGCCGCGACCTGTGGATTCTGTCCCTCGCCCGGGGAACCCTCTCCAGGCTCACCACCGGAGACGACACCGAGTTCGGGGCGGCTTTCACCTCCGACGGCCGAGAGCTCGTCTACGTCTTGGACCGTCCGCCGTTCGAGCTCCACCGGATCGGGACGGGCGCGCCCGACGCCGGGCGGCCCCTCTGGGATGAGCCGGCCGAGCGGGACACGACCTCGCCGGCGATCTCGCCCGACGGGCGCTTCGTCGTCTACGTTCTCACCGAGGAGAGCAGCGGGGAGAACCTCTACGCCCGACCTCTCGACGGCTCGGAGCCGCCGTGGGCGGTGCGCGCTGGCCGCGGTGCCGAGTCGCACCCGACCTTCTCGCCCGACGGGCGCTGGATCGCCTACGAGTCGGACGACACGGGACGCCTCGAGATCTACGCCGAGCCCTTCCCCGGGCCGGGCGAGCGGATCCAGCTGACCGCCGACGGCGGCCGCGAGCCGCTCTGGGCGCCCAACGGGGAGATCTTCTACCGACGCGACAACGAGCTATGGGTGTTGAAGGCGCGGTCCGGCGAACGTCTCGATCTCGAGCCTCCCGTGACTCTATTCAGCTACCCGCTCCTCCCCTACGCCAGCGGCGGCGTGCCGTCGCGCACGTACGCCGTGACCGCAGACGGCCAGCGCATCCTCGGGATCACCGTCCCCGAAGCCTCCCGCCCGCGACAGATCGACGTCGTCACCGACTGGGCCGCCGAGCTCGCCCGGCAGGTCCCGGAGGGAGAGTGACCGGCCGATGATCGGCACTCGCCTCGGCCCGTACGAGATCAACGCCAAGCTCGGCGAGGGCGGAATGGGGGAGGTGTACCGGGCCACGGACGGGAAGCTGAAGCGCGAGGTGGCGATCAAGGTGCTGCCGGCGGCCTTCACGGAGGACGAGGGACGGCTGGCACGGTTCGAGCGGGAGGCGCAGCTGCTGGCGCAGCTCCACCACCCGCACATCGCCTCGCTCTTCGGGCTCGAGGAGTCGGGCGGGATGCGCGCGCTGGTGCTCGAGCTGGTCGAGGGGCCGACGCTGGCGGATCGGCTGCTGCGCGGTCCGCTGCCCCTCGAGGAGGCGCTCGAGATCGCGCGGCAGATCGCCGAGGCGCTGGAGGCGGCGCACGAGAAGGGGATCATCCACCGGGACCTCAAGCCGCAGAACATCAAGGCGCCCGAGGACGGGGCGGTGAAGGTGCTGGACTTCGGGCTGGCGAAGGCGCTGGACCCGGCGGGGACGGCGTCGGGCGACCCGTCCGCCTCGCAGCTGGCGGCGTCGCCGACGCTGACTTTGGGTGCCACTGTCCAGGGAGTCCTGCTGGGGACGGCGGCCTACATGGCGCCGGAGCAGGCGAAGGGGGCGGCGGTCGACAAGCGGGCGGACATCTGGGCTTTCGGGGTGGTGCTCTGGGAGATGCTCACCGGGAGGCGTCTCTTCGAGGGTGACTCGGCGGCCGACACGTTGGCAGGTGTGCTCAAGACCGAGATCGACCTGGACGAGCCCCCCGCCGAGGCCCCGCGGGCGGTGCGACGGCTGCTGCGACGCTGTCTCGAGCGCCGACCCAAGGACCGCCTGCACGACATCGCGGACGCCCGGCTGGAGCTCGAAGAGGCGCTGGCCGCGCCGTCGCGAGGGGGTGTGGAGCCGACGGTCGCCCGCCGTGGGACGCTCGTCCCGTGGTTGGTGGCCGGGACGCTGGCGGTGGGTCTCGCCGGGGTCCTGGCGTGGGGTTTCGCCCGCCCGGCGCCCGTCGGCGGCTCCCTCTCCCTCACCGTCAGCCCGCTCACCCAGGGTGCGGGCCTCGAGGTGCAGCCCTCGATCTCGCCCGACGGCAAGCTGGTGGCCTACGCCTCCGACGCCGACGGTGACTGGGACGTCTACGTCGTGCGGGCGGCGGGCGGCACACCGACCAATCTGACCGACGGCTCGCCCGAGGACGATCTCCAGCCCGCGTTCTCCCCCGGCGGAGAGAGCATCGCCTTTCGCTCGGAGCGTGGCGGCGGAGGGCTGTTCGTCATGGGGGCCACCGGAGAGTCCGCGCGCCGCCTCACCGACGAGGGCTTCAACCCCAGCTGGTCTCCCGACGGCCGCCGGATCGTGTTCTCGACCGAATCCGTCAACCAATCCCCGGGCTATCGCGAGATCAGAGCGGCGCTCCGGCAGGTGGACGTCGAAACCGGCGAGGTGACCGAGCTGTTCGACGCGCTCGACTCCGTCCAGCCCGTGTGGTCGCCGCACGGGCAGCGGATCGCCTTCTGGGGTCTGTTCGAGGACAGCGGACAGAGAGACCTCTGGACGGTGGACGCCGACGGCGGCGCCCCGGTGCGCGTCACCGCGGATGCCGATCTCGACTGGAGCCCGACCTGGTCCCCGGACGGCCGGTTCCTCTACTTCTCGAGCGATCGCGGCGGCAGCCTCAACCTCTGGCGCGTCGCCATGGACGAGCGCACCGGACAGGTCCTCTCCGCTCCCCGTCCGGTGACGACGCCGTCGCGTTGGAGCGGCCAGGCGGCGCTGGCTGCCGATGGCGTCACCCTGGTGTACACGGCGCTGGATCGCCGTACCAACGCCGAGCGCGCGGCTCTCGATCCGGACCGGCTCGAGATCGTCGGGGCTCCCGAGGAGATGACCCGCGGCACGGTGGAGTACGCCTATCTCGACCCCTCGCCCGACGGTACGCGGCTCGCCCTGGCGACGAGCGGGCGGCGGGAGGACCTCTGGGTGCTCGAGACGACGAGCCGAGAGCTGCGACGGCTCACCGACGACCCCGCCAAGGACCGCGGCGTGAGCTGGACCCCCGACGGCCGGCATCTGTCGGCCTACTCGGATCGCGGCGGCAAGTACGAGCTCTGGTGGATCCGGGGCGATGGATCCGGGCTCGAGGCGGTGACGCGCAGCGACGGACCCCTCTACGCGCCCGTCTGGTCGCCCGACGGCCGGCGCCTCTCGGCCGGGACGATGGAGGAGCAGCTCCTCTTCGATCTCACGGGATCTCCCCCCGTGGCGCCCGTCGAGAGTCTGCCACCTCTCGGAGATGCCGAGTATTTCGTGGGGAGCTCCTGGTCCGGTGACGGTCGCCGGATCGCGGGTGTCGGTATCTCGGGCGCGACGGCGGAGGTCCAGACGGGAGTCGTCCTCTACGACGTCGACGCCCGAAGCTACGCCCGGATCGGCGACCTCCGGCCCACCTGGGGGGGCTTCCCTGCGCCACCGGTCTGGCTCCCGGACGACCGCCATCTCGTGCTGGGCGCCGGCCCCGATCTGATGATCGTCGATAGTGCATCAAGCGAGCAGCGGCGACTCCTCGCCGCTCCCTCCGGATCCCACTACTTCGCGCCGCACCCCACTCGCGACGGGCGAACGCTCTACTACCTGCGCCTGCAGGAAGAGTCCGACCTCTGGATCGCCCGGCTCCGGGAGGACCCATGAGTTTCGCCGCCGGCACCCGCCTCGGCCCGTACGAGATCACCGCCAAGCTGGGCGAGGGCGGAATGGGGGAGGTGTACCGGGCCACCGACGGGAAGCTCAAGCGCGAGGTGGCGATCAAGGTGCTGCCGGCGGCCTTCACCGAGGACGAGGCGCGGCTGGGGCGCTTCGAGCGGGAGGCCCAGCTGCTGGCGCAGCTGCAGCATCCGCACATCGCCTCGATCTACGGGCTGGAGGAGTCGAACGGAGTGCGGGCCCTGGTCATGGAGCTGGTGGAGGGGCCGACGCTGGCCGACCGGCTCGCCCGGGGGCCGCTCCCGCTCGAGGAGGCCCTCGCCGTCGCCCGCCAGATCGCCGAGGCGCTGGAGGCGGCGCACGGGAAGGGGATCGTGCACCGGGACCTCAAGCCCCAGAACGTCAAGGCGCCCGAGGACGGTCCGGTGAAGGTGCTCGACTTCGGGCTGGCGAAGGCGCTGGACCCGGTCGGGGCGGCTTCGGGAGACCCGTCGGCGGCGCACCTGGCGGCCTCGCCGACTTTGACCCTCGGTGCGACGCTGCAGGGGGTGATCCTGGGGACGGCGGCCTACATGTCTCCGGAGCAGGCGAAGGGCACGGGGGTGGACAAGCGGGCCGACATCTGGGCCTTCGGGGTGATTTTCTACGAGATGCTGACCGGGCATCGCCTCTTCGAAGGCGACTCGGCCGCGGAGACCCTGGCGGGGGTGCTGAAGACCGAGATCGACCTGGGGGCCCTGCCCGAGCAGGTACCGCCGGCGCTCCGCCGTCTTCTGCGCCGCTGCTTGGAGCGCCAGCCGAGGAATCGGCTGCACGACATCGCCGACGCCCGCATCGTGCTTCAGGAGCTGGACGCAGGAGGGTCGTGGCATGACGAGGTCGCGAGGCCGACTCCGTCGGCGTCGAGGCCCCTTCGCCGCTGGGCGGAATGGGCCGTCGCCTGCGGGCTCGGCGCAGCCGTGACGTTGGCGCTGATCGAAGCCCGCCGTCCGGCCACGCCCTCGGCGCCGGCGCCACGGGCGACGTTCCGGCAGCTCACCTTTCTCGCCGGCGCGGAGTCGGCCCCCGCCCTGGCGGCGGACGGCGAGAGCCTCGCCTTCGTCAAGGACCTCGGCGGTCAGGCCGACATCTTCCTGCAGCGCGTGGACGGGAGCAGCGCCATCAACCTGACCGAAGGCTGCGAGCTGGACGACGGCGAGCCCGACTTCTCACCGGACGGGCGCAAGATCGCGTATCGCTCCGAGTGCTCCGGCGGGGGCATCTTCGTCATGGGAGCGCTGGGCGAGTCGGCGCGCAAGGTGACGGGCAGCGGCTACAACCCCGACTGGTCACCGGACGGCCTCGAGCTGGCGATCGCCGACGAGCAGCTCGGGCTGCCGTTCGGCCGCGGTGGCACCAGCCGGATCTCTGCGGTGCGCGTCGAGAGCGGCGAGCGTCGCCTCGTCTCGGCGCACGACGGCGTCGAACCGAGGTGGTCGCCGGACGGTCGCCGGATCGCGTTCTGGGGCCTCGCGGGCGGAGGGACGACGCGCGATCTCTACTCCGTCGCGGCCGACGGGTCGCAGTCGGAAGCCGAGGACGCGGTGCCAGCCACCGACGATCGAGCGGTTGATTGGAGCCCGGCCTGGACGGCGGGCGGACGCGCGCTCCTCTTCTCCAGCACCCGCGGCGGGACCATGAACCTCTGGCGCGTCGCGCTCGACCCGGCGACCGGTCACCGTGCGGGCGAGCCCGTTCCGATCACGGCTCCGTCGAGCTGGGCCGGCTACCTCTCCGCCTCCGCGGACGGACGCCGGCTCGCGTTCGTCGACCGCAACGTGCGCAGTGAGATCCTGCTGGCCCCCTTCGATCCGGTGAGAGGCGAGATCGGGGAGCCGATCCGCTCGCTGCCGCTCGGGACGTTCGAGGTGCACGACAAGGTCGACTTGGCGGCCGACGGCGGCGTGCTCTTCGCCAGCACGGGCATGCCGCAGCACCTGTTTCTCGTCGACCCTGCAGGGACCCTGCGCCAGCTCACCGACGGGGAGCACCGTGACCGTCAGGGCGAGTTCTCGCCGGACGGCGAGTGGATCGTCCTGCAGTCCGACCGCTGGTCGGGCAATCTGGGACTGATCCGACGCGACGGCAGCGGTCTGCGCGAGCTGCCGACCGGCCGAGCCGCGAGCAGCTGGTATCCGACGTTCTCACCCGACGGGAAGTGGATCGCGGCGGCGGCGAACGAGGGGGCCTTCCTGTTGCCGTTGGCGGGAATGGAGGCGGCGGGTCCGGCGCAGGAGCTCCCCTCGCCCGATGGCGAGCTCGTGTTCTGGCCGATGTCCTGGTCGGCCGACGGGCTTCGCATCGCCGGCTCGCTCCGCTCGTCCTCCAACGTCCCGGTGGGTGCGGGGCTCCTCGATCTGGCCGGCGGGTCCTACCAGAGAATCTCGGACGAGCCGGTCGGGCCGGCTCGCTTCCTGCCCGATGGACGCCGATTGCTCCTGCTGATCGACCAGTCGCGGCTCGTCTTGGTCGATACCGCGAGCGGAGTGGAGCGTGAGCTGCGGGCGGTGGCAGAGGGTTCTTCGATCGTGTGGTCGAGCCTCTCCACCGACGGCCGCCACATCGTCTGGCACGAGAAGATCGACGAGTCCGACATCTGGCTCACCAACTTCGAAGAGGCACCGTGACGCTCACTCCTGGAGACCACCTGGGCCCGTACGAGATCACCGCCAAGCTGGGCGAGGGCGGGATGGGGGAGGTGTACCGGGCCACCGACGGGAAGCTCAAGCGCGAGGTGGCGATCAAGGTGCTGCCGGCGGCGTTCACCGAGGATCCCGAGCGGCTGGCGCGGTTCGAGCGCGAGGCGAGGCTCCTGGCGCAGCTCCACCACCCGCACATCGCCTCGGTCTTCGGGCTCGAGGAGTCGGGGGCCGTGCGAGCCCTGGTCATGGAGCTGGTCGAGGGGTCGACGCTGGCCGACCGGATGGCCGGTGGCGCCCTGCCGGTCGAGGAGGCACTCGCGATCGCGCGTCAGATCGCCGAGGCGCTGGAGGAGGCGCACGAGAAGGGGATCGTGCACCGGGATCTCAAGCCCCAGAACATCAAGGCGCCGGAGGACGGCGCGGTGAAGGTGCTCGACTTCGGGCTGGCGAAGGCGCTGGACCCGGTCGGAGCGGCCTCTGGCCCGCAGAGCGCCTCGCAGCTGGCGGCGTCGCCGACGCTGACCCTGGGAGCGACGGTGCAGGGGGTGCTGCTGGGGACGGCGGCCTACATGGCGCCGGAGCAGGCGAAGGGGGCGGCCGTCGACAAGCGGGCGGACATCTGGGCGTTCGGGGTGATCCTGTGGGAGATGCTGACCGGCAGGCGCCTCTTCGAGGGCGACTCGGCGGCGGACACGCTGGCGGGCGTGCTCCGCGCCGAGATCGACCTGGCCGCGCTCCCGGAGGAGACGCCGCCGGCGATCCGGCGGCTGCTGCGCCGCTGCCTCGAGCGCCAGCCGAGGAACCGTCTGCACGACATCGCGGACGCCCGGATCGTGCTCGACGACGTGCTGGCCGGCCGGGGTGGGGAGGTTGCGGCTCCGACGGCCTCCCCGGAGGCGACCGGAGGCTCGTGGCGGCGCGTGCTCCCCTGGGTGGCGGCGGCCCTGGCGCTGGCGGTGGCGCTCGTCGCCTGGCTCGGGCGCGGGACGTCCACGCCGCCCGCGGCCCTGCGCGTCGACGTCGGTGCGCCTCCGGGCACGCGCTTCCACTTCCAGGGCGACTACGGAGCGCCCGCCGTGCTCTCGCCCGACGGGTCGACCGTGGCCTTCGGGGCGGTCGGCGAGGACGTGCGGACCTTCCTCTGGGTGCGCTCGCTCGAGACCGGCGAGGCCCGGCGGCTGGAGGGCACAGCGGGCGCATCGGCGCCCTTCTTCGCGCCCGACGGCGCCTCCCTGGGGTTCTTCGCCGACGGCAAGCTCCAGGTCGTACCGGTCACGGGCGGCACGCCGCGGCGGATCGCCGATGCACCCAACGGGCGGGGCGGCGCCTGGCTGCCCGACGGCACCATCGTCTTCGCCCCCGACTTCCGCTCCGCCCTCGTTCGCGTCCGCTCTACGGGCGGCAGACCCGAGCCGCTGACGGTGATCGATCCGGAGCGGCACTCCTCGCATCGATGGCCGGTCGGCGCGGCGGGCGGCGAGGCGGTGCTCTATCTGGCGACCAACCACGAGAGCTCCAAGCAGATGGAGACGGAGCTGCGCTGGGTGGGCCTCGACGGGTTGGACGACCACGCCGTCGCGCCGAGCCGCGCCAACGGCGTCATCGCGGGCGGCCGACTCCTCTTCGTCCGCGAGGGGACCCTCCTGGCCCAGCCCCTCGACGAGGAACGGGGCCTGCTGACCGGCGAGCCGTTCGTCGTCGCCCAGGATCCCCTCTTCGATCCCTCGACCTGGCGCGCCACGTTCACCGCGTCGGCGGAGCGCCTGCTCTACTCGCCGGCCGGGAAGGCTTCCGGGAGCCACCTGAGCCTGTTCGATCGCGCCGGACGTTTCGTCGAGGATCTCACCGAGGACGCCTACTGGGGCGACGTTTCGTTTTCTCCCGACGGCCTGCGGGTCGTCGCCTCCCGCGATCAGCCGGCGGACCTGTGGATGCTCGATCTCGAACGCCATACGGCGTCCCGCTTCACCTTCGACGAGGGCGACGAGTGGAGCGCGGTCTGGTCGCGCGACGGCCGCGGGGTCTACTACGCCCAGACGGACCCGGGGGGCGGCCCGGATCGCATCGTCCGGCGAGCGGCGAGCGGCGGCGGGGCGATGGAGGTCGTCCTCGAGTCGCAGCCCGGGGTCGCTCTCGCCGTGACGGACATCACGCCCGACGGCCGGACCCTGCTGGTGCAGACGGGCGAGATCCCCTTCGTGGTCCACTCGGACCTGGCGTGGATCGACCTCGAGACTCCGGTCGGCGTCGTACCCTGGCTCCACGAAGCGGCCCTCGAGCGTGACGCCCGGTTCTCGCCCGATGGGCGGTGGGTGGTCTACGACCGCGACGACGGCCTGGGCTATCAGATCTACGTGCGGCCGTGGGCGGGAGGGGCCGAGCAGGGCGGCGAGCGCTGGCAGCTCTCCACCGACGGCGGGTTCCTCCCCCGCTGGTCGACCGACGGGAGCGAGATCGTCTACCTAGAGCCGAGCCTCAATCTGAGCCGCGTCGCGGTGACCGAGGACGGCCACGGCGGCCTGCGGTTCGGCCCGCCCGAGCCCCTCTTCGGCACGACGCTGCTGGCCGACTACGCGAGCTTCGACCTCTCCCCGGACGGCGAGACCTTCGTCTTCAACCACTTCGGCGAGCAGCAGTCGGCGCCGCTGCGCCTGGTCCTGCCGTGGAAACCGGCTCCCTGACCTTCGCGAAGGAGTCACCCGGAGCGTAGGCGACGTGCCGTCGGGCTCGCGAGACGCGCGCTCCTGCCTGCGGTTCGAGCGATAGGCTCTGCGACGATGAAGCTCGAACGCGTCTTCTCGCAGGCGCCGTGGGAGAAGGTCGTCGGCTACTGCCGGGCGGTGAAGGCGGGTGATCGGATCCACGTCACCGGGACCGCTCCGATCGACGAGAGCGGTCAGGGCGTCCATCATCTCGGGCACGACGATCTGGCGTTGGCTCAGCGCCGACGCCATTCGTCCCTGGACACGACGCAGCTGGATCTTTCCCCGCGACCCGGAGTTCGCCACCAAGGTGGCTCGCGTGCTCGATCTGTACCAGCGAGTGTGGCAAGGCCAGCCGCTGGGCGCACACGACTTCGTCCTGTCGGCAGACGAGAAGACCCAGCTCCAGGTCCGTCGGCGACGACATCCGTCCTCGCCGACCGCTCCAGGGCGGCCGATGCGCGTCGAGCACGAGTATCGCCGCCATGGAACCTGCGCCTACCAGGCTGCTTGGGACGTCCACAACGCTCGACTCTTTGGCCAGGTCACCGAGAAGTCCACGATCGTCGCCTTTGACGCACTGGTCAGTGACGTCATGGCCAGCTCCCCCTATCGAAGCGCCGAGCGCGTCTTCTGGATCGTCGACAATGGCACGGTCCATCGCGGTCAACGCGCGATCGACCGCCTCCAAGGCCGCTGGCCCGGCCTCGTTCTCGTCCATCTCCCGATCCATGCCAGCTGGCTCAATCAGGTCGAGATCTACTTCTCGATCCTGCAACGCAAGGCGCTCATCCCCGACGACTTCGCTTCCCGTGATGCCCTCACCGAGCGCCTCCTCGCCTTCCAGCACCACTACCAGCAGATCGCCGCCCCCTTCGAGTGGCGATTCAGCCGCCATGACCTCAATCGTCTCCTCTCCGCGCAAGAAGCTCACGCTCTGCGGCCCGCCGCCTGAGCCCCGGCGAATACGTTCCAGAACTTCCGTTCGGGTGTACTAGCCGCGGGCGAGCAGGGGCAGGTAGCGCTGCCGCTTTGCAGTGCCAGGCACTCGTTTCCCGGCCGAGGAGAAGCGACCCGTCGTAGGGGTCGCAGTCAGGAGGCGCGCCGATGCACCGCGATCACCGCCGCGGCGGCGGCGGTGAGAGTCAGGGCCGTGCCGCCGGCGGCGCCCTCCATGCCGTAGCGGGGGATCAGCATCAGGTTGAGGGCGGAGTCCGCGAGCAGGGTGGCGGCGGAGATCGCCAGCACGGCCCCGGCCCGGCCCCGGTACTGCAGCCCCCCTACCTGGGTGTCAGGGACAGGGACATACTGCCGGGCATAGCGCTTGGCCCACACAGTCCGGTCAGGGAGTGCGCGGCCTGTGGACCTTCCCCGCGCTCGGCGAAGAAGGCGCGGACAATGCGCTGCGAGGCGCTCGGGCCGCCGAAACCGTCGTAGTAGCGCAGCCGCGTCACGACCTCCGGCCGGTCGAGGATCTCGCAGTAGACCGTCAGCTCCGGTCGCACCAGCCACCAGCCGAGCTTGGTGAAGTGGTTGCCGTTGTAGCCCTCGTCGAAGCCCGGCGTCACGTAGTCCCTGAGGTCGACGTCCCGGGCCAGCTCCCAGTCGCCATCCACGTCGGCGACCAGGTACGGCGACGAGCCTTCGCACAGGTTACGCGCGAAGCGGAAGCCCTGGTAGTTCGCCTCCAGGTCGGCGTGCGAGAAGATCGTGTCGATCTTCTTTCCGACGAAGCCGTTCTCCTTGCGGATGCCCCACAGCACGACCGCGCGCTCCGCCTCCTCGTGGGTCGCGCCCGCCGCGACGGCCCGCCGATAGCGCCGGTAGTAGCGCCTGCCGAAGCCGAAAAAGTGCCCCACCTTGTCGACGCTCAGGCGGATTCCGTTCAGGTCCACGGTGGCCGCGATCGAGGACACGTAGAGCGGCGGCAGCCGGCGGTAGTAGGACCGCCTCACGGCGCGCATCCACGAGCCGCCCTTCCACGTGACGACGTCGGGGCTCTTCTTCAAGAAGGCGATCGCGCGCCGGCCGGCGAAGACCGACCGGTGAAAGCGCTTCATCGCACCATCGGCCGCCTCGGCGCAACCAGCCGGCCTCCGACGGCGCTCGATGGTCATCTGCAGATGCCCGGTCAACACGGCGTTGACGTAGCCGTTCAGGGCGTCCATCGAGTCCGGGATGTCCGCCAGCCAAGCCAGGTACGGGTCCACCTCCAAGCCCGGCGCGGCCGGAGCGCCGAGAACGGCCAGCGCCAGCCAGGCTCCGGCAGCGGCCCTCACTCTTCGCTCCCGAAGTGGCGGCCGACGAAGTCCGCGATCGCGGCGAACAGATCCTCGGCGCGCGGATTGACGGCCGGAACGACGATCTGGTGCGGGATCCCGGCCTCGCGCTCGTAGCGCACGTTCGCCTCGAGGTGGCGGAAGCGCCGCCTCACGAAGGCCTCGGAGCGGGACCAGGAGACCGTGCGGTCCGCCTCGGTGAAGGCCAGGAACGTCGGCACCTCCGAGGCGGCGTTGCGCGGCAGGCGGTCCAGCCGGCGGCTCAGATGCAGCATGTTGATCCCGGCTCGCAGCGAGAAGCGCTGGTCGTACACCTGCGGCTCGTCCAGCAAGGCCTCCAGGTCCCGGTAGCGGCGGCGCGAGAGCTCGTGGACGGCGCGCAGCGACACTCGCCGCAGTCGCAGGCCGGAGCGCAGAAAGTGCAGGAAGCCCGCGCGCACGCGGGTGCCCAGCGCCGGGGCCATCCACCCCGCCGTTTGCACGTACGGCGACAGCAGGACGAGGGAGCGCACCTCGAGCGGCTCCCCCTGCTCACCCTCGCCCGTCGTGGAGAGCAGGCGCTCCGCCAGCAGGCCGCCACCGACCGAGTAGCCCACCAGAGAAGCGCTCCGATGGCAACTTCCCGCGCGCGCCAGCGCGTCGCCGACGCCGCGCGTCCAGGCCGCCAGCTCGAAGCGGTCGGCGATCCGGTGCCCGCCGCCGAATCCCGGTAGCAGCGGCACATAGGCGGTGACGCCGAGCTCCCGGTGCAGCCGCTCCGCCAGCGGCCGCATCTCCTCGGGCGACGCCATGAAGCCGTGCCACAGGACGACGAGGTGCTCCGAGCCCGGCAGCACGATCGACTCGCTCGAGCTCGGTCCGCCGTAGCCGCGCACGCCCCGAGCGCCGTTCGTATCGTACAGATAGCGCCGGTGCAGCGCGAGATCGGCCTGCCGCGCCTCCCCGGCGAGGCAGCCTTCGGGCGCCGGAAGAAAGGCCGTCGGGGACATCCCGAGAGCGAGCGCCAGCGCGCCAGGACCCACGACGGCACTCACGCCGCGTCGCGGGGGCTGCCGGCACCGAACCGCCGCGGCAGCCTCGCGCGGTCAGCGGCGGCACGGCGCGTCCCGTCGTCTCTTTCCTCGATCATGGTGGGTCCCTTGCAGGCTGAGGTAGAAGTCGGTGCACGAGTCTGTCGCGATAACCCGCTCAGCCGCAACAAAGATGGCCCTCGGTGAATAAGCCGACCTGCCGCTAGTCCGGCGACCAGAACGGGTAGGCCGCTTCGTCGGTGCCCGGAAAGCTCGCGGGCTCCGAAGTCGAGGACCTTGACCCTTCCTTCGAGGGAAGCCTTGACGCTCTGGGGCTTGAGATCGCGGTGGACGATCCCCTTCTCGTGGGCTTCCTCGAGGGCCTCGGCGATCTGGCGGGCGATGAAGAGGCACTGGTCGAGGAGCTTCGATTCGCGCTCGAAGCGCGCGAGGCGTTCCTTGTCTTCGGTGAAGGCCGCCGGCAGCACCTTGATCGCGACCTCGCGGTCGAGCTTCGTGTCGGTGGCGCGGTAGACCTCCCCCATGCCGCCTTCGCCCACCTTGGCGGTGATCCGGCAGTGGGCGATCGTGGAGCCGATCATCGGGCGCCGCCCGCATGGCCCTCGACCGACCCGGCGAGGCGCTGGCCTGGTCCATCGGCGGAGGTGTCGAGTTCGCGGACTCCGTGACGCCGGATGGACGACGGGTCGTGTTCGAGCGTGGCGAAGGCGACGGGCGCGGTCGAACGAGCCTGTGGATCAAGGACCTCGAGGGGGACGGCGAGGCGACGCCCCTCGGCTCCGCGACCGCTTCCGAGCTCGCGGCCGAGGTCTCCCCGGACGGGCAGTGGCTCGCTTACGTCTCGGACGCGACCCGCAGCTCGGAGGTGTACGTCCGTCGCCTCGACGGCACGGGGGCGGCGCTGCGCATCTCGACCGACGGCGGTCGCCAGCCGCTCTGGCGCCGGGACGGCCGCGAGCTCTTCTATCTCGACGCGAGCGGGCGGATCGTGGCCGTGCCGATCGAGAGGACCAGCGGAGGGGAGCTCGAGCCCGGGCGCCCGGAGGTGCTCTTCTTCGCCAACCTCGCGAGGTGGCGATCACGGTGGGTCATCAGCCCGCGGCCGGTGGGGCTGGTGTCAGCCCGTGGTGGCGCATCACCTCGCCGATCGCGGCCAGGTCGGGTGGGCCGCCCGCCGTGGCGGCGAGGACCCGAGCGATATCCTGGAAGTAGGCAGGCCCGAACACGCCGGGGGTGGCGATCGCGAGGAACTTCGCCTCCACGCTGCCTCGATTGACGAATCCGTGGATTTGGCCACGCCGGATGCACACGGAGTCGCCGGGGGCGAGCTCGCGGGGCTCGCCGTCGATGCTCCACGTGCTGACTCCCTCGAGGCCGTAGATCGTCTCCTCGAACGCGTCGTGGCTGTGTGGGACGGGCACCTTCGCATCGGCTGGGACCACGCACTCGAAGACCGTGACGCTGCCGCCGGAGTCGTCGGCGTCGACGAGGAAGTCGATCGAGATCGCACCGACGCGGATGCCTGCTCTGCTTGACGAGCCCATGGGGTCTCCTTCCGGTTCAAGTGGTAAAGCGACTTGACAAGAGTAGAGCCGCTCCGCTAGATTGTCAAGTGACTTGGCTATCACCTCGGACTACCCGCTCGGACCACCGCTGATCGGCGCTCTCATGCGGATGCCCGTGGATGCCGTCGTGGCGCGCATCGTCCACGACCTGCACGGCGCCGGCTTCACCGACCTGGTTCCCGCTCACTTCGCCGTCCTGCGCTACCCCGGACCCGAGGGCCGCCGTCCGTCGGAGCTCGCGGCCGAGGCCCGCATGACCAGGCAGGCGATGAGCTACCTGCTCGGACAGATGGAGCGACTCGGATACCTCACGCGCGACGGCGACCCCGAGGACCAGCGCTCCAAACGCGTCCACCTCACGGAACGAGGACACGCCGTCGCGAGAACCATCCGCGAGAGCGTCGCCGAGATCGAGGCCGAGCTGGGACGGGAGCTGGGACCGGAGCGATTCGACCAGCTGCGCCAGCTGCTGATCCGGCTCAACGCCACCAGCTTCGTCCGGCGCGGCTCGCGATCGCCGGCGACGTCATCGCATGGCGAGGGCGGTTACCAGACGACCTCGACGCCGTAGGGCGCGAACCGCGGATCGCCGGTGACCACCGGAAGGTCCAGGGACAGCGCCTGGGCCACCAGCAGCCGGTCGAAGGGGTCCCGGTGGTGCATCGGGAGCTCGGAGGATCTCACCAGGTGGGGAGGCTCGACGGCGAGGAGCGTCAGGACCCGTCCCGTGACGTGCTCGTCCACGAGCTCCTCGACCGGCATCCCCAGCTGGAGCTTGCCCAGCTGGGCCTTGATCACGATCTCCCAGAGGCTGCCGACGCTCAGGAGCTTCTCGGCCTCGGGGTCGACGATCGCCGCCTCGGCCGCCGCGGACAGGCGAGGATCGTCGAAGACGAACCAGAGGAAGGCGTGCGTGTCGAGCAGGACACCGCTCACGAGTACTCGGCCATGTCCTCGAGGGGCTCGTCGAAGTCGGGCGCCATGAAGTAGGCCGGGTTCTTCGCCTCCCCCCTGGCGAGAGGCA
>Ga0268386_10001534_pt1 | contig 15875 bp, 13 predicted proteins | sample RVTome_15_FD_200260 | JGI IMG/M metagenome (GOLD analysis project Ga0268386, IMG submission 200260) | Soil microbial communities from uranium-contaminated site in the Upper Colorado River Basin, Wyoming, United States - RVT150D86... ...
GTCGCGGCCAACCGGCGCCGGGGTCGTCGCGTCAGACGCCTCCGCCCAACGTCAGCGCGCCGGACAACGGTCGCGTGGTCCCGATGCCGAGCGGCTCGCGCCGCACCCCCGACGCGGTTCGCGTCCTGCCGCGGGGCGGCGCGTCGGGAGGATCAGGGCCGTCGCGCTCCGCCCCGCCGCGCGTCGCACCAGGCGGCGCGTCGGGCGGCTCCACGCCGTCGCGGTCGGCTTCGCCCCGTGTGGCGCCGCGCGGCAATTCAGGAGGATCGGCGCCGTCGCGGTCGTCTTCGCCCCGCGTCGCGCCGGGCGGCAATTCCCGCGGGTCGGCGCCGTCGCGTTCGGCGCCGTCACGCGTCGCGCCCCGCGGCGGGCAGTCATCGGCGCCCGCGCGCAGCAGCTCACCGCCGTCGCGTGTGTCGGGCGGTCAGGGAAGCCGTCAGGCGCCGCCGGCGAGCAGTAATCGAGGACAAGCGACACGCCGCGGCGGGGGCATCTGAGCCGCGGCGGGAACCGACGCCGCGCTCCTGGTGTCAACTTAGAAGGGAGAAGCCGGAAGTGAGAAAGAGAGCCTTCCGACAGCGTGTACCTTTTCTAATTTTTGCCCTCTGACTTCTAACTTGTCGCCGACAGTGACACCTTCAGCGCGACGCGGCGTGGGCTTTCGCCGCCGCGTCGCGTACACTTCAGCTTCATGAACCTCCCGGGTCTCGTCCGCAGCTTCGGCATCGTCGCGCTCGTCGTCGGCGCGGCGCTCGCCGGCACCGCCAGCGGCGTCGTGTTCGCTTTCGTCGGCGATCTCCCCGCGATCTCGGCACTCGACAATTGGTCGCCGGCGACGATCACGCGCGTGTACGGTCGCGACGGGACGCTCGTCGGTGATTTCGCGACCGAGCGGCGGCAGATCGTCGCGTACGACGACATCCCCGAAGTCCTGCGCCAGGCCATCATGTCCGCCGAAGACGGCGATTTCATGGCCCACGGCGGTCTGAAAGTCGGGCGCATGCTGCTCGCCGCGCTCCAGGCCGTCAAGGACAAGCTCTTCTCCGGCGCGCGCACGCCCGGACGCAGCACCATCACGCAGCAGCTCGCGCGTCAGCTGTTCCCCGATTCGGTCGGCTTCGAACGCAGCCCCGAACGCAAGATCAAGGAAGCGCTGGTGGCGCTGCAGATCGAGAAGCGCTACACGAAGCCCGAGGTTTTCACGATGTACGCCAACAAGGTGTACTGGGGCCACGGCGTGTACGGCGTGGAAGCGGCCGCGCGGCTGTATTTCGGCAAGTCCGTACGCGACGTCAATCTCGACGAAGCCGCGATGCTCGCCGGCATCATTCAGGGCCATCAGCGGCAAAGCCCCTACGTGACCATGGAGGCGGCGGTCCGCCGGCGCAACTACACGCTGGGCCGCATGGCGGCAGAGGGCTACATTACGAGAGACGAGGCCGAGGCCGCGATGAAGCGGCCGATCGTCACGCACGGCGAGCCGTCGAGACCGCCGTCGATGGCGCCCTACTTCCTCGAAGCCGTCCGCCAGCATCTGGACGATCACTACGGCGCGCAGGCGGTCTACGAGGGCGGACTGAGCGTGAAGACCGGCCTCGATCCGCAGCTGCAGCGCGCGGCCTCCGACGCGCTCGACTGGAAGCTCCGGCAGCTCGACAAGCTTCGCGGGTATCGCGCGCCCACGCGGCACGTCCGCGAGTCGCTGAGCGAGAAGGTCACGCTCGACACCTATCGCCATCCCCGCTGGACGCGCGAGCCGGTCGACGGCGATCTCGCCGAGGCGCTCGTCATGAACATCGTCGGCGACACGATCACGCTGCGGATCGGCCGCTGGCACGGCACGCTGCCCCGCTCGGCGTACACGTGGACGCGGCGGCGCGCCGCGCAGCTCGCGAAACCCGGCGACCTGCTCGAAGTGCGCGTCGGCACCGTCAACCCCGAGGACAACAGCTTCGTCGTGAAGACCCTCGAGCAGCGGCCGCTGCTGCAGGGCGCCGTCCTGGCGATCGAGAACCGCACCGGCCAGGTGCTCGCGATGGTCGGCGGCTCCAGCTTCGAGGACACCAAGTTCAATCGATCGATGCAGGCGCTGCGGCAGGTCGGCTCGCTGTTCAAGCCGTTCGTCTACACGACCGCCATCGATCGCGGCTACACGGCGCTGTCGCCGCTCGACGATGTGCCGACGAGCTTCTATGCGGGACCGAATCAGCCGCCGTACGAGCCGAAGAACTACGACCGCAAGTTCATGGGCGAGGGGCTGACGCTGCGCCGGGCGCTCGAGCTGTCGCGCAACGTGCCGGCGATCCGGCTCATGGACGCGCTCGGGCCGCCGACGGTGATCGAGTACGCCAAGCGGCTCGGCATCACGGCGCCGCTCCCGCCGTACCTGTCGGTCGCGATCGGCTCGGCGGAGGCGACGCTCATCGAAATGGTGTCGGCCTACGCCGCCTACCCGAACCAGGGCGTGCGGATGAAGCCGCAGCTCGTGCTGACCGTCAACGACCGCGAAGGCAATGTGCTCGAGCTGCACCGGCCCGAGCCGCACGAAGCGATTCGCGCCGATACGGCGTACGTCCTGGCTGAGCTCATGCAGGGCGTCGTCCGCCACGGCACCGCTGCGAGCGCCGCCTCGCTGGACTGGCCGCTGGGCGGCAAGACCGGCACGACCGACGACTACACCGACGCGTGGTTCATCGGCTTCGATCCGGACATCACCGTCGGCGTGTGGATTGGCTACGACCAGAAGCGCACGATCGGCAACGACATGACCGGCACCCACGCCGCGCTGCCGGTCTGGAAGGAAATCATGAAGCCGTGGGTCGAACGGCGCCGGAAGGAGCTCAAGGAGCCGCCGGAGTTCGCGCGTCCCGGCAACATCCTCATCGTCAACACCGAATTCGGCCGCGAGGTGTTCATCGCCGGCACGGAACCGGGGCGGGGCGGACACTGACACTGACACGGACACGTGAACTGTGCGACTACGTGACTACGTGACTACGTGAATACAGACGCCACATAGGGAGCAAGTGCCTGTAGTCACGTAGTCACGTAGTCACGTAGTCACGTAGTTCACGTTTCAATCAAGTCATCTGCCGTCCCTAAAGTGCCGAGCGCTTTCTTCATCAGATAGGTCTTGATGAAGTCGTCGAGGTCGCCGTCGAGCACGCGGTTGACGTCGCCCATCTGAAACTTGGTCCGGTGGTCCTTCACCATCTGATAGGGGTGCAGGACGTAGCTGCGGATCTGACTGCCGAACGCGATCTCCTTCTTCTCCCCGCCGAGCTGCTGGAGCTTCGCCTGCTGTTCCTTGAGCCGCAGATCGTAGAGCCGCGCCTTCAGCACGCGCATCGCCGACGCGCGGTTCTTGTGCTGTGAGCGCTCGTTCTGGCACGACACGACGATGCCGGTCGGCAGGTGGGTGAGGCGCACGGCGGAGTCGGTGACGTTCACGTGCTGGCCGCCGGCGCCGCTCGAGCGGAAGGTGTCGACCCGGAGGTCCTTGTCCTCGATCTCGATGTCGATGTCGTCGTCGAGCTCCGGCCAGACGTAGACCGACGCGAAGGAGGTGTGGCGGCGCGAGGCCTGATCGAACGGCGAGATGCGCACCAGCCGATGGACCCCGGCTTCCGCCAGCAGCAGCCCGTACGCGTAGTCGCCGGTCACCGTGAACGTCGCGCTCTTGATGCCCGCCTCGTCTCCGGGTTGCACGTCGATGATCTCGCGGCCGAGGCCGCGGCGCTCCGTCCAGCGCAGATACATGCGCATCAGCATCTCGGCCCAGTCCTGCGACTCGGTGCCGCCGGCGCCGGGATGGATCGTCACGATGGCGTTGTGGCGGTCGAGATCGCCGGAGAGCATCGTCCGGATCTCGCCGGCCTGGACGTCGCGCTCGAGCGCGTCCAGGCCTTTCGAGAGATCGGCGGAGACATCCTCGCCCTGGCGCGCCCACTCGATGAGCACCGACAGATCGTCGGTGTGCCGGCGGAGCGCGGTGGCAAGCGCGCGGTCGTCCTCGAGCTTGCGGCGCCGCTGGAGGATCTTCTGGGCGGCGGCCTGATCCTTCCAGAAGTCGGGCTCCGCGATCCGCGTTTCGAGCTCCGACAGCTCGCGCGTCAGCTTCGCGTCGTCAAAGACCCCTCCGCACGTGGAGGGCGCGTTCGAACAACTGGTCGCAGTGCTGGATCTGTTCGTCGAGGGTCATGGCGCAGTGGTCAGTGGGCAGTGGCCAGTGATCACTGGCCAGTAGTCAAGACTACCGCAGGACGCCGTCGCGTTGCCATGAGGATGGCGGCTGTCAGCGCCAGCGAGATCCATACCGCGACGTCGCCGATGCGGCCGTAGATCGTCCTGCCGTCGTGCAGGCGTACGTCAACGGTCTCGGTGGCCGTCTCGAAGAGCCCCGTGCGCGCGAGCACACGCCCGTACGGATCGACCGCGCCTGTGATCCCCGTGTTCGCCGCGCGCACCATGTAGCGCCCCTGCTCGACCGCGCGGAGCGCGCCCTGCTCGAAGTGCTGATACGCGGCGGACGAACGGCCGAACCAGGCGTCGTTGGTAATCGTCACGAGCAGCTGACTGCCCCGGTCGACGCCGGCCGCGGCAATCCACGGATACACCGACTCGTAGCAGATCGCGACGCTCGCCCGCCGGCCGTCGGCGTCGAACACCACGGCCTCGGTGCCGGCGGAGAAGTCGCTCACCTTCTCGACCAGCGGCGACACGAAGAACAGCAGACGCTGCAGCGGGACGTACTCGCCGAACGGGACGAGCTGCATCTTCCGGTACGATCCCCTCGACCGGCCGTCGGCGCCGATCAGGACCGCGGAGTTGTACACGCGACCCTCGCCGCTGCCGTCCGGCTCGCGCACGTACTCGTCGGTGCCGATGATGAAGGGCGTGCGCGTCTCGGCGGCCAGCCGGCGAATCGGCGCGGCGAGCGCCGCTTCGGCGTCGAGGAAGAACGGCGTGGACGCCTCGGGCCAGATCACCAGCCGCGCGCCCGCGTGCAGCACCTGCCGGCTCAGATCGAGATACCGCTGCAGGATGGAATCGCGGAACGCCGGATTCCACTTCAGCTCCTGGTCGATGTTGCCCTGCACGAGACCGACGCGCAGCACCAATCCCGAGGACGTGAGCCGCCCGCCGGCCACACGCATCGCGCCGCCGGCGACGACCGCGACGACGAGCACCGCCACGGCGATCGCCGGACGCACGGCGATCGGGCGGCGGCTGACGGCGAGCGCCGCCGCGGCCGTCGAGACCAGCGCGATGAAGCCGGACAACCCGTAGACGCCCGTCATGCTCGCGAGCTGCACGACGGGAATGACCGTCGCCTGCGAAGTGCCGAGCAGCACCCAGGGGAACCCGCCGCCGACCGTCGCGCGGAGCCACTCGGTCGTCATCCAGACGGCGGGCGCAAACCACATCGCGGCGATGCCGAACCGCGCGATGGCCCGCCACATCACGAGGGCGAACAGTCCGGTATACAACGCGAGGTACGCGGCCAGCAGCGCCGCCAGGGCCGCAGCCACGGGCATGCCGAGACCGCCGAACCCGGCCATCACGTGCGTGACCCAGTAGACGGTTCCCAGGAAGTAGACGAACCCCGCGAGCACGCCCAGTGTGAACGCGCGCCGCGGCGCGCGCGGCGACATCCCGAGTGTCGCGATCGCAACCAGCAGCGGCGCCAGCGCAATCCACGCACACGCGGGGTGGCCGAATTTCGGAAAGCTGCCTGCGAGCAGCAGGCCGGAGAGAAGCGCTAGCGGATAACCGACGGCGTGCCTACTCCCTGCTCCCTGGCGAGCACGGCCGCGGCCTTGTCGGCCGCCGCCTTGTCGGCAAATGGGCCAACCCGCACGTTATGCGGCGCGTTGGGCGCCGCGGGGTTGCGGATGATCGTGGCGGCGTGGCCGCGACGCTTGAGCTGCGCGACGAGGTTCTCGGCATTCCCGCGCGACTGGAAGGCCCCCACCTGCACCATCCACCCGCCGCTCTTCGCGGCCGGCGGCGTGGCGGGTTCGCCGCTGCGGGCTCCAGTTCCTCCGCTTCGCGTCGGAGGGGCTGCAGCGGTCTTTTGCGGAGGCGGCGCTGCGGCGCGTCCAGCCTCTGGCGGATTCGCCGGCGGAGGCGGCGGCGGATCGGTGGGCACGGGGTCGGTTGATGGCGGCGGCGCGGGCGGCTGAGCCGGCGCGGGATTCGCGCCGCCGGCACCCGGCTGCTGCCCCTGCAGCATCGAGTGGTATTGGAGATCGCCTGGAGCGGTCTGCGTCGCCGGCGGCGGCGTGACCATCGCGACGGTATCGCCTGGCGCCGCGCCCTGTGCGGCGACGGCCGATTCCGGACCGCGCACGCCGCGGCCCACCGACACGCCGAGCAGGAAGATGACGACCGCGACCACCATCAGGGACATGAACAGGAAAACGATTTGCTTTCCGCTCAACTGGATTTCCCGGTACTCGTGATCGGCCATCGTGCTCGAAGGCATGGTAGCACGGCGCGCGTCAGATGCGCGGCGATCCGCCGCCGATTCGCGCGAGCAGCGCGCGCGCCTCGGCCGACTCCGGCGACAGCTGCAAGGCGCGCTCCGCTTCGGTCCTGGCGGCGGCGCGATCGCCGGCTTCGAGCAGCGCCGTGCCCAGCGCGACGCGCGCCGCGACGGTCTCGCGCGCCCAGATCGCGATCTTGTACTCGTTGATCGCATCCTCGAGACGGCCGGTCCGCTGGTACACCTTGCCGAGCAGCAGGTGCGGCTCGTCGGCGTACGGCGCGAGGTAGATCGCGCGGCGCAGCTCGTTGACCGCCTCCCGATCGTTCTGCCCCTCCACGAGGCGGCGGCCGCGCTCGAGGTGGAACATCGCGGTGGCGTCGTGATCGCGCTGCGCCGGATTGGCGATGGCCGCCGTGACGTACGTGATCGGCGCCGCGTCCACCGTCAGCATCGTCCGTTCGAGTCCCGGCGGGATGGTGGAGGCCAGGGTGAGGGCGGCGGGATCCACGGTGGTCCCGATCAGACGCGCCAGATCCAGCTCGCGGCGCGCTTCGACCGTTTTGCCGGCCCGCATGAGCACGGTGCTCATCACCAGATGCGCGTCGGCATGAGCGGCATCGAACCGCACGGCCTCGCGCAGCCAGAACAGCGCCGACGTCGTGTCGCCGGCAAGCGCGTGCGCGTAGCCCACGTTGAACAGATAGTCGGTGTTGCCGGGCTCCTGCTCGGCGGCGCGCATGAAGAACGTCACGGCGCCATCGGGACCGGTGAGCGTGCCGCGCTGCAGCTGCACGACGCCGAGCGCGTTGCTGACGGCTGACGCCGCCCGCCCCGCATGCAGCGCGGTGAGCGCCTGAAACGCGCCGTCGAAACGCTTCAGCTCGATCAGCGAGAGCGCCGCGGCATAGCGCGCCTTGCGCGACAGCGGCGACTCGTTCGGCACCGCGGACGCGGCCCCCAGCGCCGTGTCGTGCTCCCCCGCCGCGGAATACACGCTCCACAGCGCGATCAGGATGCGCCCGTCGTGGGGGGCGCCGCTGAGCGCCGTCTCGAGAAACCGCCGCTGCGCCGCGGGCGCGGTGGCGACGAGCCCCTTCATGTAGTTCTCGAAGACCTCGACCGTGAGCTCGGGCTCGGCGCGAGCCGTGGCCGGCGTCGATGGGCGTCCGGTTGCCGCGGCCAGGCCCATGGTCGCCTGCGCGAACACCTCGAACAGATGCGGCAGGTCCGCCTCCCCGGTGAACTCGGGCAACTGCCGGCCGGCCCCGACCGAGATCATCCGCGCCCGCACATGCAGCTTCTCCCCGAGCCGCACGTCGCCAAACACGATCTCGGAGGCGCCGAAGATATCGGCGACTCGAATCATCGTCGCGCGCGTCAGCGTCGGCGACATCGGCAGCTGCAGCCGGTCGAAGACGTCGATCCGCTCGTCGCGCGAGACGACGCCGATCCCGCGCCGGGCCAGGCCATCGGTCAGCAGCACCGCCGCGGCTTCACCGAGCCACAACGCGGCGCTTTCGCCGCGGGGCGCCTTGGGATCGACGTCCACGGCAAACGGCATGACGAGCACGCGGGATCCCGGCGCCGCCTGCCAGGTGCCTGCGCCCCTGGGCACAACCATGGCCAGCGCGAGCGCGAGGGCGATCGGCAGTGAGCGAATCGAATGAGTCCAGCGGTGGTGCACGCAGGTCAAGACGTTCATCACGCCGCGATGGCCGGCTGCGCGTCGTCCTGCGCCGATGAGAGGGTCACGAGCAGCAGACATCCGTCGCGATCCATGGCGTGGCAGCGCTCGACGCGGCCGGTCGCCGGCAGGCCAAACTGTCTGAAGGTCTCGACCGCGGCGGCGAGATGAAACCCGCACAACGGCCGCGGCGCGCGATCGCGCACCGCACAGAACACCGACGCGGTCACGCGCACCTCGGCGCCCCGGCGCCGCACGCGGGCGCGCACCTCGCGGGCGCTCGTCAGCGCACGCACGACGTGGGCGGCCGTCCGCAGCGCGGCCCGCGTGCGAAGCCGCACCGGCAGCCACGTCACCAGCCGCCGCCGTCCCGGAGACATCGACGCGACGCTCCACTCAGCGGCCAGCCGGCCGCCGCGCGCCACGACGCGTTCGTACGCCTCCCCCTCGGTTCGAAGGAAGCCAAGCACGGCCGTCAACGCCGCGAGATCCACGGCGCCGTCACGCCACACGTCGGGACCGAGCCAGTGATCGTAGAACTCGGCCCGCATCGGCAGCTCCTCGTGGATCGCCTGATGGAGCGACGCCACGAGCAATCGGCCGACACGCGCATCTGTCATGATTCTGTCGTGAGCCCGACACCGGCGGCGGCGATTCTGGCGGGTGGTGCCGCCCGCCGGTTCGGCGGACGCGACAAGAGCCGCCTCCTCGTCTCCGGGCGCGCCATCATCGTACGCCAGATCGACGTCCTCGCATCGATCGCGCGGCCCGTGTTCGTCGTCGGCGGCGATCCGGCGCGCTTCGCCGATCTCGGCGTGCCGGTGCACGCGGATCGCATCCCCGGCGCCGGCGCGATCGGCGGCATCTACACGGCGCTCGTCATCTCCCCCTCGGAGCGCGTGATCGTGGTGGCCTGCGACCTGCCGTTTCTCACGGCGCCGCTGCTGCAGCGCCTGGTCGATCTCGCGGCGACGGCTGACGGCGCGTGGATTCGCGGACCCAAAGGCGTCGAGCCGCTCGTGGCCGTCTATCAGCGCGCCGCGGCGCCCGCGGTCCGCCAGGCGATTGAGGCGGGCCGCTTCAAGGCCGCCGACCTCGGCCAGGTTCTGGCCATGGCCGAGCTGCCCATCGAGGCCGTCGCCGCGTTCGGCCCACCGGAGCGGCTGCTCGCCAACGTGAACACGCCCGACGAATACGCGCGGATACAATAACCGGCCCGCATGATCCTTCCGGTCCACGACATCATCCGATCGCATGTGCGCGCCGCGCTCACGCGCGCGTTTGGTCTGCCGGTCGAGGAGCAGCCCGCGATCGTCCTCTCGACGCCGCCGAACCGGACGATGGGCGATGTGGCGGTGCCGGTGGCGTTCGAGTTGGCGCGGCGCCTGCGCAAGCCGCCGCGCGCGATCGCCCTCGAGCTCGCCGGCGCCGTCGGCATTCCGCCGGGTGTCGCGCGCGTCGAAATCACGCCGCAGGGCTATCTGAACTTCTTCCTCGACCGTCCGGCCTTTCTGATCGCCCGACTGCAGGAGACGGTCGAGGCGGCCGCACGCGGCGAGTCGGGCAAGGTGATCGTCGAGCACACCGCGATCAACCCGAACAAGGCGGCGCACATCGGCCACTTGCGCAACGCGGCGCTGGGCGACACGCTGGTGCGGCTGCTGAAGTTTCAGGGACGGCCGGTCGAGGTGCAGAACTACATCGACGATACCGGCGTCCAGGTGGCCGACGTCGTCGTCGGGTTCACGTCGCTGGAGCAGCGCGATCTCGAGGCGGTGCGCCGCCTCGCGGACGATCCGTCCACGCGATTCGATTACTACTGCTGGGATCTCTACGCGCGCGTCACCGAGTGGTACGAAGCGGACAAGAGCCGCCTCGACGTCCGCGCCCAGGCGCTGCATGCGATCGAAGAGGGCGGCAATCCGCCGGCGGACATGGGCGCGTTCATCGCCGACCGCATCGTCCGCTGCCACCTGGACACCATGGCGCGGATGAACGTCGAGTACGACCTGCTGACGTGGGAAGGCGACATCCTGCGGCGGCACTTCTGGGCGACGGCGTTCGAGGAGCTCAAGCGCCGCAACGCCGTGTTCCTGCAGACCGAGGGACGCCTGAAGGGCTGCTGGGTCATGACGATCGAGGAGCCGGGCGGCGGCGGGGACGGTATCGACGACGAGGAACAGGCCGGCGAGGCGGAGCAGCGCGAGAAAGTGATCGTGCGTTCGAACGGGACGGTCACCTACGTCGGCAAGGACATCGCCAACCAGTTCTGGAAGTTCGGCCTGCTCGGACGCGACTTCCTGTATCGCGTCTTCGACGAGCGGAACGGCCGGACGCTGTGGGCGACGACCTCGCGTCCCGAGGAGGCGCAGCCGGCGCCGCCGTTCGGACGCGCGACGGCGGTCTACAACGTCATCGACTCGCGGCAGTCGTATCTGCAAGCGCTGTTGAAGCAGGCGCTCGCGACGATGGGCTTTCACGAACAGGCCGAGCGCTCGACGCACTTTGCGTACGAAATGGTGGCGCTGTCGCATGCGACCGCGCGCGCGCTGGGCTACGACCCGGCCGACAGCGCCGGCAAGCCGTTCGTCGAGGTGTCGGGACGCAAAGGGCGCGGCGTGAAGGCTGACGATCTGCTGGATCGGCTGATCGAAACGGCTCACGACGAAGTGACCAGCCGCAATCCCGAGCTGGCGCCGCAGGAGAGCCGCCGCATCGCGGAGGCGATCGCCACCGCGGCGGTCCGCTACTTCCTGATCAAGTTCTCGCGCGGCAAGGTGATCGCGTTCGATATCGAGGAGGCGCTCAGCTTCGAAGGCGAAACCGGACCGTACCTGCAGTACGCCGTGGTGCGCGCCAACAACATCTTCGCGAAGCTCCATGAGCGCGAGGGCCTCGACGAGCGCGTCGTCATCGGCAAACTGCCATCGCTGGCTCGGGAGCCCATCACGTCAGGTGTCGAGGCCGATGAGCTCTGGAGCCTGGTGCTCGAAGCCGCGCGCCTCGATGAGGTCGTCGAAACGTCGATTCGGTCGCTGGAGCTGTCCACGCTGGCGAAATACGCGTTCGGCGTCGCGCAGGCGTTCAACGCCTTCTACCATCGCCAGCAGATCCTGCGCGAGGAGCGCGAGGATGCGCGGCTCTGGCGCGCGGGCGCCGTCGCCTACGTCCGGCGGCAGTTGACGAAGACGCTGGACCTCATGGGCTGCGCGGTGCCGCCGCGTATGTAGCGATACTCATGGAGGGCCGGACCTTCAGGTCCGGCCACACAAATGCCGACGATCGCCGTCGCCTTCCCCAAACCGGATTATTTGAGCGCGCTGCGGCGCGCGGGCGCGGAGGTGCACGAACTCGCGCCGGAGCGCGATCCCCTGCCGCAGGCACTCGACGCGTGCGACGGCGTGCTGTTGACCGGCGGCGTGGACGTGGATCCCGCTGCGTACGGCGATCCCGAGCGCCACCCCACGACCGAGGTCGATCCGGTGCGCGATGCCTACGAGCTCGCGATTGCGCGTGAAGCGCTCGCGCGCGATCTGCCGTTCTTCGCGATCTGCCGCGGCGTGCAGGTGCTGAACGTCGCCGCCGGCGGCACGCTCATCCAGGATCTGCCGAGCCAGCAACCGGCCGATGTCGCGCACGCGGATGAAACAACGCCGCAGACCATCGCGCACCGTGTGTCCGTCGCCCAGGGCACGCGGCTTGCCGATCTGCTCGCCGATCGCCTCGACGCGCGCGGTGAAGTCGCCGTGAACAGCCGCCACCATCAGTCGGTGAAGGACACCGCGCCGGGATTCGTGGTCTCCGCCACGGCGCCGGACGGCGTGGTCGAGGCGATCGAGCGGCCGGCCGGCCGCTTCTGCGTCGGCGTGCAATGGCATCCGGAGAACTTCTGGCAGACGGGCGACTTCCGCGCGCTGTTCGACGCGCTGGTCGAGGCGGCGAATCGCTATCGTCGAGATCGGCGCGCCTGAGAATCAACATGGGGCACGTTGAGCCCATGGAGAGATCATCCTGCCTGCAACCGCTGACCGAAGAGAGCCAGAGTCACTGGATGAGCGACGCCCCGGCCCTGCGGGCCGGGCGGCCGCAGGCCGCCTGAGTGGACCCGCGACGCTCATCCCGTGGACAGCGTTGGGTCTCCATGACCTCCATGCCCTCCATGTCCCTTCCTTCATGCGGTTTCGAACACGGCGACCGTCTCCACGTGCGGCGTGTTCGGGAAGAGATCGAATCCGGCGATTGACTGCAGCGCGTATCCGGCGTCGCGCAGGCGCGCCGCATCGCGCGCCAGCGTCGGCGGGTCGCACGACACGTACACGAGGCGCGGCACACGCCAGGCGATGACGCCGGCCAGTGCATCGCGTGACAGCCCGGTGCGCGGCGGATCCAGCACCACGACGTCTGACCGCTCGGCCGGCGAACGCCGCATCACCTCCTCCACCGGCCGATGCTCGACGACGACGCGATCGCCCCACGGCCGCGCGTTGAACTCGAGATCGATCGCCGCCGTGCGATCGCCTTCAATCGCGATCACGTTCGCGCCCGACGCGGCAAAGGCCACGGCAAACAGCCCGACCCCTGCATAGCAATCCACCACGCGCCCGGCGCCGCCCGCCGATCGCAGCACGTGCGCGACGAGCGGCCCGGTGAGATACCGGTTGCCCTGAAAGAACGACGCGGCGCGCCGCGTCCAGAACACCTCGGCGGGCACGGGAGGGGTGTCGAAGAATAGATCGCTGGCCGTGTCAGTCACCGACGGCGCTCCAGCGAGCGGCACGACGCGGCCGCCGATCGCCGCGGTGACGCCGGTCAGGCCCGGAAGCGCCGCGATATCCACCGCGGCGTCGCCGAGGCGGGCTCCGGTCTTCGGCTCCAGGTGAACCACCCGCTCGGTCGCGCTGACGTTCTCGGCGACGATCAGGCTCTCGCACTCGGCGAGGCGATCGTCGAAGGCCGAGAGCAGCCCCTCGACCGCCCCCCACGTATCCTCGCGCAGTTGCCCGGTGGCGGCGGCGTCGCACAGCGTGTGCGTGCCCTCGAGAAAGAACCCGGCGCGTCGATGGCGCACGTGCAGGCGCGCGCGCAGCCGGTAGCCGGTTTCCGGCGACGCCGCGACCTCGGGCGGCGCGTCGAGCGTCAGCTTGCCGAGCCGCCGCAAGGCGTCGGCGATGACCTCGCCCTTGAGCTGCCGCTGCCGCGCGTACGCAATGTGCGCGTAGAGCATGCCGCCGCACTCGACATCGCAGCCCGGCGTCCGCCGATCCGGGCTGGCCTCGATGACCTCGACCGACTCGGCCAGCGTAACGCTGCGCGTCGCGCGCGTGATCCGGGCGCGGATCCGCTCGCCTGGGATCGCGCCCGCGACGAGCACGACCGCGCCGTCGCGGCGCGCGAGCATCCGCCCGCCCGCGACGGGGCGCTCGATGGTGAGGTCGGCAATCTCGGTGACAGACATCGCAGTTCCTACTCGACTGCGTGATTACGTGATTACGTGACTACGTGACTAGAAACGCGCGTCGGGCCGAGATGCAGTATCCGCGTAGTCACGTAGTCACGTAGTCGCTTGAGTCACGTAGTTCGAAGATCACATTTCGATGACAGGCAAACCGAAGTGTTCGCGCAGCAGACGGTCGATCGTGGCGGCCATCGCCTGCTGCCACGCCTCAGGCGAGAGGCGTCCGCGATAGGGCGCCAGATCCTGCAGCGCGTCCCGCTCGAGCTGCGCGCGAAGCTCCGGCGACATCGCGGCGCGCGCGGCGTCCATCAGCAGGCGATCCAGGGGTGCGAGCCGTTCCGTGAGCGAGTGTCTGGCGGCGCCGCGCAAGGTGCGCGCCTCCTCGCGGATGGCGGTCAGCTGCGCGAGGATCGGCGTGATCGCGTCGCGCAACGGCGCCGGCAGATCGACGCGGCTGCTCGCGCGGCTCAACCGATCGATCGCGCGATCCAGATGGCGCGAGAGCGAGGGCCGGCGGTGCTCGTCGTGCGCGACCGGCGCGCCGTCGGTGGAGGCGCCCACGGGCACGAACGGAATGCCCACCGCGCGCCGCCAGCGCTCGTACGCCTCGCGCACGTCGCGTTCGCAGAACTCGATGCGCAGCGGCCGCTTCGCCGTCCCGCTCCGATGCCGCTCCACCTTCGCGTCGATCGCGTGGAAGACGACGCGCAGCGGCACGCCGTCCTCGGCCCACCGGCGCACGAGGTCGAACGCCGGGCCGACGATCCGGACGAGATGGCCGCCGTTGACGCGCGTGAGATGGCCCTCGACCTGGCGGCAGTATTCGCCGATGTCCAGGCCCGGTTCGAGTTGCGGCGTCTGTCCAGCCTGCGTCACGTTACCCGCTCCCACGTCACGTCGCCCGCGACGATCCGTTCGCGCTGGCCGTCGCGCTCCACGACGAGCGCGCCATCGTCATCCACGTCGCGCGCCCAGCCGCGGCGCACTTCTCCTCGATCTTGCCAGCAAACCGCGGCCTGACGAAGCCCCGCCGCCGCGAACCGTCGCCATTCGTCGAGCACCCAGGCTCGATCGCTCGCGTCCAGATGCCGCACCATCGCCTGCACCTCCGCGAGCACCTCGACGGCGAGCCGGACGCCGTCGGCGGGCCGGCCGAGTTCAGCCTCCAGTGATGACGCGCGGTCGGCGACTTCCGGCGGATACGCGGCGGGCGCGAGGTTGACGCCGATGCCCACGACGACGGCATCGACGCGGGAGCCGGTGCCCGACGTCTCGCAGAGGATGCCGGCGATCTTGCGCCAGGGGCGGCCGATGACGAGGTCGTTGGGCCACTTGAGCTCGACCGGCAGACCGGTCGCGTGCGCCGTGGCGCGCGCGAGCGCGACGCCGGCGCCGAGCGTGATCAGCGGCGTCGGAGGCGCGGGGCGCACGATCGTTGACACGTACAGTCCCGCGCCCGGCGGCGAGAACCAGCCGCGGCCGAGCCGGCCCCGGCCGGCATGTTGCTGCCCCGCGATGACGGTGGTGCCCGCCGCCGCGCCGCGAGCCGCCAGCGCCAGCGCCCGCTCGTTCGTGGAGTCGATCTCGGGATGCCACTCGAGCCGCACGACCGCTGCGGTTCGCGGATCGGCGGCCAGGGCGGCGCGAAGGTCCTCAGCGGTCCAGTCGAACATCGAAGCTGATATCCGCCGCCGGCGCCGAATGCGTGAGCGCGCCGATCGACACGCTGTCGGCGCCGATCGCGCGCAGACGCGGGATGTCCTCGAGCGTCACGCCGCCCGAGATCTCGGTGCGCGCACGTCCGCCGATGCGCCGCACCGCCTCGCGCATCGCCGCCTCGTCGAGGTTGTCCAGCATGATCGCGTCCGCGCCGGCACGCACCGCCTCATCGACGTCGGCCAGACTCCGGGCCTCGACTTCCACGACGAGGCCGGGCGCGTTCGCGCGGGCGCGCGCGACCGCTTCGGCAATCCCGCCGGCCACCGCGATGTGGTTGTCCTTGATCAGCACGGCGTCGAACAATCCGATCCGGTGATTGGACCCGCCGCCGCAGCGCACCGCGTACTTCGCCAGCCGGCGATACAGCGGAATCGTCTTGCGCGTGTCCAGGATCGTGAGCCGCCCCGCCGCGGCCTCGACGCACCGGCGCGTGAGCGTCGCGATGCCGGAGAGATGCTGGAGGAAGTTGAGCGCCGTGCGCTCGCCCGCGAGCATCGGCTTCGCCGCGCCGCGCACCTCCGCGATGA
>Ga0268386_10001535_pt1 | contig 15875 bp, 12 predicted proteins | sample RVTome_15_FD_200260 | JGI IMG/M metagenome (GOLD analysis project Ga0268386, IMG submission 200260) | Soil microbial communities from uranium-contaminated site in the Upper Colorado River Basin, Wyoming, United States - RVT150D86... ...
CGGCGGTGGTGGAGGCCGACTTGTCCTGCGTCCCGCTCATCGCCATGTCCGCCGACCGTCCCGTGGAGATGCGTGGGGTCGGATCCAATCAGACCATCGATCAGATCGACCTGTATGGATCAAAGGTGAGGCGCTTCGCCGATATCCCCGCTCCCGGCGCCGAGCGGGACCTGAACCAGGAGTGGCGTCGGGTGGTGCAGACGTCGGTGATGGCGGCGACCGGGTCGAGGCCAGGGCCGGTCCACCTGAATGTCGCGTTTCGGGAGCCGACGGTCCCGGCGACCGATGACGGGCGGATCAGTGGGGACGAGTACCCCTTCGAGACGCCTCGGATCGATGTGGCTCGACGGCCCGAGCAGACGGCCGAGGGGGATCCACTGCCGGAGATCGAGGGAGGGCGCGGCCTCATCATCGCCGGGGACGGGCAGTACGACCGACCGCGACTGCTCGAGCAGGCGGCGTCGCTCGGGTGGCCGGTGCTGGCGACCGCCCTCTCCGGGGCCAGGGGAGAGGGGGTGATCACTGCCTACCACCACCTCCTCGCCCAGGGAGTTCCGGATGGGCTCGTGCCCGATGTGGTGGTCGCGGTGGGTGCCATCGGCCCCAGCTCCAGGCTGGAGCATTTGGTGGCAGCGGCAGCGATGAGAGTCCGCATCGACCGCTGGGGGCGCGTGGTCGATCCCTTCCGCAACGCCCACCACATTCTCACCGGCGACGTCAATGAGCTCCTCCATCGGGCTCGGGGATCGGCCGAACCCGATTGGGCCGAGGCGTGGCGAAGCGCAGACGAGGGCATGCGGCAGAAATTGCGGGCCACGGTCATGGACCTGCCCGCAATGACGGGTGCCCACGTGGCCATGGCGCTGGACGCCGTGTCCTGGGGATCCTTGGTGGCGGCTTCATCGCTTCCGATTCGAGAGGCAGATGCCCATCTGACCCGGCCCGGCCCGGTCCACGCCAACCGCGGCGCTTCCGGCATCGACGGCTTCGTGTCCACCGCCCTGGGGATCGCGTCGGTTGTCCCGCGCACGGTGGCTTTGGCCGGTGATATCTCGCTGATCCACGACTCCAACGGCTTCGTGGGAGAGATCGACATGGACTTGTGCGTGGTTGTGGTCGACAACGGGGGCGGCGGGTTGTTCGACGACCTTCCCCAAGCAACCCTGGCCCCGCAATACGAGCGGCTGTTCGTGACCCCTCCGCGGCGAGACTTGGCCAAATTGGCCGACCTCCACGGTCTCGAGTTCCACGAGGTCGACGATCCGACCGTCCTGCCCACCGTCATATCCCGAGCCCTTGATGAAGGTGGTCTCACGCTGATCAGAGTGCCGGTGGATCGGGAGCACGACCGGGCGGCCCGGGCTCAGCTCGATGGGTGATCCGTCGCCTCGATCCCCAGCGCCTCGAGCATGGTTCGCAGCTTGAGCTCCGTCTCGGCCAGCTCCAGTGCCTCCACGGAGCCGCCCACCAGCCCCCCGCCCGCGTAGAGGGTCATCCCGCCTGCGTCGAGCTGGCCGCAGCGCAGGGCGACCGCGAAGGCACCGTTGCCATCGCTGTCGAACCAGCCCACCGGCCCGGCATACCTGGCCCTTGGTCGAGGCTCGATCCGCCTGATCAGATCGATGGCTCGGGAGGTCGGGGTACCGGCGACGGCCGCGGTCGGATGCAGGGCAGCCAGGAGGTCGGTCACCGGTTCCCCGTGGCGGGTGACGCCCCGAATCCTCGTCCCACGATGAGTCAGCTGCCCATGGGTGACGGTCATCTCGTCGATGTCGCGGATTTCGATCACGGTCTCGAGGCCACGGCGGGCCGACTCGGCTGCCAACCGGTGCTCTTCTTCGATCTTGGGGCCTTTCAAGCCATCCGGATCGGATGAGGTCCCGGCCAGGACGACGCTGGTCACCTCGCTCCCGGCCCTCCTCACCAGCAGCTCCGGGCTCGCTCCGATCAGCCCCGCGATCGCGAACACATGATCGGCGCGGCGATTGACTGCTAGATGGGACAGCACCCAGGGCCCCGCCTCTCTGCCCGGCACCTCGACCCTCACCTGACGGGCAAGGACGACTTTCTCGACCTGACCGGCGGCGATGGCGTCCATCGCCATACGGAAGCCACGCCGCCACGAGTCGACACCGTCATCGATGATGTGCCCCGAAACCTCCCCCGGCGTCACCGGATCGGGTGCGCTTTCGGTCACCGAACTCGGGATTATGACCACCGAGCTCCCGTCCTGGGCATCGAAGGTGAAAGAGGCGAACGCCACCTCTGAGCCACTCGATCGAAGCGAGTCGAGCGCCGCTCGATAGCGACCTGCTCCGGCCCCCGGGCTCACGGCGACATGGGGAGGACTGCCGGCCAACGGGCCCTCGTCGTCGATCCAAACCGGGTTCACGGCCCGAACCGCACGACCCGGCCCTCGATCCCGGCCAGGGCGGCGGCCTGTCGCGCGAACAGCTCGAGGTCCCCGGACACGGCCAAGGTCAACTCCGGGCCGCCGTCCTGCGTCGGCGCCACGCGCGCCGTCTGCGCGGCGACGGCCGGCGCAGGATCGATCACCGGGACCCCGCCGACTCGCTCGATCACCGGCTTGAGATAGGAGAAGTGGGTGCAGGCGAGGACGGCGACATCGGCACCCTCGGCCACCACGGGGCCCACCACCGATCCGACCGCATCGTCGACGATCTCACCCTCGACCCGGCCGGTCTCGACCAACTCGACCCACTCGGGGCACGCCCGGGTGATGACTTCCACACCGACGGCGAAGCGGCTCACGACCGACTCGAAGAGACGCCCCTGGAAGGTCGCCGCCGTGGCGAACACCGCCACCTTGCCCGACGCCGAGGTAGCGGCCGCCGGCTTGACCGCGGGCTCCATGCCGACGATGGGAACACGCGGGTGGACACGACGCAGCGTCTCGAGGGCCGCGGCCGAGGCCGTGTTGCAGGCCACGACCAGGCAGTCGGCACCGCGGCCGATGAGCCATGCGGCGATGTCCAAAGAGATCTGCTCGACTTCCTCCAGGGAGCGTGGCCCGAATGGTGCCCGGGCCCGATCGGCCACATAGAGGAGCCGGGCACCCGGGAGCAAGGTGCGAATCTCGGTGAGCACCGATAGACCTCCCAACCCGGAGTCGAACACGCCGATCACTGACGAGCGGGCACGTCGCAGCCGTTAGCGTCCCGGGCTCGACGGAGGTGCGGCTTGAAGGTCGAAGATTCCATTGCGTTGGTCACCGGTGGTGTCTCCGGGCTCGGCTTCGGTGCCGCCCGGCGCGTGGTCGAGATGGGCGGGCGTGCGGTGATGATGGACATCAACGAGGAGCGAGGCAAACAGGCCGTGTCGGACCTCGGCGACCGGTCACGCTTCGTCGCCTGTGACGTGTCGGTGCCGGAAGATGTCGCCACAGGAGTCGAGGCCGCCGCCGAGGCATTCGGGGGGATCGGAGTGCTGGTCAACGCCGCCGGTGTCGCACGGGCGCAGAGAGTCCTGTCCAGGGATGGCACGATGTTCGATCTCGACCTCTTTCGTTTCACGGTCGGAGTCAACCTGATCGGGATGTTCGATGTGATCCGGAACACCGCTCGGATCATGTCGGCGAACGACCCGGATGAGGCTGGCGAGCGGGGCGTGATCGTCAACGTGGCCTCGATCGCCGCATTCGAGGGCCAGGTCGGCCAGGCCGCCTACTCCGCTTCCAAAGGGGGAGTGGTGGGGATGACGCTGCCCCTGGCCCGCGACCTCGCCAGTGTGGGAATAAGGGTCAACACGATCGCACCCGGGATCATGGACACTCCCTTGTTGGCCGGCGCTTCCCAGGAGCTGCGTGACTCCCTGGCCGAGCTGCACGTTTTCCCCCGGCGTCTCGGCACAGCGGAGGACTTCGCCCATCTGGTCGTGGCCGTCGTCGAGAACCAGATGCTCAACGGTGCGGTCATCCGTCTCGATGCCGCGGCGCGGATGCCGCCGAAATGACCGGAGAGCGCATACCTGCGCGGCAGCAGCCGACCGACCGGCGCCCCGGAGCGACAGTTGCGAGCCGACCGGCGTCTGTTCGGCTGGCTCCAGCCGACCGACCGGCGTCTGTTTGAGCGGCTTGTCCACTTGGAGATGAGAGAGTGAGTGTCAAACCCCAGGAGCGCGTCAGGACTGGAGGTCCTGGAGACGACGCTCAAAGTCGGCTCGCCATGAGGATCTCCCTGGTCTGTTTCGACGGCATGGAGGAGCTCGATCTAGTCGGGCCGTGGGAGGTGCTGCGCATGTGGCAGCTCCAGCACCCGGAGGACGGAGTCGAGGTGTTCACCGCCTCCCTCGACGGAGACACGGTCACCTGCGCCAAGGGAATGCAGATCGTCTCCGACATGGCATTCGGAGACATGGGGGACGTCGACGTGCTGCTGATCCCGGGCGGGATGGGGACGAGGAGGCTGATCAAGGACGACGCGGTCCTGGGAATGGTCCGCGATAGGGCTTCCTCCGGCACATTGATGACGTCGGTCTGCACCGGTTCGCTGGTCCTGGCCGCAGCCGGGCTCCTCTCCGGTCGCCCGGCTACCACCTACTGGAACGCGATGGACCTCTTGGTGAGCCTCGACGGGACCATCGAGCCGCGACCCGATGACCGATTCGTCGACAGTGGCGAGGTGATCACCGCGGCTGGGGTATCGGCAGGGATCGACATGGCGCTCCACATGGTGGCCCGGCTCCACTCGACCGAGCGGGCCCGTCAGGTGAGACGCGACATCCAATACGACCCGGCCCCACCCGTCTGAGCAATTCGGGCCCTACTGCGACCGCAGGCCGGTGAGCGACTGTGGATTCTCCAGGCTGGTGAGGTCGCCCGGGTCCTGGCCAAGGGCAATTGCCTTCACGACGCGGCGCATGATCTTCTGCGAGCGGGTCCGAGGGAGGTCTTCTACCCAGCGCACCGACTTGGGGCGAAACGCCTTACCGAGACCCGAGTCACACGCTTCGACGATCCTCTTGGTCAGGTCGTCATCCGGGGTGATGCCCGGCGCAGGGACCAGGAACAGGGAGATCGCTTCACCCTTGACCTCGTCAGGGATGCCGATCGCCGCCGCCATCATCACCTCGGGCAGAGCGACAGCCACTGACTCGATCTCCGCAGGCCCGATCCTCTTGCCGGCGATGTTCAGGGTGTCGTCCGATCTGCCGTGGAGGTACCAGAACCCGTCTTCGTCGACCGAGGCCCAGTCCCCATGGACCCACGTGTCCTCGAACCGCGACCAGTAGGTGGCGATGTACCGCTCGGGCTCGCCCCAAAAGCCGCGGGTCATCCCGGGCCAAGAGCCCCTGATGACCAGCTCGCCGACCTCACCTCGGATCGAGTTGCCGTTCTGGTCGTATACGTCGGCGTCGATGCCCAAGGCAGGCTTGCCCAAGGATGTCGGCTTAAGCCCCTGCAACAGGTTCGCCGACAGGATGCAGGCGCCCACCTCGGTCCCACCCGAGATGTTGACGATGGGACGTCTTCCCTCGCCGACGTCGCGAAAGAGCCACCACCAGGGCTCAGGGTTCCAGGGCTCACCGGTCGACCCGAAGATGCGTAGAGCCGACAAGTCGTGGCGGTGGGCCTCGCCGGCGCCGTGTGGCTGAAGTGAGCGCACCAGGGTGGGGGAGAGGCCCAGGATGGTGAGACCCAGCTCAGAGGCCACCTCCCATATCCGGTCCGGGCCGGGGTGGTTGGGGGCACCGTCGTAGGTGCCGATGGCGGCGCCATTGGCGAGGCCGGCGACCACCATCCACGGCCCCATGATCCATCCCATGTCGGTGGTCCACATCAACACGTCGCCAGGGCTGACATCGAGCTGGAAGGCACCCTCCTGGGCGAGCTTGACGGTGAGCCCCGCCTGGACATGGACGGCACCTTTGGGCCGACCGGTCGTGCCCGACGTGTAGGCGATGAGAACCGGGTCCTCGGCGCCGGTTCGGACGGCAGCCATCCGCGGGGCATCGGGGACGACGTCGTGCCACCAGACGTCGCGCTCCTCCGTGATCGGCACCATGTCACGTCCGATGTAGTCGACCACGAGGACACGATCGATCCCCCCGGCTAGGTCGATGGCAGCGTCGGCGGTTTCCTTCATCGGCACCACTGCCCCGCGCCGCTCGAAGCCGTCGGCACAGATCATGAGACGTGGCTTGGGGTCCTCGAGCCGGGTGGCTACCGCCTCGGCGGCGTACCCGCTGAACACCGGGATGAATATGGCTCCGAGCCGAGCCACTGCGAGCAGTGAGGTCACGGCCTCGGTCGACATGGGCAGATAGACGGCAACCGCGTCGCCCCGCCCTACGCCGAGGCCGGCCATGGCACCGGCGAGCCGTTCGACCTCCTCGAGCAGGCCCCCATAGTCGAGCTCTCGTGTCTCGCCACTCTCCTTCTGTGAGCGGATCGCCAGCCGAGCCGGGTCGGCGGCTGCCCACCTGTCTAGGCATGCGACTGACAGGTTGAAGCCGGAGCCGGTGAACCACGTCGCCCACGGGTGGCCCCGGGAGGTGTCCCGGACCGCGGTCCAGGGTGGGTCGAATGGCAGACCGAGGAACTCGACCGTGGCTGCCCAGAACCACTCTGGGTCCGCGGCCGATCTGATCACCAGCTCGTCGAAGGTGGCGATGCCGTGGGCCCTCATGAATCGTGCTGTGTTGGTGCCGGCAGCCTCTTCGGGGCTCGGCGACCATGCAATCTCGAAACTCTCCATCGTCCTCCTGGTGAGGGCGCCGAGCGTATCCGACATGGTCTGATCCCTGTTCCTCCGTCACCTACCCTGACCGGCGATGACTACCGACCGGCACGCCGAGACCCGGATCTTCGTCAGACGCACTCTCATCGTGGCCCTGGTCCTGGTCGGCGTCGCCGTCGCGGTGTGGCTGTTGTACCTGCTTCGCACCATCCTCTTCATGGTCTTCGTCGCCGTGTTCCTCGCGGTGGCGTTCGAGCCGCCGGTCCACTACCTCGAGAAGCGCGGCTGGCGGAGGGGACTGGCCACTGGTGCGGTATTCGTGGTGGCCTTCGTCCTGGGGGTTGGCTTCGTCGGCGCGCTTGCTCCGGTGTTCGTCGAGCAGGTCGTCGAGTTGATCGACTCGATCCCCGGGCTGGTGGAGGGGCTGGGCTTCTTCCTCACGGACACGTTCGGCTTCGACGTCTCCGACCTCGACTTCGAGAACATCGGAGAGAACATCTCGAGGGCGCTGCAGTCGGTGGGAAGCACCGTGGTGGGTGGGATCATCGGGCTGACCCAGACGATCTTCGGCTTTCTCCTCTTCGCCACCACGGTGGCCCTCTTCTCGTTCTATATGATCGCCGAGCTGCCCAAGCTGCAGCGCACGGTCCTGTCCTTCATGCCCGAGCAGCAGCAGCGGCGCGCCCTTCGGGTCTGGGACGTCGCCGTGGAGAAGATGGGCGGGTACATCTACTCCCGGCTGATCCTCGCCTTCCTCTCGGGCACTGTGGCCTTCGTCTTCCTCCAGTTCCTCGGTGTCCGATTCGCCATATCGCTGGCGGTGTGGGTGGGTGTGCTCAGCCAATTCGTCCCGGTGGTCGGCACGTATCTCGCCTCGATCCTCCCTGCCCTCGTCGCCCTGACGTTCAACGACCTCCCTACCGCCATCTGGGTGGTGGTGTTCTTTGTCGCCTATCAACAGGTGGAGAACTATCTGATCTCACCGCGCATCACGGAGCGGACGATGGAGATCCACCCGGCGATCTCGGTGGCGGCGATAATCATCGGCGGCACACTCCTGGGTGGGATCGGCGTGATCCTCGCCCTTCCCATGGCAGGGATCATCCAGGCGCTGATCGCAGAGTCGAGGCAGAGCTACCAGGTCGTTCTGGACGATGACGGGACGCTGTCCGATGCCTGACATGTTGGATGGTTTCCGATAGGCATACGGGGGTCGACTCATCTATGGTGAGGTCGATGTCCGCTCGTGGACATCTCAAAAACCCCTAGTTCGGAGGAAACTAAGTGAAAGCATCAAAGCCCTATGGGCTTAGGCTGCTTGCCCTCCTCGCTGTGTTCGCCATGGTCGTGGCGGCCTGTACCGACACCGGTACCGACGAAACCACCACGACCGGCGGCGACGGCGCCACCACTACGACCGGGGAAGCCCCGGTTACGACGGGTGACGGCGGCGGCGGAGGCGGCGGCGAGCTCGACACCTATACCCTGGGCATCTTCCAGGATGTGACCACGGACAACCCGTGGTCCTATCTGGACAGCTCGGGTAGCGATGTCTGGGTCGGCTATGTGCTCGGCCCAACCCTGGGCGCTCCCTACACCATCAACTACCCGGGTCTCGAACCTGCTCCAGACATGGCAGCCGGCGAGCTCGAGCCAGCGGTGCAGGAAGGCGACTCTTGGGTCGGGACGATCACGCTGCGTGATGACCTCACCTGGTCGGACGGCGAGCCAATCACCGCTCACGACTACGTCTTCACGTACAACACCGCCCTTGACTTCGGTCTGACTGCCAACTGGCCCGACTACCTGGATGCCGCCACGGAGGCCACTCCGGACGGCGTGACCGGCGTCGAGGCAGTGGACGACCAGACCATCGAAGTCACCTTCAACATCCAGCCCGGCCTCTCCCTTTGGGGCGTGGGCAACGGCCCCCCATACATGCCGGTTCTCCCCGAGCATCACTGGGGCCCGATCGTTGAAGAGGCAGCCGCGACCGAGAGCCCGCGCGATTCACTGATCGCCGCTTCGGGTGTCGGTGCCCCCTCGGCCGGTCCCACCATCTTTGGTGAGATCCAGGAGGGCAGCTTCGCCGCCAGCACGGCCAACACGGACTACTACGACTTCGGCACGACCATCAGCTCTGGTGGCATCGAATATCCGGTGGGCCCGTTTGCCGTCAACTTCAACTACCCGCTCTACGGTGGGCAGGAAGCTGCCGTGCTGGCGCTGGCCAATGGCGACGTCGATCTGCTGCTCAACCCGTTGGGCATGCAGCGTGGTCTTCGTGACCAGGTGGAGGGGAACGCGGACCTGGACGTCGTGGTCAACCCGACCAACGGCTATAGGTTCCTGGCGTTCAACCACGCCCGGGCTCCGATGAGCGACCCCGCTTTCCGGGACGCGCTCACCGCGATGATCAACAAGGAGTACGTGACCGGGAACCTGCTGCAAGGAGCGGCATTCCCCCTCTACGTGCTGCTGCCTGAGGGCAACATCGCCTGGTACAACGAGGAAGTCGCCACCGAGTTGAAGGAAGCAGGGTTCGCAGAGCTCGAGGATGACGTCCGTCGTCAGACGGCGATCGGCATCCTCACCGAAGCCGGCTACAGCTGGCCCGAGGGCTCCGCACCTGGCTGGTACGACGAGGATGGCAACTACTCTGCCGAGCCCGCCGAGGGCTCCTCGTTCACCGCAGCCGCCGCGGACATCATTGGTCCCGACGGAGCAGCGATCGAGACCCTCGAGCTGATCCACCCGACAGCCGGTTACGACCCGCTTCGTGCCACCTTTGGTGGTTACATCGCTGGTGTGGCCCGTGAGATCGGAATCCCGGTCTCGTCGGTCCCGACCGACTTCGGCAAGATCATCGACATCGTGTTCGAGTTCGACGAGGAGTCGGCCTCCTACACGTCGCCGTATGACATGTTCATGCTCGGTTACTCGCTGGGTAACCCGGTGTTCCCCACGTTCCATGACTCGTTCTTCGGGACGGGAGGGGACTCCAACAACACCCAGTACAGCAATGCCGACTACGACGCACTTGCGGATCAGTTCAATGCGGCGCAGACCGTCGAAGAGGCCTATGCGGCCATGTGGGAGATGGAGAGGCTGATCGCTCGCGACAAGCCCCATGTCCCGCTGTTCGACACCGGAATCCTCGAGTTCTACAGCAACAGGGTGGCGTATCCGTTCACGGACACGCTCTCGGGTCTGCAGAACCTCAACGGACTTCCCGGTTCGGTGAGCGCCCGATAGAGACAACCGACTCGCCCGGGCCCGCTATCGAGCGGGCCCGGGCCCTACCCCTCCACTTCGTCTAGACGGCGACCTAGTATCCCCACAACGCGATGATCAAGTTCCTCGGCAGACGATTGATCCAGATGTTCCTGCTGTTCATCTTGTTCCTCTCACTGGTGTGGCTGCTGCTCCAGGCCATGCCCGGCGACATCGCCGACCAGTTCGCCCTCAACCCCGACATCCCCCGTGCGACCTCGATCGAGCTGATGGAGCGACTCGGCCTCGACAAGCCGCTCCACGTCCAGTATTTCACCTACATCACCAACTTCTTCAAGGGTGAGATGGGGGTCAGCTTCAGCCAGTTCCCCAAGGACGTCTCGACCATCCTCTGGGAAGCGCTGCCCCGAACTCTCGTGCTCTTCCTCAGCGCCGCCCTGCTCTCCTATGCGCTGGGCTTCAAGTCGGGCAAGCTGATCGCCTGGGGTCGGGGCGGGGGCACCGAGCAGGGCTTCATCGTCGGCGGCGTCTTCCTGCAGACGGTGTTCTACCCGTGGTTCGCCATCGTCATGCTCTGGACCTTCGGCTTCTTCTTCGGGTGGTTCCCGATCGGGCGATTCATCACCGTCCGCGTCTGGCAGGGTTCGGGCGTCGACGCGTCCGCGGTGTTCCGGACGATGATCCTCTCCGTGCTTATAGCGACCCTGGCCTATGGGGTGGCGAGATACCTGATCAAGCGGTTCTCCAAGAACATCGTCACCGAGCAGTGGCTGCTCCGGCTCAGCCTGGTGATAGCGGTGGGGGGTCTCATCCTCTATTGGTACTTCGATCCGGCGCGGACCTACGTGGCTGACATCGCCCATCACACGGTCCTACCGGTGATCACGTTGGGACTGGTTACCTTCGGAGCCACCATGCTGATAACCCGTAGCGCGATGCTGGAGACACTGGGTGAGGACTACATCCTCACCGCCCGCGCCAAGGGCCTCACGGATCGGGTGATCCGGGACCGGCATGCAGCTCGCAACGCCATGCTCCCGGTCACCACGTCCTTCGTCCTCGCCCTCTCTTTCGTCATCGGGGGCGGAATCGTCACCGAGACCATCTTCTCCTGGCCGGGGATGGGGCTTCTCTTCCTGCAAGGAATCTTCCTCTCTGACATCCCATTGGTGGCCGGTGCTCTCGCCATCACCGGGGTCCTCGCCCTCTTCGGCCATCTGATCGCCGACATCATGTACACGATCCTCGACCCGCGGATCCGCCTAACCTGAGGTAACCAAATGGCCACCAAGGAGACACTTCGCCCGGAGCCGGAGTTCCTCGAGGAGGAGGCAAACGCCGCGGCCCTCGAAGAGCTGGTCCATGGGGGCGATGTCATCGCCACCCCCTTGTGGAAGATCAGGCTTCGCCTGCTCAGGAGGTCGTTCTCCCAGAACTGGGGTCTGTTCAAAGAGTCGAAGATGGGGATCGTCGGTCTCATCATCATCGCCATCTTCGGGCTGATGGCGGTCGCCCACCCGATCCTGATGAACACGGTGTGGGACCCTAGGGTCTATCACCCGGAGACCGGTTACGACGCGGTGACCACCGACTACACCATCGTCGAGGACGGAACGGTCACCGACCCGCTGACCGAGATGGAGATCACCGAGGCGCGGATCGAGCTCAACCCCAACATCCGGGTCGGCCAGACCTACAGCATCCCCACCCAGCCGGCGCCACCGACGTTCGATGGCGACCACCCGCACTACCTGGGCACCGACCCGCTGGGTCGTGACATCTTCTCCCAGCTGCTCTACGGGTCGCGGGCCGCCTTCCTGCTCGGGTTCGTGGCCGCCTTCACCACGGTCTTCATCGCCACCACGATCGGTGCCATCGCCGCGTATTACGGAGGCGCCATCGACGGTTTCTTCATGAGGTTCGCCGACCTGATCCTCCTCATGCCCCTGCTCCCGTTGCTGATCGTCCTGAGCGCGGTGATCCAGATCAACATGGTCCTGCTCGGGATCTTGATCGGGATCCTCGGTGGCTTCGGCGCGGAGGCGATCGTGCTCAAGTCACAGGCGCTCTCGATCCGGGTCAAGTCTTATATCGACGCCGCCCGAGTAGCCGGTGGCGGGGACAGCCACATCATCTTTCGCCATATCGTGCCCAACGTCCTTCCGCTCAGCTTCCTCTACATGATGTTCGGGGTGACCGGTGCCATCGGCCTGGAGGCCACACTCTCGTTCTTCGGCCTCCTGAATGTTCCCATGTCGTGGGGCATCATGATCAACACCGCCCAGAGCCAGGGCTATCTCCTCAGCGGCACCGCCTATTGGTGGCTGTTGTTCCCGGCAGGGCTCGCAGTTTCAATCCTGGCCTTCGCCTTCTTCATCGTGGGCCGGGGCATGGACGAGGTGATCAACCCGAGACTCCGCGCCAGGTAACCGGGGAAAGATCCGATGGCACTCTCGCTCGATAACCTGGAGACTCGCCAGGTCGATCCGGAGAAGCCCCTGATCGAGGTCGATGACCTCATCATGCGTTACAAGATCAAGGCCGGAGATGTCTCGGCAGTCGAGGGGGTCACCTTCACCATCCACCAGGGCGAGGCGGTGGGGCTGGTCGGAGAGTCGGGCTGTGGGAAGACCTCGACCGCGCTGGCACTGCTCAGGCTGTTGCCATCCAACGCCGAGTACATCTCGGGTGAGGTTCGGCTCAATGGCACCGATCTCCTCCGACTCAACACCGACGAGATGCGGAAGAAGCGGTGGAAGGACATCGCCATGGTGTTCCAGGGGGCGATGAACTCGTGGAATCCCGTCTACCGGGTCGGTGAGCAGATCCGCGAGGTGCTCGACACCCACTTCCGGGGCGAGCTGACCGTGGACGAGCAGAACCAGCACATGGAGGGTCTCTTCCGGGCTGTGGGCCTCCCTGCGGAGATGATCCACCGGTACCCACACGAGTTCTCGGGCGGGATGCGTCAGCGTGCCGTGATCGCGATGGCCCTCGCCTGCAGCCCGGACCTGATCATCGCCGATGAGCCCACCACCGCTCTCGACGTCATCGTCCAGGACCAGATCCTCAAGGAGCTGAAGCGAATCCAGCGCGACCTCGGCATGTCGATCCTCTACATCTCCCACGACATCGCGGTCATCGCCGAGGTGACGGATTCGCTGGGCGTCATGTATGCCGGCAAGCTGGTCGAATACGGCCCGACTTCCGAGGTGTTCGCCCGGCCCCGTCATCCCTACGCCTACCTCCTGCTCCGCTCCACACCGTCGATCACCGGCCCTCGTCGTCAGCTCGCCCCTCTGGGCGGAGAGCCACCCGACCTCCTCCACCCGCCCTCCGGTTGCCGGTTCCATCCCCGGTGCCCCTTCGCCACCGAGAAGTGCAGCCTCGAGGAGCCACCGCTCGCCGAAGTCCTGCCCGGGCACCGGGTGGCGTGCTGGCATTGGGAGGAAGTACCCGAGCTGGAGGAGGAGTTGAAGCGATGACGGCAACGGCACCGACACAGACCAAGCCACTGATCGACGTCATTGACCTCAAGAAGCTATTCCCCATCTCCCGTGGCCTGTTCCGTGCCCCCACAGATTTCGTGCACGCCGTGGACGGCATCGACTTCAAGATCGCACCCGGTGAGAGTCTTGGCCTGGTCGGCGAGTCGGGCTGCGGGAAGTCGACCACCGGCCGGATGCTGGTCAAGCTGATCGAGCCCACTTCGGGTCACATCCAATTCAACGATGGCGACTACGAGCGGGACGTCGCCAACGTCAGCCGCGGCGAGATCAGCGAGTTCCGGTCCCGGGTTCAGATGATCTTCCAGGATCCCTACGAGTCGATGAACCCCCGGCGCACGGTCTTCGACACCGTCTCGGAGCCGCTCGCGGTTCAGAAGATCGGCACTATCCCCGAGCGTGAGGAGCGAGTGCTCGACCTGCTCCAATTGGTCGGCCTCACCCCGCCGGAGAACTTCCTCTTCCGCTTCCCACACGAGCTGTCGGGAGGGCAGCGCCAGCGCATCGCCGTCGCCAGAGCGCTGGTGATGAACCCCAGGTTCGTTGTCGCCGACGAGCCGACCTCGATGTTGGACGTCAGCATCAGGATCTCGATCATGGAGCTGATGACCGAGCTCGCCGACGAGCTCGGCGTCTCCTATCTCTACATCACCCACGACCTGGCGGTTGCCCGGTACATGTGCGACCGGATCGCGGTCATGTACCTCGGGAAGATCGTCGAAGTCGGGCCCACCGAGGAGATCCTCGCCCACCCCCGGCACCCGTACACCCGGGCCCTGCTCTCTGCGGTCCCGGTTCCCGACCCCTCCTTCCACAGGACTCCCGTCGAGATCAAGGGTGGGATCTCCAAGGCGATCAACCCGGCCCCCGAGTGCCGTTTCATCGAGCGGTGCCCGTTCGCGGCACAGGTGTGCGAGGAGAACCCGCACCCACCGCTCATCGAGGTCGGTGAGAGCCACTTCGCCGCTTGCTACCGGGTCGACGAGATCTGACCGATGACCAGGTGAGCCTGGTCGAACACGCCCCGAAACGCCCGAGGCTGCCTTGGGTGGTGCCGTTCCTGGCGGGCCGGGCGGTATGGGCTGTCATCACACTCTTCATCTACCTGACCTCGGTGTTCGTCCTCATCCAGGTTTGGGTCCCATTCAACTGGGCATCACAGTTCAAGCTCGGTGGGCCGGACGCCTACCAGGCGGCGCTCGCGTCGGTCGGTCTCGACCGGCCTCTGCTGGAGCGGTACCTGGACTTCGCCCGCGGGCTGGTGACAGGTGACCTGGGCACCTCATTCACCGGCCAGCCGGTTTGGGATGTGATCGCAGCCACGGCCCCGGTGACCATCTTCGTCTTCGTGGTCGGGGCGGTCCTCGCCTATGCGATCGGCGAGGCCTTGGGGCGTTTCGGGGCCTGGCAGCGCAACCCGGTGACCGGAGCCGGTCTGTCGGCGGTAGGGGTCCTCGCCACCACGATCTTCCCTCCCTTCCTGGTGTTCTTGATCGGCTGGGCCCTCCGTGAGCCACTGCTCGACTCGCGCGAGATCCTCGGGCTTCCCACCGACAGCCTGGAGATTTGGCGGGATGTGTCCGTGGCCCCGGGCGAGGTGCTGATGCTGATGGCGGTGGCGCTGTTTGCGGCATCCATCGCAGGTCTTGCCCTGCGCGCCTGGGCTCACCACAATCGGGTGCGCTGGCTCGCGGCCACCGCGGTGCCGGTCGCATTCGTCGCCGCCGGGGCGGGCATCGCCTTGAGCGGTGTCGGCACCGAGGCCCTCGACGTGCTCTATCGGATCGACTACACCACGGCGGTCCACACCGGGAGCCCGCTGCTGGTCCTGGTGGGGTTCATCGTCATCTCCTTCGGTCAAGTGATGTTCATGATGCGGGTCGGCATTCAAGACCAGCGCAATGCCGACTACGTGCTCACCGCTAGGGCCAAGGGGCTGACCGAGCCCGAGGTCCGCGATCGTCACGTGGGACGCAATGCGCTCGCCCCGGCACTGGCCGGGTCCTTCCTGGCAATCCCCACCTTGTTGGCCGGGATGATCATCATCGAGTTCGGTCTGTCGGTGCAGGGCCTGTCCTCGGCGTTCTTCTCTGCGGTGGAGGCCCAGGACATCCCACTTGTCATGGGAGTCCTGGTGGCCCTAGGCCTGCTCGGGGCGGGTTTGCGGGTGATCACCGACCTGAGCATCGCCCATCTCGACCCTCGGCAGCGGGAGACGGGCATATGACCGTGCTGGCGCGGCGGCGGCTCGGGGCTCGCTACGGCGTCAAACACCGGGCCAACCCCAAACTGGTCGCCGGGCTCGGCCTGGTCGTCTTCTTCGTCCTCCTCGTGGTGGCCCATCCCGTGTTGCGCAGCACGCTTTGGTCCGACGGGGGAAGGAGCATCTACGACCCCTTCATCGGTTACGACAGCCAGGTGGTCCATCCCTCCGGCT
>Ga0268386_10001536_pt1 | contig 15873 bp, 12 predicted proteins | sample RVTome_15_FD_200260 | JGI IMG/M metagenome (GOLD analysis project Ga0268386, IMG submission 200260) | Soil microbial communities from uranium-contaminated site in the Upper Colorado River Basin, Wyoming, United States - RVT150D86... ...
GCGGAAACGGGAATTTGTGGAAAACAGGCATGGGAAACAGGCTTAGCAAGATCTATACGCGCACCGGTGACGACGGCACGACGGGACTCGGCGATGGCAGCCGCGTCGAAAAGGACAGCCTGCGCGTTGAGGCCTTCGGCACCGTCGATGAGGCGAACAGCGCCATCGGGGTGGTGCTGGCTTGCGGGGCGATGCCCGACGCGATTCGCCGTTGCCTGACCGAAGTGCAGCACGATCTCTTCGAACTGGGCGGCGAGCTGTGCATTCCGGGACACAAGGCTGTAGAAATTCATTTCGTCGAACGGCTGGAACAGGAACTCGACGCTTTCAACGCCGACCTGCCGCCGCTCAAGGAGTTCATACTTCCGGGCGGGAGTCCCGCAGCGGCCGCGTGCCATCTCGCGCGCACGATCGTCCGGCGCGCGGAACGGCGGGCCAACACGCTGGCGAAACAGGAAGAGGTTGGAGCGGAGGTCTTGAGATACCTGAATCGCCTTTCTGATCTGCTGTTCGTGGTCGCGAGGCGCCTGGCGCGCGCGGAGGGCGGATCGGAAACGATCTGGGATCGAAGCCGCATAGTGCGCTGAGCGGTTTGGTCGTTTAGTAAAGAGTCGCTCCGCGGGGCGGCCCCACCACAAGCCTCAATGGCTGGCGCGATTCCTCCGCGCCACGTCCAGCGTCCCGCACAACGTCTCCCCCGCCTGCAATAACCTCGGGGTAGCGCGGCCTATCTCGTCCGCCGGAAGAAAAAAGTAGTTCTCGTAGCGGTTCGCTGCGAGTTCCGGCCAGCGCCGCCAGACGTTGAATGCGTCTTCCTGGCTGTCATCGCTCGCCAGCATCACTTCGGGGTCGCGTGCGAGCACCGCCTCCACATCCACCAGGGGCGCCAGGCTGCCGAGATCGGCAAATGCGTTACGCCCGCCGCAGAGGCGGATCAGCTCGCTGACGTAATGATCGCCGTTGATCGTGTAGAGCGGCCGGCTGGACACCTGGTAGAACACCGTCAGCGATTCCGATTCTCGATAGCGCTCCTTAAGCGTTTGCATTCCCTGCCGGAATGCCGCGGCGGCCTGCGAGGCTTCCGGCACGTGGCCGGTCAGCGTTCCCAGGCGTTCGAGAGCAACAGCCACGTCTTCGATGCCGCGCGTTTCGACGGTTTCGACGCGATACCCTCGCTTTCTGAGTTCATCGACAACGTGGCTTGGCGTGCCGCTTTTCCAGGCAAGTAGCAAATCCGGCCTGAGCAGCGCCAGCTGTTCCTGGTCGATTGCGAAGGCGTCACCGACCTGCGGCAGCGTCGACGCGGCGTCGGGGTAGTCGGTATACGCCGTGACGCCGACCAGCAGGTCGCCGGCACCGACGGCGAATACGAGCTCAGCCAGGTGAGGTGCAAGCGAGACGATGCGCAGATTTGTCGGTACTACGCCGTCCGCGGTGGCGGGTTCGGGCGGTGGCTGGCAGGCGCTGACGGTCGCGACAAAAGCGAGCAACAAATTCAGCGTGAGGCGCGCACTCACACGGACCAGCCGTACAGCGTCATCGCGGCGACGGCGGCGGCCCAGATCAGGAGCGAGCGCAGCACCAGCCGCTTGGCTGCGGCCGCGGCACGGATACTGCGTTCCGTAACGTTTTCGTCGAGTGCCGGTGGCAGCGCAATGGCGCCCGCGCCGACGCGAGCAAGCAGGCTTTCGCTCCGCGCATGCAACTCATCGGCGCCGCGCGGAACCGGAGTGCGCCACGCCGTCAGTGCACCGTCGAAGTTCCCGGCGAGAGCATAGCCGACCGCGGTCAGTCGCGCCGGAATCCAGGCGAGCCAGCCGTGTAAATCCGCAGCGGCACCGACGACCAGCGAAGCTGCGCCGATGCCGCTGTCGTCGCGCGCGGCCCTGAACACCGCGCGACGCCGGATCAGGTCGGTAACTCGGTAAGTCCATGCGCCGAGCGGACCCAGCAAGACGAACCAGAAGATCACTGCGAACAGGCGATTGTTCCCCTGTACGCAGACAGCCTGCTCCACCTCCCGGCTCCGCTCCTCCGCGTCTGCGGGAATGTCCTGTTCAGTCAAGGCCTTTGCCGTCACCCGAATTCGCTCAGGATCTTCCGAGCGCAGCGCGGTGCAGTGTTCATCCACCTCGTTCGCTATGTCACGAGGACCAAAGGAGAAGAACAGCACGATCACGGCGAAGATCAGGTATGGGAAACCATGGAGGGCATCGCGGAGGCTCAGGTGAACCAGCAGGACCGGAATAACCAGCACGAACGTGAGAAGCACGACCAGGATGAGCGGCGGCCAGTTGGCATAGCGGCCGACCTGACGAAAGCCGAAATCCACGACGCGATCCAGCCACCTGAGTTCGCGCAAGTGAAACAGCTGTGTAGCCAGGCGCTCGACAAGCAGTCCGATCAGTAACGCAATCAGTTTCATGATGCCTTGTTCGCGGAAAGCCCCGTCAGCTGATCATACAGCCGCATCCAGTCGAAAGCAGGGCCGGGATCCGTCTTCCTGCCCGGCGCGATATCGCAATGGCCGGCAATGAGCCTGGCATCGAGCTTCGGATAAGCCTCGATCAGGGCGCCGATGACCTGCGCAAGTTCGACGTACTGCTCGTCCGTGTACGGGCATTCGTCATCGCCCTCGAGTTCGATGCCGATCGAAAAATCATTGCAGCAGAATCGCCCGCGAAATGAAGACTGTCCGGCATGCCACGCGCGGCGGCCGAACGGCACGAACTGTGTCAGGGAGCCGTCACGCCTGATGAGCAGGTGCGCGGAAACATGCAGGTCCGCGATTTCCTCGAAATAGGGATGAGCTGTGCGGTCGATGCAATTCGTGAAGAGATGCTCGATGTGTGGCCCGCCGAACCTCCCGGGGGGCAGGCTGATGCCGTGAATGACGATCAGCTCCGGCTCCGCTCCCTCCGGCCGTTCATCCTGGTTCGGCGACGGACATTGGACTGCGGGCCGGAGCAGGCCTGCTCCAGGGCTGACGGCATAGCGGATTCTCTCGTTGTCGAGTACATCATCCATCGCGGAGTCCATTGTACAGACGAAAACCGTGCCGGCCGTCCCCGGAATTGGTGAGAATAAGGACCCGAAGTGACCACAGGTACGCCGAATGCCCCAAAAGCCTGCTAATCGCCTGTATGTTCGTGAGCCTCTGACTTCCGGCGCGGAACTCCGCCTGGGCGAGGAACGGAGCCGCTATATCGGACGAGTGCTGCGCCTCCGAGTCGGTGACGAATTGACGTTGTTCGACGGCCGCGGGGGCGAGTTCTCGGCGACGATCTACGAAGTTTCGAGGCACGGCACCGTCCTCGGCGTCGCTGGCCATTGCGATCGCGACGTCGAATCGCCGCTCAGGATAAACCTGGTACAGGGAATCTCGCGCGGCGAGAGGATGGACTTCGTAGTGCAGAAAGCGACGGAGTTGGGGGCACATCGCATCACGCCGGTAATGACCCGCCGTTCGGTCGTGCGCCTGGCAGACGATAAGAGCGAAAAACGTGCCGCACACTGGACGAAAATTGCGCAAAGCGCCTGCGAACAGTGCGGGCGTAATGTTCTTCCGATCGTCGATTCGCCGCAGTCATTCGAACAGTGGTTGGACAATGGCAGGTCGCGCGACAGTCAACGTGTTGTGCTGCATCCGGGCACCTCCGAACCACTGGCGAGCGTTGGCCCGGTCGGACGAAACTACGCTTTACTGGTCGGCCCGGAAGGCGGACTTAGCGACGCCGAGCTGGAACAGGCGCTCACGGCCGGTTTCGTTGCCTGCTCACTCGGTCCGCGGGTGCTGCGGACGGAAACCGCCGCCCTTGGCGCGCTGGCGATACTGCAGAGCCTCTACGGCGACCTTCGGTAGCAAGGCTGCAGCCGTACTCATCATTGATCAGGCGTGCTCTGCGTCCTTCGCGATCAACTGTTCGAGCGCCTCGAGGTGTGGGACCAGAGGGTACTCGTTGATCATCTTGACGCGGCACAGGACGGGTGCTTCCTTCGGCCAGCCGTCGATCGAATGGAGTTTCAGCACCGCGCGGTTGACCCGAACGAGTTGCGGGAAGCCCTGCGTCAGGATTCCGTAATACCCCGACTTGATCCGGCCGGTGCTCGAATAGAACACCACTATGCGAGTTCGGCCGCTGCTCGGCGGCACTTCCTTGCCGATCGCACCTTCAAAGGAGACGACCGGCAAGGCGCGTCCACTCCAGTTCACTGTGCCGAGCATCCAGGGGTCGCCGCCCGGAGACCGCTCCGGCTTCGTAAAGCGCACGACCTCGGCCACGCAGGCACGCGGCACGATCAGGCGGTCTTCGCTCAGCGGCACGAGCAGACTATAGAGTTCTTCGCTTTCCGGGTTGGCGCTCATGAAAGGGAGATGCCCCGCTCTTCCAGCAGCCGCCGGATGGCGTCCAGCAGCTGCGAGTCCTGGTAAGGCTTGCCGAGATAATCGTTCACGCCAATCTCGATCGCCCGCGCGCGATGTTTGTCTCCAACGCGGGACGTGATCATGATGATCGGAACATCGGATACGCGTTCATCGTTTCTTACATGGGTCGCGAATTCGTAGCCGTCCATGCGCGGCATCTCGATGTCCAGCAGAATTATGTCTGGCTTGTTCTCGGACAAGGCGCTGATTGCATCGAGGCCGTCTTTCGCGGTGACGACGCGCATACCACTGCGCTGCAGGAAACGCTCCATGACGCGACGCACGGTGATCGAATCGTCCACCACCAGCGCCAGCGGGCGCACATCCGCGGCCGGGGCGGCGCTCTTCAGCTCCACGATGGGCGCGCCGGTCCGCACGAGTGCATTGATATCGAGGATCAGGACAATGCTGCCGTCACCGAGGATCGTAGCGCCGGATATCCCGCGCACGCCGGCAAGCTGGGGACCGACCGACTTCACGACGATCTCCCGGCTCGTCAGCATCTCGTCCACCAGCAGCGCCGCCGAGTAATCGCCCGCGCGCACCAGGATGATCGGCACGTACGCATCGTCCTCGGACAGTTTCGCGGGCTGCCCGCCGAGATAAAGCCCCAGGTGGCGGAAACGATAGGTCTGCTCGCCGTATTCGTAGGTCGGTTCGCTCTGGCTCAGCAGGCTTTCGAGTTCGGTCCTGGCGACGCGCGCCACGCCCTCGACCGTCGGCAGCGGCAGTGCATAAACCTCCTCCCCGGTGCGCACGATGAGCGCCTGCGTGATCGCGAGCGTGAACGGCAGCCTGACGGTGAAGTTGGTGCCTTGCCCGATCACCGAGGAGATCTGCAGCGATCCGCCGAGCTTCTTGACCTCGTTTGCCACGACGTCCATCCCGACTCCGCGGCCGGCCGCCTGCGTGACCTTTTTCGCGGTGCTAAACCCGGGCGTCAGGATCAGCTGCATGATTTCCTCGTCGGTCGCCTTGCTCTCGGCTTTCAGCAGCCCGCGTTCGTACGCCTTGCGTCGAATCGCCTTGACATCGAGACCCGCTCCGTCATCGGACACATCGATAACCATTTCCGCGCCTTCGCGGTGCAGCCGAATGGCAATCCGGCCTGTCGCCGGTTTGCCCTTTTTTTGCCGCGCATTGGGTTTTTCGATGCCGTGAATGACGGCGTTACGCATCATATGCTCGAACGGCGGCAACATCTTGTCGAGCACCTGCCGGTCCAGTTCGCCCGAAGCGCCCTCGACCGCCAGTTCCGCCCGCTTGCCGACTTCCGCTGCGGTCTGGCGGACCAACCGGGTCAGCCGCGGCACGTGCCGCTGGAACGGGACCATGCGCGTGCGCATGAGTCCATCCTGCAGTTCCGCGGTGACACGCGATTGCTGCACCAGCAGGGTCTCCGCTTCGGAGGTCAGCGATCGCAGAAGATCCTTGAGACTTCCGAGGTCATTCGCGGACTCAGCGAGCGCGCGTGACAGCTGCTGGATGTTTGAATATCGATCCATCTCAAGCGGATCGAAATCGCGGGAAACGAACGTGTCCTGGTGACCGTGCATGATCTGCGCTTCCGTCTCGATCTCCAGTTTGCGCAACTGCTGGCGAAGACGGCTGACCGTTTGCTCGAGCTCGTCGATGTGAAATTCGATGGAACTCACTTGTTGGCTCAGGCGCGAATGGTAAATGCTGATTTCGCCGGCGGCGTTCAACAGGTCTTCGAGCAGTTCGGCATCGATGCGCGCGAATTCCTGCCGCGATTCGGAAGGGGCGGCCTGCGCACCCCTGCGCCGCTCCTCCGGTTCTATCAGCATTTCCGGCGTGATTTCCGGGTGCTCGTCGGCGGCTTCTTCCGGTGATTCCGCCGCCGGCTCGGGGACCGTTTCCGGGGCGGCTTGCATTTCGGCGACGGGTTCCGGCGCTTCCACAACAGGCTCCGGCATCTCGGCAGGCTCGATTGCCTCGGCAACCGGCTCCGGCGCCTCCGCTTCCGACTCCTTCGCAACCGGCTCTTCCGGCAATTCCGCGACTTCGACCTTTTCTTCTGTCGTCCCGACGATGGATGCGACTTCCTGAACGATGGTGTCGTCCGGGCGCGGCTCGGCGGCTTCTTCGCCGCCCGCCTGCAGTACTTCGGACGGCGCGACGTCGGCGGCGTCGACGATAACCATGCTGACCGATTCTTCCGGCTCGGCCGTGAACTCGACGGAAACCGAATCTTCCGTGAGCGCTTCCTCCACGGATGTCTCGGCAGGCTGGGACCTCAGTTCGGTAGCCGCTGAAAAATCACCGGCATTGATCCTGTGAATGACCTGCACGAGGTCGGCGGCGGGCATCACCCTCTTGCCGGAGGTCACGGTATCGCGCATGCGATGCAGTTCATCGATGCTTTGCTGTAACAGCGCATCCAGGTCGGCTGAGGCCGGAATTCGTCCTTCGTCGATACCGATCAGCAGTGTTTCAAGTTCGTGACTGAGGTTGCCCATCGGCGTGATGCCGGCCATCCTGGCGCCGCCCTTGAGTGTATGCAGATGGCGCTTCAGTTCTTCCGCATGCTCGCGCGAAGACTTGTCGTTGCTCCAGACGGCGAGAACGCGATCGGCCTCCTCCAGGAGTTCTGCCGCTTCCTCCGAAAAAATCGCCGCTATTTCGGCATCGTATTCGCCTTCCTCTTCCTGCTCGGCCGGCGGTTGCGCAGTCGCGGCGGCCGCTGCCGCGTCCTCGGGTTCTGCCGCCTTATCCTCGACAGCCGGCGCCTCGATCCCATCGGTAAGCGCTGCAAGATGACGGATCAGGTCTGCAAAGTCGGCGCGATGGCGGTCCGGCTGGTTGATATCCGCGACGATCGTGCGTATCGCCTCCGCCGAAGCCTGTAGAGCTTCGATACCGTCTTTCTCGAATCCGATGTTGTAGTCGTAGGCGCGCCTTACGTACCGGTTCAACGCTCCGGCGACCGCGATCCCTCGCTCGACGTTCGCCATATTGGCACTGCCATGCAGCGTATGGCAGGCACGATGCAAACGGTCCGTCACGTGAAATGGCGGGCGGTGGTCTTCGCATCCGGCGATGAACTCCGTGATGACCCGCAAGTGGCCCTCGGTCTCCTTGGCGAAGATATCGAGCAGCACCGGATCCATCTCGAGCGCGGGCGCAGCATCCGCCTTGTCGGCTTCCGCAGGCTTTGCAAAGCTCAGGACGCCGGCGTTCGGATCTCCTTCGGCAAACGCGTTCGCTTTCGCAATCAGGAGGTTGACGTTGGACTCCGGTTCCGTGCCGGACTCCAGCTGTTCCACCAGCTCCGGGATGACCGCCGCCGCTTCCAGGATGAACCGGACCATCGGCGGGGTGCGCGTCAGGGTGCGATTGATCAGCCGGTTCAGCAGGTTCTCGACGCTCCAGCAATACTCGCCGATGCGTTCCGCGCCGACCATGCGGCCGCTGCCCTTGAGGGTGTGGAACGAGCGGCGCACCGTGATGAGCGTTTCCATGTCGTCCGGTGCGTCAGCCCATTGCGGCAGGTTACGTTTGATCGAGGTGATCTCTTCCTTCGCCTCCTCGATGAACAGCTCCAGCAGTTCAGGATCGAGATGCTCTGCATCCGGCGCGATGACCGGCATCGGTATGATTTCTGTCGACTGCAGCGCGGCCTCCGCTTCCGCAGCCGCTTCGCGTTTCTCCGCAATCCGCCCGGCGCTCGCCTCGGTCGGCAAGTCGAGCGTCTTCTCGCGGATCAGGCGATTCTCGAGATCGCGCAGTACGGTGAGGCAGGTCTCGGCGTTGTCGAGCATGTATCCGGGTTCGCGGCGTCCTGCTTTCACTGTTTCCATGTAGTACTCGACACTCACGATCGCGTCCGCCAGCCGATCAGTTTCTTTCTGTGTCAGTCGCCCCGGGCCGCCGCCCTGCAACGCCAGCAGCATCAGCTTGCCGATGCGGTCGACGACCTGCGTCGCCCGTGTCTTGTTCAGCATCAACAAGCCGGCCTTGATACCGCGGAACAACGACGGAACGCTGTCGACGCCCTGTGAATGCCCGCCGTTCGCGAGACTCTGGCTGAACGTTTCCTTGATACGCGCGAGATTGATGATGCTTTCGCGCATCACGGCCTCGGCAACCTGCTTGTATTCCGCGTCGTCTCGCCCCGGCTCCTGTTGCTCGCCCGGCTCCGGAGGTTCGGCAGGCACGATCAGGCGCACGAGTTGCTGGTCCAGCCGATCTTCGACTTTCAGCAACGTCGAGGCGATCTCTACGATCGTCTGCTCGCTGGCGCCGCCGCCCTTCGTGACAACTGCTTTCAGGCGCTCGATCTCGCCGTCGATCTCGCCACGGAGCTCACCGAGCCCGAGTACTCCCAGCGTATCGCTGATCTTCTTCAGGAGATCGAGTTGCGGCACGAGTTCCGAGGCCTTGGTCATCCCCGTGCGCACGTAGATGTCGAGCACGTCCTTGACTCGCCCGAGGTCCTCCTTGATAGCCCCCGCGACCGTCTTCATCAGCTTCACGCTGGGCGCGGCCAGGCTTTCCCTCGCGTGCTCTACCTGCTCGTCTCCCGGCAGGAGTTCCGAGAGGTTGAATGCCGCGCGAATCTCGCTGATCCGCTCGCCGGCGGTGCTCGAGCGGGCGACGTAGTAAAGAAGGTTGTTCAGCAGGTCGGTAGGAGGATTGGTGTCGAACGATTCCGGGCCCTTGTCGATCAACAGCTTCATGCGCCGGTCGCACTGGCCGAGGAGCCGTTTCAGCGCAACTGACGTCTCCAACCCGCCGTTTTGCAGCGATTCGAGTACAGCGCCGACGACCCACCAGAGCTGATGCATGTCGTCCCGCGTAGATGCACGCTCGAGCGCGCCCGCAACCGCGGAAAGCGTTTCCAGGTGCCGCTTTGCATCGCCGCCCTGTATCCAGCCGAGCAATGCAAGCTGGAATTTCGGCCGCAGGCGAACTGCGATGGCGACGGGATTTTCGCCGTCCGCTTCCCGCGGTGATTTGCCGTCGGCTTTGCGCGAGGGGGACAGGTTTAAAAGGAGTAAGGTGCTTTCCGACAGCAACGGCTGGCCGCGCGCCGCGCGCAGGTCGTTCAGCATCGGCAACAAAACCAGTGCGATGTCGCGGCCGCCGCCCAGCAGCCGCTCGATGTAAATCGGCAACTGCACCATCGCCCGCGTCAGCGCATCAAGTCCGTCTTCGCGCCCCTTGCCGGGACGCAGGCCCGCGAGGTAGCCGCAAACCAGTTCCATTTCCTCGGCCAACAGCGCGGCGCCGTACGTCTCCGTCATGCGCAGCGCGCCACGAACGTGATGCAGATGTTGCCCGCAACGGACCAGGGCCTCGGTACCGCCGCGTCCATCGACGCAGTCTTCGAGCGCCAGGTGGGCGCTGCGAATCGTCTCCATCAATTCCTGGCTGACGATTGCCAACGCGCTTGCGGCGGCTTCGAGCGTACCTTCCTCGGCAAGCTGCGGTTGTATACCCGACTGGCTGTTCATTGTTCTCGACACGGTTTCCGGCTCGTTGCTGTGTTCGTCCCTCGGCACGAACGTCAACCCGCCACTTTGTCCTTGGGAAGGTTCTGCGGCACCGGCGCCGGTTTCCGGGCAGCGAATGCGCTGGATTCAAACGCGGAGTTCGGCAGGGTAAAGCCTGCCACCGTCTGCCTGAGCTGCGATGCAAGGATTGAAAGCTTGGAAATTGCCGCGGCAGTTGCAGTCGTCGCCTTGCCCGTCTGGTCGCTGATCTCCTTGAGCCGCGCCGTACGGCGTGTTACGTCAGCTGCCGAGCTCGCCTGCTCCCGCGCGGAGCCCGAGATGTTCTGCACCAGGCTCGCGATCTGGTTCGAGACCTGCTCGATCTCGTCGAGCGCCGCACCAGCATTCTCGGCAAGCAGTGCGCCACCTACTACGTCAGTGGTGCTGCGCTCCATGGAAATGACCGCCTCATTGGTGTCGGCCTGGATGGTGCGGACCAGGACCTCGATCTGCTTGGTCGCGTTGGTGGAACGTTCTGCCAGTCGCTGTACCTCATCGGCGACGACGGCGAAACCGCGGCCGGCTTCGCCGGCCATGGAGGCCTGGATCGATGCGTTCAACGCCAGGATGTTGGTCTGCTCTGCGATATCGTTGATCAGTTCGATGATGTTGCCGATTTCCTGCGAGCTTTCGCCCAGGCGCTTGATGCGTTTCGACGTATCCTGGATGGTTTCGCGAATGGCATTCATTCCATCGATCGTGCGTCGCACCGCTTCGCCGCCCTTGTGAGCAACATCGACAGAATGTCTTGCGACGTCGGACGAGCGTTCGGCATTTCCCGACACCTCCTCGATGGAACTGGCCATCGATTCGATCGACTCCGTCGCCGCCCGGATTTCCGCATTCTGGTTCTTTGCAGCCCGGGCCATGTGAACGGCGGTGCTTTCCGTCTGCTTCGCGGCAGAGTCCACCATGATCGCGGTTTCGTTGATGGTCGCCACCAGTTCGCGAAGTTTTTCAATCGCATAATTGATCGAATCGGCAATGGCGCCCGTAATGTCCTCGGTTACGGTCGCCTCCACGGTCAGGTCGCCGTCGGCCAGGCTGCCGAGTTCATCGAGCAGCCTGAGGATCGCCTGCTGGTTTCGCTCGTTCTGTTCCGTCTGTTCCTTCGAAGCGCGCTCGAACACCGCGGTCCTGGAATGCATCAGTGCCAGTAGTCCCAGCATCAGCAGCGCCAGGACTACCAGCGCGAACGGCAGCCATGGATGCATCAGCAAGCCGCCGCCACGCGCATCTCCGGGCGCCCGCACCGCGTCGAACAGCGAGCTGGCGACGGCCGACAGCGCGGCGACGTTCGCCGCAGGATTCCCCAGCGTGCCGGCGGCGGACCGTGCCTGCTCGACGCGCGTCTCGATCTCGATCAGTTCGCCTACGACCCGAACCAGGACCGAATCGCGCGTTTCGGCATCGAGCGCCGTCACATCCAGCTCCGTCTCGGCGCCAGCAAGTGCGTCGGTCACCTGCTTGAGAAAATACATGTCCTCACCCATTGCGGCCGCGAGCGTCCTGGAATCGCTGACCAGCAGCAGCTGTCCGAGCGACTGGTGCATGTTCGCGGCGCGCGCCTGGAATTCCTGGATGATCGCGGTTGCGCCGGATACATCGAGCAGCGCGTTCGAGGCCTCGAGCATTAGCGGCATATGTTCGTCTAAGTAGCTCGCAGCCTCGGTGATCTCCTCGATGTCGCTGCGGTTCGCCAGGATAGCGCGCGCGTGCTGTTCCAGGTTTATCCACTGTTCCGGTCCGCCCGGAAGCTCCGACATGTCATCTTTCAATGCAGCGAGTCGGGTTAGCGCCGATTCGAGCCGTCCGAACGCGCGCTCATCCCCAGCAACTGCATTTGCCGCGTGCAACGGCACGGCCTGCGACAGCGCAGCAAGTTCATGCGTCGGTGATTCTGCGTCAGCTCCCGACCCCGATTGACGATACAGAACGACCGCCGCTGCCAGCAGGACGATCGCCGCCGTCAGCGCAAGCAAGGTAAAGGCGGATGTATGCTCTGATTTCTTAGCCATGGCTCTGCACTATTCCGGTGATGAGTACGGCCGCTGCATCAGTCTGCCGCGGCCTGAAGAAACGAACTGCTTTCTACAAGATCGTAAAGCCTGAAGATCGGCCAGCTGTCATGGCCGCGCTGGTAGCCCCCCGCCAGGTAGCGGTCGCACCGCACCACCGTTGGCGGCCATTTGGTGGTGAATTCGGTCTCAACGAAACGTCGAAAGCCCAGCACTTCGTCCACTACGAGCCCGGCAGGGATCTCCCGGTGATTGATCGAAATGACCCGGGTCGACCGGCGAAGCGAAGTTCGGCCGCTCCCGAGCATCATCTTGAGGTCGATAAGTGGAAGAAGGTGGCCGCGCAAATTTGCAATACCCAGTACCCAGCGCTTGGCCCCCGGTACCCGCGTCATGGATTCGGGCAGCATTAATACTTCGCGAACTTCCTTGCGGCTTGCCACGAATTGCTCGTCCCCGATGCGAAAGCCGACGCCAACCCACTCGGACGACAAGCCCCCGCTGCCACCCTTTCCTGCAAGCGCCGCGCGGCTGCGGCGTTCGAGTTCCTGCAGGAGGTCGAACGGCTGTTCGACCAGTGAGGCGAGCTCGACTGCGTGGTTCATTCAGCCGGCCACGACCGCGTGGATCTTCTCGACGAGCTCATGTTCCGCGACGGGTTTGACGAGATATTCGACGGCACCCTGGCGCATCCCCCAGATCTTGTCGGTTTCCTGATCCTTGGTGGTAATCATGATTACCGGGATATTCGACGTACCGGGATCCTTCGTCAGTTTGCGGGTAGCCTGGAAGCCGTTCATGCCGGGCATCACCACGTCCATGAGGATGCAGTCGGGCTGCTGCGCCTGCGCCTGCCTGATGCCTTCTTCGCCGCTGTCGGCGACGAGGGTCCTGAAGCCGTTCTTTTCCAGCATATTCTGGAACAGGTGCAGCTCGGTCGGCGAATCGTCAATGATGAGAATGACAGCCATACAGGGTTCCTTAGTTGATCTGGTTCGAGATAGCGCCCAACAACTCGTCCTTGGTGAACGGCTTCGTCAGGTACTGTTCCGATCCCACTATTCGGCCCCTCGCGCGGTCGAAGAGACCATCCTTGCTCGACAACATGATCACCGGCGTGTCCCTGAAGACCTTGTTGTGCTTGATGAGAGAGCAGGTCTGGTAACCGTCCAGTCGCGGCATCATGATATCGACGAAAATGAGATCCGGCTGGTGGTCCGCGATTTTCGAAAGCGCGTCGAATCCGTCAATCGCCGTAAAAACCTGGCAGCCCTCCTTGGAAAGCAACGTCTCCGCGGTGCGCCGTATGGTCTTGCTGTCGTCCACGACCAGAACCTTGAGTCCGTTCAGACTTCGAGATGCGTTATTTGACACCGGATTTCCTCGCCCCAATACGTCCTCAAAGATTTAAGGACGTGTCCCCAAGGCGCCTTGTACCACAATGGTTACGCAGTCGCCATGATGGCCGCCACACGCCGCAAGTTTGCTGATTTTATTCGCTTTTCGAACGGTTAGTAACCATGAACGCCGTGCTTGCCGCAAATTCGCGAAAAAGACCGCGAGCGCGCAAACGGCGTTCGCGGCTCGGAGTGCGTTTGCGCAGGCGACAGTGTTTGCATCCGGGTATGTCGCTGTATAGTTGGTCGCCACAGTCACTCCGGAAGATGGCAGTAAGAGAACCAGGATGCCGCAATCGCCCATGCGTCTCGGGGTCGTCATGGACCCGATCGAGACGATCACGCCAAAAAAGGACAGCACGCTCGCCATGATGCTCGAGGCATCACGGCGCGGAACGTCGATTCACTACCTGCAGCAGCGCGACCTCAGGCTGACTGGCGGCGTCGCCTTCGGGCGTTCCAGGATCGTCACGGTAAGGGACGACCCCGCCCAATGGTTCGAGCTCGGCGAACCGCACGACGTACCCCTGGCGGACCTCGACGTCATCTTGATGCGGAAGGACCCACCCTTCGACATGGAGTACATCTACTCCAGCTACATCCTGGAGCGGGCGGAGCTGGCCGGAGCGCTGGTGATCAACCGACCGCAGAGCCTGCGGGACATGAACGAGAAGGCTTACACCGCCTGGTTCGCTGACTGCGCGCCTCTGACGCTGCTCACCCGCTCGATGGCCGACATGAAGTCGTTCCTGGCGGAACACCATCGCATCGTGGTGAAGCCCCTGGACGGCATGGGCGGACGCTCGATTTTCGTCGTCGTCGAAGGCGACAACAACGCGAACGTCATTTTTGAAACCCTGACCGACAACGGCCGCCGCTTTGCCATGGCGCAGGTCTACATCCCCGAGATAGCCGCCGGCGACAAGCGCATCCTGCTGGTCGACGGGGAACCGATCCCGTATGCCCTCGCCCGCATTCCGTCCAAAGGGGACAATCGGGGCAACCTCGTGATGGGTGCGGTCGGCGAGGGTCGCGAACTCACGGAGCGCGACCGCTTCATCTGCTCGCGGGTGGGTCCCGCGCTCAAGGAGCGCGGCGTCGTGTTCGCGGGCATCGACGTCATTGGCGACTACCTCACCGAAATCAACGTCACCAGTCCTACGGGAATCCGCGAGTTGGACAGGCAGTTCGGTCTGAATATTGCCGGGACGCTGTTCGATGCCATCGAGGCCAGGCTCGGCATGTGATTTCCGTAGCTCGCACGTTTCTTCGCCGAGGCTCGCGCGATTCACGAACGGTAGGGTTGGTCGCAAGCGGAGACGTTTGCAGCGTTCATGAATCGTGCGGGCCGACCGTTGCGACACACATGCAGGCAGGCACCCAAGCCGGACCTGCGTCTCACTGGGGCGTGGCCGAACGGGGTAAAATCCGGGCCTTGGCACGCCCACTCCTGTGCCACAATGCCGGAATCAGGGGCCTGCGCCAGATATTACGATGGCCGAGACATCGATGACAGCGGATGCGTTCGCGGAGATTGACGAGGCGAAAGACCTCGATCCATTGGCCTATCCCGGGGCGCGCGAGGATAAGAAGAAGCCGGATCGGTTGCCGCCGATGCTGTTCCTCGCCGCCCTCGTGCACGGCATCCTGATCATCGGTATTACCTTCAACGCCATGGTCGGTGACGACTTTGCCGACGCGATTTCGCTCGAAGTCACGATCGTCGCCGACCCTGAGCGTTCCGTTGCGGCGCCGGACGATGCCGATTACCTCGCGCAGGCGAGCCAGGATGGTGGCGGCAACACGCTGCTGCAGGTTCGGCCGGGTGCGCTCGCCGAAAGCAACGTTCCGATCGACAACGTCGGCGATGCGGACGGAACCAGCCTGGATCCTGCGCGGACGCACGACGTAGCGGCCGAGCAGGTGCTGACGAGCCGGGGCGACGCTGATACCCAGGTTGCCGACCGCGCGCGCGTGGACCCGATGCCGGACGAGACTACGGCACTGGCTCTGGAGGCAGGCGCGGAGACGACCCTGCCGCTGCCCCAGGAAGAGGAGGTGCAGCTCCTGATACACGACGACAAACCGCGCGAGCTGGTCACCAGCGTCGACACGCGGGAGTCGGTAATCGCCGGTTATCTCGACAAGTGGAAACGCAAGATCGAGACGACCGGGATTCGCTATTTTCCCGAACAGTCCGTGCTGCGCGAGCTGACCGGCAGCCCCACTCTCGAGGTGACGATAAACGCCTCGGGGCAGCTCGACGAGGTGATCGTGCGGCGGTCCTCAGGGTCGAAAGTGCTTGACCAGGCGGCGCTGAATATCCTGCGGCGCGCATCGCCATTCGACCCCTTCCCGGAAGCCGTCCGGGTGGACTACGACCAGTTGCGTTTTGCCTATAAATGGCAGTTCAGCGGCGTGGGCACACCCGCGGCGGCAAACGTCGATTAGGCTCTGAAACGCGTCCCGAAAGGGGCCCCCAGGGATGTGCAAAAGCTGTTGTCAGCCTCCTCGCC
>Ga0268386_10001537_pt1 | contig 15870 bp, 15 predicted proteins | sample RVTome_15_FD_200260 | JGI IMG/M metagenome (GOLD analysis project Ga0268386, IMG submission 200260) | Soil microbial communities from uranium-contaminated site in the Upper Colorado River Basin, Wyoming, United States - RVT150D86... ...
GCACCTCTCCCAGGGGCACTACCGGCTCTATTTCGGGCTGGGCGGGGCCAACGCCGCCTCGGTGATGGTCACGTGGCCCGACGGCAGCGTGCAGCGGCTCGGCTCGGTGGCAGCGAACCGGATCCTGCGCCTCAGCCAGCGCTAGCGCCGGGTTTGCCTTGCCCGCCTACGCGCGGACCGGGCGCTACGCGCGGACGGGGCGCTTCGCGGCGGCGTCCTCGACCTCGTAGCCGAGGTCGGCGAGCAGGTCGCCGGCGAGCTCCTCGTAGACGGCGCGGTCCTCGGCGCTCATCTCGGTGCGCCAGCGCTCGACCCGCTCCGGATCCGGCGGCTCGGTGGCAAGCGCGTGGCTCTCCATCCGCGCCTCGGCCGGCTGCGGCTCCTTGTCGGGCCCGCGGTCGAGGTCGCGCGCCTTCTCCCGCAGTCGCTCCTCCGCGCGCTCGTGGTAGCGCAGCATCGCCTCGTCGTAGGGCAGGTCGATGAATTCGCAGATCCGCCGCAGGGTGTCCTCGGTGTTCCGCACCAGGTCCTCGTAGCGGATCTCGACGTAGTGGCCGATTCGCGGCGCTTGCTCGCGCGCCCGCAGGATCCGCTTCTTCCACCGGAACGCCGCCTCGGGCACCGTGCTCGGCCCCCAGTTCATGCTCAGGACGGACAGCGCGACGTCGCGGCCGTCGCGGACCAGGTGGATGAACCGCGCCTCGGGGAGGACGCTCTCGATCCGGTGCATCTCGCGCACGTACCCGGGCGTCTTGTCGCCCCAGCGCGACTTCCCCTCGCGCTCCGCGTACAGCTCGAAGAAGGCGCGGGTCGCGTCCCCGGGATTGATCGGGTCGATCGACCGCAACCGCTCCAGAAGCTCGGCGCCGTCGAGGTGGAAGTCGCCCCAGCGCCGGTGCGAGGTGACGACCTCGCACAGGCGCTCCGGCGAGGCGCTCTCGAGCCGGTAGGCCTTGATCAGGTCGGGGATGAAGTGGGTCTCGGAGGGGATCGCCATCTCGGGATGCGCGTCGAGCATCAGCCGCAGCAGCGTGGTGCCCGAACGAGTGGCGCCGACGATGAACGGGGCGGGCGCGATCTCGCCGGACGCGACGCGGCGGCTCGTCGCGCGCCGGGCGCGGATCTCCCGCGTGCGCAGGGCGAGACGGCGAACGGGGTTCGCCCGCCGCGGAGTCTCGAGCTCGCCCAGCTCGGGCGGCGCTCCCTCGGCCGTTCGGCTGCCCCCGGCGCGGCCGCCGACCTCGTAGCCGAGCTCGGCGAGCAGGTCGCCGGCGACGGACTCGAAGGCCTCCCGCTCTGAGGCGCTCATCTCGTTTCGCCACCGCGTGACGCGCTCGGGATCCGGCGGCTCGGTGGTGCGCGCGTGGGTCGCCATCCGCCGCTCGACCGAGAGCTCGGTCTTGCCGCCCTGGGCGGGCAGCTCGCGCGCCATCTCCTGGAGGCGCTGCTCGGAGCGCTCGTGGTAGCTGAGCATCGCCCCGTCGTAGGGAAGCCGGACGAAGTCGCAGATCTCCCGCAGGGAGCGCTCCGGATCAAGGACCAGCTCCTCGTAGCGGAGCTCCGTGTAGTGCTTGAGCAGCGGCGCGTCGCGCCGCGCCTTGGAGATCTTCTCCTTCCAGCGCTGGGCGACGCGCTCCACCGTGTAGTCCTTGACCGTTCGATCCCGCACCGAGAGGGCAACGTCGCGCCCGTCGCGAATCACGTGCACGAAGTGGGCCTCGGGGAGGGCATCCGCGATCAGCCGCATCCGGGTGACGTAACGCGGCGTCTTGTCTCCCCAGCGCGGCTTTCCGACACGTCCGCAGTACGCCTCGAAGAACTCGCGGACTGCGTCGCCCGCGCTCGGCGACCCGAGTCGCCGGAAACGCTCGAGCAGCTCGTCCTCACCCAACCCGAAGTCGCCCCACTCGCGCTGCGAGACGATCACCTTGAGCAGCGCCTCGGGGGTGGCCGCCCCCTCCCGGGCGACCTTGATCAGGTCGGGGATGAAGTGGGTCTCGGGCGGGATCGTGAGCTGGGGGTGGGCGTCGAGCATCATCCGCAGCAGCGTCGTGCCGGAGCGGTTCATGCCGACGACGAAGGAGGCCGGGCGATGCTTTCGCCGCCCGATCATCGCCCTACCGGCTCCCCCTCGAGCTCGTAGCCGAGCTCGGCGAGCAGGTCCCCGGCCGCCTCCTCGAAGGCGGCGCGGTCCTCCGGGCTCATCTCGGTCCTCCACCGCCCCAGGCGGCTCGGGTCGGGCGGCTCGGAGGTGAGCGCATGCGCGGCCATGCGGTGGTCCGCAGGGCGCAGCGGCTTGCCCGGCTCCGGAGGGAGGTCTCGATGCATCTCGCGCATCCGCTCGGCGGCGCGCTCGTGGTAATGGAGCATCGCGTCGTCCCATGGCAGCTCGACGTACTCGCAGATCCGCCGCAGGGTGGCCTCGGTGTCGAGCACGACGTCCTCGTAGCGCAGCTCGAGGTAGTGCTCGAGCCGGGGCCCCTGTTCGCGGGCGCGCAGAATCCGGTTGCGCCACCGCTCCGCGACCTTGAACATCGGCGTCGGCTCCTTCAGCACGCGCTTCGCGCGCGAGAGGGCGGCGTCGCGGCCGTCGCGGATCAGGTGGATGAAGCGCGCCTCGGGGAGCGCCCGCTCGATCAGCATCATGCGGTTGATGTAGATCGGCGTCTTGTCGCCCCAGCGCGGCTTGCCCTGGCCCTCCGCGTAGAGCTCGAAGAAGGCGCGGATCGCGTCGCCGGCGTTCAGCGGCTGGATCGCCTCGAAGCGCTCCAGGAGCGCGTCGGCGTCGAGGTGGAAGTCGCCCCACCGCCGGTTGGCGACCACGACCTCGTGCAGGCTCTCGGGCGAGGCGTGCTCCTCGCGCGAGGCCTCGATCAGGTCGGGGATGAAATGGGTCTCGGGCGGGATCGTGAGCTGGGGGTGCGCGTCGAGCATCATCCGCAGCAGCGTCGTGCCCGAGCGCGTGACCCCGACGACGAAGGGAGCGGGAGGGCCCTCATGACCGGGGACGGCGTCCTCGGCCGCCTCCTCGGCGTCCGGCTCGTGCACCTCGACGCGGCCGGTGCCGCCCGCCCCGTCGCGCCGCCGCGATCGCCGCAGCCGCGCCACGGGGCCCAGCAGACGCGACGCGCGCCGCCGCAGCGCCGCGCCGCGCCGCACCTCGTAGCCGAGATCGGCGAGCAGATCGCCCGCGGCGCGCTCGAAGGCCCTGCGGTCCTCGGCGCTCATCTCCGTCTTCCAGCGGGCGAGCCGGCTCGGGTCGGGGGGCTCCCTCGTCTTCGCGTGCGCGGCGAGGCGCTCCTCACCCGGCCGCGCGGGCTTGCCGCCCACTCCCGGGAGGTCCCCGAACTCCTTGAGGCGCTCGCCCGCGCGCTCGTGATAGGCGAGCATCCGCTCGTCCCACGGCAGCTCGATGAGCTCGCACACCGCGCGCAGCGTGGGCTCGGTGTCGAGGATCAGGTCCTCGTAGCGGATCTCCAGATAGCCGCCGAGCCCCTCGCCCTGCCTGCGGGCCTTGAGGATGCGCCGCTTCCAGCGCCGCGCGACCTTCGGCAGCGGCGCCGCGTGGCGCAGGGCGCGCCCGGCGCGCGACAGCGCGACGTCGCGGCCGTCGCGGACCAGGTGGATGAACCGCGCCTCGGGGATCTCGTTCTCGATCTCGCGCATGTGCTTGACGTAGATCGGCGTCTTGTCGCCCCACCGCGGCTTCCCCTCGCGCTCCGCGTAGAGCTCGAAGAAGGCGCGGATGGCGCCCGCAGCGTCGTCCGGCCCCACCGCGCTCAGGCGCTCGAGCAGGACATCCTCCTCCAGCCCGAAGTCCCCCCAGTGGCGCCCCGACGTGATCACCTCGACCACCTCGTGGGGCTCGACCACCGGCGGGTTCGCTTGCGAACCCCCGGCTGCCTCGACCCGCGGCAAGTTCGCTTGCGAACTTGCCGCCTTGAACAAGCCGATCAGCTCCGGAACGAAATGGGTTTCGGGCGGGATCGCGAGGTCGGGATGGGAGTCGAGCATCAGGCGCAACAGGGTTGTGCCCGAGCGCCCCACGCCGACGATGAACGGCACCGGGGGCGCGGCGGCTCGATCGCGTGTGCGGTCGGGGTTCATGCGCGCTCTACTCTGCCACGACCGACGGCACACCCTCGAGCTGCTTCACGAGCGCTGCCATGCCCTCGACGGTCACCGACCAGGCGCGCCGCTCGCGTACCTCTCGCGCGCCCTCGGCGAGGCGCTCGCGCACCGCAGGGTCCGCGAGACGCTCGATCGCCTCGGCGAGGGCGCCGACGTCCGGCAGGTACGCGGTGATCCCCGACTTCGCCTCGCCATCGGGATGCGAGCGGACCAGCAGCCCGTTGAGGTCCTGCTGGACGGCCTCGTTCATCGGCGGCACGTCGTTGGTGATCACCGGCATCCCGAACGCGATCGCCTCGTACAGCGGCAGGCCGAGGCCCTCCCAGCGGCTGATCGCGACGCACACGTCGCAGTCGGCGAACCGCTGCAGGTAGTCGAGCCGCGGCGCGTCCTCGAGCTCGATCTCGATCCGCGGGTCGCTCTCGGCGATCTCCGCAGCTGCCTCCAGTCGCCGATCCACCTGGGCCGTGACCAGGAGCCGGAGCTGGGGATGGTCGGTCTTCGCGAACGCCTTCACCACCTCGAGGACGGGCTTGCGGTGGCCGATGAAGCCACCGGGAAAGATCAGCCGCACGAGCTCCCCCTCACGATGCGGCACTACTGAGGTCAGCTCCGGGTGGCAGCCCCACTGCACGTAGGGCGTCTCGAGCCCCCAGCCGCGGTAGCGCTCCTGCTCGGCGCGGGTCATCGAGTAGATCAGGTCGTACGCCTGCCGCGCGCCCGCCACGTGCTGCTCGGCGAAGTGCTCCCACACGAACCGACCGGCGACCCGGGTGCCCTGGCGGCGCAGGGTCGCGAGCTCGGCGAACTGGTAGTTCTGATCGCAGAAGATCGCCTCGATCGAGTTGTCCGCGATCCAGCGCTCGTACTCCGCCAGGGGGACTTCGAAGGCGGACGCCTCGGTGATCCCGGGCTGGTCCCAGACGTCGTCGCGGTCGAGCGCTCCGGGGCGCGGACCGCGCTCCTTCTTCGGGCGCGCGAGCACGAACGTCTCGTGCCCCAGCTCGTCGAACGCAGAGCGCAGGTAGCGACCCACGACGGGTTGCCCGCGGTTGAACCACTTGGAGACGATTCCGATGCGCATGTGTGAGGCCCCCCGACCCCGGTGGTGCGGCGCCTCAGGATGGCAGAAACCGCCGCGGCGAAGGGATCTAGCCGCGGCGCCCGCCGGCCCTGAGCCGCTCGCGCGCCCGCCGCATCGCGCCGGCGAAGCGAGCCTCGGGCGAGCGGTACGCGCCGGGCTCGAGGAGCTCCGGGTACCCGGCCTGCTCGATCGCCTCTCCGAGCCCGAGCCGCTCGAAGCTGGAGAGCCAGCGCGGGTCATCCTCGGCGAACTTGCTCTCGATGGGCCTCACGTTTCGCGTCGCCCACGTCGCGACGGCGTCGGGCACGGGGCGGCCGAGGAGTTCGTAGACGCGCCCGATCGCCCCCGTCGGATCGGAGCGCAACTCCTCGTTTCGCAGCAGCAGGTAGCGATCGCCGAACAGGCGCCTCCCCTCGGTGCGTGGCGCCTCGAAGGTGAGCCGCCACACCAGCAGCACGCGCTCGACGTTGGAGGGATCGTCGATTGCCGGGTAGCCGGAGCGCTCCAGGAGCCGCGCGGAGATCTCGCGGCTCGACCACAGCTTGCGCTCCACGCGGTCGGCGAAGAAGTCGTCGGGCGTGCGCAGCTTGCGCTGCCGGCGCCGACCCCTGCCGAGGACGATCGAGGCGGCGACCGCGCGCGGGTCGCGGACCACGTGGACCAGGGCCGCGTCCGGATCGAGCCGGTGCAATTCGAGGACCTTGCAGTACAGCCGCGTCTCCTTCACCACGCTGTCGCGGCTTCCCTCGATCTGCCCTCGTCCGAGCAGATGGCGCAACAGCTCGGCGCAATGCTCGGGAAGCTCGGGCTCGAGCTCCAGCTGGGGCTCGCGCGGCCCGCCCCAGTTGAACTCGTCGATCGACAGGTCGGGGTAGTGCTCGCGACGGAACTCCTCGCGGAGCGCCCGGGTCTCGGCGAAGGCGTCGCCCTCCCGCGCCCCGCTCCCCCCGCCCTCCGTGACCTTCTCCTCCCGAAGCGGCTCGTAGGAGCAGCTCAGCTCCGGGTCGGCGAGCAGGGCGTCGTAGACGATCGTCGTCCCCGAGCGCCGCATGCCCTGAACGAAGAGGTTCAACGCTCGGCTCGCGACTGGCGCAAAAAGCGCGCCGCGCCGTTGCGCAACCGGCTCCAGTGGCGTCCGCGCTCGGCGCGCTCGACCCGCTCGCGCTGCTTTCGGACCCGGCGCCTGAACGCGTCGAGCTGGCGGATCAGCGAGCGCTGCGTGCGGGCGAGCGTCTGCATCGCGTCGAGGCGCAGGTCGGCGAGCTCGCGCTCCAGCTGCTGCTGCGGGAGTGAGGTCTGTTGCCCGGTGGCGAGGAAATCGCGCACCCGGGTGTCCTCGACGAGGCGCCCCTCGCGCAGCGCCGCCTCGACCGCGGCGTCGTCCTCGACGAGCCCCTCGTACAGCTCGGGGAGGCGCCCCGCCTCGTACTCGTGGCGCAGCTCGTCGTGCGCCTTGTCGTCGAAGCCTCCCTTCAGCGTCACCTCGACCTTGCGGCGGTACTGGTCGAGCGAGCGCAGCGGGAAGTGGAGCACTCGCGCGGGCCAGACAGGCGCCCACACGAGCCGGTACTCCGCCGTGGCGCGGTTCGACTTCACGGCCCGCATCACCGCGCGCCCGGAGTGGCGCACCCCACCCTCGCCGCGCTCGATGTCGACGTCGTGGGCGCCGCGATGCAGGACCACGTCGGGGTCGGCGCGATGGGCGACCTTGGGCCGCAGCCGCGAGCGCGCCTCGCGGACCGTCATCCGCTCCCAGAACTGCTCCGGTCCGTCGGGGCGCGCAACGAACTCGGGCCGCGGCGCGAGGACGATCCCGTACTCATCGGGGATCTCGGCGAGCGCCTGCTTCAGCGTCCCGGCGACCGGCGACCAGAACTCGTCGGCGTCGGCGTGGACCACCCAGTCGGCGCCCAGCTCGGTCGCCGCCAGGCGCGCCATTCGCGTCACCCACCAGTGAGCCTGGTCGCGGAAGTCCTCGGTCGCGGGCTCCTCGACCAGCTTCAGCAGGCCGGCGGCCTCGTAGCGGCGCAGGATCTCGGTCGTGCCGTCGGTCGAGGCGTTGTCGGTGACGATGAAGTGGTCGACGCCCTGGGCGCGGTGGTAGCGCAGGTTGTGCTCGAGGACGTCGTCCTCGTCGCGGACCTTCATCGCCATCACGAGCTTCATGAAGCCAAGTTACCGGCCGGGCCGAACAGCGCGCTCAGCCTGCAGCGGGAGCTGCAGCGCGGGCCGCAACCGAGGTGAAGAGCGCCAGGCCGTCATCCGAGCCGGTCAGCGGATCCACCGCGTGCTCGGGATGCGGCATCAGGCCGACCACGTTTCGTGCCTCGTTGCACACCCCCGCGATGTCGCGCGCGGAGCCATTGGGGTTCTGTCCCTCGGTGTAGCGGAAGACCACCTGTCCGGCGGCCTCGAGCGCGTCGAGATCGCCGTCCGGGGCGAAGTACCGCCCCGTCGTGTGCTTGACCGGGATCGAGAGCCGCTCGTCCGGGGCACAGGCACCGGTGAACGGCGTCTCGGCGCTCTCGACCGCGACCTCGACCTGGCGGCAAACGAAGCGCACGCCCGCGTTGGGTAGAAGTGCGCCGGGCAGAAGGCCCGCCTCGCACAGGACCTGGAAGCCGTTGCAGATCCCGAGCACCGGGCCTCCGCCGGCGGCGAACTCGGCCACCGCGCCCATCACCGGCGAGAAGCGCGCGATCGCGCCCGCGCGCAGATAGTCGCCGTAGGAGAACCCGCCGGGGACGAGCACCGCGTCGATTTCGCCCAGGTCGGTGTCCTCGTGCCACAGCATCCGCGCCTCGCCGACCCGGGCGGAGCCGGCGAGGGCGTCGCGGTCATCGCACGAGCCCGGGAACTGGATAACGCCGAAGGTGCTCACTTCTCGTCCACCTGGATCTCGTAGTCCTCGATCAGCGGGTTTGCGAGCAGCTTCTCGCACAGGTCGGGGAGAGCGTCGGCGCTGTCGGCCTCCAGCTCCACGAGGCGCCCGACGCGAACGTGCGAGACGCCGTCGAAGCCGAGCGCGGGCAGCGCGCTTTCCACCGCCTTGCCCTGCGGGTCGAGGATCCCCTCCTTGGGCCGGATCAGGACGCGCGCCTTCACCGCTCCCAATCTAGCGATGCGCTCAGCCGTCGAGGCTGCGACCGGTGATCCGCTCGTACGCCTCTATGTACCTGGCGCGCGTGTTGGCGACCACGTCGTCGGGGAGCTTCGGCGCGGGCGGGCTGTGGTCCCAGCCGGTCTCGTCGAGCCAGTCGCGCACGTACTGCTTGTCGAACGAGCGCTGGGGGCGCCCCGGCTCGTACTCGTCGGCGGGCCAGAAGCGCGACGAGTCGGGCGTCAGGACCTCGTCCCCGAGCACGACCTCCGCGCCCGGTGAGGAGCCGAGCTCGAACTTCGTGTCGGCGAGGATGATCCCCCGCTCCGCCGCGTGCTCCGAGGCGTGGCGGTACAACTCGATCGAGATCCGCCGCAGCTCCTCCATCAGCGGTCGCGAGCCGACGATCTCGCACGCGCGCTCGAAGTCGATGTTCTCGTCGTGGTCGCCCACCTCCGCCTTGGTGGCGGGGGTGAATATCGGCTCCGGGAGCCGGTCGGACTCGCGCAGCCCGCCCGGGAGCGCGATCCCGCACACCGAGCCGGACTCGCGGTACTCGCGCCACCCGGACCCCGAGAGGTAGCCCCGGACCACGCACTCGACCGGGTACATCCCGAGCCGCTTCACCCGGATTCCGCGACCGGCGGCCTCCGGGGGGACGTCCTGGGAGACGAAGTGGTTGGGGACGATGTCGCCGGTGGTCTCGAACCAGAACACCGACATCTGGGTCAGCACCCGTCCCTTGTCGGGGATCGGGTTCGGCATCACCACGTCGTAGGCGGAGATGCGGTCGGAGGCGACCATCACCAGGTCGCCGTCCAGCTCGTACATCTCGCGCACCTTGCCGCTGGAGTGGAGCTTCAGCTCGGCGAGCGCGGTGCTCATCGAAGCGAGCCTAACAACGGCGGCGGTGAGGCCGGATAGGGTGGGCGCTCGATCTTGGCGGAGATTGCGGAGATCCTCCCGGGCGTCCTGCACTGGAGCGCCCTGCATCCAAAAATTCGCCAGACGGTCCACTCCTACTACGTGGAGGACGCGGCGGCCGCGCTCGACCCGATGGTCCCCGAGGGCGCGCTCGCGGCGATGCAGAGCCGGCGCACGCCGGAGCGGGTCCTGCTCACCAACAGACATCATTACCGGGAGAGCGATCGCATCGCCTCGGAGTGCGGCTGCGCCGTCCTCTGTCCCGAGTCCGGCCTGCACGAGTTCGAGGGTGGCCCGGACGTGGTGGGCTACGCGTACGGGGTGGAGGTCGCGCCCGGCATCACCGCGCACGAGGTCGACTCGATCTGCCCCGACGACGCCGCCCTCCACATCGAGGTCGGCCCGGGAGCGCTCGCCTTCGCCGACGCCGTGATTCGGTGGGACGGAGAGCTCTCGTTCGTGCCCGACTTCCTGATCGGCGACGATCCCGAGGGCGTGAAGCGAGGGATCGTCGAGTCGCTTGGGCGATTGCTGGAGCTCGAGTTCGACTGCCTGCTGCTCGCGCACGGCGAGCCGCTGGTCGGCGGGGGGAAGCGGGCCCTGCGGGAGTTCGTCGCCTCGCCGCGCTCGGCCAGCTTCTAGAGGGTCGCATCAGCCCGCTAGGGCGCGGTAGCGTGCGCCCAGGCGATCGACGGACCACAAGGGGCCCAGCTCGTCAACGAGCCGGGCACGTGGAACTTCAGCGATCTCAACACCCGCGAGCATGTCGGCGAGGCGCCGTGTTCTCGGTGAGCAAGTTCGATCCGGACGCGTGATACCCCCCTCCCGTATACTCGTAAGGCATGGCCGAGAACGGACAGACGCGCGCTGAGCCGGGCTACATCGAGGACAAGGACGCCCTCGCCCGGCGTCTCGCGCGGATCGAGGGCCAGGTGCGCGGCGTGCGGGGGATGGTCGACTCGGAGGCCTACTGCATAGACGTGATCACCCAGATCGCGGCGCTCACGAAGTCGCTCGACGGCGTCGCCCTGAAGCTGCTCGAGGACCACACGGCGCACTGCGTGCGCGACGCGATGGAGACGGGCGGCTCGGAGGCTGACGAGAAGGTCGAGGAGCTGCTCGCCGCGGTGGAGCGGTTCGCGCGAACGCGATGACGCTCGGCTCGGCCGAGCCGGAGTAGATTGGGAACGTGGCCCTCCCGCCGGGACCCTCCGCCCCCGCTCTCGTCCAGGCGACGCGCTGGATGCGCTCGCCGGTGAAGCTGATGGAGGACAGTAGGGAGCGCTTCGGCGAGACCTTCACGCTGCGGATGGCGCGCGTGGGAGCGCTCGTGTTCATCTCCGATCCCCAGTCGATCAAGAAGCTGTTTGCCGCCGATCGCGAGAACGGGCTCCCGGAGGGGCGGGCTGTCCTGCTCGAGCCCGTGCTCGGTCCCCGCTCGCTGCTGCTGCTCGAGGGAGATCAGCACCTGCGCAGCCGCAAGCTGATGCTGCCGCCCTTCCACGGCGAGCGGATGCGCGCCTACGAGGCGGTGATGGCGCAGGCCGCAGACCGCGAGCTCGACTCGTGGCCGACGGGAGAGCGCTTCCCGCTCCACCCGCGGATGCAGGCGATCACGCTCGAGGTGATCCTGCGCGCGGTGTTCGGAATCGATGATCCGGCTCGACGGGAGCGCCTCAGCGAGCTCCTGGTCAGGATCCTGAACGTGACCAGCTCACCGCGGGCCCAGGTGATTGGCCTCGCGGCGCGGCGCCTCGGCCGCCTCGGCCCGTACCGCCGTCTCCAGACCGTTCTCGACGAGACGGACGCGGTCCTGTTCGAGCAGATCGCCGAGCGCCGCGCCGACCAGGACCTCGACGGGCGAGACGACATCCTCTCGATGCTCGTCGCGGCGCGGTTCGAGGACGGCGAGCCTATGAGCGACGACGAGGTCCGCGACCAGCTGGTGACGCTTCTGTTCGCCGGTCACGAGACCACGGCGACGGCCCTCGCATGGGCCTTCGATCTCCTGTTCCGCAACCCGGAGGCGATGGAGCGCCTCCGCGCGGAGCTCGCCGAGGGACACGACGGCTACCTCGACGCTGTCACCACCGAGACGCTTCGCATCCGCCCGGTGGTCCCGAGCGTCGGGCGGCTCCTCACTTCGAAGGCCAATCTCGGCGGGTTCGAGCTCCGCAAGGGGACCGCGGTGATGCCCTCGATCTACCTCGTCCACACGCGCGCGGACCTCTACCCCGACCCGTACGAGTTCCGCCCCGAGCGCTTCCTCGAGGGAGCGCCCGACACGTTCAGCTGGATTCCGTTCGGCGGCGGCACCCGCCGCTGCCTCGGCGCCGCCTTCGCCAGCTTCGAGATGAAGGTTGTGCTGCGGACGATCCTTCGCCGCGCGGTGCTGCGCCCCGCCACCGACCGCCCCGAGCCATACGGCCACCGCAACGTCACGCTCTCGCCGCGCAACGGCACCCCGGCGATCCTCGAGAGGCGTCTCGCCGCGCCGCCGACGGGGGCGCCGGAGCCCGACGGAGCCCGGGTGCCGAGCGCCACATAGCGTCCCCGTGGCGGGCTGAGGGCCCCTGACGACGGTGGACCTCCTCGCCGGTGAGCACATCGCCGCATTGGCGGTCACGGCCGCGGTGGCGGCAACCTCGGTGTGGGCGGCGCGAACGCATCCGGGTGCTTGGATCGTTTCCTTCTCGCGCGGGCTCGCGCTCCTGATGCTCGCCGCTTACCTGAGCGAGAACGTGGCCAATCTGATCCGCGGCAACTGGTCTCCCGAGCGCAGCCTCCCACTGCATCTCACGGACGCGGTCACAATCGTCTCGGCGCTGGCCCTTTGGAGGCCCCGCCCGCTCCTCTTCGAGCTCGCCTACTTCTGGGGCCTCACCGCCTCTCTGCTGGCCGTGCTCACCCCGGACCTGGACCGTGGGTTTCCGAGCCTCTTCTTCTGGACCTACTTCGCGACCCACGCGGGCGCGGTCGTCGCGGCCCTGTTTCTCGCTTTCGGGCTCCGGCTGGTGCCTCGACCCGGAGCGGTGCCGCGGGTCTTGGTCGCGACTCTGGGCTTCGCGGCACTCGCCGCCGTCGGCGATCTGCTCACGGGAGGCAACTACATGTTCCTGCGCGAGAAACCCGATCAGGCCTCGCTGCTCGACCTGATGGGCCCGTGGCCCTGGTACATCCCCGCGGCCGGCCTCCTCGCGGCGGCGATGTTCGCGGCGCTGGAGATCCCGTTTCGCAGGCGGCGTGCGGGCTAGCCCCGCAACGCCTCGAGCCGCGCGAACACGTCGGGCAGGTGCCGTAGATACGCGTCGTGGTCGAGGACCGCGTCGACGTCGAGGTCCGGGGCCGCCTCCGCGATCAGCTCGCCGAACCCGGTCCCCTCGTCCCACGCGCGCTGCGCGGACTCCTGCACGAGGCGGTAGGCGTCGTCGCGGGACATGCCCGACTCGACCAGCGCCGTCAGCGCGCGCTGGCTGTGCAGCGCCCCGTGGGTGAGTTCGAGGTTGTCGCGCATCCGATCGGGGTGGACGATCATCCCCTCGGCGAGGCGCACCCCGAGATGCTGCATGTAGTCGAGCAGGGTCGTCGCGTCGGGGAGGATCACGCGCTCGGCGCCCGAGTGCGAGATGTCGCGCTCGTGCCACAGGGCGACGTTCTCGACCGCGGTCTGCGAGTACCCGCGCAGGACGCGCGCGAGCCCGCAGATCCGCTCGGAGAGGATCGGGTTGCGCTTGTGGGGCATCGCGGAGGAGCCCTTCTGGCCGGCGGCGAACGGCTCCTCGACCTCGCGCACCTCCGTGCGCTGGAGGTTGCGGATCTCGGTCGCGAAGCGCTCCAGCCCGGCGCCGGCGAGGGCGATCGCCTGCACGACCTCCGCGTGTCGATCGCGGGGCACGACCTGAGTCGAGATCGGCTCGGCGCGAAGGCCGAGCGCGTCCATCACCCGCTCCTCGATCGAGGGGGGAACGGACGCGTAGGTGCCCACAGCCCCGGAGAGCTTTCCCACCGCGATGCCCTCCATCGCGCGCCGCAGACGCTCCAGGTTGCGATCGGCTTCGAAGGCGAAGCTCGCGAGGCGGAGCCCGAAGGTGGTCGGCTCGGCGTGGACCCCGTGCGTGCGCCCAGCCGAAATTGTGTCGCGGTGCTCGAGGGCCCGCTTGATCAGCGCGTCCCGATACTCGGTCGCGCCGGCGATCAGGATCACGCCAACTTCGCTGAGCTGGACCGCGAGCCCGGTGTCGAGCACGTCCGAGGAGGTGAGCCCGTAGTGGATCCAGCGACCTTCCTCCCCGATCGACTGCGCGACCACGTCGACGAAGGCCGCGACGTCGTGGCCCGTCGTCCGCTCGCGCTCCTCGACCGCCTCGACGGTGAACGAGGCCCGCTCGCGGCACGCCTCGGCGGCCTCGGGGGGCACCACCCCCTCCGTGGCCCACGCCTCGGTCGCGGCGAGCTCGACCGCGAGCCACGCCTCCATGCGGCGGCGCGGAGCCCAAACGGCTCCAATCTCGTCTCTCGTGTAGCGCGGGATCAAGCGTTGATTATGCGTGCGGCAAGCAACCCGGCGTTCTTCGCCCCGTCGATCGCAACGCACCCGACCGGGACGCCGGGGGGCATCTGCACGGCGGAGAGCAGCGCGTCGAGACCGCCGAGGTTCTTGCTCGAGACCGGCACCCCGACCACGGGCAACTCGGTGTGGGCAGCGGCGACGCCCGGCAGCGCCGCGGACATCCCCGCGCCGGCGATGATCACCTTGAGTCCTCGCATGCGGGCGTTCTGGCAGTAGTCACGAACCTGGTCCGGGGTCCGGTGGGCGCTCATCACCCGCACCTCGTAGGGAATCCCGGCCTCGTGAAGCGCGGCGCCGGCGGGCTGCATCTTCGGCTTGTCGCTCTTCGAGCCCATGATGATCCCGACCAGGGGGGCGTCGACCTCGATCTCCTCGAACGCCGCCTCGACGTCGGGCATCGGCTCGGCGGTCGCGACGTCCGGTTCCTCGCCGCGGCGCTCCTCGGGTTGCCGTACCTCCATGGATCCTCCCTCCGCGCGAAACCGCCCTAGTGGGGCCTCTCACAACGTTTGACCGGAAATGACGGCCCCAGATCGCCGCCATGCTGCGTCCTCGGTCGCCCGAATAGCGCTGCTATTCGGGCTTCCTGCGTCCTTGCCTGGCGGCGCCTGGACCTCGTCATTCCCTGGTCAACGTTATGAGACACCCCACTAGGCGGCGGCCGTTCGTTCAATCGCCTGGGCTGCGATGTCGGTTCGCATCTGCATTCCGTCGAAGCTGATCCGCCGTGCAGCATCGTAGGCCCGGTCCCGGGCGGCACCGGGTGTGGGGCCGAGGCCGGTCACGTTTAGGACCCGGCCCCCCGCGGTGACGAGCTCCCCGTCGCGCCGCGCGGTGCCGGCGTGCAGCACCTCGGCGCCGGCCTCGGCCGCCTCGTCGAGGCCGCGGATGACGTCGCCAATCGAGCTCGAGGCGGGATAGCCGCCGGAGGCGAGAACCACCGTGACGGCCCAGTCGTCGGCGAACTCCGCCTCGACCCCGGCGAGTCCCCCGGGTTCACGCGCCGCCCGGCACAGCTCCACCAGGTCGGAGCGCAGGCGGGGCAGGACAGCCTGCGTCTCGGGGTCGCCGAAGCGGCAGTTGAACTCCAGCACCCTGGGACCGGCCGCGGTCATCATCAGCCCCGCGTAGAGCACGCCGTGGTAGGGAGTGCCGTTGCGGCTCATCGCGTCGACGACCGGCCGGTGGACCATGTCGGTGAGCTCCTCGACCGCCGCGGCATCGAAGCCCGGCACCGGGGAGTAGCTCCCCATCCCGCCCGTGTTCGGCCCCCGGTCGCCCTCGCCGATCCGCTTGTAGTCCTGGGCCGGCGCGAGCGGGAGCACGTTCTCGCCGTCGCACAGCGCCAGCAGCGACAGCTCCTCGCCGTCCAGGTGCTCCTCGAGCACCACCTCGGTGTCGCCGAAGCGGCGCTCGACGAAGAACATCTCCACCGCATCGCGCGCGTCGGCCTCGGTGGCGCAGATCACCACGCCCTTGCCGGCGGCCAGCCCGTCCGCCTTCAGCACCGCCGGATATGAGGCACAGGACAGGTGCTCGAGGGCCTCATCGCGGCCGTGTAGCACCGCGTGGGCCGCCGTCGGGATCCCGGCCTCCGCCATCACCTCCTTGGCGTGGATCTTCGAGCCCTCGATCCGCGCCGCCTCCGCTTTGGGGCCGAAGGCCGGAATCCCGGCCTCCTCGAGCGCGTCGACGATCCCGGCGACGAGCGGCGCCTCGGGTCCGACGACCACGAGGTCGACCTCCTGTACGCGCGCCGCGGCGACTATCGCGCTCACATCCTCCGGGCGGGTGTCCAGCAGGCGGGCGTCCTGCGCGATCCCGGGGTTCCCGGGACAGCACAGCAGCTCCGTGCGCTGCGGTGAGCGCGCGAGCGCCCGAACGAGCGCGTGCTCGCGCCCCCCTCCGCCGACGACGAGGACCTTCACCGGCGCCTACAGCGAGCTGACGAACTCCTCGGCCGGAATCGCGCTCAGCGTCTGGCTGGTCGTCGTGCCGCGCGAGCCGAGCTCGACCGAGACCTTCGCCATCGTCGCCTCGTCGGGGGCCTCGACGACGGTG
>Ga0268386_10001538_pt1 | contig 15858 bp, 23 predicted proteins | sample RVTome_15_FD_200260 | JGI IMG/M metagenome (GOLD analysis project Ga0268386, IMG submission 200260) | Soil microbial communities from uranium-contaminated site in the Upper Colorado River Basin, Wyoming, United States - RVT150D86... ...
GCCGGCCTGCCACAGCCCTTCGAGGCCACCCGTTATCACTCGCTGATCCTGGAAAACGCCAGCGTGCCCGAATGCCTGGAGGTCACCGCCTGGACTGAATATGAGGGTGGGCGCGAAATCATGGGCCTGAGACACCAATCGCACCCCGTCGAAGGTGTGCAGTTTCACCCCGAATCCATCCTCACCCGCTGCGGCCACGACTTGCTGCGCAATTTCCTGGCGGGCCTGACCGCCAAAGAGTGACGAGACCATGGACGAAGAGAGCATGGACATTCGAGCTGCATTGGCCCGCATTTCGGAACCCGCCGACCTTTCCACCGAGGAAATGCGCGCGGTGATGCGCAGGCTCATGTCCGGCGAGGCCACTGACGCCCAGATCGGCGCCTTCCTGATGGGCATGCGCTTGAAGGGAGAAACCCTGGACGAGATCACCGGCGCGGTGATGGCGATGCGCGAACTGTCGCGAGGCGTCACCGTTAAGGGCGAGCACGTCGTCGACATCGTCGGCACCGGCGGCGACGGCGCCAACCTGTTCAATGTCTCGACGGCCGCCAGTTTCGTTGTCGCCGCGGGCGGCGGGCGAGTCGCCAAGCACGGCAACCGCTCGGTGTCTTCGAACTGCGGCAGCGCGGATGTGCTGGAGGCGGCCGGCGTCACCGTGGGCCTGGAACCCGAGCAGGTGGCGCAGTGCGTGGACGAGGTGGGCGTCGGTTTCATGTTTGCGCCAGCCCACCACAGCGCCATGCGCCACGCCATTGGTCCACGCAAGGAACTCGGTGTGCGCACGCTGTTTAACATCCTCGGGCCCATGACCAACCCGGCAGGCGTCCGGCGCCTTCTTGTCGGTGTCTATGATCGCGCGCTGTGCCGCACCGTAGCGGAAGTTCTCAACCGCCTGGGCGCCGAGCATGTCATGGTGGTTCATTCGGCCGACGGGCTGGACGAGATCAGCCTCGCCGCCGTCACCCAGGTGGCCGAGGCGCGCGGCGGCGCGCTGCGCGAATTCGAAATCGTGCCCGCCGAGGTGGGCGTCGAGGCGGCCAGCCTCGAGGGGCTGAGCGTGGGCTCGGCAGCCGAATCGCTGGAGCTGATCCGCGCCGCCATGACGGGCGATGACGGCGATCGCGCCCGGCGCGCGCGGGACCTCATCGCGCTCAACGCCGGCGCGGCGCTCCACGTGGCGGGCCTTGCCGATGACATCGCGACGGGCGTTGCCTCCGCCCGCGAATTGCTGGCGAGCGGCGCCGCCTGGGATCGTCTGCAGCGGCTGGCCGAACTGACCGCACGCCTGGCATGAGCGCGATTCCCACCATCCTCGAAAAAATCCTCAAAACCAAGCGCGAGGAGATCGCGGCGGGCCGCGCCCGTCGCAGCGCGGATGAATTGCGCAGTTGGGTCGCCGACCTGCCACCCTGCCGCGGATTTGCCGCCGCCATCGAGAAACGCGCCGGCCTGGAGCCAGCGGTGATCGCTGAGATCAAGAAGGCCTCGCCCAGCGCCGGCGTGATCCGCGCGGATTTCGATCCTTCGGCGATTGCCCGGTCCTACGAGCGCGCCGGCGCAGCCTGCCTTTCCGTTCTAAGCGACGCGCCCTACTTCCAGGGCGAAGCGGCGCATCTTGAGAGCGCCCGAGCCAATTGCTCGCTGCCGGTGCTGCGCAAGGATTTCATCATCGACCCCTGGCAGGTGCTGGAAACCCGCGCCATGGGGGCGGACTGCGTCCTGCTGATCGTGGCGGCCCTCGGCGACGGACAGCTGCAAGACCTGTCAGCACGCGCAGAAGAGATCGGTCTCGATGTGCTCATCGAGGTGCACGACGAGGCCGAGCTCGAAGCTGCGCTCGGAATCGATGCCAGGCTGATCGGCGTCAACAACCGCGACCTCAACCACTTCACCACCGACCTGGGGGTAAGCGAACGGCTGCGCCCCCTGGTGCCGGCCGGGCGGTGTATGATCGCCGAGAGCGGTATTCACAGCCGGGCGGACGTCCGGCGACTGCAGAATTGCGGCGTCGGCGCTTTCCTGGTCGGTGAGGCCTTCATGCGCGCCAGGGACCCGGGCCGGGCCTTACAAGGATTGTTCTTCCCATGAAGCGATCTCCGCAAAAACACATTCGGTTTTTCTTCCTCGTCGCGCTCGGCGTGACGCTTGCAACACCGCTGACGGCGCATGCCCAGGAGGCGGTGTCCGGCATCGAACCCGGCACGGTTTGGAGCGACGTCTCCGCGGTGCGCCTCGACGTGGAGTTCCCGGGCAACGGCTATCACGCCAAGTGGCTGCTCCACCGCTGCGAATGCGGCGACCTGCTGATCGAATCCGAGCTCAACCTGCCGGGCGAGGTGGAAAAGGGCGAGCTTTTGCTGGTCGGCCAACGCGCAGTGCTGGAACGGGGGTTCAGATCGGAGGAGCTCGAAACCCAGATGTCCTGGGACGCGCCAGCCCTGATGATGCAGCTTGCCGCCTATTTGCTGGAGCGAACCATGCCGGCAGGTCCGGCTGCGGTGTTCCAGCGCACCGTGGTCAGCATTCGCGAGGAGCGTGAGGGGATCACCCTCGACAGCGGCAACGCCGTCGGCGGTTTTCCTGCGCCCTGGGCCGTCACCGCCCTGGCCGAGCCACAGCAGCAGACCCACCGGCGGTTCGACCTGCAATTCACGTTCTCAGTGCCGGGCGAGCCGGAGATGGCCGAAATGCGGCTCAAGGGCGTGGGCGATTACGCGATGCAGGATTTTCCCCTTTCCGGCGACATGCCGCTGCGGGATTGGGAGCTCAGCTGGCGTGATGAAAGCGACCCGGCAAGGGGAGCGGCTGAGGTCCAGACATTGGCCGAACTTCGGGCCCTGATTGCCACAACGCCGAAATCTGGGTCGGCAAATCCGTAACACAATTGCTAAGCTGTAAGTGGATCAGGGATGTTCTCGGCTTATCCGTCCCGGATGCGCCGCAGGCGCGGTCCGGGACCACAGAACCTTTATAAGCGGTAGGCCAGCGCCTTCATCACGCCGGATGCGGCCGCCATGGCCCGACGCACCACTTCGGGCAACTCGGCGCCGCCGGCCGCGTCGGCCATGTCGGCGTGGCGCGCCTCGTCGATCTTCATCTGGTCCAAAATCGCATGGCTGCGCGCATCGGACTCGGGCAAGCGCTCGAGATGGTCCTCGAGGTGGGCTTCCACCTGCCGCTCGGTCTCCTTGAGGAATCCCAGGCTCCACTTGTCTCCGGCAAGCCCCGCCAGTGCGCCGATAACGAAGGAGCCCGCATACCAGAACGGATTGAGGGCGCTGGGACGGTCGTCGAGCTCGGTGAGCCGGGCCTCGCACCAGGCCAGGTGGTCGATTTCCTCGTCCGCGGCCCCTTGCATCTTGTTGGCAACTTCAGGGTTGCGCGCCGTCATGGCCTGCCCGGCGTAGAGCGCCTGGGCGCAAATTTCGCCGGCGTGGTTCACCCGCATCAGACCCGCCACGTCTCGCCGTTCGTCGTCACTGAGTTCGGCAGACGGCATTTTGCCCGCCGGGTTGGCCCGCCGCGGCTCAGGCGCGCTGCCGGTCGAAAGGCGCAGTGCCTCGTCCACGGCCGCAATGAACCGGTCGAGCGGCGTGTATTGGCGCCCGCCGGAGCCCTCTGCCAGCACATTTTGTTTCGTTTCACCCATGTGGGCGGTCATTCTACCGGACCCCGTCATGGGGTTTGAGTCAAACTTGCCACCCAGTTCGCGTATACTGGCGCGCTTTGTCCAGGGAACTGGTCAAATCTTGAGCGTTTCCCAGTAATCCCAACGAAGGAGAAAGCGATGCGAATCAAGCTGTTGATTGGCGTCACGGCGGCACTGTTGGGGGTGAGCCAGCCGCTGATGTCGCAGGATGAAGAAGAACAAAACAAGAAAGCTTGGAGCGGCAAGGGCGAATTTGGCTACGTGCAAACGTCCGGCAACACCGACACCTCGGCGCTCAATACGGTCCTGGAATTCGTTTATGAAAAGGAGCAATGGCGGCATCGCCTCGGCGCCACCGCCCTGCGCGCGGAAAAGGACGACGTGGCGGACGCCGAGCGCTACACTTTCGGCGCGCAGACGGACTACAAGTTCAACGAACGCAGCTACGTCTTCGGTGCCTTGCGTTACGACGCCGACAAGTTCGCACCCTATGACTCCGTGAGCACGCTAACTGCCGGTTATGGTTACACGCTGATAGACAACGGCCGGCATTACCTGCTCGGCGAAATCGGTGCCGGTTATCGTCACCAGGAAGAAGCGCTGACCGGTGAGAGCAGCGGCGAGGCCATCGCGCGCGGCCGGCTCGACTATCGTTGGACCATCACGGACAACACCGAATTCGCCAACCTGTTCCTGGTGGAGGCGGGTGGCGACAATACCTTCTTGCAGAACAACAGCAGCCTTGCCGTGGCCATCAACTCCCGGTTCGCCGTGAACGTGGCCTTCCAGGTGCGGCACAATAGCGACCTGCCGCCAGGGGCCATCGACGACACCGACACGCAATTCATCACCAACCTGGTGTACAACTTCCATCCGTGAGCTATTACCAGCGCCATATTTTTTTCTGCGTGAACGACCGCGGCGAAGGCGCGGACCGCCCTTCGTGCAACCGGTGCGGCTCCAGCCTGATGCGCGATTACGCCAAGCAAAAGGTCAAGGCGCTGGGCCTCGCCGGGCCGGGCAAGATTCGGGTCAACCAGTCCGGTTGCCTGGACCGATGCGAGGAAGGCCCGGCCTGCGTGGTGTACCCCGACGGCGTCTGGTACACCTACGTCGATGAGCATGACGTCGACGAAATCATCGAGTCGCACCTGGTGAACGGTAAACCCGTAAAAAGGCTGATGATTTAGCGGTGAATTCGGGGCGCCGCGGCGGTTGAAACCGGGCCGCTTTGCCAGTAGAATTCCCGCCCTTCGCCTGCGACATATTGTCGCCGACAGAATAACCCGAGCAAAAAGCATGAAGACCTTTACCGCAAAAGCGCAAAGCGTCGAGCGCGATTGGTGCGTCGTCGATGCCACGGACAAGGTGCTGGGCCGGCTGGCCTCCGAGGTGGCGAGCCGCCTGCGAGGCAAGCACAAGCCCGAGTTCACCCCGCACGTGGACACCGGCGATCACATCATCGTGATCAATGCAGAGAGGATCAAAGTCACCGGCAACAAGCTGGCCGACAAGATTTATTACTGGCACACCGGCTATATCGGCAACATGAAGTCGCGGCCGCTGGGCGAGCAGCTCGCCAAGCACCCCGAGCGCGTCATCGAAAGCGCGGTGAAGGGCATGCTGCCCAGGAACCCGCTGGGCCGGGCCATGTTCAAGAAGCTGCATGTGTACGCCGGCCCGGAGCACCCGCACCAGGCGCAGCAGCCCAAGGCACTGGAACTGTGATCGCGCGCGGGTACCTAAACGGAAATCAAAATGGCAACTGAAAGATATTACGGAACCGGGCGGCGCAAGACTTCGGCCGCGCGCGTCTACTTGACCAAAGGCAGTGGGCAGATCACCATCAACGACCGCCCGATCGACGTATTCTTCGGTCGCGAGACCGCCCAGATGATCGTCCGTCAGCCGCTGGAGAAGCTCGAGATGGCCGACGCCTTCGACATCCGCGCCACGGTTTCGGGCGGCGGCATCTCCGGTCAGGCCGGCGCCATCCGCCTCGGCCTTTCCCGGGCGCTGCTCGAATACGACGCGGAACTGCGCAAGCCGCTCCGACTTGCCGGATTCCTCACTCGCGACGCAAGAGAGGTCGAGCGCAAGAAAGTCGGCCTGCATAAGGCCCGCAAGGCGACGCAGTACAGCAAGCGCTAAAATCATCGACTACGGCGCTGTCGTAGGAGACGCTGTTTCTGGGGGATCGTCTAATGGTAGGACAGCGGACTCTGACTCCGCCAGTGGGGGTTCAAATCCCTCTCCCCCAGCCAAAATAAAAAGGCCGCCCTCAGCGGCGGCCTTTCTTTTTGTTTGCAATTCCAATCATTTCCCGAATTGGCCCATGCGCTAACATGGAACCTCGAAATTGCGGGGTCTCCAATGTCCAGTCAATTCAGCAAGGTATTTTCGCAACTGACAGACATCATGCGCCCCTACGGCGACCTATTGGTGTGTGAGCGGGACGATTCGTCAGAGTATTTCGTGAATACCGCACACATCATGAAGAACAAGAAACCGTTGTTCTTCGGCGCGGTTCAAGTGCGCAAGAACTATGTCAGTTACCACCTGATGCCGGTGTACGTATTTCCAGACCTTCTGGAAAGCCTGTCCCCGGAATTGAAAAAGCGGATGCAGGGCAAGTCGTGTTTCAACTTCAGGTCGGTGGACACGAAACTCTTCACTGAGCTGGAGAAACTGACGGTAGCAGGATTTGAGCGATACACGGACCAAAATTTCGTGTGACGCAAATCTCATGGCATCGAACGCTCACGATCGATCGGGTCACCATATCAATCTCTCGCCCCCAACGCCGAAAGCGAACGCCGCCACCAGTCCGCGACGCGTTGCTGGGTGATTGTGTCCGGGAACCCGTGGTGGGCGGCCTGATCGCGGGGCAGGGCGGTCCATCCGTAATGCCGCACGATGACACGGGTCTCGTCGGCGACGGCTTCAAAGGTGACCTCGACACGGGTTTTCATGTCCCGCGGAAAGGACACTTGTCGCCAATCGAAGGCAAGCCGCGTGCCGCGCTCCCAGGCCGTCACCCTGCCGATTTCGAACGTTTTGCCATTGGCGAGCCTGGCGACAAGCCGACCACCGTTGCCGCCTTCGAAGGCGAGCGCCCGTCCCCCTTCGGCGTGATCTGGAACAGCGGGTCGGGCCGCCACCATTGGGAGATTTCTTCGGTGAACGCGTCGAAGGCCCGCTCCGGTGTCGCATTGACCCTGAGCGCGACGAGCACGCAATCGGCGTCAGTCATCATCAGCCTGATTCAAGGTGGTCCCTGAAAGAAGAAAGCTGGTGCACCCACATCGTTTCGGCGCGTTCCAGCCACTGTTTCAAAGCCGCCATGCCTTCCTTCCTCAGCGTGTAGATCCGCACCCGGGCATCGAATTCAGGATGGACCGCATCCACGAGCCCGCCTTGCTTGAGCGATCGCAGATGACGGCTCATGGCCGGCGGCGACACGCCGATCACCTGTGCAAGTTCTCCCGCGCGGCGCGGTCGCTCGCTCAGGAGCTCCACGATGCGCCGGCGCTGCGGATCGGCAAGCGCGGCAAGGCTCGCGTCGACGGCGGCGTTTTTCACGAATACATTTTTGTGGTGAGGCCGCTTGCCTTGTCCCACTCCTCGGGCGTGAGTTGTTCGACAGTTTGACCGAAGGTCCAGATGTGGCCTTCCGGATCGCGCGCGCGGTAGGTGCGGTCGCCGTAGAACTGGGTATCCGGTTCCTGGATGATTTCCGCGCCCGCCTTGCGGGCCCGCTCGCAATGGTTGTCGATGTCATCGCTCATGTGGACATGGACGGTCTGGGTGTTCTTGCCGCCGAGCGAGGCCGGACTCTTGTGATCGGCCGACCATTCACTTCCGATCATGATCAGGCATTCGCGGTATCGCATCTCGGAATGGCCGATGTCGCCATTGGCGTCGGTGATGACCATGGCAAGCTCGAAACCGAAGGCCTTTTCGAGCCAGTCGAGCGCCGCTTTGGGGTCTTTGTAGCACACTGAAGAGGTCAGGCTGTTGCGTTTGAAATCAGACATAATGTTTCTCCGTTTAGAGAATATTTAACAGTATATGAAAATAAAGTGCAAGGCTGAAAATCTGGATAATACGGATTGAGGCTCAGGCAGCCATCATGGCCGGAAATGCCTTGGGTGGTCACAACGACGTTCCGTCGGAATTCTGCTGATATGCTCCAGGGCTGGAGCCTCAGGTTTCGCCAATGAAAAAACTACGGCTGCTGGCAAGCCATATCGCCACCCTGGCCATCGGCTTTGCGGTGGGGATCTATTTGCTCCCGATCCTCAGTTCGCCCGAGCCTCCCAGCGACGAGCTGGTCGCCCGGGATGCCTCAAAGGCCCTGTTCACCGCCGAATTCAAGCGTGATCTGGAGGGCAGCGATTTCCTCCACTGGGGTGAAGGCGAAGTGTATATTCACGAAGATCGAATCGCCCACAAGGGCGTGCTCTCACCGGGGCCCGATTACCGCCTCTATTTCTCGACCGAATGGGTCGAGAACGAGGAAGATTTTCTGAGGCTCAAGCCCACCATGGTCGAAGTCGGCCACGTCAAGACATTCGAAAACTTCATGCTATCCCTGCCATCGGGGTTTGACCCGCGCGCGTTCAACACCGTGGTGGTTTGGTGCGAATCATTCAGTCAATTCATCACGGCCGCACGATACCGGTAATCCCCGTTGGTTGCGCCCTTGAGTGGTCGTGATCATTCCGGCCTTTGGTGCAACGGCTGATACACGCCAATCTTCCCGCCACCCGGGAGTTCAACCTGGGTCGATAGGCCCCACTCGTGCTCCTGCACGTCGCTGCACGCCACGTCCTTCGCTTGCATCTTCGAGACGAACTCCTGGATATCCTCGCACATGAAAAAAAGCTCGTGGACGTTGTTGGTGTCCGATGGGTGGACGCCCAGTTCCGAGGGCGGCAGTGAAAAAATAAGCCAGCCGCCCCCGTCGTCTATGCATTTCAGCCCCAGGACATCGCGCAGGAATGCCCGGTCCAGTTCAGCACCCTGGCTGTAGATGATTGCGTGTGCGCCAATGAGCATGGTTGTTTCCTCCTCGTTTTCCCGATACGCCCCAGGTTACAATCCCGGCACTCAATCTCCAAACGCGATATCGAACGGAATGGCGCCGAGCTGTTCCCTGGAAATTCCGCGGCGCGTAAAACCAGTTCCCACGCCCGGGCCACGTTGCCCTCCAGCGGGATGAATCCGAGTCCTGCCTGGTTGGCGAGGATCTCGGCCAGACCCTTGAGCGTGGGCAGGTAGTCGGGGTCGATCTCCAAAACCCGCCGGTACAACGCGCCGGCTTTTTCCAGGCTTTCCCTGGTGAACCGGTCGACCTCCTCTTCGCGCTCGAGGCCCTCGGGGGTCCATTCGAAAGCCCAGGTCAGCACAACCGCCGGCACCAGGCCGATGGCGAGGAACATGATGACAACGCGCAGCGCAAGGTCGCTGAATCCAAATACCGGCAGAACGGTCTCGCTCACCTGGATCAGCAGCCAGGCGGTGACCACGTAGGCCGTCGCGACGCGGATGACGTGGCGGCGCTTGAGTTCGTCAAAAAATGACATGGGCTATTGCTGAGCATAGCGCATGGCGCGGGAACCGCAGGGACAGTGATGGCAGTCGCCACTTATTCGCCATAGACAAGAAAGCCACCCGTAGCGGTGGCTTTCTTGTCGCACTCGGAGTCGGGATGATTCATGAGATTCACTGCAATCGGGAATCGTTATTCGGGGCGACCCGCGCTCACTGCAGGTTTTATACTGCCTGCTGCGCATTCAGCGCATCCGAAAACTGACCGGAGGGCGGATTTCCCATGGACATGCAGATACTCGGCAATCTCCGGCAGGTTTGGGAGGCCGAAAGCTCGATCATGACGGTGTCGTTTTCTCAGCCCGGCTTCCTCGATTGGTGGGAACATGGGCGACAATTCCTGATCCCGGAGTTCGCGAGCGTGATCGAGAAGATCCGGCCCACACTGCCGGTACTCTACGATCCTGATACCCAAACCTGGAGCCGGCCTGAGGGCGGCAAGCTGGCCCAGGACGCACAGTCCGCGATTGGATGATCTGCAGGTACACCATCGCCTGGCTGGCCTTGATGGTCATCGCCATCGTCAACGGGGCCCTGCGGGAGTTCAGCTATGGGAAGTTCATCTCCGAGCTTGCCGCCCATCAACTGTCCACGCTCACGGGGATCGCTTTCACCGGCCTGTTCGTCTGGTTTCTCAATCGGGTGTGGGCGCTGGAATCTTCCGCACAGGCCTGGACCATCGGCGCGATCTGGCTGGCGATTACGATCCTGTTCGAATTCGGCTTCGGGCACTTCGTCGCGGGGCATCCCTGGAGCCGGCTGCTGGCCGATTACAATCTGTTCGCAGGGCGCGTTTGGATTCTGTTCCTGCTCTGGATCCTGGTGCTGCCGTATGCGGTTTATCGAATGCCGACGAACTAGGTTTGCCCACCTGCTATCTTTAGTGCGGCGCCCTCGAGCCATCGAGGTAGAATCAGAGATGTTCAACTCTTAGTGGGAAAAACCAATGAAACGGGATCGCAAGTCCATTCGGCGCGTCGCCATTTCGCGGCGAACTTTCTTCCATCGCAACGCCGCACTCCTGGGCGGCGCCTTGCTCGCCGGTCCCGCACTGGCGGTCGAGCAGGCGTGCCGGCTCACCGAGGCCGAGGTCATGGGGCCGTTCTACCGCTTCGGCGCACCGTTCAGGGCCCAGCTGGCCGGCCCGGAGGAACCCGGCCAGCGGCTGATCGTGAGCGGCACGGTGTACGGCCCGGACTGCAGCACGCCGCTGCCCAACGCGCTGCTCGACATCTGGCAGGCAAACGCTGCCGGGGTTTACGACACCGAACAGCCCGGCAACTTCACCGAGGCCGTCGATTTTCACCTGCGCGGTATGTTGTATACCGATGAGAATGGGCGGTACGAAATCGACACCATCGTGCCTGGCCGTTACCCGATCCCGCCGGGTCTGCCTGGGCTCGAGAAATACGCCGGTCTGACGCGGCCTGCGCACATCCACGTCAAGGTCATGCACTCGATCCACATTCCGGTCACCACCCAGATCTATTTCGCGGGCGATCCCTTTATCGCCGACGACCCATGGGCCAGCCGCAAGCCGACACTGGCGATCGATCTGAAAGCGGATGGCGAGATCCATCGAAGCACCTTCGACTTTGTACTGAGCAACGGCCTGTGAGCCGCGCGATTTCCGCACCCAGGTGAGCATGCGCGAGCAGGCGAATCGGATGTATTCTGAAGGGGTGATCGCATCAGGTTCGATACGCTTCCTCGCGCTGGCCCCCTTCGTGTTCCTCGCGCATTTCGTGGAGGAGTCTTTTGGCTTCCTCGATTGGTTTAACGCCCTCGTTGAACCCGACATGGCGCCCCGCACCTTTTATGCCGTCAACGGATTCGCCCTCGCGGTTACGGCGCTGCTGGCGGCTGCGGGTATCCGATGGCGTGATCACAATCTGGGGCTGGTCCTGATCGCCTGGCTCAGCTTCCTGATGCTGACCAACGGGGCCTTGCACATCACGGCGAGTTTCATGTTCGCCGAATACGTTCCGGGCGCCATCACTTCGGTTGTTCTTTACCTGCCGTTCTTCGTGTTTGCCGTGGTCACGATCTGCCGGGAATTCGAAGTGCAGCCACGAGCCGCCATGATCGTGGCGGCGATCGGCGCGGCGCCCATGCTGCTGCAGGGGGTCAGCGTGCTCGCGGATGGCCGCCGGCTGCTGTGGTGATCCTACGGATCGCAGCATAGTGCTCTTGGAACGGGTTGTCCGGACTCTCTGAAATTCTCCAGCCAATAGGAAGGGTTAAATGTACCTGTCTGCCAATGACATCGCGGCCCTGGAAGGGTTGACAAAGGCGCATTTTCTAAACGAAGGAGCCATTCGGCTGCAGAAGTCCCTCGGCGATGCCGTCGGCCTGAAGCACCTCGGCATTCATCTGAATTCGATTGAGCCCGGCCAGTATTCCACCGAATACCACCGTCACCTGTGCGAAGAGGAGGCCGTGTATGTGATTTCCGGAACGGGAATCGCGACCATCGGCGATAAAAAGCTGAGGGTTGGTCCGGGCGATTTCATGGGCTTTCCCGTTAACCGCGTGGCGCATGATCTCTTCAACGACGGCGACGATCCGCTGGTCTTCCTGGTCGTCGGCCAGCGCCTCGACCACGACATCTGCGACTATCCGAGAAAAGGGAAACGTTTGTTCGTGAACGACGGCGAGTGGAACCTGGTGGATGAGGCCGACATACAGCGCTTAAGGCGCTGATTGTTTTAGAGGTGCCCAACCCGGGAGAAATTGTCTCGAGCCTCGCTGAGATCGCCCGAACCTGGCCTTTACTGGCGCTTTGGTGGCACCTCTACTTCGCGGTGTGTGTGATTGCGCTGATAGCCGGCTTCAAGCCGTCTCGCCGCCTGTTCGGGCTCGCAATGGTGGCGCCCATGCTATCGGTGAGTGCGCTGGCCTGGTTGGGCTCGAACCCTTTCAACGGTACGATATTCGCGTTTGCGGCAATTGTGTTCATTGCAGTTGCAGCTCGCATCGGGGTTGGGAATGTCCGACTGGCACCATGGCCGTTTGTCATTGCGGGCGGCCTGCTATTCGCTTTCGGCTGGCTGTATCCGCATTTCATAGATGCCGCCTCGATCTTGACCTACCTGTATGCGACGCCCCTTGGCTTGATTCCCTGCCCAACGCTCTCTGCGATTGTCGGATTGACGGTCATGTTCGGAGGACTCGGTTCCCGGCCATGGTCGAGCACCCTGGGCGTCTTGGCCGCATTCTATGGAATCTATGGTGCCCTCGTCCTGGAGATTGAAATTGACTGGGTTCTGGCGGCAGGGGCGTTGTTCGTCGTTCTGGCGCCTTATTCCGGCGAGCCTGGCAGGCACGTCAGGTAATACGGCGACCCTACAAGGACTGCAGATAGGTGTGCAGCGCCACGACCTCGTCGTCCGTCAGATGCTTCAGCCACTCCCTCCCGTTGCGCATCGTATACTCACTTGCTAATTCCTCGCGAATCGTCCTCCTGGACTGAAATGAAAACGCATCAGGGTGGTTGTTTTTGCGGCGCTGTCCGTTATGAATTCAGCACCGATCCCAAATCGCTGGTCCATTGCCATTGCAAGGACTGCCGCCGAACTTCGGGCGCGCCGTCGCTGGCCTGGGTCATCATTCCGGCAGAAGGCTTCAAATGGCTTTCCGGTGAGCCGAAGTCCTTTGCCTCGTCACCGCCGGTCACGCGCACCTTCTGCGGGATCTGCGGTACGACGCTGACCTATCTCTACGAGAAATCTTCGAATATCGACGTCACCACGGCCTCGCTCGACGACCCGGATGGTTTCGCGCCGATCAAGGAGATTTGGGTCGAGCAGAGACTCGGCTGGGATATCCTGGACGAGGAGCTGCCTCACTTCGCGCGCAGCAGCATCGGCAATCAGCCGATCAACTGAGACGGGCCGATTGTGTTGAGATCAGCATCGATATTCCCCTACCCGGCAGCAAACGTCTGGCCACTGAGGGCAATTCAAGGCCCTGCCTGCAGCAATGACCGTAACCGCGTCGTGACTACTGGCCCGTGGTCGCGCTTGCGCGAACCGCTATCCTAGCGCTCATCCACGGAGGAGGTCAGGGATATGAAGCTGCGATACAAGTTCGGTATCGGGTTCCTTGCTGTAATTGCACTTGGCTTGACGGCGTTGGCGATTGCGATGAGCTACGAATCCGAATGCCCGCCCCCCGCTACCACCCCGGCGGGAGCCAATACCATGAAGGCGATCCAGTACCACTGCTACGGCTCTCCCGTGGTGCTCAGGCTGGAGAACGTCGAAAAGCCGACCATCGCGGATGATCAGATACTGGTGAAGGTGCACGCCGCCTCGGCCAACCCGCTGGATTGGCATTACGTGCGCGGCGAGCCCTACATCATGCGACTGTTCGTCGGCTTCGGCGCGCCCAAGGACCCGCGCCTGGGTGTCGACTTCGCGGGCACGGTCGAGGCTGTCGGCCCGCGGGTGACCCGCTTCAATCCCGGCGACGAGGTGTTCGGCGGCGCGGGCGGAGCATTCGCCGAATACATCAAGGTCAGTGAGCGCCGCGGCGTTGCGCTGAAACCCGACAACATCAGCTTCGAGCACGCAGCTGCCGTCGGCGTGGCAGGGATCACCGCCCTGCAAGGCCTACGCGATCACGGCCGGCTCCAGCCGGGCCACAAAGTGCTGATCAACGGCGCCTCGGGTGGGGTGGGCACCTTCGCCGTGCAGATTGCCAAGTCGATGGGCGCGGAAGTGACCGGCGTGTGCAGCGGACGCAACGTGGATATGGTGCGCTCGCTGGGTGCCGATCACGTCATCGACTACAGCAAGGAGAATTTCACCGAACTTGACCAGCGTTACGATGTGATCCTGGACAATGTCGGCAATCACCCGCTCGGCGACCTTCGGCGTGCGCTCGAACCGGAAGGCACGCTGGTGATCGTCGGAACGTCCAGCACGGGCGATTTCGTCGGCCCGCTGTGGCGGCCGCTGATCGCTCGGATGATGGACCCCTTTGTCAGCCAGAACTTCGAGAATTTCATGGCGCAGTTCAATTACGAAGACCTGAACGTGCTGGCCGGGCTGATGCGGAAAAACGAGATGAGACCCGTGATCGACCGCATCTATCCCCTCAGCGAAGTGCCCGACGCGATTCGCTATTCCGAGACCGGCCACGCTCGCGCCAAGATCGTGATCGAGGTGCGATAGTGCACTAGTCTATATACATGAGACTACCGCTAACACTGACACTCCCGTTGCTGATCATTCCACTGGCCCTGCAGGCCCAGTGGTCCCACAGCTACCCGCGCATCGAAGGCTTCGACCACCAGATCTACCTGGAAGGTTATGAGTTGCCCATCTTGAACGCCGGGCCGATGGACCCGGCGCCTTCGCCCGACGGCCGGCACATCGCCTTCGCCGCGAAGGGCTGGCTGTGGCTGCTGGATTTGCAGTCTGGCGTCGCGCGCCGGATCACCGATTCAGAAGCGATGGACTCCCGTCCGGAATGGTCGCCGGATGGCGGATCGCTGGTGTACGTCCGCGACCATCGAAGCCATTTCACCATCGTGATGCAGGAACTCGATTCGGGCGATGAGACTGTCCTTGTGGATACCGAGGTGATCAACCTCGACCCGGTGTTCTCGCCTGACGGCCGGCATGTCTTTTACGTCTCGGCCGAGAGCGGGCCACTCGAGCTATGGCGGGTTTCGCCCGAAACCCTGGCACGGGAGCAATTGAGCGAGTCGGCGCAGGTCCAGAGGAGAGCGGTCACGCGGCGCCCGCAGGTACTCGACCCGGAAAGCTTGCTCATTCATCTCTATAAGCAAAATTACCACGACGCCATCGTGCTTCTGAATACCAGGACGGGCGGGCGCACCACGCTGGTCGAGGACTGGATCAGCACGCAGTCCGACATTTCGCTGTCGCCCGACGGCCGGCACCTTGCCTACACCTGGCCCAATGACGACGACGGCTACGACTTGCGGCTGCTGGCGCTCGAGGATCCCAGCACCTCGGTGCTGCTGGCCCGCAGCCATCCGCTCGCGCCCCAGTTCAGCCATGACGGCGAATGGGTCTACTTTGCCGAGCCCGGTGACGATGAGCGCATGGCGCTGAGGCGCATTCGCTCAGCGGGAGGGGCGATCGAAGATATTGCCATCCAGGAATGGGACTGGGGTGCGCCTACGGCAACGCTGACCGTTCGTGCCGAAATCGACGGCGTGCCCGGGCCGGTGCGCCTCAGCGTAGTGGACGCCAATGGCCACCCGCTGATCCCTGAGTCTGGCATCGTGCGATACGAGGGCCAGAACCGGCGGGTGTTTTTTTATTCTCCCGGCGAGATTGAGCTCACGGTTCCGGCTGGGGCGGTGACGGTCGCGGCGGTGCACGGCTTCGAGACACCGCAAGCCAGCACCATGACAAGCGTCCGCGGCAACCGCGACAGCGCTGTAACGCTGGAGCTCGAGCGCGTCTGGGACGCGTCGGCCCACGGCTGGTTTGCCGGCGACAACCATTTCCATCTGAACTACGGCGGGCCCTATGACCTCGATCCCCCCGACATCCTGCCCGAGCTGCGCGGCGAGGCCATGGATGCGGGCTACGTGCTGCTCGCCAATTTGCAGA
>Ga0268386_10001540_pt1 | contig 15857 bp, 15 predicted proteins | sample RVTome_15_FD_200260 | JGI IMG/M metagenome (GOLD analysis project Ga0268386, IMG submission 200260) | Soil microbial communities from uranium-contaminated site in the Upper Colorado River Basin, Wyoming, United States - RVT150D86... ...
CCAGCAGCTGTCCGCCCACACCAAACCGGAGAGTCCGTATCGCGCGTGGGTGGAGACGTACTCCAGCGGGGAGTTCGAGGCTCTGGCGCGACGTCTGGAGGTTCTACTCGACCGCTACAGAGGTGATCACGACCGCCTGGCTGTCCTGTATCACCAGGCGATGGAACTCGAATTGCGGTTCTTCGACGCCGCCGGCCGATGGGAGAAGCCCTGACTGCGGACGCGTTGTTGACGCGCCACGCGGCGGCTTGGCAGGCGGCCACCGTTCACCCGTTCCTCGCGGGCGTGCGGGACGGGTCGGTGCCCGCGGACGCCTTCGATCGTTGGCTGGCCCAGGACTACCTGTTCGCGCAGGCCCTGGTGCGCGCCCAGTCCCGCATCGCGGCCGCGGCCCCGTTCGCCGACGTCGGTCTGCTCGCCGGGGGCGTGGTCGCCATCGTTGGGGAGCTCGGCTGGTTCGAGGAGGTGGCGGCTCTGCGCGGCGTGGCCCTCGACGCCCCCATGCATCCGGCGAATCGGGCGTACTGCGACTTCCTGCTGGCGGTGACCTATTCGGCCTACCCGGCCCAGATCACCGCGATCTGGGCGCTCGAACGCTCGTACCTGGACGGCTGGGAAGGCGCCCGTCCGGGTGCTCAGCCCTACCGGGAGTTCGTGGAGAGGTGGACCACCGACGCCTTCCGGTCCTACGTCGGCGACCTCCAGGCCGCGGTTGATCGCCAGCTTGAGGCCTCCGTCGGCGAGCCGGCACGAGAAGCTGAGGACGCCTTCCTCTGGGTGACTCACTACGAGCGAGGCTTCTGGGACATGGCGATGTCGGGTTAGCCCAGGGATTTGCGTGACGCCACCGTCCGCCAGGGGGTCGCCTGCAGGTCCTACGCACAGGCACGGGCTGGGAGGTGGTCGAGGTGCTTTGCGGTGTCGACGTGTCCGCATACCAGCCGCGGGCGCGGCGACCCGGCTTCGAGGCGCTCAAGTGTGTAGGTGGCCCACGGCGCCGCACGAGGTCGACGCCGGCGCGCACGCGCTCCTCGGCCGGGCGGCCGGCGTCGTGGACCGCCGCGAGCAGCTCGGGGTCAGACTCGGCGGTGTGACCGTCGAGCGCGTCGAGCAGCACCTCCAGCGGGCGGCCCACCGTGCCCGGATCGGCCTGGCCGGCCAGCACCAACGTGCCGGCCGGCGCCCGCTTGACGAGCTCCTGGACGAGCCGGGTCTTGCCGATGCCGGCCTCGCCGGCCACGAGCGCGACGGTGGGGGTCGACCGGGCGCCGAACAGAACAACCAGGCGGTCGAGCTCGACCGCCCGGCCGACCATCACCGGCGACAGCCCTGAGCGGCCCACGAGCACCCCTTGAGGCTAGAGCCGGAGCCGGTGGGACGGGTCCGGGGGGGCGTCACGAACGCTGTTCGGTCTTGGGTCGGCGGGTGCGGCGAACGATGCGGGCGGCACGCGCCCGTGCGGCCGATCGCTCGAGGTCCCGCTGGTGCTCGCTCACGAGCACCCTGGTCATCTCGTAATTGGTGAACATGAGACGAGGATGCGCCTCTGAGGTACCGCCCCACATCGGCCGTCCTGGGCATTTTGGCTGGCCACGGGGTACGTAGACGCGGCGGAGTTCCACATACGTATGCGGGAGCGCATCGTCGAGCCGACTCAGCCCCCGGTCTGGCCCTCGCCCCGGAGGACCTACTTCTAGGTGGCGAGCTCGCGCAGGCCCATGGAGGCGTCGACCACCACGGCCGCGGCGTCGACCTCGCGGGGAACCTGTCGGCTGCGGCAAGGTCGCCGGTGCCGTAGCGGGGCGATGTGGTCGATGGCCGCGTCGAGCGGCACGACCCGCACAGCCACCTTGAGGGGAAGGAACTCGTCGGCCCAGTCGTCAGCGGTCGCCTCCGCCACCCGGTTGGCGCCGAGGATGCGACCGCGCCGGAATCGGCGTTCGGCGTCCGTCCTCGCCGGCAACGACCGCACAGAACGCCGGGCCAGAACGACGCCGCCTCGAGCCCGACAGCCGCGCCCTACCGGCGCCCCATGCGCCGCCCAGCGATCCATCGGCGGGCACAGATCGACCGATCAGGCGCTGTGCGAGCGCTTGTTCTTCGTGGCCGCCGGTGAGCAGATCACCGACATCGTTAAGACACTGCTCAACTGCTGACCTCCCGCCCCTCCCAGAGCACCGGGAACTCCGAATAGGGTCGGCGGGATGAGGCGCTTCGGGGACTGACGATGCTGAGGCTCACCTTGCGCGGGTTGTGGAGCCGCAAGCTGCGCACCGCGCTGACCTTCGTGGTCGTGATGCTCGGTGTGTCGCTGATGGCGGGCACGCTCGTGTTGACCGACACGATAAGGAAGACGTTCGACGACCTGTTCGCCGACGTCAACCGCGGCACCGACGTGTACGTGCGTGGCGTCACGCAGTTCGAGTCGAGCTTCGGCGACACCCAGCGCCCGCGCCTCGACGACAGCATCGTCGAGGACATCGAGGTGACCGACGGCGTCGCCATCGCCGAGCCGTCGGTCCAGGGCTACGCGCAGATCATCGGCAAGGAGGGCGAGCCCATCGGGGATCCGGGGTTCGGGCCCCCCACGTTCGGCGGTAACTGGTCCACGGTCGACGAGCTCAACCCGTTCACGCTGGTGGAGGGCGGCCGGGCCCCCGAGGCCGATGACGAGCTGGTCATCGACAAGCGCAGCGCCGACGACGCCGGGTTCGAGGTGGGAGACACCGTCAGCGTGCAGACGCAGACGGGCCTGGAGGAATACGAGCTGGTCGGCGTGGCGCGCTTCGGAACGGCCGACAGCCCGGGTGGCGCCACCTTCGCCCTGATGACGTTGCCGGCTGCGCAGCAGCGTGTCGCCCGGCCCGGCATGGTCGATTCGGTGAGCATCGTGGCCGACGATGGTGTGGGCCAGCGGGAGCTCGCCGACCGGGTGCAGGCCCAGCTCGGCGACGACGCCGAGGTGCTCACCGGGGCCGAGATCACCGAGGAGAACCAGGACGACATCGAACAGGGGCTCCAGTTCTTCACCGGGTTCCTCACCGCGTTCGCGGTGATCGCGCTCGTTGTCGGTGCGTTCGTGATCTACAACAGCTTCACCATCCTCGTGGCGCAGCGGAACCGCGAGATGGCGCTGCTGCGAGCGGTCGGCGCCAGCCGGGGTCAGGTGCTGCGGGGCGTGCTGCTCGAGGCCGTGATCATCGGGAGCCTGGCATCGGTCGCGGGCTTCCTCTTGGGGCTGGCCGTGACCGGCGGTCTGAGGGCGGTGATGGACGCGTTCGGCTTTGACCTGCCGGCGGGCGACATCATCGTGCGACCCGGGGCGGTGCTGGTCGCGGTCCTGAGCGGCTTCATTGTCACCGTGACGTCGGCGGTGGTGCCCGCGGTGCGCGCCGCGCGCGTGTTGCCGATCGCGGCGATGCGCGATGTCGCCGTCGAGCGCACGACCCGGGTGCGGATCCGGCTCGTTATCGCCATCGGTGTCGCCGTTCTCGGAGCCTTGTCGCTCGTCAGCGGTGTGGCGGGCGACGGCGGCATCCAGGCGGTGGGCCTGGGAGTGTTGCTCATCTTCACCGCCGCGGTGCTGTTCGGCCCCGTGTTCGCGCGCCCGACGGTGCAGCTCATCGGTGCTCCACTGCCGGCGGTGAAGGGCATGGTCGGCCAGCTCGCCCGCCAGAACGCGGCCCGCAACCCCAAGCGCACGGCCGCCACCGCGTCGGCGCTGCTGATCGGCGTCGCGATCATCGCGTTCTTCCTCGCCTTCAACTCCTCGCTGCGGGCGTCGATCGACAACGTCGTCGACGACCAGTTCGTCGGGGACTTCGCCGTCGAGACCGGCACCTTCGGGTTCGGCGGCCTGCCCCCGGAGCTGGCCGAACGGCTCAACGAGCTGCCCGAGGTCGAGATCGCCACCGGGATTCGCGGCGTGCAGGCGAGGATCGACGAGAGCAACACGTTCGCCACGGGGGTCGATCCGGTTCCCGCCTTCGAGCTGTTCGACCTCGCCCCGATCCAGGGGACGTCGGCCGATCTCGCCGAGCCCGACACCATCGCCGTCTTCGAGGGGCGGGCCGAGGACAAGGGCTGGTCGGTAGGTGACGAGATCGACGTGGTCTTCCCCCAGTACGGCTCGACCAAGCTCCGCATCGCCATGCTCTACGCGAACAAGGAGATCGCCGGTGACTACACCATCGGCTTCGCGACGCTCGAGAGGTACGTGCCCGACCCCGCGGACTTCGTGGTGTTCGCCCGGTTGGCCGACGGCGTCGACCCCGAGGAGGCACGCCCCGCGCTCCAGGCCGTCACCGACGACTACCCCACGGGCGAGCTCCTCGACATCGAGGAGTACAAGGACGCGACAGCCGAGCAGTTCACGCCGATCCTCGGCCTCGTCACCGTGCTCATGCTGCTTACGATCATCATCGCGGTGCTCGGGATCATGAACACGCTCGCCCTGTCCGTGCTCGAGCGCACCCGCGAGCTCGGCCTCGTGCGCGCCGTCGGCGGCACGCGCCAGCAGATTCGCTCGATGATCCGCTGGGAGTCGGTGGTCATCACCGTGCTCGGCAGCACGATCGGGCTCGGTCTGGGTCTGTTCTTCGCGTGGTCGATCGGCAAGGCACTGGAGGAGGACGGCTTCACCACCTACCAGGTCCCCTACGTCGGCGTCGCAGCCGTGGTCGTCACCTCGGCGCTGTTCGGGATGCTGGCCGCCCTCTACCCCGCATGGCGCGCCGGCCGCCTCGACGTCCTCGACGCCATCGCAACCGAGTGACCGCCGGAGTTGGAAGAGCCGATGATCGCACGACTCGACGGAACTGCAGCTCTCGTCACCGGCTCCAGCGCACCGAGGCAACCGGGACGAGCTGGCGAGCGAGGCACTGGCTTTCCGCATCTGGCCGCCACGCCTCGTGACGGATACCTGCGGCTCGATGACGATCAAGATCACCGAATCTGGAGCGCAGAGCACGGCGGTCGACCTACGCCAGATCGCCGGCTCCTAGGGCGGTTCTCCTTGTCGACGCAGACGTTCGGTGCGTCCGCAGCCGAGCGTTCTGTTCGTCGAGATCAAGTGGCCGCAGCCAGCTGGACGTCGTGGCGGGCCGCGATCCGTCCGCAGATAACGGACACGCTGTCGGCGCTGCATTCGGCTGCGGCCCGGACGTAGGCCACCAGTGCTTCGAGCGCCCAGAACCAGAGGTCATCGGTCCGCCACCACGTCACCTCCTCAAGCAACCCAGGATCTACACCGCCTCGGACCATCGCCGCCGCCTGCAGTGCATATTCGGCCTTGTGGTGCTGGGCCTTCGTGTGCGCCCGGTCTTCGGGGAGATGGCGTTTGCGGATGCCTTCGAACTCGAGCGGCCGTTCCCGGGTCGCACCGGCTTCCTCGATGGCGTCGGCGGCCAGCTCGAGCAGGATCTCACCGGGGAAGGTGTTGTTCTTCGGGTGCAGCGGCTCCAGCAGCTCGGCCAGGTCTCCGAGCTCCACATCATCGGCGATGCCCGACAGCGCGATCCAGATCGCCCTGGCCCGGTCCTCGGCCGTCGGCCTGTTCTGCTTCGCCATCACCACGACCGTACTTGGGCTGGGCGACGCACAATCGGGCGCGTGAAGGAAGCGGAGACCAGTCACTGGGCGAGGCCGCGGATCGCCTGTTCCGGGCGTGGCAAAAGCAGTCTCGCCGACGTCGTTATGGCGCGATGGACAGCGCGAGCGGCGAGCGCGTAGCCGTCGATCTGGCGCGACGGCGTGCCGGTTGGGTTGCACGCATACGTGCCGTTCTGCGCTTTCGCGCCGACTTTGCGCAATGGCCTTCTGTGGTCGTTCGGTGTGGGAGATAGCGGCAGATGAGGGCTCGCCGGCAAAGACGAGGACCGATCGATGACCTGCTGCAGGCCCTCCGGACCTCAAGGCCTCGGCGTCGGCCTCAGCCGTTGGTGCTGACCGCCGGGTGTTAGACCATGGCAGCGACCAGGAGACGTCGTTCGAGCGTTTGGCCATACCGACAGAAGGGCTCCGCGCATGTCCGCACCGAAGATCGGTCTGCTGTGCGGCGACCTCGATGCGACTCGCGACGGCGTTGCCGACTACGCCGGCCGGCTGGCCGCTCACCTGGCGGCCATCGGCCTCGATCCCCTGTTGCTCACTACCTACCAGTTGGCCGACGCCACCGGCGGCGGGACCGTCGGGGTCACCGACAGCTGGGGGTCGGCCGGGATCGCGGCGGCGGTCCGTGTCATCAGGCGGCTGTCGCTTGACGTTCTGCATGTCCAGTTCGCGCCGTCGGCGTACCGTTTCTCGCGGTCGGTCGGGTTGGTGCCGCTGATGGTTGGTCGCCGCCTGCCGCTGGTGGTCACCTTGCACGAGTACGGCGTGTGGGCCGAGCGCCAGCCGGCGCGCCGCATGCTGGTCGGCCCGTTGTGGTCGATGGCCGAGCGTCGGGGCTGGCTGGATCGGGAGGCCTTGCTGCTGACGGTCCGCTGCGACCGGGTGGTGGTGACCAACTCCGGCCACGCCGCCGTCCTGGTCCGCCGCCTGCCGGGACGACGGGCCGCGGTCACCGAGGTGCCCATCGGACCCAACATCGAGGTGGCGCCGGCCGACCGGGCCGAGGTTCGCCGTGCCGTCCGCCGGCAGGTAGGTGCCGAGGACGAGGCACCGCTGGTTATCTTCTTCGGTTTCCTGCACCCGGTGAAGGGCTTGGAGCGCCTCATCGATGCGGCGGCTGCGCTTCGGGGGGCCCACCCCACGCTCCGGCTAGTCCTCGCCGGTGGGGACGAAAGCCATTCGGTATCGGGCCCCGAGGCACACGCGCTGCGTCGAACGTTGCAGGACGCGGCCCGACGCCAGGGCATGGGCGGGCAGCTGGTCATCCCCGGCTATCTGCCCGGCGCCCAGGTGTCCCGCCTGTTGCAGGCGGCCGACGTGGCCGTCTTCCCCTTCGACCACGGGGTGATCATGGACAAGTCCGGTGCGGTGCTGGCCGCCTTGAGCCACGGGGTGCCGACCATCGCCACGCCGTCGAAGGTCGATCACAGCCAGACCGATGGCGATCCGGCCGTGTTGTGGGTCTGGCCGCCCGACGGCCCGGCGCTGGCCGATGCCATCGACCGGGTGCTCACCGAGCCCACCCTGGCCGACCGGCTCCGGAGGGCTGGCTCAGCAGAGGTCGAGCGTCACCAATGGCCACAGATCGCAGCTCGCCACGCCCGCCTCTATCACGATGTCGTCGAGCAGGCCGCGGCGCGCACGAGACCGTGGCCGGGCACGGCGGAGTCGACCACCCTCGGGCGTCCGAGGCCGACGGCAGCAGTCGCCGTGGCGGCCGACAACGAGACCGCCGCCGGGCCGGCGCCCTGCCCTGCTAGTGGCAGCGACAGCCGGCCGGGCATGCCGTCGCCCAGACCGGCCAGGTCCGCGAGTGTGCTGCTGATGTCGGGGCTTGACCAAGTGCTCCGGCGGCTGTTGGCACCGACGGTGCGCTCGCTTATCCAGGAGGCTCTGGTCGAGCAGTCGCGCTCGGGGCCGGACGGCCACGACCCGGAGCTGTTCCACGCCATCGTCTACCCCGACCCCGGCCGGCTCCACGTCGACCCCACCGCGGTGCTCAACAACGCCCTGTTTAACGTGTCCTCGGGCGACATCACGATCGGCCCGTACGCCTTCTTCGGCCATAACGTCTCGCTGCTGACCGGCACCCACGACTTCCACACCTTCGGGGCCGAGCGGCAGCTGGCCGTGCCCAAGGCGGGCCGCGACATCGTGATCGGCGAGGGCGTGTGGCTGTCGAGCAACGTCATCGTGGTGGGCCCCTGCACGATCGGAGCTCACGCCGTGGTGGGGGTGGCCTCCCTTGTACTCCACGACGTCGAGCCCTACACCGTGGTGGCCGGCTCCCCGGCAACGCTTCGCAGCACGATCCCCAGGCCGGACGAGGCGGCGGCGTCGCCGTGAGGGGATCGACCGTTCCTCAAGGTCCGCCAGGCGGTGAGAGCGGCGGGCGGCTAGCGGCACGGGTCGGCCGGCTCGAAGCCGAGCTGGCCGAGACCCGAGGGGTGAATGCCGACCTCGTGCGTCGGCTGGAGCAGCTCGAAACCAAGGTCCGGGCTGAGCCCCAGGAGGTAGCTGGCCCTGGCCGATCGAGGGGGGAGCAGCGCGGATCCCACTTCGCCTCCGTCTACCCGGCCTTCCAGGATCACTTCCGGGGCTCAGAAGCCGAGATCGCCGGGCGGCTCACGGCGTACCTGCCCGATATCGATCGGCTGGTCGGCGCCGGCGGAGTGGTGGACATCGGGCCCGGACGGGGCGAGTGGCTCACCCTGCTGCGTGAGCATGGAACAGCCGGCTACGGGATCGACGTCAACGTCGCCTGCATCGCTGCCTGCCAGGCCAAGGGGCTCGAGGTCGTCCACACCGAGGCCGCGCCGCACCTGCTGGGACTGCCGACCGGCTCCCTCGACATGGTCACCGCCTTCCACGTCATCGAGCACCTTGACATCGACGAGCTCCTCGAGTTGATCGGAGCTGCCCACCACGCCCTGCGCCCGGGCGGCTGCCTGCTGGTCGAGACGCCCAACCCCACCAACCTGGTCATGGCCGCCTGCGACTTCTACAACGACCCGACCCATCGGGCGCCGTTGCCACCCGATCTCACCGAGTACCTGGTGGGCGCGGCCGGCTTCGGAGCCATCGAGGTGCGCCACCTCCACCCGAGACAGGACCGCCTCCACGAACTACAGGAGGAGGCCGGCCAGGGTGCTTCGCCACTCCTCGCCGAGGCCGTGGCCCAGCACTTCTTCGGACCCCAGGACTACGCGGTGCTCGGCTACCGGCGAACCCCCAAAACCCAATCAACCAAACGCTAACGCAACAATCCCGGGCGCCCCGTGGAAGTCAACCCTACGCGCATGTGCGAGCTGCTGATCGGTCTGCCCGACGTCAACGTCCTCGGCGTGGTCGACGGGCCGATATCCCAGTCTGAGCGGGCTCTCCCGAATCAAGGCGTAGAACACCGTCAGGTTCGCAGAGCCCCTGTGCCGCGCCCGGGACCCCTAAACCCCGTGCGGGCGATCACCGGGAACTCCCCAGACCTGATCACTGAAATTCCCCACCCTTGAGTGGCTGGGTGGGCCTTGCAGAAGGTCCACCGATCGGGGTGGGGCTCCATCGACGCTGGCGGTGCTTGACGCCGTCCAGTTCGAAGGAGCCCCGCTCCCCATGCTCACACAGGGAGAAGTCGTGGAAGCCCACGCGTTGAAGGAACGGGGCTGGTCGATCTCGGCCATCGCCCGCCATCTCGAGCGGGACCGCAAGACGGTCCGCTCCTACTTGAACGGCGACTGCCAGCCCGGCGTTCGTGTCACCGTGGTGGTCGACCCGCTGGCCGACTTCGAGGTCTACATCCGGGCCCGTTTCGTTGATGACCCGCACCTGTGGGCCACGTCGTTGTTCGACGAGGTCGTCGCTCTCGGTTACGCCCGGTCCTATCCGAGCTTCGTCCGCCAGGTCCGTCAGCGGGGTCTGCGGCCGCACTGCGAGGCGTGCGCGGGGGTGAAGGGCCGCGACACGATCGACATCGAGCACCCGCCGGGCGAGGAGATCCTATGCGGAAAGCCACATAGGGCCTCTTATGCGGCGCCGGGGAATATGCGGCGTCGAGCCCGGCAAGGCAGGGTTGTCGCTGGTCACGGTGGTGCGGTGGTCTGACGGGGTCCACATAATCCTGGGCGCCTGCGGCGGCCGACGTTTCTTCTTTCTGGAGTTCCCGGAAGGAGGAAGCGATGGTGATGGAAGGACCGCTGGGGCCGTGGACGGAAGGCATGTCCGGCCGGCTGGAGTCGTTGGGGTACGCGCCGTCGACAGCAGCCCGACATATGCAGCTGGTCGGGAGGCTGAGCCGGTTCCTGCAGCAGCGAGGGCTGGAAGCCAGCGAGCTCGACGCCGTGGTGCTGGAGGAGTTCTTCGAGGACCTTCACGCCCACCACGGATCGTCTTGGCCGACCCCGAAGTCGCTCGCGTGGCTGCTCGAGTACCTGCGGGAGGTCGGCGTGACGTCGGTAACGCCTCCGCCCTCACCCGAGTCCGCACAGGAGGAGCTGATCGACCGATACCGGGGCTACCTGGTGGAGGAACGGGGCCTGGCACGCAAGACGGTGATCGCTCGCGAGCGGACGGCGCGGCTGTTGTTGGTGGAGCACTCGGGCCATGAGTTGCACGATCTTGACGCGGGCGACGTCAGCAGGTTCGTGACTCGCCAGTGTCGTCGCTTGAGCGTGCGGTCAGCGGAGCGCCTGGTCAACGGGATGCGGTCCTTCCTGCGGTTCGCGTTGGCGGAAGGGTTGATCACCGCGCCGTTGGCGAGCGCGGTGCCGTCCGTGGCGCGATGGAGCGGCGCCGGCCTTCCGCGGGGCCTTGCCCCTGCCCAGGTGGCGGCACTGTTGGCGAGCTGTGATCGGCGCCGGGCGACCGGCAGGCGCGATTACGCCATCTTGGTGCTGCTGGGCCGCCTCGGGCTACGAGCCGCCGAGGTCGCCGCCCTGCGTCTCGACGACATCGACTGGCGGTCAGGGGAGATCGTGGTGCGCGGCAAGGGGCGCACCGAAGAGCGTCTGCCTCTGCCGTCCGACGTAGGTGAGGCGATCGCCGCCTACTTGCGCCGAGGCCGCCCCCAGCGCCCGGAACGGGAGGTGTTCTTGCGGGCGTCCGCGCCGTTACGCGGACTGGCCCCCGAGGGGGTGAGCGAGGTGGTGCGAGCCGCCAGTGAGCGAGCGGGGCTGGGCAGTTTCGGTGCGCACCGCCTTCGCCACACGGCGGGAACCGAGATGCTGCGAGCCGGAGCGTCGCTGTCGGAGGTGGCCCAGGTCTTGCGTCACCGCAGCGTCGCCACGACCGCCATCTACGCCAAGGTCGACCACCTCGCGTTGCGCGAGCTCGCGATGCCCTGGCCGGGGAGCGAACGATGACCGACTTCTGCGCTGCCGCGGCTGACTACCTGGCCACCCGCCGGGCGATGGGTTACAAGCTCGCTTACCAGGGCCAGATGGTTGGCCAGTTCGCCGCCTACCTCGACGGCGTGGGCGCGGAGCGCCTGACGATCGCGCATGCCCTGTCCTGGGCGAAACAGCCGGCGGACGCCGCGGCCGTGTGGTGGGCGGTCCGGCTGAGCACGGCCCGCGGCTTTGCCCGCTTCCTCAGCGCCTTGGACCCGGCCACCGAGGTCCCACCGGTCGGCTTGCTGCCTGAGCCCAGCCACCGGGCCGTGCCCTACATCTACTCCGACGAGGACATCGTCCGGCTCCGGGAAACTGCCGGGCGGCTTCGCCCTGAGCACCGAGCCGACACGTACCAGACGCTGATTGCACTGATCGCGGTGACCGGCATGCGGGTCGGCGAGTCCGTCCGCGTCGATCGCGAGGACGTCGACCTCGACCAGGGCCTGCTCGCGATCCGCAACACGAAGTTCGGCAAGTCACGTCAGCTCCCGCTGCACCCGACCACCGTGGAGGCGCTCGCCGCCTACGCCCGCCGACGCGACGAACGCCGTCCCAAGCCCAAATCGCCGAGCTTCTTCACCTCCGCGATCGGAACCCGGGTGCTGCGGGACAACGTCTGCACCGTCTTCCCACGCCTGGTGCGCGAAACCGGGCTCCGGTCGCCAAACCGGCTTCGGCCCCCGCGGCTCCACGACATCAGACACTCGTTCGCGGTCAAAACGCTTGTGGGCTGGTATCGAAACGGCCTTGACGTCGAGCGGCGCCTGCCGCTGCTGTCCACCTGGCTCGGCCACACGACACCGAGGGACACCTACTGGTATCTGTCCGCCGTCCCGGAGTTGCTCGAGCTGATCGCCGACCGGATCGACGCCGCCAGCGAGGTCCGGCCATGAGCGCCCTGGCGCCGCTGCTCGAGGCGTTCTTCACCGAGCGGCTGATCGGACAACGCCAGGCCAGCCCTCACACAGTGGCCGCGTATCGGGACGCGTTCTGCCTCCTGCTGCGCTTCGCCCAACACAGCACCGGACGGGAGCCGCACCAGCTAGCCCTCGAGGACCTCGACGCCGGGCTGATCGCGGCGTTCCTCAACCACATCGAGGCCGAGCGCGGCGCCAGCGTCCGGACCCGCAACGCCAGGCTCACCGCGATTCGCTCGCTGTTCAACTTCGCCGCCTACCGCCACCCCGAGCACGCCGCACTCATCCAACGGGTGCTCGCCATCCCGCCGAAGAGGACCGACAAAGTCCTTGTCACCTACCTCACCGACGAAGAGGCAGCAGCGTTGCTCGCCGCCCCCGACCGCTCGACCTGGATCGGACGACGAGACCACGCCTTGCTGCTGCTGGCTCTTGAGACCGGCCTGCGAGTCAGCGAGCTCACCGGGCTCACCTGCGGAGCCGTCCAGCTCGGCTCCGGCGCTCACGTGCGCTGCACCGGCAAAGGGCGCAAAGAGCGGATCACCCCGTTGCGGCGAGAGGCGCGAGCAGTGCTGCGGGCGTGGCTCCACGAGCGCGCCGGGGCGCCAGACGACGCGCTGTTCCCCGGGCCGAGGGGCGAACAGCTCAGCCGCGACGCGGTCCGCCGTCTTGTCGAACGCCACGTCGCCACCGCCACACCCGCGTGCCCGTCGCTGGCCGCCAAGGCCGTCACGCCCCACACGCTGCGCCACAGCTGCGCCATGAACCTGCTCCGGCACGGCGTCGACACCGCCACCATCGCCCTGTGGCTCGGGCACGAGGACGTCCGCACCACCTACGGCGTCTACCTCCACGCCGACCTCAGCCTCAAAGAGAAAGCCATCGCCAAGACCGCGCCACCGCGGACACGTCCAGGCCGATACCGGCCACCCGATGCCCTCCTGGCCTTCCTCGAAGCCCTGTGAATATGCGGCGCAGAACCAGCACCGGAGCGCCAACAACCCTGCCTTGCCGGGCTCGACGCCGCATATTCCCCGGCGCCGCATAAGAGATCCAGTGGGACTGGTTCGAGCGGCGCCGGGCACCGTGGGGCGGCACCGCCTTCGTGCTCCTCGGGACGCTCCCGCACTCGAGCCGCACCCGCGGCGTGCTGGCCGAGTCGCTCGATCAGGCGCACCTCGTCGAGGCGATGGACGCCGTGATGCGCCGTCTCGGCGGCACCGCCCGCATATGGCGCACGGACCGGCTGGCGACGGTGATCGTGCCTGGCTCCCGTGACGTGCAGCCGTCGTTCGCGCCGGTGGCGAAGCACTACGGCGCGATCGTCGAGCCGTGCCCACCACGGCGCGGGAACCGCAAGGGCGCGGTCGAAGCCGCGGTGCGCTTCACGTGCGGGCGGTGGTGGCGGACCATGACCGCGGCCACCCCGGAGGAGGCGCAGCTGTCCCTGGACCGCTTCCTCGCCGGTCCCGGCGACGCCCGCGCCCGCCGCACCGCGACCGGCCTCAAGACGACTGTCGGTGTGCTCGGCGACGCCGAGCCGCTGCTGGCGCTGCCCGCTCTCGCGTTCCCCGCGACCATCGAGGTCACTCGTGTCGTCGCCGCCAACGCGACGGTCGCGTTCCGAGGCAACCGCTACTCGGTCCCACCCGGGCTCACCGACGTGAACCTGTCGTTGCGGCACCGGCTGGGCTCGGCGACCGTCGAGATCCACTCGCCCGTCGGCGGCCTGCTGGCCGCGCACCGGCTCGCGCCGCCCGGTGCCGGGAGCATCGTGCGCAGCGTTGAGCATCACCGCGCCCTCGAGCGGGTCGTGCTCTCCGCTTTGCCAGGATGTCCCGCTCCCGCCGAGTGCGCTCCAGCTCCCGGCGCAGCTCACGGATCTCCGCGCGCTTCTTTGCGGTCGGGGCATCGTTGGCCTGCTGATCGCGGGCCTGGCGCACCCAGTTCCCCAGCGTCGAGTCATAGATGCCCAGCTCGTTGGCGACCTGGGCGACGTTGCCACCCGCGGCCTCGACCAGTTCCACGGCCTCGGCCTTGAACTCCGGCGTGAACTTCCGCCGTCTCCTCGTACTCATGACGGACTCCCTTCGCGCCCGAAGACGCAATCATCAGGTGTCCGTCAAACCGGGGCAACACCAGGCCATGACGTGCAGGTCATAGTTGAGCTGGCGGTTGCCTCGCCGGCTGAGCCGATGTCGACGCCGGTTCCCGGAGGAGGCCTCGATGGGGGCGGTGCCGGTGTAGGCGGCGTAGTGGTCCTTGATGGGAAGCGGGTGATGTCCCCGGTCTGGGCGATGAGGATCGCCGCGCACACCGCGCCGATCCCGAACAGTTCCGTCAGCGACGTTGATGACGCGGCGACCGCGGCTTCGACCCGTCGCTTCGAGTCGCGCCGGGCGGTGTCGATGCGGCGTGGTGCCCACCGTCGTCAACGGTCGTATGGAGACGGCTTGACTCCCTTCACGCACAGTCCCTTGCGGAACCGGCCGCCTCTGCGAAGGTCCTCGACGAATCGTGCGACGGCGACCACGAAGGCGGCCTGCTGATCGGCCGTCAGCGCGTCGCGCGTCAGACCGTGGCGGGCGGTGGTCACCGGCCGTACCGCCGGGCGAGCAGGGGTGCAGCGACCCGGCCGCGCCACAGATCAACAGGCAACATGGAATCGGGCTCGTCCTCGGTCTACAACCACGGCTCCCGGGCGTACCGTGGTGCCCGTGAAGATCCTCCAGATCGCACCGGCCCTACACGGGGCCCAGATGCAGACCACGGAAGGCAGCTCTCCGGTCGTCGTCTGGGCCCTCGTCGAGAACGACGACGGCAGCGACGACCTCATCGGCCTCGCCGTCGGTAGCAAAGGCGACAGGGCGCTGATCCCACCCGATCCGGGCACCTTCGAGTCTTACAGTCAGTCGGGTTGATTGGACTACTGATCCAGGCGCTCCTGGTGCTGTCGTTAGGAAGTCGGGTTGCAACCCGGCGAACGGAATCGTGCACCGGCCACGACCCGGCGAGCATCAGCCCGCCAAACCCTCACAGGGTCTGCGCCGAGCGGACGCGGTCCGGCTATAGCGGAGTCCACGGTGGACGGGTAGCGATGAAGATGCGTACGCAAGGCGAGCGACAGGAGCAGCTGTCGGGATCGGTGCCGCCCGAGCCAGTGCCCCCACCCGAGCCCGTGCCGGCGCCCGAGCCGAGGCCCCCGCCCGAGCCGAGACCCATCCCGAGCCGGCAACCCCATTTGTGCCGTCGACAAGATGCGGTGCCGTCGAACACCCGATTCCCGATCGCTCGACTCGGCGCGGCGGCCGGGAGACCGAGGGCGCCGCTCCTCTGCGCGGTCGGATCGTTTGACCGGTGGACATGGCCGCACCTCGGCCTGGATAAGAGGACCGGAGCCAGCCACTCGGGCCGGCCCGGGAACTAAAGACAGCGAACTTTGTCTACAGGTAGGGTGAAGTTCTTCAACGCTGAGAGGGGCTTCGGCTCCATGCGGCCCACCGCAGTCCCAACCCCAGCGCTCGATCGAGAGGGTGGGGCGGCCGGGTCGATGTCGGTGCTTGTGGGCTGCTGGTATCGAGACCCGGTACATCGTCCCGCGGTGGGTTGGTGCCCGACTTCCTGCGACGGGCCGGTTACCCACGCTGAGCGTGCCGTCGACGGCGATGAGCTCGTCTACTGCGCGGCGCATGCCTACGGGCGCCGCACGACGATCAGGCTGCCGCTTGTGCGGCGGATGCGAGTTGGCGAGCAGCCCGAACATCGCAGGTGACTCGCACGACGACTTCTTCGGGATCCGCACCTGAGCACCGAGCTTCTGACTGGGTGCGTTTCGGGCCTGGGGTGACTGTCCGGTGCATCACCGCCGGAGCCGCGGTCAGGACGACCTGGTCTCGCGTGTGAGCTTCTTGGCTGCTCGTGTCTCGTTCAGCGAGTTCCCGTGTGT
>Ga0268386_10001541_pt1 | contig 15857 bp, 13 predicted proteins | sample RVTome_15_FD_200260 | JGI IMG/M metagenome (GOLD analysis project Ga0268386, IMG submission 200260) | Soil microbial communities from uranium-contaminated site in the Upper Colorado River Basin, Wyoming, United States - RVT150D86... ...
GCTCCCGCACGGGACCGGCAAGGACGTCAGGGTGGCGGTCTTCGCCCCCTCAGATAGGGAGAAGGAGGCCACCGAGGCCGGCGCCGACGTCGTCGGGGGCAAGGAGCTCGTGGAAAAGCTCCAGGCGGGCGGTGAGCTTGACTTCGACGTCGCCATCGCCACCCCGGACATGATGGCCGAGGTGGGCAAGCTGGGGAAGATCCTCGGGCCGCGCGGTCTCATGCCCAACCCCAAGGCCGGGACCGTCACACCGGATGTGGCCAAGGCCGTGGCCGAGTTCAAGGCGGGCCGCATCGAATACCGCAACGACCGCTACGGGAACGTCCACGTGCCGGTGGGCAAGGTCTCCTTCGGTGTCGATCAGTTGTCGTCCAACCTGGCCGCCCTCTCCTCGGAGTTGCTCCGGGCCAAGCCGGCGGCGTCCAAGGGTCGGTACCTCCGTCACATGACTCTGTCGTCGACGATGGGCCCCGGAGTCAAGATCGACGTGGGAAGCCTCGAGGAGTTCGCCAAAGCGGACGGCTAGAGGTCGAACGACCAAGTACCAAAGAGCCCCCTTTCGGGGGCTCTTCGTTTGAAACAGGGGGGATCTCCGCGCTTCGGAATTCCCGTGGGCTTAGAGGGCTTCGGCTGCCAGGTCCACCGTCCGCACGCTCCCGACGACTCGTCTGTGGACCAGGGTAGGGGCTGGTCTCAACTGTCGGTCACGCGACCCTCAGATATTTGGGGCCCGAAGAGCGGGTGGGGGCGGTCAGGGAACCCACCCGGTCACACGGAGACCCCCTGTTCTCAATGTCAGTAGTGTCGCGCGGCCCGTGCGGGGTGTCCAGGCAGAATCTGGAAGGACAACGCTTACCTGAGGTTGGTGGCGCCATATATGGCGTTAATCAGACAGAGAAGCCCTGAAGGAAGCCGAACAGAGCCTGGTTGAACGCTTCGGGCTGCTCCAGGCTGGGGAGATGGGCCGCCTCGGGTATGACCACTACTTGGTGATGGCTGAGCGTGTCTGCCAAGTGCCTTCCCGATTGGTGGACGTCGGGAAGGTCGTGCTCGCCTACCACCACCAAGACCGGTTCGTCGATCGCATCCATTCGCTCCGCCCGGGGCGGGTCGATTGGGACCAACAACTCATCCCGCCGCTCCTCTTGGGGAAGGATTATCAGGTCCATCTCGATCATCTCCGCGATGACCTCTTCGTCTACCTCGGCACGCTCGCGCCCGTGGCCCACCACCCAGACCTCGGCGTCGAGCGCGGCGACCCGGTCCATGTCCCCGGCTTCATAGGCCTTCAAGATCTCCGGCCACTGTGGCGGCTCGTAGTCATCTGGGTCGAAACCGGGCGAACTGGCCCCGACCAGCACCAGCCCGTCGATGCGGTGGGGGGCGGTCAGGGCGAGGTCGATGGCGGTACCCCCACCCATCGAACAGCCCACGGCGACCGTCTGGAAGATGTCGAGATGGTCTATCACCGCAAGCACGTCCTCGTGGTTGGAGAAGCGCTCGTCGGTCAGATTGGTGTCGCCATGCCCCCGCATGTCGAGACTCACAAATAGGAAGCCGTCGGGCACCGCTGCCAGCTGATGCCGCCACATGCGCCGGTCGGCGATGCCGGCGTGGACGAAGACCACCGCCCGGCCTTCGCCGGCGCTCTCCCAGGCGATCATGGCATCGCCCGAGGGGGCGAAACCGACGGCGGAGGAGGGCATCGATCCACCCTAACCGCAGCCGAATTGCCCACCACACCCGACCCGGTACAATTCGCCCCGCAACTCCAATACCTCGGCCCCAGACCGTCGGTGCCCTCGGGCTCAATGGGACTCACCCGCCAACGCAGGTCGCTCCTCGCGAGCCCCTTGTCATGATGCCGAGGGGTTTTGTTGTCTACCGACCGGAGGAGCGAATGCCAAGACCAGAAAAGGTCCAGGCTGTTGCCGAAATCAAAGAGAGTCTCGAGGGATCGGAAGCCGTCTTCCTCACCGAGTATCGCGGTCTGACCGTGAAGGCGGTTCAGGAGCTGCGGGCGAGCCTGCGTGCCAGCGGCGCCGAGTACAAGGTCGTGAAGATGACCCTGGCCCGGCTCGCCGCCGACGACGCGGGAATCACCGGCCTCGACGAGCATCTGCTCGGGCCGACCGCGCTCGCATTCGCCAAGAGCGACCCCGTCGCCACGGCGAAGGCACTCAAGGATTTCTCCAAGTCGCACGAGGTCTTCATCCTGAAGGCCGGCGTGCTCTCGGGGAACATCCTCGGACCGGAGGAAGTCTCCCGGCTGGCCGAGATCGAGCCCCGTGAAGTGCTGCTGGCGAAGATCGCAGGCGCTGCCAAGGCCCCGCTCATGCAGGCGGCCGGGTTGTTTGCGTCCTTCAATCGGAGCGCCGCAACGATGTTCCAACAGCTTCTGGAGAAGAAAGAGTCGGGCGAGCCCGCACCGGCAGGGGGCGAATCGACTGCCACCCTGCCCGCGGACGAGCCCGTTGAAACCGAAACGGCCGTATTGGCCGAGGAGGAGTGAGAAATGGCCACCAAGACCAAGCTCAGCACCGATGAGCTGATCGCAACATTCGAGGGCATGACCGTCCTCGAGCTCAAGGAGTTCCTCGATGCCTTCGAGGAGAAGTTCGAAGTGACCGCCGCCGCCCCGGTGGCAGTCGCCGCCGCCCCCGCCGCCGGTGGCGATGGTGGTGCCGCGGCCGCCCCGGAGGAGCAGGACGAGTTCGACGTCGTCCTCACCGCCGCCGGTGCTCAGAAGATCCAGGTCATCAAAGAGGTTCGTGGGCTGACCAGCCTCGGTCTCAAGGAGGCGAAGGATCTCGTTGACGGCGCCCCGGCCAACGTGCTCGAGGCGGTCGACAAGGAGACCGCCGACAAGGCCAAAGAGGTCCTCGAGGCCGCCGGCGCCAGCGTCGAGCTGAAGTAGCAAGCGTTCTACGTCTACGGGAGAACGGCCTCAGCTCGGGGCCGTTCTCCATTGGGCGAAGAGAAGCTCGATATAACGTCGGTAGTGGGCCAGATGTTCGGCGATGGCATCTGGGTCGCGGCCGCGCTAGTCGGCTGTGGCGAGTAGCGCTGCCATCTTGTCGAGGCACTCGTTCATTCCGGCTCGTGACAACTCGACGACGTCGGGCGAGGTGTATCCGAACTCGGTGACAGTGAAATCCGTTCCTCCGTCGGGGCGAGACTCGAAGGTCAGGACATGGGGTACCTGCATTGGGATTCCGGGCGGCATGCCGACCGAGGCGGGATCGATGGCGTTGCCTTGCTGATCGGCGAAATGCTGGACGAACTCCAGTCGCTCTCCGGGCACGATCTTCTGATAGGTCCAGGTGTGGAAGTGTTCGAAGCCGCCCATCTCGTCGGGGGCCCGCATGCCGACGAGGGAGGTGCCGCCCTCACGCAGATCCATCTCGGTCACCGGCGCGGTGAAGCCGCTCGGCCCCCACCATTGGCGGACCAGGTCGCCATCGGTCCATGCCTTCCAGACCTCACTCACGGGTGCGTCAATCGTGCGGGTGAGCACCATGTCGAAGGTCTCGGCTGTGTGTCCCGACGTCATGATGTCTCCCGTTTCACTTTCCTTGTCGGCCTAGCGCCACATATGGCGCTACGTACCTCAGGTACGCGTTTGGAAGTACTCGGTGACCACTGGAGTCTCCCGCTCGCGGAGGAGGACGTTGGTTTCGAGAAGCTCGAGATTCTGGGTGAGGAAGCGGGCAGCCTCGGGGATCGGGTGCTCGGCGAAGAAGCTCTTCACGTCGGCGGCGACTTCGGGCTGAGAGAGCGCGGGGAGCCCCTCCACTACCCGTCTCTTGGTCATGCCTGGCATCACCCCCAGCACCTCGTCCCATCGGGTGCGGGCGTTTTGCCAGACGGTGGGACCGGCATCACCTGACAGCAGCCGTGCGAAGACCCAGAACCCGTCCTGGGTCCGGATGTCGCCGCTAACGATCTTCTCCATGGTCGACAGTGCCAGCTCCTCCACCTCGACCCCGGCAACCGAGCGGAGATAGCGAACCTTCTCGGCCGGCGCGCTGGTCTTGTGGTAGGCGGCCCACAGCGCCTCGTACTCGTCGGCGCCGCCATGGTGCGAGTACACCGAGAGGGCGGCTGTGCACACCTCGGGATCGAACTGGGAGCCTTCGAGGACCTCGCTGGCGAGCTGCCGTGCTTTCTCGACCGTGGCGGGCTCGTTGCCCAGGATGCCCAGCGCTGCGATCAGATCGCCCCGGAGCTTGCGAGTGAGGTCACTCTCGTCCCCTGACCCTTCCCAACCGAGGCGGTCGAGCACGGGTCCGACCAGGTCGCGGACGAAGGACTCGAACGCGGGTCGGGTCTGCTCGTCCAACGCGTGGTGCTCGAGTGAGCGGAGGCCTCCGATGATCACCGACCAGATGGCGTGTTCGTCCTCGTCGCCGAACTTCCCCACGAGGTCGAGGAAGGCGGACGACGGCACTTGTGCCGAGCGAACCATGGCCCACGTGTCAGAGACGAGGCTGTGGCGCTCGATGTCGCCGAGGGTGTCCAGTTGGCCCAGGAGCCCGGTGAACAGGTCCTCGGAGTACCTGGTGCGGTAGAACCCATGACCACCGGCGTTGGCGATGACGAAATCGAATTGGCCCTCGACGGGGACCACCGTCTCGTCCTCGGTGAGGAGAACCTTCGTCTCGAAGGGATCGCCACCGGCCACGCCGCGCAGCTGGATGGGGACGTCCCAAATCGTGGTGTCGGTCTCGTCCGGTATGGCCAGGAAGCGGCGCTGGCTCAGATGGATCCCCTCCGGCACCACCTCGACGTCGATCTGAGGGAAGCCCTTCTGGTTGACCCAGGTGTCCATGATCTCGCCCACCGGCCAGTCGGATGCGCCGTCGAGCCCTTCCCAAAGGTCGCTGGTGATCGTGTTGGCGTATTCGTGCTTGCGCAGATAATTGCCGACCCCAGTGCGGAACTCTTCCTCACCGATGAATTGCTCGATCATCCTGAGGACGGCGGAGCCCTTGCCGTAGGTGATGGCGTCGAACATCTCGTCGACCTCGGCAGGCGAGTTGACTTCGAACTCGATGGGCCGGGTCGTCGCCAGTTGGTCGGTTCCCATGGCCCAGGGAACCTCGAGGTTGGCGAAGGCGAGCCACCGCTTCCAGTCCGGCTTCCTGGCGTCCGTGGCCTTCAGCTCCATGAAGCTGGCGAATGCCTCGTTGAGCCAGGCGCCCTCCCACCATCGCATGGTGACCAGGTTGCCGAACCACTGATGGGCGATCTCATGCCCGATCACGTCGAGGCAGGCCTGCAGCTCGCTCTGGCTCGCCTTCGCCTCGTCGAGGACGAGGTAGGCGTCGCGATAGGTGATCAGCCCGACGTTCTCCATGGCGCCGGCGGCGAAATCGGGAATGGCGATGTGATCCAGTTTCTGCTCGGGGTAGGGGATCCCGTAGTAGTCGGAGAGGTACTCGAAGCAGAAGACGGCGTTGTCCAGCGCCAGGTCGGTGAGATGGAGGTTCCCCCTGGGGACGATGATCCGCGTCGCGACCCCCCTGCTCGAAACCGGATCCGTAGCCTCGAACGGGCCGACTATGAAGGCCAGCAGATAGGTGGACATCTTCATCGTCTCGGTGAACTCGAATCGGACCCGGCCGTCGTCGAGAGTGGTCCGGGAGATCTCGGCGCCGTTCGAGTAGACCTCCAGGCTGTCGGCAACGACCATCGTCGTCTTGAACGTGGCCTTCAAGTCAGGCTCGTCCCAGCAGGGGAGGACACGGCGGGCGTCTGTGGCCTGGCACTGCGAGGTGGCGATCACGTGCTCGGTCCCGTCCTCATCCTTGTAGACCGACCGGTAGAGGCCGCGTAGCTGGTCGTTGATGATCCCGGAGTACGTGATACCGAGGGTGTAGGTGCCCGGGACAACGGGGCGCTCGAGTGTCAACGTGGCTCTGGCGTACTCCTCGTCGTAGGTGACCCCGGTGACCGCGATCTCGGCGTCTTCCCCGCTCAGCGTCATCGTCTTGATCTCGATCTCGGCGGCGTTGAGGACGATCCGGTCGACGGTCTCGGTGACTCCGATCGATATCGATACGGCACCTTCGAAAGTCGATGTGCCCAGATCCGGCTCGAGGAGCAGGTCGTAATGGCCAGGGATGACGGTCCGGGGCAACCGGTATGGGTTCTCAGACAATTCGGAGCCTCTCAATGAGCGGTGGACGCGGCCGATGGTAACGATCTGACATTGTTCAAAGCATTGAGGGCTTTACCCTGAGGGCCTGTGACTGATCACTCGACGATCCTGGTCGCGGTCCACGGGCCAGATGGGCCGGGAATCTCCGCCGGCTTGATGGCGGTCCTGGCCGAGGCCCAGGTCGAGATCTACGACGTCGAGCAGATCGTGGTCCGTGGTCGGCTCACGCTCAACGTGCTCATCGGGGTCTCCGGTGAACGAGCCACGATCAGGGATCTTCTCTTCTTCGGTTGGGAGCGGGGCCTCAACGTCGAGTTCGAGAAGGTCGACGACACACCGACCCCGACCCGTCCGATGTCGGTGGTGACGGTGATCGGGATGGGAGTTGGCCCCGAGGACTTCGGATCGGTCGCCGCCGCAATTGCAGATGCGGGAGGGAACATCGACCGCATCTACCGGCTGTCCCGCTACCCGGTGGTGAGCTATGAGCTCCTGGTGGGCAACGGGAATCTGGCCCGGATGCGGGAGAACTTGGTGCGAGCTGCCGCGGAGCGCCCCATCGACATCGCCATACAGCGCGACGGCTTGGAGCGACGTGGCAAGCGGATGGTGATCATGGATGTCGACTCGACCCTGATCCAGGAGGAGGTGATCAATCTCCTCGCCAGAGAGGCAGGCGCCGAAGAGCGATGTGCCGAGCTCACCAGTCTCGCGTTGAACGGGTCGATCGATTTCGAGGAGTCACTGCGCGAGCGGGTCGGCCTGCTCAAGGGCCTCGACCAGACCGCCATCACCAGGGTCCACGAGAACATCACGCTCACCAGCGGGGCGCGGACCTTCGTCCGCACCCTGAAGCGGCTTGGCTTGGTCACTGCCATCGTCTCTGCCGGCTTCACCCGATTCACCGATGTCCTCGCCGCCGATCTCGGCATCGATTACTCGCTCTCCAACACCCTCGAGGACAGGGACGGGTTCCTCACCGGCCAGCTCGCCGGGGAGATTGTCGACGGTCCGCGCAAGGCAGCATTCCTCAAATCCATCGCCGAGGCCGAAGGCATCCCGCTGTCACAGGTCGTGGCCGTGGGCGACGGGGCCAATGACCTCGACATGTTGGCCACGGCCGGGTTGGGCATCGCCTTCAACGCCAAGCCCGTGGTCAAGGAGAGAGCCGACACCGCGATCTCGGTCCCCTACCTGGACGCCATCCTCTTCACCATGGGGATCCGGCGCCAACACGTCGAAGAAGCCGACGAGGCCGATCCGGGCTTCGAGACCGGGGAGCGAATCGCTGTCCCCGGCACCCCGCCAATCTGACGTAGAACGTACGACGGAGAGGCGGCAGGCTCGCTCACCAGTGATGGTGGAAGAATTCGCCCCGAGGGTTATCGACGCGTTCGAAGGTGTGAGCCCCGAAGAAGTCCCGCTGCGCCTGGATCAGGTTGGCCGGGAGCCGCTCCGACCGCATGCCGTCGAAATAGGACAAGGCGCTGGAGTAAGCAGGCGCCGGGATGCCGGACATGGCGGCTCCGGCTACCACCTCCCGCCATGACGTCTCTGCCTCCTCGAGGGCGCCCGAGAAGAAGTCGTCCTCGACCATGTCGGGGAGCGTCGGGTCCCTGAGGAAAGCGGCGGTTATGTCCTCCAGGAACACCGCCCTGATGATGCATCCAGCCCGCCAGATCGAGGCGATGGTCGACAGGTCGAGATCCCAGCCATATTCATCGGACGCCGCCCGCATCAGCCGGAATCCCTGGGCATAGGAGATGATCTTCGAGGCGTAGAGGGCGCTCTCCACGTCGTCGGGCGTTACCGCTCCTAGCGCTCCGGAGCCGTCGGGATAGATGGCGGCAGCCCGTTTCCGCGCCTCGGGGTCGGAGCTGACGATGCGCGCATAGACCGCCTCGGCCACCAGAGTCGTCGGCTGACCCAGGTCGAGCGACGAGATCACCGTCCACTTCCCGGTGCCCTTTTGCCCGGCGGCGTCGAGGATCACGTCGACGATCGGCTGACCTTCCACCTCCGTGGCCAGGATGTCGCTGGTGATCTCGATGAGATAGGAGCGAAGACGACCCTCGTCCCAGCGGGCGAAGACCTTGGACATCTCCGCAGGGCTCATGCCCATTCCCCGTCGCATTAGGTCGTAGGCCTCGGCGATGACCTGCATGTCCCCGTACTCGATGCCGTTGTGGACCATCTTGACGAAATGGCCCGCCCCGCCGGTGCCTATCCACTCACAGCAGGGCTTGCCGTCGGGAGCCTTGGCGGCGATCGACTTGAGCATCGACTCGACGTGCTCCCAGGCCTTCCTGCTCCCGCCAGGCATGATCGACGGCCCGTGACGCGCCCCTTCCTCACCACCGGAGACACCCACCCCGAGATAGAGAAGACCTCGGGACTCGACGAAGGCTTGGCGACGGTCGGTGTCGGAGTACAGCGAGTTCCCACCGTCGATGATGATGTCGCCCTCTTCCAGGTAATCGAGAAGGCTGTCGATCACCGCGTCCACCGGTTTGCCAGCTGTCACCATGATGAGGACGACACGGGGCCGGCTCAACATCCCCACCATCTCTTCGATGGAGGTGGCAGGGAGGACGCCGAGCTCACTGGCCTCCCCGGTCATGAACTCGTCGATGACCGATGCGGTCCTGTTGAAGGCGGCGACCCGGTGTCCCTTGTCGGCGAGATTCAGGGCGAGGTTTGCCCCCATCACCCCGAGCCCGGCAACCGCGATGTCGGCCTGACCACTCATCGGAATCCGAGGGTAATGGTTCGATTCGGCACCCCACTAGTCTCGCCCGCCGTGACAACCAGGATCGGCGTCGACGTAGGTGGGTCCGGCGTGAAGGCCGGCGTGGTCGACGTGGAGGCGGGTGAGCTGGTCGGCGAGCGCCTCCGGGTGGACACCCCCGAGCCTTCGACGCCCCCGGCTGTGGCTGCCGCGGTCAAGGAGCTAGTCGACCAACTCGAGGCGCCGGGACGCGTCGGTCTCGGCTTCCCATCGGTGATGCGTCAGGGATGGGCGACCACCGCCAACAACATCGACGAGTCGTGGGTCGGCGTCAACGCTCGCGAGCTCTTCGAGACCACGCTCGGGCGGGAGGTCGTCCTGATCAATGACGCCGACGCGGCCGGGCTGGCCGAGGTTCGATACGGGGCGGCCAAAGGGGTGAGCGGGAAGGTGCTCGTGCTCACATTCGGGACCGGGATCGGAAGTGCCCTGATCGTCGACGGGAAGCTGCTGCCCAATATCGAGCTGGGCCAGCTCGAGCTCGGCGGGGTGCGGCCGGCGGAGAAGCGCTACTCGGCCAAGTCGAGGCGGGCGGAGAACCTGAGCTGGGACGAATGGGGGGCGCGGGCCCGGGAGTTCATAGTCCTGGCCAATGAGGTGTTCACCCCTGACCTGATCGTGATCGGGGGTGGTGTCTCCAAGTTCTGGGACGAGTTCGCCTCGCACGTCACCTTCGACGACGTCAAGACGACGAAAGCGGCTCTGGCCAACAACGCCGGGATCGTCGGCGCCGCTGCCCTCGCCTTCAGCGACTGAACCTCAACGACTGAACGGTGCGAACCGGGCGCGGGCTGTTTCCGGAACCCTGACCTCGAGGATCATGCCGTTGTCGTCGTGTTTCTCCTCGATCACCTCTCCCACGCGATGGACTGCGGCCACCAGGTCGCCACGGGCGTAGGGGATCTCCAGGGTGAGAGAGACCATGGCCCGCTCGACCAGCGAGCCGACCCGCTCCAGCAGCTCCTCGAGCCCGGTTCCCTTCAGAGCGGAGATGAAGACGGCGTCCGGGTAGAGGTTGGCCAGGCGGTTCAGTGCCTGCTCACCGATCATGTCCGCCTTGTTGATCGCGATCAGCTCGGGGATCTCGGCCGCGCCGATCTCCAACAGGACCTCGCGAACCGCGGCGATCTGCCCGGCCGGATCCGGGTCGGTGCCATCGACCACGTGCAGGAGGAGGTCGGCTTCGGCCACTTCGGACAGCGTCGACCGGAATGCCTCGACGAGGTGATGGGGGAGACGCCGGACGAATCCGACGGTGTCGGCCAGCAGCACCGTGTGCTGGTCGGGCAGTTCCAGCCGGCGCACGGTCGAGTCGAGCGTGGCGAAGAGCCTGTCCTCGACCAGGACGTCGGCATCGGTGAGGGCGTTGAGCAGTGTGGACTTCCCGGCGTTGGTGTACCCGACGATCGATATCTGGGCGATGTCCGACTTCTTCCGCCCTTTGCGCTGGGTCTCACGGTGCTTGACGGTCTCTTTCAGCTCCCGTTCGAGCTTCGAGTTGCGATCGAGAATCCGACGTCGGTCGGTCTCGAGCTTGGTCTCGCCAGGACCGCGGGCAAGCACACCGGCGCCCTGTTGGGAGAGGCTGGTACCCCGGCCGCGAAGACGGGGGAGGTTGTACCGGTTCATCGCCAGCTCCACCTGCAGGGCGCCGACCTTGGTGTGGGCATGCTGGGCGAATATGTCGAGGATGAGACCTTCCCGATCCACCACGTCGCATCCGAACAACTTCTGGAGATTGCGCTGCTGGGCCGGTGTCAGCTGGTTGTCGAACACGACCACGTCGATGTCGAGAGCGTTGGTCAGGGTGGCGATCTCAGCCGCCTTGCCCGAGCCGATATAGGAGGCCGGGTCGATCCGGGTGCGGCGCACCAGCTCCTGATCGACCGGCTCGGATCCAGCGGTGTCGGTGAGCAGGGCGAGCTCGTCGAGACTGCGCTCGGAGTCGACGGTGGTCATCCCGGGCAGCTCGACGCCGACCAGGAAGGCCCGCTGTATGGCGACTTCGAGATCGGTGACTGTCGCGGTCAGGCGACGACGGCGTCTGGATGCGTGTTCTTGAGTCATGAGGCTCGGAGAGCGGGATGTTGGCGGGTCGGACCGCCCGATGCCGGGGGATTAAGGCCGCTCAGAGGTATTGGCCCTCGTCACCGACGTGATCGACTTCTTCCTCGGCGATGATTTGGGACTCACGCACCGCGATGACCGGCTTGCCGGTGGAGGGCCAGATGAACCGCCACGCGCCCGTCGGCACGGCCCAGAAGCGCTGGCCCGTCCTGACGTCGACGAGGGTGAGCGCGTCGTTTCCGTCCTTCGTCCCGATCGGGACGAGAAGACCCGAGCGGGTGGTCGACTCTTCCGGGGCGTGACCCACCCTCCAGCCTGCCATGACCTTGTAGCCGTTGTCGTGGTAGATGGGGAGGTTCGAAGTCATCATCTCTCCCCGCAATTCTCGCATGTGCAGGGGTCAAGGGGAACTCCCGCCTGATGGGGGCCGCGTCCCTGATCGCTCGTTGCCTATAGGCTCGGGGGTCAGATGGCCCGCAAACCCACTTTCTCCGAGGCCCTGGAGTACCACGAGAAGCCGACCCCGGGCAAGACGGCGATCCGGTCGACTAAGCCCACCGCGACCCAGGCCGACCTCAGCCTCGCCTACACACCGGGCGTGGCCGAGCCATGCCTCGTCATCGCCGAGGATGCCGACGCTGCGTTTCGATTCACGAACCGCGGGAATCTCGTTGCCGTGGTGTCCAACGGAACGGCGGTGCTCGGCCTCGGCAACATCGGCCCCCTGGCCAGCAAGCCGGTGATGGAGGGCAAGGGGGTCTTGTTCAAGCGCTTCGCCGACATCGATGTCTTCGACCTGGAGATCGACGCGACCGAGCCCGACGACGTCATCAGGTTCTGCGAGATGCTGGCTCCGACGGTGGGCGGCATCAATCTCGAGGACATCAAGGCGCCCGAGTGCTTCATCATCGAGCAGACCCTGCGCGACCGTCTCGACATCCCCGTCTTCCACGACGACCAGCACGGCACCGCCATCATCGGTGGAGCGGCGTTCCTCAATGCGCTCGAGCTGACGGGGCGGGACATCTCCCGGGTCAGGGTGGTGTTCGCCGGGGCGGGAGCCGCCGGCATCGCCACGGCGAGGTTCTTCATCGAGCTCGGCATGAGCGCCGAGAACATCCTCATGGTCGACTCGGTAGGGGTGATCCACGACGGACGCGTCGACCTCAACGACATCAAGAGGGAATTCGCCATTGAGACGGACGCTCGAACTCTCGAGGATGCTCTGGTGGGGGCGGATGCCTTCATCGGCGTCTCGATCGCCGGCACCGTGACCAAGGAGATGGTCCAAACCATGGCCGATCGGCCAATTGTCTTCGCCATGGCCAACCCCGATCCCGAGATCAGCTATGCCGACGCTCTAGCGGCGAGGCCGGACGTGATCATGGCCACCGGGCGAAGTGACTACCCGAACCAGGTGAACAACGTCCTCGGCTTTCCCTTCATCTTCCGGGGCGCTCTCGACGTGAGGGCGCGGGGCGTCTCGGAGGGGATGAAGATCGCCGCGGTCCATGCCCTCGCCGAGCTCGCCAAGGAGCCCGTGCCCGATTCGGTCCTTCGGGCCTACGACCTCGACCGGCTCCAATTCGGCTCCGAATATCTGATTCCCAAGCCATTCGATCCCCGGGTGCTGTGGCGGGTCGCACCCGCCGTGGCCAAGGCGGCCATGGAGGAAGGTCTGGCCCGGGCGCCCATCGACGACTTCGACGAGTACATCTCCCAGCTCCAGACCAGGTTCAACGCGTCACACGGGTTGATCAACGCCATCACCACCAGGGCGATGGAGCAACCGAAGAAAATCGTCTATCCGCATGCCGAAGACATCCGCATGATCCGTGCCGCCCGGAGGGTGACGGACGAAGGGATCGGCAACGTCGTGCTCCTCGGTGACGCAGGGAGGATCAACGGCATGGCCGAGGAGGCGGGCATCTCCATCGACGGGATCGAGGTGGTCGACTACCTCACGGAGGAGGCAGAGCGGGATCGTTATGCCCTCACTCTCGAGCAGCTTCGCCGGCACAAGGGCCTGTCGCTGCAGGATGCGAGGAGGCAGACCGAGGACCCAGCCATGTACGCATGCCTCATGGTGCGGGAGGGAGCCGCCGACGCCGTCATCGGCGGGCTGAGCAGTCACTACCCCGAGACGATCCGGCCGGCCCTGCAGGTGCTTCAAGTGGAGGAGGGGCGCTCGATCGTCAGCTCGGTGTATCTGGTCGTGGTGCGTGGGACCGCCTATTTCTTCACGGATTGTGCGGTCAACATCGAGCCGACCGCCGAGCAGCTGGCCGAGATCGCCCTGGCGGCCACGACGACGGCCGAAGAGGACTTCGCCCGGAGCCCTCGCGTCGCCTTCATCAGCTACTCCGACTTCGGGTCGGCCGGTGGCAGCGAGCCGGCCCGGGTTCGTCGGGCGGTGGAGCTGTTCCGTCTGGCCCGACCGGATATCCCCGTCGATGGCGAGATGCAGGCAGACACCGCGGTGATACCCGAGCTGCTGGCCGATCGACGGCCGAGAGGGGCGTTGAGCCGGGCGGCCAACGTCCTGGTCTTCCCCAATCTGACCGCGGCCAACGCCTCCTACAAGCTGCTCAACCGGCTCGGTGACGCCGAGGTGATCGGGCCCATCCTCAGCGGGCTCTCCAAGACGGTCCACGTCATGCAACGCGACGCCTCGGTCAACGACGTCGTCAACATGACCGCCATCGCCGTCGCCGAGGCCCAGCGCCGGGAGCGGGCGCTACAAGCAACCTCAGGTTCCCCGGCCCGGATATGAAACGAACTGTCTCAGGTTCAGGCGGACCTGCGCCACGTTCCCGAACTGGAGTCGCTTTGGCCCGGATACGGGCCGCAGAAGCTGAGGTTCGACCCCGGCCGGCGACGATCAGGCGACGGCGGTCTTGACGAGCGACACGAGCTTCTTCTCGACTGCGGGGGTCCACTCGACGATCGCGAACACGACTGGCCACATCGGGCCGTCGTCGAGTGCGGCCGCATCCTCGAATCCCAACATCGCGTAGCGGCCCTCGAACTTGGACGCGGCCTTGAAGAAGCAGACGAGCTTGCCGTCTGTGTCCGCGTAGGCGGGCATGCCGTACCAGGTCTTGGGCAAGAGCTCCGGCGCGTTCGCGGTCACGAGAGCGTGGATGCGTTCGGCGAGTGTGCGGTCGGCATCCGGCATCTCGGCGATCGCGTCGAGCACGGCGCTCTCGTTGTCGGCCTTCTTCTGGCCGGCGCGACCCTGCGCCTTCAGCTCCTGAGCGCGCGCCCTCATGGCGGCACGCTCCTCCGTCGAGAACCCGTCCGACCCGGACTTCTTCGTGGTGCTCATCTCATGACCTCCTATATGTGTCACCACTGAACCTACGAGCTATGCGGAGTGAACGCTTCTCGAATCCTGCTCGATCTTGCCGGGGGGGAGCGGGTCCCAAACCACGAACCTCAGGTTCTCCGGCCCGGATATGAAACGAACCGTCTCAGGTTCGGGCGGACCTGCGCCACGTTCCCGAACTGGAGTCGCTTTGGCCCGGATACGGGCCGCAGAAGCTGAGGTTCGTCGTACCCCTCAGCGTTCCGTCCAGTATTCCTCGTAGTGGACGTTGCCGCGGTCCTTGCGGTGGTCGATGGTGAAGCCTTTTTCGTGGAGCTGCTGGCAGACGCCGAGTGCCTCAGGGAAGACCAGCCCTTCCTCGGTCCATTTGGGCAGCCCGATCATCGCCGGGTTCCCACAGAGGAAGACGTGGGTGCGATAGGGGTCGAGGGGGGCACCCAGCTCCTTCTCGATCCGGCCCGAGGTGATCATGTCCTGGATGTAGACCTTCTCCCCCTCGTTCTCCGGCTCCCTGGTGGTGATGACGACGTACCGGTACCTGGGGTACCTGTCGACGAGCACGGCATGTTGCTCGGTGTAGGCGAGGTCGGCGCGGTAGCGGACGCAAACCACATCGAGGATTCGCCCGTTGTGCTCACGACGGAGCAACTCGGCGATCATTGCGTTCTGGGGCGCCTCACCGGTGCCGGTGCTGAGAAAGACGATGTTGTCGTCGGGCTTCACCCCTTCGAGGGTGTAATGCCCGGTGAACTTGCGGCCCATGTAGAGACGATCACCCTCGCCCTTCAGGAACAGACGGGGGGTGAGGGCTGGTATCTCCTCCTCGCCGGGCTTGACCTTCACGATGTAGAACTCGACGTCCGGGGTGTGAGGCGGGAGGAGCTGGCCGGAATCGTCGATCATCGAGCTCGACACCGAATACGACCGGCGCGCCATCTTGTGGTCCTGATCGGGCTTCAGATTGTCGTGGGCCTCGTCCGCCCTCGGTTCCCAATAACCCAAGGCCAGCGTGGTGTACTGCCCGGGCAGAAACGGGTCGATCGGCTCGTCGGGGGTGACCCGCATCACCCACAGGTCCTCGTTGTGCGCCCTGATGTGGCTCAACGTCGCGTTGTAGTTCTCGACCCTGAGACGCTCGAATTCGTCGGCGTCGGTTGGGGCGGCGCCACTGGCGTAGTGGACGAACAGATTGGTGATCACGTCGCGGGCGCGCCCGATCGCATCGTCGTCCCAACTCTCACGTCGCCGCACCGAGACCGTGTTGGAGAGGACGTGGACGTGATCGATCAGGCGATCGGCATCGAAGAGGCGACGGGCGAGCTCATGGGGCGGGTCGGCGCCGTCGACGACGTCGGGGGAGAGGCTGACCCCGTCCTGCCCGGTGAGGGAGCGATCGGTGGAGAACAACGCCACCCGGCCCATCGGGCTGGCCTCGACCTGGATCAGTTGGCCCATGTGGGACGCAAGTTACCGCCCCGGGAACAAGCCGGTCCTTCCCCTGGTTGGTGCCG
>Ga0268386_10001542_pt1 | contig 15844 bp, 15 predicted proteins | sample RVTome_15_FD_200260 | JGI IMG/M metagenome (GOLD analysis project Ga0268386, IMG submission 200260) | Soil microbial communities from uranium-contaminated site in the Upper Colorado River Basin, Wyoming, United States - RVT150D86... ...
GTGGGTGAAAGTCGGTGGCCCGACTGGCGGAAAGACGTGGCCCCAATCTGTGTTCCTCCCAGGCGAGATACTCAGAGCGCGTGCGCCTGCGCTCCGCGACCATGGAGTGCGGCATGCTTCGGTCGCACGACGGACCGAGCAACTTCGTCATTCCTGGCTAGGCTTGACGCGGCGCTGCCCGCTGGCGATGCGCCCCTGTCCTGAGGGCCTCATAGCCCGAGGTCGCGGCTGGAGGTGTGCTCCTGTGCCTGGGCGGGGCGGATGTAGCGTTCGATGAGGGTGGAGAGCCGTTTGTGGCGTGTCTGGGCGGCGATCCGGTCCAGCGCCACGCCGGCGACCGCGGCGCTGGTGGCGTGGCCGGCGCGCAGCGAGTGGGCGGTGACCCGCTCGGCTGCGAGTCCAGCAGCCCGTGCGCGCTTGCGGAGCACGATCGAGATCGCCTCCCCCGAGATCGGCTCGAGGGTGACCACCTTGTTGCGCATGCTGGTGAACAGCGGCCCCGGCGCCTGCCCGCGGTAGGTCAGCCAGGCGTCGAGCGCGGCGATGGGGTCGGTGCCGGCGTGCCGGCCGTGCGCGACGGCGACGACCTGGCCGTCGGCGTACTGGTCGGTCTTGGACCTGCGGACGGTGAGCAGCACTCCCCCGGGCTTGAACTCCACATCGGCGAGGGTGAGAGCGGCCAGCTCCGAGCGCCGCAGCGCGGAGGCGTAGCCGAGCAGGATGATCGCGGCGTCGCGAGCGCCCAGAGCGCTGGTGCGGTCGATGCTCTCGGTGATCTGGCTGATCTCGGCGGTGCCGAGCGGGCGGGCCTGGCGGCGGGGTGCGGTGCCGACGAGGCGGCGCAGCCCGCGGCGGACCTGCCGGACCCCTTCGGTGAGGACCGGGTCGTCCAGCCCGTGCGTGCGGTGGGTGTAGGAGATCGCGCCGCAGGCCAGGTCGATGGTGCCGACCGACAGCCCGGCGGCGGCGCGTTCGGTGAGGTAAGCGCAGACCAGCGCCGGCTCGGCGGGCAGCGTGGCGGTGCCGCGGGCGGTGCACCAGCGTTCCCAGTGGCTCCACGCCCACGCGTACACGGTGCGGGTGGACTCGGCGTGCGCGGCCGTGACCGCCTCAGCGATACGGACCGCCTGGTCGACGGTGAGGCCCGCGGGAAGGTCGGAGGATCGGGTGTCAGGTGTCAGGGCTGGGCTCATCCAGAGGTTGTACGGGGCAGGCCCCGCGGACGCTGCGCCGGTCCCGCGCTGCTGGCGTCGTCGCCACCGTCCCGGCCACTCCCCCAGCCGGCCATCCCGCCAGCCGGCGGGCCCGCTGCCGCTCATGCCCGAGTCCGGCCTGCGTCGGGGCTGGCGTCGTCCAAAGGAGCACTAAGTGAGGTCTTCTCAGTGACCCTGTGACGGGGTGATCGGACGGTGTCTGGTTCGGGTTGGTAGGGGAGCTGGTTCGGCGTGTCGTGGCGGGGCGTGGGGCCCCACCGATTGAAGATCACGTTCGACCAAGAACCCTTCTCTTCCCCGAGGGGCCCCACGTGATCACCTATCGTGCCACCTTGGACGTGCCCGCCGAAACGCTGCGGCGGTTGACGATCTGGCTGGTCGAGCACCGGCGCCGGATCGGCACCCCGAAGGGCTCGCGTGCGGCCGGTCCGCGGGCGCAGGCGTTGCTGGTGCTGCGCTGGTTCCGCGACGACACCCGGATGCGGATGCTGGCCCGCGACGCCGGCCTGCCGATCTCGACCGCGTACCGGTACCTGCACGAGGGCATCGACGTGCTCGCCGCCCAGGCGCCGGACCTGCATCAGGTCCTGCGCCAAGCCCAGGCCGAGGGCTGGTCCCACCTCGACCTGGACGGCACCCTGATCGAGACCGACCGGGTCGCCGCGAAGAAGGAGACCGGCAACGACCTGTGGTACTCCGGCAAGCACAAGAAGCATGGCGGCAATGTCCAGATCCTGTGCGACCCGAAAGGCTTCCCGGTCTGGACCTCACCGGTCGAGCCCGGCTCGACCCACGACATCAGCGCCGCCCGCGCCCACGTCCTGCCAGCGCTCTACCCCGCCGCCGCAGCCGGACTGCCCACCCTGACCGACAAGGGCTACACCGGCGCAGGGATCGGCATCCAGGTCCCGGCCAAAGGCCGCAACCTCGCCCCCGACACCGCCACCCGCAACACCCTGCTCACCGCGCTACGCGCCCTCGGCGAACGCGGCAACGCCATCCTCAAGACCAGATGGACCGCGCTCCGACGCCTATGCCCAGGCAGAATCGGCGACATCATCGCTGCCGCCCTCGTCCTATCCACCCTCGAACGCGGCCACTACTGAGAAAACCTCGGTGGACACTCGATCAAGTCTCTAACGCTTTCAGGCCCGGGATCCGCAGATCCCAGGCCTGAAATTCGTAGCGGGGGCAGGATTTGAACCTGCGACCTCTGGATTTGAGGTCGCGACCCCCTCACTTCAACAGAGCGACCAGGAGGTCGCTAGGTAGCAACTGCACACCTTCAGGACGAGGGCAATTTCGGCCCGCGTCATGAAGGAGCAGGAAAATGAACTCCCCCATCACCCCAGACTCGACCGTCGCCACCCTGGCCGACCACTGGCTGCGGCAGCTTCGAGCTGAAGCACGTCTCGACGGCACGACGATCAACGAGTACGAGCGCGTGCTGCGCAACCTTGTCGTCCCTAAGCTCGGCCACAAGCGCATCGACCAGCTCACGACGGAGCATGTCAATGAGTTGCTCGCCGAGCACTGCCGGCAAAGCCTCAACCGGCAGCGAAAGGCGAAGGTCATCTTGGGAGCGATGCTCGACGCCGCAATTGCCTACGGCGCGCTGGCGAACAACCCCGTCCGTGGGTCGCTCAGCATCAGCCGACCCACTGCCTCTCACCACGTACTCTCCCCTGGCGAATTGGCCAACGTCCAAACTGCCGTGCGCGCATGGCTGTGCAAGGAGCGACCTGGACCAAAGTCGTCGGGAGACATGGCCGACATCATCGAGGTGATGCTCGCGACCAGTGCCCGCATCGGCGAAGTGCTCGCGCTTCGTTGGCGCGACATCGACCTACACGCGAGGACCGTCGAGATCAACGGCACGATCAAGACCGAGTCGGGCAAGGGTACCTACCGAAAGGCGATCTCCCGCCACCGCACCCTCGAGCTGACGGAGTACACGACGCTGCTCCTTGGCAGACGTCGCCGCACTCAGCCGGCCAACCTGCTCGATGCCCTCTTCCCTACACGCAACGCGACGTGGCAGCAGGTGAACAACGTTGAACGGCGCTGGCGCCAGATTCGCCGGGACGCGGGCTTGGACTGGATCACCCCCGACCTGTTTCGCCGTGTCGCTCCCGGGAATCCGGCGCACGAACGGCGACTGGGTCGCCGAGACGCGTGACGCCACTACGCGACGGCGTCGTCATCGTTCTCGTGGTCGACTCTCGCGAGCAGTTCGTCCTCCCCGTCCGCGGCGACCTGCATGAGCAGCGCAGCATCGGGCCTCACCGGACGAAGAGTCCGCTCCAGGTGCGCGGCCGGGGTCCGATCGACGGTCGGGTCCCGCTCGATGTAGTGGCCCTCGGTGATCGCCGTCGACGAGTGACCGAGGAAGGCCGCCGCCGCCTCGCTTCCCATCCCTCGCGCGATGACCGTGGCGCCGGTTCGTCGGTACCAGCGGAGACTGATTCCGGAGTCGGCGAGCCCGGCCCCCACCAAGAAGTCCCGGAAGGTGCGACGAACGTTGAAGGGGCTCAGCGGGCCGCCCTTGCGGTTGGCGAAGATCGTCCTGGCGTCGTCGACGCCGACAGTGCGTCGTCGAAGGACCAAGGCCGCGAACTCCGGCACCGGGATCCACCGGATCGAGGCTTCGGACTTGGGCCGGTCCTGCCGGATCGCACCCTGGCCTTTGCGTTGGACGACGGTGCCAGTCACGGCGACGACCATGCCTGTCGGGCGGTCATCGATGTCGCACGGGCGGAGAGCCAAGACCTCGCCGGTTCGCATCGCGGTGTCCAGAAGCACTTCGATGATGTCGCGTACTTGACCATCCGGTCTTGGTCCGGGCAGACCCGGTTGGGCTCGCCAGTTCGACGCGGCTACACGGATGGCGGCGATCTGCTCCAGCGTCAGGGCCTTCGGCTGACTCTTTGGGTGGCGCAGCGGCGAGGTCCCAGCAACAGGGTTGCGCGAAACGGCGTCGTGCCGCAGGGCGAACCCGAACAGCAAGTTGAGAAGGGTCCGCGAGTGCCGGGCCCTCGAGGGGGAGATCGCGGCCTGCGACTTGAGGAACCACTCGACCCGGCCCGTAGTGATCTCCGCAAGCGTGAAGTGCTCGAACGCCGGAAGGACGTGGAGGCGTACTTGATCGCGGTAGTTCTCTTTGGTCCCTTCAGCGAGCCGCTGGAGGTCCAGGTCAGCCAGCCAGACCTCGGTCAGGTCAGCGAAGCTGCTCTGCGCCGTGAGCGCCCTCGTGCTGCCGAACGCGGGCCGATCCAGCAACCGCTCCTTGAGGACCTGCTGTGCCCGCGCTGCCGTCCGTGCGGTCACCCTGACGTGCCGCACCCGGCCATCCGCGTCGCGAATCCGTGTCTCAGCGATCGCTCGGTCACCCCTCCGGCGTACGGCGATCGAGCCATAGGCGAGGACCGGGGTCCGTGGCCGAGCCATCAGCGCACCCCCAGCTGGTGCCGTCGGTCGTCCTCGGCCTCCAAGCGCGTCAACCAGGCTTCGATCTCACTGACCCGGAAGCGCAGCTCGCGGCCGACGCGGAAGCCGCGTGGGCCCCGCCCTTGGCTGCGCAGGTCGTAGATCGTCTGGGCGCTCACCTGCAGCTGGGCGCAGAGCTCGGACAGGGACAGGCGGCCCGGTTGGGCCCAAAGTGCGGAGTAAACGCGGAGTGGCCATGCTGTCTCCCTGGTTCGGGATGACGGGCACCGGCCCTGACCTGCAGGTTTGGTGGAGCTGAGGGGATTCGAACCCCTGACCCCCTCGATGCGAACGAGGTGCGCTACCGGACTGCGCCACAGCCCCGAGACCGGCGGACAGGTTAGCACCCGGCCCACGGCCGGTCCGAACCGCGACGGTCAGTCGCCCACGGCGCGGCGCTGGCCGTAGGCCTCGTCCGATTCGTTGGTGGTTGTGTCCGGTTCGTCTGCAGCGTCCGGATCGGCCGAGGTGCCCGCGAGGACCGGCGGCAGCTCCGGGAAGCCGGCTGCCGGTGCGTCGTCCGTGCTCGCCTCGTCGGTCCAGATCTGCCGTTCCGTGGGCGCCTCGCCCTGGTCCACTCCCCCGGACGCCCAGGCCTGGGAGGAGGACAGGTCGATCCGCCGGATGACCGTCGGCGCCTTGGGTGCGGTGACGTAGGTGGGCAGTGGCACCGGTACGGGGGCCCACGAGTGCGTGTCGTCGAGGTCGTCGGCGGTCGCCGCGTCCAGGTCCGCGGCCCAGACGCCGACCGCCTCGGCGCCGGGGAGGTCGATCTGGCCCTCCCGAACGTCCGTGGTTGGCGCCACCGCGGCAGCGTGGTGGGGGCCGGCGTCCGACAGCCGACCGCTTCGATCATCAGCGTCGATGGACGAAGCCCGCGGAGTCACCTTCCGGTCGCGCGGGACCCGTGCCCAGGTCGCGTACCGGGCCTGACGGGTCCGGACCTGTGCGAGCGCGCGCGCTTCCCGCCGTACGGCCCGGCGGGCGAGCACGACGAAGCCCACGAGGAAGGCAGCGGGGACGGCGAGCGCGAGGGCGGGAATCACCCCAGCGACGGCGGCCGCCGCGGTGGCCACGAGGACAGCAGCGAGGACGATGAACACGCGGCGTCGGCGGGTAGCCGCGGCGCGCGCCACGCCGCGAGGCAGGGGCGCGGGGACCCGACGTGACCCGGAAACCTGGCCAGGACTGACCGCCCGCGGCTGGGGTGGGAAGTCTGGGGTCGGCGCGTGCGGGGCGTGCAGGGCTTGCCGCCGGGCGGTGCCGTTGCCGAGGGCGTCTGGGTCGCGCCGATCCAGGACCCGGATGCCGGCCATGGCGTCGGCGGCCCGGGCCCGCTCGGCCTCCTCGTTGCGCCGGACCCACCGCGGGACGAGGACGGCAGCCCAGCCGGCGACGATCGCCGCGTAGATCAGTCCGCTCCACCCCACGGGGACCGACGGTAGGCGGCGGGGGTGCCCCGGGCGGGGACCCGGCCCGGTGTGTCGCCGGTGAAGCGCGTGACGGTGGTGACATGAGTGGCGCGTCCCCGCCGCCCAGCGACGCCCCCCGGAGACGCGCCTTCCCGCGCAAGCCGTTTCGCCATCCGTGCCGCGGCAACTGGGCACGTGCCGCGGTGCATTCACCTGGCGCAGCACCCATTTACGCGGCTGCCGTGATCATTGGGGGTCAGCATCACGCCGACGTGGTGGGGCGCTGGGTCTCGCGCCACCGCCGCAGCAGCCCGCGGGGGACCTCCTCCACGGTCACCGCGAAGGAGAGGTGGTCGCGCCAGTCGCCGTCGATGTGCAAGAACAGCGACCGGGTGCCCTCCAGGCGCAGGCCGAGCTTCTCGACCACGCGGACGCTCGCCCGGTTCTCGGGGCGGATGTTGACCTCGACGCGGTGCAGGCCGGCCACGAAGAAACAGTGGTCCACGGCCATCGCGAGAGCCGTCGGGATGATCCCGCGGCCGGCCACCTCGCGGTCCACCCAGTAGCCGGCGCTGCCCGACTGGGCGGACCCCCGGGTGATGCCGGTGACGGTGAGCTGGCCGACGAGGCGGTCTTCGTAGGTCACCGCCCACGGCAACGCCTCCCCGGCCCGCGCCTGGGCGTTGAGGCGGCGCACCATCTGCCGGAAGGTCACGGGCCCGCCGGCGCGCTCGGTCGGCGGGGTCGGCTCCCACGGCCGCAGCCAGTCGGCGTTGCGGTCGCGCACCTCGCCCCACGCTCGGGCGTCGCGGTAGCGCAGCGGGCGCAGCCCGACGGGGCCCTCGGCAAGGGTCGCGGGCCAGCCTGGTCCCGGACGGCCGTTCAGTGGTCACCCCCGTGGACCTGGTCGACGGCGTGCGCCAGGACCGGCCCGAGGACCGCCAGTCCGTCGCGGACGCCGCCGGTCGAGCCGGGCAGGTTGACGACGAGGGTCCGGCCGGCCAGCCCGGCCACCCCGCGCGAGAGCACGGCGGCCGGGACCCCGTGCCCCACGCCGTACGAGCGGATGGCCTCGGCCAGCCCGGGCACGTCGCGGTCGAGCACCCGGCGGGTCATCTCGGGCGTCAGGTCCAGCGGGGTGAGCCCGGTGCCGCCCGTCGTCACCACCACGTCGTAGCCGGCACGGACCGCCTCGCGCAGGGCCGCCTCCACGGGGTGGCCGTCTCGGACGACCACGGGCCCGTCCACCTCGGCCCCCATCTCGCGCAGGCCGTCGACCAGGACCGGCCCGCCGCGGTCCTCGTAGACACCGGCGGCTGCCCGGTTGGACACGGTCACCACGAGGGCCCTCACCGCTCCTCCCGGTACCAGTCCCCCGATCGCCCACCGGTCTTCGCGACCACCCGGACGTCGGTGATCACGGCTCGGCGGTCGACCGCCTTGACCATGTCGACCAGCGCGAGCCCCGCTGCCGCCACAGCCGTCAGGGCCTCCATCTCCACGCCCGTACGGTCGGCGGTACGCGCGGTCGCCGTGATCTCGACGCCCTCGTCGAGCACCTCGAGGTCCACGGACACCGCGTGCAGGGCCACGGGGTGGCACAGCGGCACCAGGTCCGGCGTGCGCTTGGCGCCCTGGATGCCGGCGATCCGCGCCACCGCGAGGGCGTCGCCCTTCGGGACGCCGGGGCCCCGCAACAGCTCCACCACCTCGGCGGACACCAGCACGCGACCGCTGGCCACCGCCGTCCGTACAGTGACGTCCTTGCCGGAGACGTCGACCATCCGGGCCGCTCCGGCCTCGTCGACGTGGGTCAGCCGCCGCTGCGCGGACTCGGGCATCCGGCTCAGCCCTTGCGCCGCTCGAGGAGGACGACGTCGACCACCTGGCCGGCCTCGATGTCGGTGACGTGCTCGGGGACCACGACGAGGGCGTTGGCGTAGGCGAGGTCACCGATCAGGTGCGAGGCCTGGCCGTCCAGCGGGGTCACGAGGTACGACCCGTCGGGCGCCGGCTGCAGACGGGCCCGCGCGAACTGGCGCTTGCCCTCCGGGGACCGCAGTGCCGTCTGCAGGATCGCCTTCACGCTGGGTCGGTGGAGCTTGGACACCCCGAGCATCCGCCGGATCGCAGGCCGCACGAAGACCTCGAACGACACGAAGGCGCTCACCGGGTTGCCCGGCAGGGTGAAGATCGGCGTGCCCTCGTCGCCCACGGTGCCGAAACCCTGTGGCATGCCGGGCTGCATGGCCACTCGGTCGAAGCGGACGGTGCCGAGCTCCGAGAGGGCCTGCTTGACCACGTCGTAGGCACCTGCGCTGACGCCGCCGCTGGTGATGACCAGGTCGGCCCGGACCAGCTGGTCCTCGATCAGCGCCACCAGCCGTTGTCCGTCGTCGGGGACGATCCCGACCCGGTACGGCACGGCGCCGGCCTCGCGGGCGGCCGCCGTGAGCGTGTACGAGTTCGAGTCGGTGATCTGACCGCGGTCCAGCCGCAGGCCCGGGTCGACCAGCTCGCTGCCGGTCGAGAAGACGACGACCCGCGGGCGCGGCCGCACCCGTACCCGCTCCTTGCCGACAGCGGCGAGCAGCCCGACCTGTGCCGCCCCGAGGAACGTTCCACTGCGCAGGACGACATCTCCCGTACGGACGTGCTCACCGAGCCGCCGGACGTAGTCCCCCACCTTCGCGGTGCGGCGCAGCTGCACGCGGGCGACACCGCCGTCGGTGTACTCGACCGGGACCACGGCATCCGCCCCGGCCGGGAGCGGCGCGCCGGTCATGATGCGGGCGCACATCCCCTCCCCGATCGCCTGGAGCTCGGCATCTCCCGCGGCGATGTCACCGACGACGGGCAGCTCGACGGGCTCGTCCTCGGTCGCCCCCGCCACGTCCTCGGCCCGGACCGCGTAGCCGTCCATCGCCGAGTTGTCGAACATCGGCAGCGGCCACGGGGCCACCACATCCTCGGCGAGGACGCAGCCGTGCGCATCGAGCAGCTGCAGGTCGAGCGGGTTGAGCGGTCGGACCGCCGACAGGATGTCCGAGAGGTGGTCCGCGACCCGCTTCACCGGCGGTCGCCGGCCCCGGACCCGTCCTCGGCGGGCAGCCCGGCCACGTAGTCGCGCAACCAGGCCCGGAAGTCCGGACCCAGGTCCGCGCGCTCGCTCGCCAGCTTCACCGTCGTCCGCAGGTAGTCGAGCCGGTCCCCCGTGTCGTAACGGCGGCCGTGGAAGACGACCGCGTGCACGCCGCCGCCCTCGTCGGCCGGCATTCCGGCGAGTGTCGTCAGGGCGTCGGTCAGCTGGATCTCCCCACCCCGCCCCGGCTTGGTCTCGCGGAGCACGTCGAAGACGGCGCTGTGCAGCACGTACCGGCCGATGATCGCCAGGTTGCTCGGCGCGTCGGCGGCGTCGGGCTTCTCGACCAGGTCGGTGACCCGGACGACGTCCTCCGCGTCCGTCCGCTCGACCGCGGCGCAGCCGTAGAGGTGCACCTGCTCCGGATCCACCTCGATGAGTGCGACCACGCTGCCGCCCATGTCGGCCTGCACCTCGAGCATCCGCTGCAGCAACGGGTCGCGCGGGTCGATCAGGTCGTCGCCGAGCAGGACGGCGAAGGACTCCTCGCCGACGTGCTGCGCCGCGCAGAGCACCGCGTGCCCGAGGCCCAGCGCGTCTCCCTGGCGGACGTAGTGGACTGTGGCGAGCTCGCTGGACTCCTGCACCTGCTCCAGGCGGGAGTCGTCGCCCTTCGCGCGGAGCGCCTCCTCGAGCTCGTACGCGCGGTCGAAGTGGTCCTCCAGCGGCCGCTTGTTGCGGCCCGTGATCATCAGCACGTCCTCGAGGCCGGCGGCGACCGCCTCCTCGACGACGTACTGGATCGCAGGCTTGTCGACGACCGGGAGCATCTCCTTGGGTGTGGCCTTCGTCGCCGGCAGGAAGCGGGTGCCGAGGCCGGCCGCCGGGAGCACCGCCTTCGTGACGCGATGGGTCATGCGCGTCACCCTAGCGATCGGAGTCGTAGCGTGAGCCCCGTGGCCCGCGCCCCGACGGAGGACGTCGCCGCCGCCAAGGCGGCGCTGCGCAGGCGGGTGCTGGACGAGCGGCGCCGGCTGCAACCCCGCGACCTCGGAGCCGCCGCTCGTGCCCTCCGCGACGTGCTGCTTGGCACGCCCGAGGTGACCCGCGCGCGGGTCGTGGCCGCGTACGTGGCCGTCGGCAGGGAGCCGGGGACCGGCCCCCTGCTGGACGCCCTGCTCGAGCGCGGGACCGAGGTGCTGCTCCCCCTCCTCCTCCCCGACGGCGACCTCGACTGGGCGGTGCACGAGGGAGACGGGGCGCTCACCGAGGCCGCTCGCGGGCTGCTCGAGCCGACTGGCCCGCCACTGGGTCCCGGGGCGGTGGCCGGCGCCGCGGCCGTGCTGGTCCCCGGCCTGGCGGTCGACCGCCGCGGCGTCCGCCTGGGCCGCGGCGGCGGCTCGTACGACCGGGTGCTCGCCCGGCTCGGAGGGCGCGCCTTCACCTGCGTCCTGCTCCACGACGGCGAGGTGCTCGACCTGCCGGTGCCGCGGGACCGGCACGACGTCCCCGTCGACGCAGCCGCCACACCCTCGGGGCTGGTACGGCTGCGCTGAGCTGCGGCCTCAGGAGGGTGGCGCCCCGGCGGGGACGAGCAGCATCCGGTGCTCCGCCCCCTCCCGTACGGAGTCGGGATCCCAGCGCATCGGCAGCGTCGCGCCCGTCCGCCACAGCTCGGTCTGGTCGCCGTAGTGGGCGTGGTACGGGTGGCCGCTGATGCCGGTGAGGTCCACCCAGCGAGAGGCGTCGAGGTCACCCAGGTCGACCACCAGGCGCTGGGACGGCACCCAGTCGGTCGCGTAGCCGACCGCCGCGTCCCACCCGTTGGCCTGGACGACCTCCTTGCCACCGCCCACCTCGTACGGGCCGCGGTTGAAGAGCGCCTCGACCGGCCCGATGCCGGAGTCGCCGAAGGTGCCCTCCCGGAGCTCCAGGGCGTGCAGGCGCCCCCAGCTCCAGTCCGCGGGGTCCTTCCCGAGCCGGCGGGTGAGGTCGTCCCGGGCGTCCTCCATCGCGCGCCGGAGGATGGTGTCGCGCGTCTCGATGACCGTCTCGGTGGTGACGTCGTCCCAGAAGGGGTCGTCGAAGCGCTCCATCAGACCGCGCACCACCTCGAACCACCGGCCGTCCCCCGACGGCCACAGCTCCTCGGGCAGCTCGTCGTGGAAGGTGAGGCGCAGCAGGTTGGCCCAGACGGCGTTGAAGTAGGCGGCCGCCGCGGAGTTCGGTTCCTGGTGGTAGTCCCAGTCCCGCAGCAGGTCCTGGCCGTCCCGGTAGTAGCCGACCAGCGCGGGCACCCGCAGCAGGTGGGGGACGAGGAACTCGGCGTTGCCGTTCCACGCGTCCATCTGGATGCCGACCATCGCCTCCGCGTCGAGTGGCCCCGACTCCTCGATCCGGTCGCGGATGCGCTGCGCGCGGTAGCCGTACGCCTGGTCCTCGCTGATGAAGAAGGGGTACGCGGGGGTTGTGACCGCCTGGTTGGCGGTCACGACGAAGCCCTCGTCGGGGTCGGCCACGCTGGGCAGCGCCTCGAAGGGGACGACGCCCACCCAGTCGTGCGCGGACGTCCAGCCGGGCACCGGCCAGCGCCCGTCCCCCGCGGCCCGGACGGGGATGGTGCCGGGCATCTGGTAGCCGATCCGGCCGCTCCGGTCGGCGTAGACCAGGTTCTGCGACGGCACCTCGAACAGCGTGGCCGCGGCCCGGAAGCCCTCCCAGTCGGTGGCCTGGTTGATCGCGAAGACGGCGTCCGCCGTCCTACCGGGGTCCAGCGCGGTCCAGCGCAGCGCGACCGCGTAGCCGTCCTCCGCCGGCGGGGGTGCGTCATCCGGGACGGGTGCTGCGGCGGCGACGTCGCGGAGTTCGGCCGACGCGTCGGAGAGCAGCGGCCCGTGGCGCGAGCTCCGCACCGTGACGAGGACCGGGTCGCCGCCGGCCACTTCGATCCGCTCGGTCCGGCGCTCCAGGGGGACGCGGTCGCCGTCGGCGAGCACCGAGTCCCCGCGGACCTCCTCCAGGTAGAGATCGGTCACGTCGGGCGCCAGGTTGGTCACACCCCAGGCGATCTCCTGGTTGTGCCCGATGATCACCCCGGGGAGGCCCGAGAAGCTGAAGCCGGCGACGTCGAAGGGGCAGCGCGGCCCGACCTCGCGGCAGTGCAGGCCGACCTGGTACCAGACGGACGGGGCCTCGGGGGCGAGGTGCGTGTCGTTGACGAGCAGCGGGGCGCCGCTCTCGGTGAGCGAACCGTCGACGACCCAGCCGTTGGAGCCCACGCCCGGGCCGGTCCCGAGCAGCTCGGGCACGGCGGCCGCCCGGTCGCGGACGGCGGCGAGAGCCTCCATCGCCAGGGGTGGCAGTCGATCCGGCGGGCCCGGGGTGTCTCCGGTGTCCGCGGCTCCGTCAGCGGCGGGGTCGACGCGGCCCTGGCCCGCCGTGGCGACAAGGTCCTCGTCGGCGACGATCGGGGCGTGCCGGTCGTACGGGTAGTCCGGGTAGAGCTGCTCGACCCGCTCGACCGGGAGCACGCCCGCGAGCAGGGCCCGGTCGAGTTCGTCGAGCATGTTGCTGCGGAGGTCCCAGGCCATCGCCTTGAGCCAGGCGAGCGAGTCGACAGGGGTCCAGTCGGCCGGGGCGGTGTCACCGCCCTGGAGGCCGAGCAGTGTGTAGGCCAGTCCCAGCTCGCCGCCGGCCCGGCTGTCGACCCAGGCGTTGACGCCCTGGGCGTAGGCCTGCAGGTAACGGCGCGTGTCCGGGTCGAGCAGCGGCAGCTCTTCCTGGGCGACCCGCCGCCAGCCGAGGGTGCGCAGGAAGACGTCGGTCTCGACCTGGCTCTCGCCGAAGAGCTCTGACAGCCGTCCTGACGTGACGTGCCGGCGGAAGTCCATCTGCCAGAAGCGGTCCTGGGCGTGCACGTACCCCTGCGCCCGGAAGAGGTCCTCGGCCGTGTCGGCGTAGACGTGCGGGATGCCGTGCTCGTCGCGGAGCACCTCGACCTCGGCGCCGAGCCCCTCGAGCACCACCTCGCCGGAGTAGTCGGGGAACGGCCTCCGCACCGACCAGACCGTGAGCGCCGTCCCCGCCACCAGCGCCACCACCACGAGTCCGGCCACGATCGACAGGACAGTGACCAGGCGACGCACTCGCAGCAGGGTACGTGCCGCGGCGCGCCGTCCCCCAGCCCCCCGATTGACCACGTTCACCACCCTCGTGGGGCCTTCACCAGGCGCTGACGCCTCGTGATGGCCCGAGCGGCCTGGTGGTGGCCGGGGGCGCAGGCCCGGACTGGCTCCGGTCCGGTCCCGGGCGTTGAGGACCGAGGGTCGGGCTGACGGCTTCGCCCGGCGACCGGCTCCGCGCCACGCCATTGCAGGAGGGTGCCCCTCCTACAAACCTGATGGCAGCAGGGTCCCCCTCCTCCAAGCCCGGATCGCAGCAGGGGCACCCGCCTCCACTCCCACCGGAGCAGGGGCCCCCTCACACGACCCGGCATCGGAGGAGGGTGCCCCTCCTACAACCAGACCCTCTCGCGCCCGTTGGCGCCGGCCAGGTCCGACCAGGCTGGAGTATGAGTCACGAGGCGGCCCGGGGCGGCCGCCGTGAACGGCCGGTCGCTGGACAATGAGTCACGGGGGGTCGGCCCGGGGCGGCCGCCGTGAACGGCCGGTCGCTGGACGTGGCGGCCCATCGTGCCGCATCATTGGCAGTCAAGGGCCTCGAGTGCTAACGGCCCCGTGTCAGCCGGGAGGGCCTGTGCCGACCTACCAGTACTCCTGCTCCGACTGCGGCGAGCAGCTCGAGGTCGTGCAGAAGTTCACCGACGAGTCGCTCACGACCTGCCCCTCGTGCGGGGGAAAGCTGCGCAAGGTCTTCTCACCGGTCGGCGTCGTCTTCAAGGGCTCGGGCTTCTACCGCACCGACAGCCGCGCCGCTGGCAAGCCCAAGGACGGCAAGGAGAGCGGAGCGAAGGAGTCGACGCCCGGCTCCCGCGAAGGCGCGAAGGTCCCGGCTGGTTCGGGTTCCTCGGGGTCGTCCAGCGGATCCGGGTCCGGCAGCTCCAGCTCCTCCGCGTCGACGGCGACGCCAGGCGCCGGCGCCGGCGCCGCCTGACAGAACCCGGGCACCGGCCGTGCCTGACACAGACCCAGCAGGAACCACACCCCGACCGCCACAGCCTGCAACAGCGCCGGACCGCGCGCCTCGGCGCACCCTGTGGACGGCCACCGCCTGACAACAGCCGCGCCACCTACGCTCGCCGGCATGAGAGCCACCCTCGACCTGGGCCACTCCCCCTACCGTGCCGGCTGAGCTGGCGGGGCGCCGGCACCTGACCGAGCTGGCCCGGGCGGCGGGCTGGCACCGGAGGCTGCTCGCGGGTGGGCTCGCCGCCGGTGCGGTCGCCCTCGGGCTCCACGCCCTCCAGCCGGCCCCGCCGCCCACGGTCGACGTGCTGGCAGCAGCCACGGACCTGCGTGGCGGGGCCATACTCGCAGCAGACGACCTGCGTACGGTGGCGTTGCGGGCCGAGACCGTGCCCGCCGGAGTCCTCCGCCCCGGCGACGACGTCGAGGACCGCGTCCTCACCGGCCCCGTCCGGGCGGGCGAGCCGTTGACCGACGTACGGGTGGTGGGGCCGTCGCTCCTGGCCGGCTGGGGCCGGTCGCTTGTCGCCACCCCCGTACGCGTCGCGGACCGGGGTGCCGTCGGGGTCGTCCGGACCGGCGACCGGGTCGACCTCATCGCCACCGTGACCACCGGTGAGGCGCACGCCCGGGTCGTCGCTGCCGATGTCCCCGTGCTCGCCACCCCACCGGATGCCGAGGAGGGCTCACTCACCGAGGGAGCACTCCTCGTCGTCGCGACCACCAGGAGCCAGGCAGCCGATCTCGCCGCAGCCGCGGTGACCTCGCGCGTGTCCCTGGTGCTGCGCCCGCCTCCCGCGCGCTGAGACCCGACCTGTGACCGTCACACCGCGCCGCTAGCCTGCGGCTGGCTCTGCACCGGGGCGCTCCGAGCGATGTGAGAGGCAAGCGTGATCAAGGGCTTCCGAGACTTCATCACCCGTGGCAACGTGCTCGAGCTCGCAGTCGCGGTCGTGATCGGCACGGCCTTCACGGCGGTCGTCACGTCCGTGGTCGAGAACCTCATCAACCCGGTCATCGCGGCGATCGGCAGCCCGGACACGGGCGGTCTCGCGACATCACTGCGCGACTACCCCGAGGCCACCATCAACTGGGGCGCCGTCGTCACCGCATTGATCAACTTCTTCGTCATCGCCGCGGTGGTCTACGCCGTCTTCGTCGCCCCGATGAACAGGTACCGCGAGCTGCGGGCCCGCGGCGACGAGGACGAGCCTGGGGCCCCGCCCGAGGACGTGCTGCTCCTGCAGGAGATCCGCGACCTGCTCAGGAGCCAGCAGGGACTGCCGCCGACCAATGCCGCGCCGACCGAGGCGCCGCGGACCTGACCACCTGTACGAGGATCACTGCGAATCCCGTGCGCAGGCGTCCCCGCACGCCCGGCTGCCCTCAGTCCCAGTGCGGCGGGCGCTCCTCGGTGAGCCTGAGGTCGTTGGACTCGTCCTCCTCGCCCCACCCGGCGGGGTGTTCGTCGGAGGTCGTGTCGGGCAGGACGACGAGGTCGTCCTC
>Ga0268386_10001543_pt1 | contig 15841 bp, 10 predicted proteins | sample RVTome_15_FD_200260 | JGI IMG/M metagenome (GOLD analysis project Ga0268386, IMG submission 200260) | Soil microbial communities from uranium-contaminated site in the Upper Colorado River Basin, Wyoming, United States - RVT150D86... ...
GAACCGGATCACCGTGCCGGTCTTCGGCGTCTCACCAGTAACCTTCAGATCATATTGAGGAATTCCGAGCCGGTACTCCTGCTTGTAGACATTCCCGTCCCGAAAGATCGTCAGCTCCAGGTGCTCGGAGAGTGCGTTGACCACGGAGACGCCAACGCCGTGGAGTCCGCCGGAAACCTTGTAGGAATTGGCGTCGAATTTTCCGCCCGCGTGCAGGATGGTCATGATGACCTCGGCCGCGGACCGTCCCTCGTCGGGGTGCAGGTCGACCGGGATGCCGCGGCCGTCGTCGGCGACCGTGACGGATTCGTCGGCATGGATCACCACGCGCACCGTCGTGCAGTAACCCGCCAGCGCCTCGTCGATGGAGTTGTCCACCACCTCGAACACCATGTGGTGGAGGCCGGTCCCGTCGTCCGTATCGCCGATGTACATCCCGGGACGCTTGCGGACAGCGTCCAAACCCTTGAGAACCTTGATATTTTCTGAGGTGTAGGTGCGACTCTGGGTCATGTCTCGGGGCCGGTGGGTCAAAACCGCGGCATTATATCACTGCGAGCACCCTGCCCTGTTTCACGTGAAACCTGCGTCCTTCCAGACCTTGCAGCGGCGCAGGATCCAGCGCGGTGAGAAACACCTGAAACGGAAGGCTTGCAATGCGCTCGATGAGGCGTCCGGCGCGCCCCGCATCCAGCTCTGCGGCCGGATCGTCTACGAGCAGTACGCCCCGGCCTTCCCAGCTCGGGGCCAGGAACTCCGCCTGCCCAAGCACCAGGGCGGCAGCCACCAGCTTCTGCTGACCCCGGGAAACGCGGCCCCGCGCCCGCCGATCGGCGAGGTCGATCGCGAGGTCGGCCCGATGCGGGCCGACCTGGGTGACGCCTGCGCGTCGATCCCGCTCCCGGCTCGCCGCCAGGGCCTCCCCAAGGGGCTTTTCGTGCCCCGATCGGTACGCAAGTGACAGCTTCGCGCCGAGCAGCGCGTCCGCGGCCCGGCTGACTGGCGCCTGCAATTCGGCCAGCGTCGCCCGCCGCAGCCGCTCGATCCGGTTGCCGGCCTGCACCATCGAATCCTCCCAGGGCGTCAGTGCCGAATCGGGGGCCGCCTGGCGGAGCGCCGAATTGCGCTGCTTCATGGCGCGTTGATACTGGCGCCATGCATCCAGGAATTCCGGTTTCACGTGAAACGTCGCCCAGTCGAGGTAGCGCCGGCGCGCGCCCGGGCCTTCCTGTACCAAGCGATGGATATCCGGGTCCAGCAATTGCACCGGCAGCAGGCAGGCGAGATCTACCAGACTGTCGACCGGCTCGCCGCCGGTTCGTGCAGTCCAGCCGCGGGCATCGATTTCGAAGCCGACCGAGCGTCCGTCGGCCAGCCGCCCGACCAGTCGGGCAGACGACGCCCCGTCGCGGATTGCGGCTTGCCGGCGAGCGGCCCGGAAAGAGCGCCCGCGGCCGAGAAAGAAAATCGCCTCGAGCAAGCTCGTCTTGCCCGAGGCGTTTTCACCGATGCAGAGGTTCAGGCCGCGATTTGGCTCGATGTCGACCTTCGCAAGACAGCGCAGGTTTTCGATCGACAGCCTCGCCAGCGCCACGACGTCGCGACTACAGCCGCATCGGCATGACCACGTAGCGGCAGTCGCGGAGCTCCGGATCCTGAATCAGGCAGCTGCTGGAGGCATCCCGCAGCTCCACCCGCACGTTCTCGGAATCCAGTGCCCGAAGTGCCGCGATCAGATACTCGACGTTGAAGCCGATCTCGAGCGCCTCACCCTCGTACTGGACCTCGATTTCTTCCTCGGCCTCTTCCTGCTCCGGGTTGTGCGCCTGGACGATGACGCTGCCCGGCTTCAGCTCCAGTCGCACGCCCTTGTATTTTTCGTTCGCAAGGATGCGGATGCGCGAAAGGCCTTCCGCCAGCAGCAGGCGGTCCGCGAGCAGCGGCGTTTCGGTCGGCTTCGGAATGACTCGTTCATAGTCCGGAAACCGGCCGTCGATCAGCTTCGAGGTGAATCGGATGCCGTCGAGCTGCACACGCAGGTGATTCGATCCGATCGAAAGCCCGCATTCGCCGTCGTCGCCCACCAGCCGCTGCAGCTCGAGAACGCCCTTGCGCGGCAGAATTACTTGCTGAGGCGTGCTGTCGGCGCCCTCGATCGCGAGTTCGCATAGCGCCAGGCGGTGACCATCCGTTGCCACGGCGCGGATGACCGGCCCGGCAATCTCCAGCAGCATGCCGTTCAGGTAGTAGCGCACGTCCTGATTCGCCATCGAGAAATGTGTCTTCTCGAGCAAACGCCGTAGCTGCGCCTGCGGTAACGCCAGATTCTGCTGCGAGCGGATGTCGTCCACCGTCGGAAACTCGGCGGCTGGCAGCGTGGATAGCGTGAACCGGCTCCGCCCGGAGCGGACGGTCGCCTTGTCGCCGGACACGGCAAAACTGATCTGCGAGCCCTCGGGCAACGCGCGGCAGATGTCCAGCAGCTTCCGCCCGGGCACCGTGATCTCCCCGGCCTTCTCCACGCTGACGTCACCGGTCGCGACCAGCTCGACTTCCAGGTCCGTCGCCGTCACGGCCAGGCCATTGTCCTTCGCCACCAGCAGTACGTTGGCCAGCACGGGCATGGTCTGACGTCGTTCAACAACGCCAATGACGGCCTGCAGCGGTTCCAGTAGTGCCTCTCGCGGGGCGCTGAGCTTCATCTTCCCACCTGTTGATAAAGGCTGAACATTAAGAACTTATTATCATTACTAGTGTCCCGCCTGTCGGGGGAGAACTGGATTTTTTGTTGATTATTCAATCGCTTGAACCTTGTCGAACGCTGTGGAGCGATCGCGTAGCCGCCCCGTTCAACCTGTGCATGATCTGTGGACAGATCGGGCCCCCGAAGTTATCCACACCTTATCCCCTTCATGCGGTCAGGGTCCTTAACAGGTTTGCGTAGTCTTCACGGACGCGCATGTCGGATTCGCGCAACGCCCGTACGCGCTTGCAGGCGTGCAGGACCGTGGTGTGATCCCGGCCGCCGAAAGCATCGCCGATCTCGGGGTAGCTGCGGTCGGTGAGCTCCTTCGCCAGGGTCATGGCCACCTGCCGTGGCCGTGCGACGGCCCGGTTACGGCGCTTCGACATGAGGTCGGCGACCCGGATCTTGTAGTACTGGGCTACTGTCTTTTGTATGTTGTCGACAGTAACCAGCCGGTCCTGCAGCGACAGCAGGTCCCCCAGGGCCTTCTTGGCGAAGTCCATGGTGATCTCGCGGTCCAGGAAACGCGAGGTGGCCACGACCCGCCGCAGCGCGCCCTCCAGCTCACGCACGTTCGAACGGATCCGCTTCGCGATGAGGAATGCCACCTCGGACGGCAAGGTGACGCCCTCCGCCGCGGCCTTCTTCATCAGGATCGCGACACTGGTTTCAAGCTCGGGCGGTTCGATCGCAACCGTCAGACCCCAGCCGAACCGGGTTTTCAGCCGGTCCTCGAGTCCGTCGACCTCCTTCGGGTAGCGGTCGCAGGACAGCACGATCTGCTGGCGTTCCTCGAACAGCGCATTGAACGTGTGGAAGAACTCTTCCTGCGAGCGGTCCTTCCCGGCAAAGAACTGGATGTCGTCGATGAGCAGTGCATTCAAGGACCGGTAGGCGCGCTTGAATTCGTCTATCCGGTTGTTCTGGAGCGCCCGGACCATGTCGCTGACGAAGCGCTCCGAGTGCACGTAGGCCACGCGTGCATTCGGCCGCCGCGCCAGTACGGCGTTGCCGATCGCATGCATGAGGTGCGTCTTGCCAAGGCCGACGCCGCCGTACAGAAACAAGGGGTTGTAGGCGCTGCCGGGGTTCTGCGCCACCTGGAAGGCGGCCGCCTTGGCGAGCTGGTTGCTCTTGCCCTCGACGAAGTTGTCGAAGGTGAAGTCGGGATTGAGCCGGGCGCCGGCGACGAACTCGCGGATCGCGGCCGGGGCGCCGGGTTGCGGGGCAACCGGCGTCGCGGCGGGGCCCCGACGGGTGCCGACGTCGACGCACACGCTGGTGGTGTCCGCGCCGGGCTGATCCCGGACGATTTCGCGTATCCGCTCCAGAAAGTGGTCGCGGATCCACGTCACGACGTACGGATTGGGCGCAAGCAGCCTTAGGATGCCGCCGTCCTGCACGGCCTGAAGCGGCGCGACGTAGGTGTTGAACTGGTCGGGCGAGAGCTCGTTCCGCAACCTGTTCAGACACTGTTGCCAGTCGGCCGCCACTTTGCGTTCTGCTTTCGTCTCGAGCGGGGAAGGCGACGGAGTCTATCCCTCCGGGCCCGGGTTATCCACAGGCCGCCCCGCCCCCTCGTCCGCCGGCCTCGCAGTTGACACCCCCGGGGGCCGCGCTTACGATTTCCGCCTTTTTGCGGGCCTCATTCGGCCGGCAAGCCGTCACTGCAGGGAATCGCCGATGAAGCGCACGTATCAACCCAGCAACCTGCGCCGGAAGCGCACGCATGGCTTCCGCGCACGCATGGCCACGAAGAACGGCCGGCTGGTGCTTTCGCGGCGTCGTGCCAAGGGCCGCGCCCGCCTCGCCGTCTGACGATTCCGTCCCGGCCACGACCATTGCGGCAGACGCGGTTTCCCTTGCTTTTCGACCCGGCCAGCGCCTGCGGCGACCGGCGGAGTTCACGCGGGTGTTCCGGGAAGGCCGGCGCCGCGGCGACTCGCTTTTCACGCTGATTGCCGTGGCCGGCCCGGGGCCGGGCGCTCGCCTTGGCATCACCGTTTCACGGCGCGTCGCTCGCTCGGCCGTGGACCGCAACCGCATCAAGCGACTGGTGCGGGAGTGCTTCCGGACTCGCGCGAAATGCCTGCCGGACCTGGACCTGGTGGTCATGGCGAAGCCGGCCGCGGCGCAGGCCGACAACCAGGCGATTGCGGCCAGCCTCGCCTCCCACTTCGAACGAGTAGCACGCACATGCGCCGGCTCGCCCTCATCCTGATTCGCACCTACCAGTGGCTCCTGAGCCCGGTGCTTGGAAACCACTGCCGGTTTCATCCGAGCTGCTCCGCCTACGCGGCCCAGGCGATTGCCGAGCGCGGCGTGCTCGCGGGCGGCTGGCTCGCGATGCGACGCCTCGCCCGCTGCCACCCCTGGGGCGGGGCCGGCCACGATCCCGTGCCGTCGTTGCCGGGCGCGCCGCGCATCCCGGAACGCTAGCCATGGACAACCAGCGGATCTTTCTCTGGATGGCCCTGGGGCTGCTGTTGTGGATGAACTACCAGGCGTGGCTGCAGGATCACCGCGTCCCGCCGCCGTCTGCCACGGCTCCGGCGGCCGGACCGGAAAGCTCCGCGGAGGCAGAGCTGCCGGCACCCCCGGAGCTGCCCGACGCGCCGGCAGGGGACACGCCCGCCGGCGCGGCGGCGCCCTCCGGCGAGGCGCCCGTCAGCGGCGCCCGCCTGCGCATCGTCACTGATGTGCTGGAGGCCGGGATCAGCCTGACCGGCGGCGACCTCGTCAGCGCGACGCTGCCCGACTACCCGGTTCACAAGGACCAGCCGGACATTCCGGTGCAGCTCCTGGATCCTGATCCCAATGGGTTGTTTGTAATACGGGCCGGCTTGAGGGCAACAGAATCAGCCGCTTCCGTCGACTCGAGCACTGTATACAAGGCGCAAGGTACAGAATTCCGGCTAGCCCCCGGCGAGGACGTGCTCGAGGTACCGCTGACGGCGGAGTTGCCGGGCGGGGTGACCGTCACCCGCAGCTGGCGGTTCGAGCGCGGCAGCTACGAGGTCGGGCTCACGCAGCGCGTCGACAACGGCGGCGAGGCACCCTGGAGCGGCGCGAGCTGGCTGCAGCTCCGTCGCCTGCACGAACCCCCGGAGCGCTCGTTCACGGATGTGGAGAGCTACTCGTTTCGCGGGCCGGTCGTTTTCAACGGCGAGTCCTACGAGAAGCTGGACATCGAGGATCTGGCCGCCGAGCCGGTGAAGTTCGTTGCCCCGGGCGGATGGGTGGCCTCGATCCAGCACCATTTTCTCGCGGCGGCCGTCCCCGGTAGCGAGCGCGCGTCGTTCCTGGCCACGGCGAACGAGGCGGGCATCTACACCCTCTCCGCCGTCGGCCTGCCGGTCGAGGTCGCGCCGGGCCAGTCGGCCGAGCTGCAGGACCGCCTGTTCGTCGGACCCAAGCTGCAGGACCAGCTGGAGAAAACCGCGCCGAAGTTGCGCCTCACGGTGGACTACGGCTGGCTGACGATCATTGCCCAGCCGCTCTTCTGGGTGCTGTCGAAGATCCACGGCCTGGTCGGCAACTGGGGGTGGTCCATCATCTTCCTGACGCTGCTCATCAAGCTGGCCTTCTACAAGCTGTCGGAAACGAGCGGCAAGTCGATGGCGAAAATGCGCAAGCTCCAGCCGCGCATGAAGGCACTGCAGGAGCGTTACGCGGACGATCGCCAGAAGCTGTCGCAGGCGATGATGGAGCTCTACCGCAAGGAAAAAGTGAACCCCGCCGCGGGCTGCCTGCCCATTATCGTGCAGATGCCGGTCTTCCTCGCGCTGTACTGGGTGCTGCTCGAAAGCGTCGAGATGCGCCAGGCACCCTTCATGCTCTGGATCGACGACCTGTCGGCGAAGGACCCGTATTTCATCCTGCCCCTCCTGATGGGGGTCACGATGTTTTTCCAGCAGAAGCTGAACCCGGCGCCGCCCGATCCGCTGCAGGCGAAAGTCATGCAGATTTTGCCGGTGGTGTTCACGGTGTTCTTCGCGTTCTTCCCGGCCGGCCTGGTGCTCTACTGGTTCGTGAACAACCTGCTGTCCATCCTTCAGCAGTGGCACATCAACCGCACCGTGGAGCGGATGGCCTGACGCGCCGTCCGGCGCCCGCAAGACCGTGAGCCAGCCGTCCGACAGCGACACGATCGCCGCGCTGGCAACTCCGGCCGGTCGCGGCGGCCTCGCCGTCGTACGCCTGAGCGGGGCGGGGGCGGGCGCAATCGCCACGGCGCTGGCCGGCAGGCTGCCGGCGCCGCGGCGCGCCGCGCTCCGGGTCTTGCGCGACGCGGAGGGCGTGCCGCTCGACCAGGGCATCGTGCTGTGGTTTCCCGCGCCCGGCTCGTTCACCGGCGAGGACGTCGCCGAGTTCCAGATCCACGGCAGCCCCGTGCTGGCGGCCGCGCTCCTGCAGCGTTGCCGGGCGCTGGGCGCCCGCGAGGCCGGACCCGGGGAGTTCAGCCGCCGTGCATTCCTCAACGGCCGCATCGACCTCGCCCAGGCCGAGGCCATCGCGGACCTGATCGACAGCGCATCGCGCGCAGCGGCGCGGGCGGCCATGCGCTCGCTCGAGGGCGAGTTCTCCGCCGCGATCGCCGGCGTCGCGGAAGGCCTCGTCGATCTGCGCGCCCGCATCGAGGCGGCCATCGACTTTCCCGAGGAGGAGGTCGACCTTCTCGCCGAGCCAGAGTTGGCCGCGCGGCTGCGCGCGCTGCTGCCGGCCCTGGACGCCATACGCCAGTCGGCGGCGCAGGGCCGCCGGCTGCGCGACGGGATGACGATCGTCATCGCCGGCGCGCCCAATGCGGGCAAGTCGAGCCTGCTCAACCGGCTTGCCGGCTACGAGGCGGCGATCGTGACGGAGGTTCCCGGCACGACCCGCGACCTGTTGTCGGAGGACATCCTCGTCCATGGCATGCCGCTGACGGTCGTCGATACCGCCGGGCTGCGGCGCCGCGCGGGACGCGTGGAGGCCGAAGGCATCCGGCGGGCGCGGGAGGCGATGGCGCGAGCCGATCGCGTGCTGTTGCTCGAGGACGCCACGCGCCGCGCCCCGGCGGGCGACGACGCGCTGCCCGCCGGCGTACCGGTCACCATCGTGCGCAACAAGATCGATCTGACCGGCGAGGCGCCGGGCCGTGAAGCCGACGAGGCGGGGCTGACGCGCGTCCGGCTTTCCGCGCTGACGGGCGCCGGCATCGACGCGCTCCGGTCGCACCTGGCCGACGCCGCGGGGCTGAGCGGCGAGGGCGGCGGCGCGTACTCGGCACGGCAGCGGCATCTCGATGCCCTGGACCGCAGCCGCCGCCACGGCCTCGAGGCATTGCGGCAGCTCGAAGAATTTCGCGCCGGCGAGCTGGCCGCGGAGGAGCTCCGGCTCGCCCACGACGCGCTCGGCGAGATCACCGGCGAGTTTACGAGCGAAGACCTGCTGGGCCGGATCTTTGCCACCTTCTGCATCGGCAAATGAGCGTGCTAGTGTCCTGTCCCGCAAGTAACTCGCCTATCTCGCCGCGTCTTTTCGCGCCTGGCTGTGTTGCGGCTCCTCGCAATAGGTCCACTATTCCTCGTCGCCGCGCCTTGCCAGTCACGAAAATTCGCTGGCGACATAGGCAAGCTACTTGCGGGACAGGACACTAGTTTGGCGGCGCAAAGCGCCTCGCCGGAGAAAGCACAGGCCTTCCTTGAGAGTGCCGGCCACCATCGCGGACGCGCCCCGGGCGGGCCGAACGGCCCCCGAGCTGCGCTTGGCCGCCGTTCTCGCGATGCTCGTCGCCGCGACGGGTCTGCTGGCCCTGCTCTTCGCGGCGGGCGCGGCGGCGGGGCTGTTACCCGTGGATCCGGCAACCGCGCTGCGGCCGGCGGGCCCGCTCTGCATCACGCTGCTGGGGTGGAGCCTGCTCGAGCTGCTGCAGGGCAGGGTGATCCGGGCGCGGGTGGCGGCGGTGGCCGTTGCCGGCGTGCTGGGCATCATTGCGCTGCTATGGCTGAACGACCCGTACCCGGCCGCCGGCCGGCCGGGGCCGTTCGGCAATCCGCTCATCACGCCGCCGTACCTGATCGGCGGCCTGCTGGGCGCGGCAACGCTGGCGGGCGGCACCCTGCGCTACTCGGAGGAACTGCGGGCGGGCGTGCTGTGGGCCGGTGGCGTGGCCGGGCTGATGCTGGTCGCCGCCGTGGCCGTGGATTCCCTCTTCGGCCTCGGCCGGGTCGCCTGGGGCGGCGCGGCGCTCGAAGCGGGATTCGCCGTGATCGTGCCGGGAATGCTCGCGACGGCAATCTTCCTCGCCGGCTGGGGCAGCGTCGGAGCGGGACGCGTGCGCCGCCTGCCGCTGGCGGCCGCGCTCGTGCTGGCGCTGGCGGCGCTCGTCGTCTGGATCGGCCTCGCGATCCAGAGCCGCGAAGCGGAGCAGCGCCTTGCAAGCGGCTCCCTGCTGGGCATGCAGCACCTGCTGCTCGAAAGGCTGGACCTGCGCGTCAAGGCGCTGGGGCGCATGGCGAACCGGCTCGCGGCCGCGGGTCCCAGGGCCCGCGAACGGCTGTTCCAGCTGGACGCCCGGCCGTTTCTCGAGGGCTACTCGGGGCTCGAGCACCTGGCGTGGACCAATCGCGAACGCAACGTGGTGTACGAGACGGGCGAGTCCCGACCGGGCGCGGCCAGCGACCTCGCGGCTCGCGCCGCCACCTACGACGCTGCGGCACGCGGCCAGCCGCAGCTCAGCGCGCCGCTGCGCCTCGCCTCGGGCGAGGAGGGCACGCTCGTCGTCGTCCCGGTCCGGGACCGGGACGGCGACCCCTGGTACCTCGAAGCCGACCTCGGCTACTGGAGCCTCCTCGGCCGCCCCGGCTCCGACCTGGCGGTGCGCCTGAGCGACGGCGCGGAAGCGGTCGCGGGCCCGGAGGCGGGGCACATCCGCCACGCCGCGGCCGCCACCTTCGACACATACGGCCGCCGCTGGCACCTCCAGATCGGCTCGGCGAGGGGATCGAGACTGGCCTGGCTCCCGGAGCTGGTGCTGGGCAGCGGCCTGCTGGGGGCGGCGCTGCTGGGCGTCGTGCTGCAGCTCGGCCTGATCGCCCGCCGCCGCGAAGGCTCGCTGCAGACCCAGTTTGCGCGCTACCAGGCGGCGCAGAATGCGCTGCGCGAATCGGAGCGCAAGGCGAACCAGATCCTGGAGAGCACGACCGACGCCGTGTTCATCATCGACCCCGAGGCGCGGGTCACTTACGCCAATCCCCAGGCGGGCCGCGTGCTCAGGCAGGCGACGGCCGACCTCGTCGGCGCGCGCCTGTGGGACAAGCTGCCCGCGTTGCAGCGCCCGGGCATCGAGAACGCCTGTCTGCGCGCCCTGCAGGAGCAGGTCGTCGTCGCGGTCCAGGACTACTATCCGCCGCTCGACGCATGGCTCGAGTTTCGTGCCTATCCGCATCCGGACGGCGCGGCGGTGTTCTTTCGCGACGTGTCCGACCAGCAGCGCTCCTTCGACCGGCTGGTGCGCAGCGAGCAATCGCTGGCGCGGGCCCAGCGCATCGCCCGGCTGGGTGGCTGGGAGCTGGACCTGGAGTCGGACGAGCTGCGCTGGAGCGACCAGGTCTACGAGCTGTTCGGGCTGCGCCGCGAGGACTTCCCCCGCACCTTCGAAGCCATGCTGGACCGGCTCCTGCCGGGCGACCGCGAGCGGCTGCGCGACGCGCGGCAGGAAGCGCAACGCTCGGGCAATGCGATCGACGTTGAGCACCGCATCGTCATGCCCTCCGGAGAGGTGCGCTGGATGCACGCGCGGGCCACGCCGGCGCGCGGTTTCGACGGCCGCCCCATGCTGTCGGGCACCGTGCAGGACATCACGGAGCGCAGGCGAACCGAGGTGCGGCTGCGACGCCTCGCGGAAAGCCTCCTGCGCACGCAGCAGATCGCCCACGTCGGGAGCTGGGAGCACAGCCCCGGCACCGCCCGCCTGAGCTGCTCGCACGAAACGCTGCGCATCTGGGGCCTCGACGCCCAGCCCGGCAGCCTGGAAGACTTCGTTGCCTGCGTGCACCCGGAGGATCGGGAGCGCCTGGAGAAGGCGCGCGCGCGGGCCATGGACTCGGGGCTGCCCAGCGAGCTCGAGTACCGTATCCGGCAACCGGACGGCAGCGTGCGCTCCATCCGCGAGGTGTCGGCGCCCGTCGCGGACGAGTCGGGCCGCAACGCCATGCTGGCCGGGGCCGTACAGGACGTTACCGAGCTGAGAAAGGCAGAGCAGGCCCTGCTGTCGGCGCTGGGGCGCGCCGAGCGGCAGGCCGCGCAGCTTCGCGCGCTGAATCGCGCCGCCGTGCAGGCCAGCCACATGATCGGCGCGCCCGGGCTGATGCAGTTCCTGATAGACGACCTGCGGGCGACGGTGGGCGCGCACCAGGGCCTCGCCAGCCTCGTCAGCGGCGGCGACTGGAGCAACGCGCGCCATTCGATTTCGCTGTCGGCAAAGTATGCGAAATGGCGCGAGGCCACCGTGCAGATCGACGGCACCGGAATCTACGGGCTCGTCTGCGAACAGAACGAGTCCGTGTGCATGACGCAGGCGGAGCTCGGGGCGCATCCGCGCTGGCGCGGCGACGATCCGGAGCAGCCCGGGCGCCCGCCGCTGCGCGGCTGGCTCGCCGTCCCGCTCGTCGGCTCGGACGGGCGCAACATGGGGATGCTCCAGCTCAGCGACAAGCACGAGGGCGAATTCACCGCGGAGGACGAGGCGATCGCTGCGCAGTACGCGCAGATGGCGGCGGCGGCGCTGGAGCGCGACGGCCTCGTCGCCCAGCTTCGCGACGCGCAGGAAACGCTCGAGGAGAAGCTGGCGAATCTCGAGGCGATTGCGCACAGCATCGGCGACGGAGTCTACGCGATCGATACGAAGGGCCGCGTGTCCTTCCTCAACCCCGCGGCGGAACGCTTGCTGGGCTGGGGCCAGGGCGAGCTGTACGGGAACGACGCCGAGCGCCGCCTGTATTCGAGCGAGCGTGAGCGCGCGCCCGGCCTGCGCGTGCTGGATTCGCGGGCGGAGCTGGCGGAACCGGATGCTGTGATGCTGACGCGCAGCGGCAGGCATCTGGAGGCGTCCATCATCGCGACGCCGCTGCGGGCCGGCGGCCGCCTGCTGGGCGCCGTCGTCGCGTTCCGCGACCTGGCGCCGATCCGCGAGGCGCAGCGTGCCATCGCGCAGCGCGACCGGTTCTTCCAGATCTCGCTCGACATGTTCGCCATCGCCGCGGAGGACGGGCGCCTGCTGCAGGTCAATTCGGCGTTCACGCGCGTGCTCGGCTACGACGAGCAGACGCTGCTCGCGATGCCGTCGATCGACCTGGTGCATCCGGAGGACCGGAAGGCCTCGCTGGCGGCCCTGGCGCAACTGCGCGAGGGGCAGGAGGTCACGCGCTTCGTCAACCGCGTGCGCTGCGCCGACGGCAGCTACCGCTGGTTCGAGTGGGCCACGATGCCCGTGGAAGGCAAGGTCCACTACACCGTGGCGCGGGACATCACGCAGCGGCGGCGGATGGAAGAGGCGCTCCAGAAGACCCTCGATGACCTGCAGAGCCGCAATCGCGAGCTCGAGGATTTCGCGTTCGTCGCGTCCCACGATCTGCAGGAGCCGCTGCGCAAGATCCGCGCCTTCTCGGACCGACTCGCCACGATTCCCGGCCTGCCGCCCGACGGCAAGGCGGTGGACTACCTGCAGCGCATCGCGAGCGCCGCCGCCCGCATGCAGCGGCTCATCGACGACCTGCTGGCGTACTCGCGCGTCACGACGAGGGCCCGGCCGTTCGAGCGCGTGCCGCTGCGAGGGATCGTCGCCGACGTCCTGCTGGACCTCGAGACGAGACTGGAGGAGACGCTCGCCGCTTTCCGCGTCGGCGAGCTGCCGGAGATCGAAGCCGATGCGACGCAGATGCGCCAGCTCTTTCAGAATCTGCTCGGCAATGCGCTGAAGTTCGCGGCGAAGGACCGGCGCCTCGAGGTCCTGGTGAAGGCCGAGGCCGACGTGGAGCCGGCGACCCAGCGACCCGTCACGCGGATTACCATCCAGGACAACGGCATCGGCTTCGATGCCCGGTATGCTGAGCGTATCTTCTCGCCATTCCAGCGCCTGCATTCGCGCAGCGAGTACGAGGGAACGGGCATGGGACTCGCCATCGTGCGCAGGATCGTGGAGCGGCACGGCGGGCGGATCGAAGCGCGCGGCGCACCGGGCGCGGGTGCCGTCTTCATCGTCACGCTGCCGCAACGCCAGTCGCGGCGCGGGGCCGCAGTCGTGCAGGGAGAGCTGCCATGAAAAGCAGGAACGTCCGGCCCATCACGATCCTGATGGCCGAGGACGATCCGGACGATCGCGAGCTGGCGCGCGAGGCGTTCGTCGAAAGCCGGCTCATCAACGACCTGCGCTTCGTGGAGTCGGGCGACGAGCTGCTCGACTACCTGAAGCGACGCGGCGCGTATGCCGCACCCGGCGCGGCGCCCACGCCGGGCCTCGTCCTGCTGGACCTCAACATGCCCGGCATGGACGGGCGCGAGGCGCTCGAACGCATCAAGTCCGATCCCGCCCTCAGGCACATCCCGGTCGTCGTCATGACGACGTCCCGGGCAGAGGAGGACGTGCTCCGCTCCTACCAGCACGGCGCGAACTCGTACATCACCAAGCCCGTCAGCTTCGAAGGCCTCGGCGTCGTCGTGCGAACGCTCGAGCGTTACTGGCTGCAGATCGTCGATCTGCCGCCCGGGTCAGGCGGGACCTGAGGATGGATGAGCAGGCGATCCGCGTTCTGGTGGTCGACGACGACGAGGAGGACGCGCTCATCCTCGCCGATCAGCTCCACGATACCGGCGGCCGCTTCCTCATCGAATCGTGCACCACGCTGGCCGACGGACTCGCGCGCGCCACTGGCCGCCTGCACGACGTCTACCTCGTCGACTATCTCCTCGGCCCCGACAGCGGGCTCGACCTGATCCGGCTCGCGCGCGCGGCCGGCATGCGCGAGCCGATGATCCTGCTGACGGGCCACGGCGACGAGCAGGTGGACCGCCGCGCCCTCGAGGCCGGCGCCGCCGATTACCTCGTCAAGGGTCGCGCCGACGGCGAGCAGATCGCGCGCTCCATCCGCTATGCGCTCGATCGAGCCCGGCACATTGCCGAGCGCGAGGCGGGTGAGAGGCGCTATCGGATGCTGTTCGACAAGAACCCCTTGCCGATGTGGGTCTACGACCCGTGCACGGAGGCCTTCCTTGACGTCAACGAGGCGGCGGTACGGCAGTACGGCTGGGCGCGGGAGGAATTCCTGGCGATGAGCGTGCCCGACATCCGCAGCGAGGCGGAGCGCGCCGGCTACGCGAGGGATCGGGCGCTCGCTGCGGCGGGCTACCGCGAGGCGGGCGTCTGGAAGCACCGGCGCAGGGATGGCACGCAGCTGTACGTCGACATCGTGCGCCACGACCTGCAATACGAGGGTCGTCCGGGCCGGCTCGTGCTCGCGCGAGACGTCACGCGTCAGGTGGAGGCGGAGAACAGCCTGCGGGGCAACAAGGAGCAGCTCCGCCAGGTGCTCACTGACGTGCGCGACGGGCTGGTGGTCATCAGCGAGGACGGCATCGTGTGCTTCGCCAACCCGGCCGTGCGCGAGCAGCTCGGCCTGGACCCGGACGCGCTGACGGGCGCGCCCTTTCCCCTGCCGGACTGCGACAGCGATGGCCCGCGGCAGATCGAGGTGCATGGGCGCACTCGCCACCTCGAGATCACCCGCACGGCCACGACGTGGGACGAAGCGCCGGCCACGCTGCTGGCGCTGCGCGACGTGACGGACAGGCACGAGCAGGAGGAACGGCTGCGCCTCCTCAACCGCGCGATGGAGTCCAGCGCCAATGGCATAGTCATCGTCGATTCGCGCGTTCAAGGGCAACCGATCATCTACGCGAATCCGGCCTTCCTGCAGATGACCGGCTACGCCATGGACGAGGTGATCGGCCGCAACTGCCGCTTCCTGCAGGGCGCGGAGCGCGACCAGGCCGCGATCGCGCAGATACGCGAGGCCCTGCGCGACGAGCGCGAGAGCAATGCCGTACTGAAGAACGTCCGCAAGAACGGCGAGGAATTCTGGAACGACCTCCACATCGCGCCGGTGCGCAACGAGGCCGGCAAGGTCACGCATTACGTCGGCGTGCTGAACGACCTCACGGAGCAACGTCGCTACGAGGCCGAGCGCGCCTATGCCGCCAGTCACGACATGCTCACGGACCTGCCGCGGTTCGTCGTGCTCGAGCAGCTCCTGGAGGAGATGGCCGCCGACCGACGCGACGATGCCGGCGGCCTGGCGCTGCTGTTCATCGACCTGGACCACTTCAAGGTCGTGAACGAGACCGCCGGCCCGGATGCGGGCGACCATCTGCTCAAGGTCGTGGCGAAGCGGCTGCGGCAGGCATTCCCCGACGCGGGCACGCTGGCCCGCTTCGCGGGCGACGAGTTCGTCGCCGTCCTGAGAACCGGCCCCGGTCTGGCGGCGCCGGAGGCGATCGCCGGCCGCGTCCGCGCACTGTTGAGCCAGCCGGTGGAGTCGATGCAGTACAGCCTCCACCCGACCTGCAGCATCGGTATCGCCTGCTGGCCGGAGCACACCGACAAGCCGGCGGGCCTGCTGCGGCTCGCCGAGGCCGCCATGGGCCGCGCCAAGCGGCAGGGGCGCAATCGCAGTCTCGCGTTCAGCGAGGAGCTCGGCCGGCAGCTCGCCGACCGTCTCGCGCTCGGCTCCCGCATCCGCGGTGCGCTCCTGAACCGCGAGCTCCTGCTGCACTACCAGCCGGTGTTCGAGGCCGGCAGCGGCCGGCTTGCCGCCTTCGAGGCCCTCGCTCGCTGGAACAGCCCGGCGCTGGGCATGGTGTCGCCCATACGGTTCATCGGCGTCGCCGAGGAGCTCGGCCTCATCCTGGATCTGGGGCGCTGGGTGATCCGCGAGGCATGCCGGCAACTGAGCGAGTGGCGCGCCGCCGGACTCCCCAACGTGCCGCTGGCGGTGAATGTCAGCGCGCTGCAGGTCCAGCAGGGCGACTTCGCCTCGTTCGTGATCGGGCAGATGC
>Ga0268386_10001545_pt1 | contig 15836 bp, 10 predicted proteins | sample RVTome_15_FD_200260 | JGI IMG/M metagenome (GOLD analysis project Ga0268386, IMG submission 200260) | Soil microbial communities from uranium-contaminated site in the Upper Colorado River Basin, Wyoming, United States - RVT150D86... ...
CCGGCCGGCCGTGGCCGTGGAGCCCTTGCTGAATCGCCCGGGTGGCGGCCTGCAGATCGCCGCTGCCCATGAGCCGCAGCGTTTCCTGCATGGTGAGACGCATGTTGTTCATTGCCTGCCTTCCGCGGGTTAGTGGATGCGGCCGGCCAGGGCAGCCTTCACGGGCGCACTGGCCTGCAATGCGCCCAGCACGGTGATGGACTCGATGCTTTCCCTGGCAAGTTCCGGGGAGACATCGGCCGCTATGCGGACCAGTCCCAGCACATGAATGCGCAGCCGGGTTCCCGACCCGCGTGCGGCCTCGAGGTCGGCTCGCGACAGGTCCTGGAGGCCGACCACGAGCGTGCGCCGGGCGACGGATTGGCGTATTGCGTCCGCGTGGCTCGCCAGCTGGTTCCTGATTGCCGCCCGGATGAGGTCGGTGCGATTCGAGTAGAACCCCTCGCTGACGAGCAGATCGATCTGCCCGAGGTCGACCAGCCCCAGGTTGATCGTGATCTTTTCGCTGTCCGGGGAAACCGTCCTGGTAGCCATCGTGCTGCCTCGGATTAGCCGACGGCGGCATCCTATCACCATCCACACGGATGGTACATGGATGCCCGAATCCGGGGGCGGGAACCCTGCCCGTTTACGGAACGCCCTCACCCGGCCCGTGCTACTGTCGTCCGCCCGTTTGCCCTTGCGTCACGATCCGGAGGCTCGCGGACGACGGCATGGCATCTACCGGTCAAGAGCTTCGGTCGGGCTTCCGGCTCGGCGACCATCTGGTCCAGCCGGGGCAGAACCGGATCGTTCGCTCCGACGGCGAGGCGCGCCTGGAACCCAGGGTGATGGAGGTGCTGGTGTGCCTGGCGGAGCATGCCGGCGAGGTCGTGTCGCGCGACACGCTCTATGAGCGCGTCTGGGGTGACGTGGTCGTCACCGACCAGGCCGTCACCAACTGCATTTCCGAGCTGCGGCATCATCTGCGCGACGACCGCGCCACGCCCCGGTTCATCGAGACGATCCCCAAGCGCGGCTACCGGCTGGTTGCCCCGGTTCGCACCGGCGCCCCCGAATCGCCGCAAGGCGGTGCCGCGCGGGCGGGCGACCGGACGAGCCGGCGCCGGGCCCTGGCCGGTGGGCTGCTGCTCCTGGTCGTGGCTTTCGGCGTGGCCTGGTCGCTGAGACAGACGGACGGCCCGGCCCTGACGAGTGTCGCGGTCCTCCCCTTCGACAACGTTGGCGGGGACGAAACGCTGGACTACCTGCGACTCGCGCTGCCGGACGAGATCACGACCCTGCTGACCAAATCCCGTGATCTCGCCGTGCGGCCGTTCGACCATCGCTCGACCGCCGATCCACTCGCCGCGGCGCGGGCGCGGCGGGTCGGTCACATCGTGACCGGCCATTACTACTTCGAGGGCAGCGACCGTCTGACCCTGGCCGTCGAGGCCCAGCACGTCGTGCAGGAACGCCTGGTCTGGCGTGCCCGCATCACGGCGCCGGCCGAGGACCTGCTGGCGATGCGCCGGCAGATCGCCGAGCGCGTGCGCCTCGGCCTGTTGCCGGCGCTGGGTGCGGCGCGCAATCCGGCACCGGGACCCTCGCCCGCCAACGACGAGGCCTACCAGCTCTACCTGCACAGTCTCGCCATACCGAAGCATCCGGAGCTCACTGAGCGCGCCATCGATCTGCTGGAGCGGGCGGTGGAGCTCGACCCCGAATTCGCGCCTGCCTGGGAGGCGCTCGGCCTGCGCTATTACGAGCATGGCAGCTACGGCGACGGTGGCGAACGGGCACGGCAGCAGTCCCTGGCCGCTTACCGCAGGGCGCTCGAGGTCGATCCGGCGCTGATCGTGGCGGCCAGGCAGATCATCGTGTTCCGCACCGAGGCCGGCGACCTGGAAGCGGCCTACAGGGAGGCCCGCCGGCTGGTCGAGGAATCCGGCCGGAGCGCCGAGGCACACTTCGCGCTCGCCTTTGTCTACCGGTTCGGCGGCCTGCTGGAGGCTTCGCAACGCCACTGCGAGCTGGCGCTGCACCGGGACCCCTACGACTCGCGGCTGCGTTCCTGCGCGTACTCCTACCTCTACGCCGGCGAGCTCGGGCGGGTGCAGGATTTCCTCGCGCTCGACGAGGGTTCCTACTTTTCTCATTGGGGAACGGTATTGTTCCACCTGCGGCGCAAGGACGATGCCGCCGCGCTGAATTCCGCCCGCCAAGATTCCCCCGACTCGCCCACGAGGCAGTTCATGGAGCCGTGCCTGCAGGGCGAGCGAGGCGCGGCGCTCGACGCGCCGGCCGCCGGCTTCATCCGCCACTGGCAGCAATCCAGCGACCCCGAGCTGTTGTACGCGCTCGCCCCGATGCTGGCCTACTGCGGGCGCCGCGGGGATGCACTGCAGTTTCTCGAACGGGCAGTCGACAGCAACTTCTGCTCCTACCCGGCCCTCGACGAGGATCCGGCCTGGGACGCGATGCTTCGGGACGCCACGTTCCTGCGCATTCGGCAGAAAGCGGTCGCCTGCCACCAGCGCTTCCGCGAGATCGTGGCGGCCGGCACCGGCGAGTCGTAGGCGCCCGCACCCGTTCCGGCCTTGCCCCGCCCGGCTCCGGCTGGCGCTCCCGGAGCCCGGCACAGGGGCCCCGAGAAATCCGTACAAATCCGTGAGCTTTCCTGTGGCAATCCTCAGGACCTTCGCTCCCCGTTCGTCGTGAACTGCCCCCGTCGGCGCAGGTGCGCCGGTGTGTTTCTCACGGGCTCACGTTCCAGCGACGGAGGACAGGCAATGAACCTCACCATCCAGATGATCGTGGCGGCGGGTCTCGCGCTGACGGCCCACGCGTCGGCGGCCGCGGGCGGGCGGGCCGTTTCCGGCGCCGACACGGTTTTAGAGCCACAAAGGGAGCGGTTCCTGTACGTCGTGGCCACCGACGGACACGGCAGCAATCCCGACTTCCTGGCCCTGGTCGGCACCGATCCGGCCGTTCCCGGCCACTACGGCCGCATCTTCAGGCGGGTAGACATGCCGAACGTCGACGACGAGCTGCACCACTTCGGCTATTCGCTGAATCAGAAGCGCCTGGTCGTTCCGGGGCTTTTCTCCAATCGCATCTATGTCTTCGACGTGGCGAAGAACCCGCGCAATCCGAAGCTGGTCGCCGTGAACGAGGAACTGGCCAGCCAGAGCGGCTACATCGTGCCGCACACCGTGATCGGCATGCCGGACAACGAAGTGCTCGTCACCATGATTGGCGCCTTCTCCACCGACACCGCACCCGGCGGGCTCGTCAGTGTCGACGACCGCACGGGCCAGTTCATCGGCCATTTCGGTCCCGGCCCCGGGCGCGACCCCGATGTGCTCCCGCCGAAGTACATGTACGACTTCGGGTTCAATGAGGAGGTCAACCGCGCAGTCAGCACGACGTTCGGCTGGCCCGCGGACGTGGGTGCCGGCATCAATCCGGCCGGCTTCGGCGACGAGGTCGCCATATGGGATTTCGTCGGGCGGGAGGTCATCCAGACCGCTGACCTGGGGGAGAACTGCGGCGCGCTGGAAGTTCGCTGGGTCGGCCACGAGAACATCGGCCTGACGAATTGCCCGGGCACGAACGCGCTGTGGGCCTGGGAAGACGAGGACGAGGACGGCTTTTACGACTTCCACCAGGTGCTGTCGACCGCGGACGGCCTGGCCGGGCCGGTGGACATGGTCCTGACGGACGACGACGAGCTCTACATCACCAACTACTTCGGCAACTCGCTGCAGAAGTTCGACATCTCGGATCCGTTCGCCCCCCTGCTCATCGACGAGGTATACCTGCCGCACCCGAACATGCTGAGGGTGAGTCCGGACGGACGGCGGGTGTACGTAACCAACCAGCTCGTGACGACCTGGGACAACGATGTCGCCTTCGGCGGGCCACGCAACGACCAGTACGGCATCTGGCTGTACCACGTCCGGCAGAACGGCACGCTGGCATCGGAGACCCGGGACGGCAGCGCGTGGGTGGACTTCTCGAACGTGAAAATGAAGCACTCGCGCGGCCCGGCCGGACCGCACCAGATGTTCTTCGACCCGAGCGTCGGCCTGGAATTCGGGCACCACTGACCGGCGCCGCCCAATTCCCGGATCAGTCCGCACTCGCACTCGTGTTCGGGAGATCGAGCCATGTACCGGATCATCATTCCGATCATCAGCGTCGTCGCCTATGCGGCCTTCCTGCTGGTGTTTCTCTATCTGCTCGCCTTTCTGGCCAACTTCCAGAGCATGTCGCTGGCCGACGCAGTCCCGACCATCAAGAGCTGGGCGCGCTATTCGGTCGACCTGGGCCGGGACATGGGCTCGCTACTCACGGCAGTGCTCGTCGACCTCGGCCTGATAGCGCTGTTCGGCGTCCAGCATTCCGTCATGGCGCGGCCGGGCTTCAAGCGCGCCTGGACCCGGCTCGTCCCGCACGAAAGCGAACGCAGCGCCTACGTCCTCATCGCCAGCGCGGTGCTGGCCCTCATGATGTGGCAATGGCGGCCGATTCCTTCGCCCGTGATCTGGCAGGCGGATGCCGCGTGGACGGCCTGGATCGGCTGGGGCGTCATGGGACTCGGAGTGGCGGTGCTGCTCTGGGCCACGTTCCTGATCGACCACTTCGAGCTGCTCGGTCTCAGGCAGGGCTGGGCGGCGCTGCGCGGCGAGGCGGTCAGGCCGCCGGCGTTCGTCACGCCCTGGCTGTACAAGGTCGTGCGGCATCCCCAGTACCTGGGATGGCTGATGATCTTCTGGGGCACTCCGACCATGACCGCCGGGCACCTGCTGTTCGCGGCCGCCCTGAGCGCCTACATCCTGATCGCCATCCGTTTCGAGGAGCGGGACCTCACGCGCTTCATCGGCAGCGAATACGAGCGCTACAGGGAGCAGGTCCCGCTCCTGGTGCCGCTGCCGGGCCGTCGCTACGAGGGTTGACTGTCGGGCGCAGTTGGTGGTTCCAGGAAGAGGCGATCGATCCGAATGATGTGACGGGATTGCGGCAGGCGGCGATAATCCGGCTCCCAGCCAACGCGGGTGGCAGCGTGAATACGCCAGGCGTCCAGGATCGGCAACGCGCTGAACCCGAGGCGGTGCGTCTCGCCGGCGGCCCGTATCCCCGGCCGCGGGCGCGGCCGGGCCGGCGCCCGGAGCGCGCATGACCGCCGTGGAGCCTCTGCGGCAGGAGCGTGTCGCGCGCTCGCTGCGCCTCGCCCGCCTCCTCGATACGTCGCTGCGCATCCCGGGCACCCGTATTCGTTTCGGTCTGGACCCGATCCTCAGCCTGGTCCCGGGCCTCGGGACGGCGATTGGGGCACTGCTGGGCGGCTATATCGTGTGGACGGCGCTGCGCGTCGGCGCGCCGCGCATCGTAGTCGCAAGGATGCTCGGGAACATCGGCCTCGACGCCGCCCTCGGCGCGGTGCCGGTTGCGGGAGCGATCTTCGACGTCGCCTTCAAGGCGCATCGCCGCAATGCGCAACTGCTGGGTGACTGGTCCCGGACGCCGGCGGCGACCGAGGCGAGTCAGCGCCGGATTGCGCTGGCGGTGGCGGGATCGGCGCTGGCGCTCGTCGCGATCGCGGCGGCCGCCCTGGTGCTCGGAATCTGGGCGCTGCTGCAACTGCTGGGCTAGTGTCCTGTCCCGCAAGTAGCTTGCATATGTCGCCAGCGGATTTTCGTGACTGGCAAGGCGCGGCGACGAGGAATAGTGGACCTATTGCGAGGAGCCGCAACGCAGCCAGGCGCGAAAGGACGCGGCGACATATGCGAGTTACTTGCGGGACAGGACACTAGGTTCCCAGCGGCCGGCCGCCGCGTCCGTCCATGGCACTCCGCGTGCGACGGCTATGGTATTCCCAGCGACTCGCCCGGCGCGCGGGCGAGGACGGGTAACGAGCGGCGGACACTGCCCGTCGCCTTGCAGAGGAAGCGGGATGGACAGCGTGGTTCACTTCGAGATGCCCTACGACGATCGGCCGCGGATGACGAGGTTCTACGAGTCGACGTTCGGCTGGCAAACGCAAAGCCTCGGCCAGGAAATGGGCAATTATGTGCTCGCAACCACGACCGAATCCGGCGAAAGCGGGCCCAGGGCGCCTGGTGCGATCAACGGCGGCTTCTATCCCCGCAACCCCGACTGGCCCGCCCAGCATCCGTCCGTGGTCATTGCGGTAACGGACATTGCGGCGTCGATGAGGAAAGTGCGGGACTCGGGTGGCGAGGTGCTCGGCGAGCCGATGGAAATACCGGGCGTCGGTCAGTACGTTTCGTTCACCGATACGGAGGGCAACCGCGTCAGCATGCTGCAGCCCCTGCCGCGCGGCTGACCGGCGCCCATGGCACACGCAGGTACGCCGTTCCTGACTCAACCTGAGATGATCCAGGCCACATGCCATTGCGGTGCGGTGTCTCTCGAGATCGACCAGAGGCCGGCATCGCTGACGGAGTGCAACTGCTCCGTCTGCCGCCGCTATGCCGCGCAATGGGCGTATTACACGCGGCCCCAGGTGCGCGTGCGCTGCCCGCCGGGCGCGGTCGCGGCGTACGTCTGGGGCGATCGCACGATCGAGTTCTACCACTGCACGACCTGCGGTTGCCTGACGCACTACGAGGCCGTCGAAAAGACGAGCGACAGCCGGATTGCCGTGAATGCGCGAATGATGGATCCGGCCGACCTTGCGGGCGTGCGGGTCAGGAAGCTGGACGGTGCCTCGACCTGGAAATACCTCGACGAGTAATCAGGTACGTAACCGCTTCAGCCAGGTTGGGCGGCGTCCGGCGCGTTGACCAGGAGCGCCACGGGAAATCCGCCGAGCAGTCGCGCCACGTCCAGCCGGCCGTCCGGCGGCACGAACACCTCCGCGCCCGACAGTACATCGAACCACGTGCCGGCACCGGCAGGCTCGGGCGGCACGGCGAGGCGCGTGTCTCCCCAGCCGCGCGGCAGCGGCTCCTCCCTGTCCCCGAGCAGCGGCCAGGCGAGCCTCGGCACCACGCCGATGCAGACCTCACCGCCGTGCTTGCGCAGCACGGCGACGACCCGCTCCGCGTGGAGGCCGGACGCCTCGAGCGGCTGGTAATCGCCTGCCGCGAACAGCTCCGGCAGGCGGCGCCGCACGTTCAGCGCACGCGCGATCACATGCAGCTTGACCCGCCCGTCGCGCCAGCCGGCCAGCAGCTCGGCGGGGGACATGGCACCCGAGGCGGCGAGGGCGGCACGGCGGCCGGCGTAATCCACCGGCCGGCGATTGTCCGGATCGACCAGGCTGAAGTCCCATGACTCGCAGCCCTGGTAGATGTCCGGAACGCCGGGACTGACCAGCTTCAGCAGCGCCTGCGCAAGGCCATTCACCGCACCGGCCGCCGCGATCTGCCCGACGAATCCCCGGAGATCCTCGAGATACGGCCGGCTCTGCCTCGGATCCAGGCTGCGAGCGACGAAATCCGCCAGCGCCTGCTCGTAGGCCTCGTTCCGCGCGGCCCAGCTCGTGCGCAGCTTCGCCTCGCGCGCGGCCTTGAGCATGTAAGCGCCGATGCGCTCGCTGAACGGCTGCAACCCCTCGAATTGTGGCGACTCGATCTCGTACGGCCACGCGCCGACCACCGTCTGGTAGAGGAGGTACTCGTCGTTGCGGCCCGGCGCGGGACGGCCATCCAGCTCGCGTCGCTTGCGCGCGTTCATCTGCTGCCAGCGGCGGACGCGGCGCACCCATTCGGCGGGAACCTCGCTCAGCACGTTCAGACGCGCGCGCACGTCCTCCCCGCGCTTGTGATCGTGCGTGGCGGTGGCCAGCATCGACAGCGGGTAGTCGCGCAGGCGCAGCCGGTTGGCTTCGTGGAACGCGGCGGGGCGGATGCCGAACCGGCCCGGCTCGCTGCCGACCTCGTTGAGCGACGCGAGGCGGACGTAGCGGTAGAAAGTCGTGTCCTCCATGGCCTTCGCCATGACGGGGCCGGTGTACTGCTGGAACTTGAGGGCGGCATCGAGAACGTCGCGACGCCGGTAGCCGCCACCGGGCTGCCGCAGGTCGAGCGTCAGCACGTCGCGGATGAAGTCGTAGCTGGACGTATCGGGTACCCGCGCCGCGCGGCGCGCCTTGCCAATCGCCCACTCCAGGTCGCGCCGGTCCTCGGGCCCCGCCCCCTTGCCGGTAATGTAGGTCCGGTAGACGGGGAAGTGCGCAACGACGCCGGCCAGCGCCTCGCGTAGCCCCGTGCGGGTGAAGTCGCGCGTCGCGCGGTTCTGTTTCGCAAGCCTCGTGAAAAGGTTCGCCAGCACGTTCAGCTCGCTGGCGAGTGATTCGTGCACGACCTGCAGCTTTGCCTCGACCGACATCTCCTCGAAGTCGAAGCTGCGTCCGGCGATGCGCTCATAATGCTGCGTCAGGCTGCGCTCCCCCGCCGGATCCACGAACAAGCCGCTGACGGCGCTCATGAATTCGTAACCCGTCGTGCCGTCCACGGCCCAGTCGCGCCGCAACCCCTCGTGCGGGGCGAGAATCTTCTCGACCAGGAGGTAGAGCGGGCGCGGCGCGCCCGCCGACGCGGCGAGCGCCTGCAGCTGCTCGAAATAGGCCTTCGGGTCGCGCAGGCCGTCGACGTGGTCGAGCCGCAGGCCCTGCAGCCGTCCCTCGGCGAAGAGCCGCCGGACGAGGCCATGGCTCGCCTCGAACAATTCGGGCTGCTCCATCCTGAGGCCCGCGAGATCGTCGATGTCGAAGAAACGGCGATAATTGATTTCGTGCGCCGCGACGCGCCAGAAAGCGAGCCGCCAGGCCTGCCGCTCCAGCAGGCGGTGCAACGCGTCGAAGCTGGCGGGTCGCCCCGGCTCGCCGTTGAGCGCGCCAATGACTTCGCCGAGGGCGCGCCGAGCCGCGGGATCGCCCTGCAGCCGCTCCGCGATGCGTCGCTTCAGGTCGGCGACCTGTTCGCGCCGCGCGAGGACTGCGCTCTTGCCGCGCCCGCCGCGCAGGCTGGCGCGCAGCTCGTCGGCCAGCGGCTCCAGCACGCGCGCCGCCGCGGCAGAGCGCTCGGCGGCCGCCTCCAGCAGGGGCGGATAGTCGCGCAGCGCGACCGGAAACGGGCTCTCGAAGTAGGCGACGGCCAGGCTGCCCCGCTCCGCGTGCAGGCGAAGCTGCAGCTCGCCGCGATCCAGCACGGCCCCGTAATGGTCACCGAGCACCGGCAACAGCACCTTGCCCGCCAGCGTGGGCTCGGCGGGATCCCAGTCGATGTCGAAAAACCCGGCATAGGGCGACTCGCGGCCCCACTCCAGCACGTCGACCCACCAGCGGTTGTCCGGACCGACCCCCATGTGGTTCGGCACGAAATCCAGCACGAGCCCCATGCCATGGCGCTGCAGTTCATCGACGAGCGCATCGAACTCGGCGGGCTTGCCGATCTCCGGGTTGAGACGGTTGTGGTCGACGATGTCGTAGCCGTGCGTCGAGCCGGGGCGCGCCTTGAGCAGCGGCGAGGCGTACAGGTGGCTCACTCCGAGCGCCGCCAGATAGGGCACGATCCGGCGCGCGTCGTCGAAGCGGAAATCCTTGCCGAACTGCAGCCGGTAGGTCGCCCTGGGCCTGCCGGGCACGCTCACGGCCGTGCCGTCCCCGGATGCCATGCTCAGGTGAGGTACCAGGCCGCCGACCAGGGCCCGAAGCCGTCCGGTCCGGCCGTGCCGGTGGCATGCAGCAGCCCTTCACCCGGCGGGCGGGGCAGCTCGTGGCACGCTTCGGCCGCGAGGTTCGCGAACAGGGCGAGCGTCGAGCCGTCGCCGAGCTCCCAGGTCGCGTGGCACCCGCCCCGGCCGTAGCGATGCACGCGCGCCGTGTTCCGGTGCAGGCCGGCCAGGCGCGGGACGACCTCGCGCTGGCGCAACCGCAGCAACTCCCGGTACAACGCGAGCCACTCCGCGTGCGGCGCCGACGCCGCGCGGCCCCAGTCGAGCTGCGACTGCCGGTACGTCGCCTCCGCGTTCGGATCGGGAATCCTCGCACGCGCTGCCGCGTCGCCGAATTCGGGGAAGCGGGCAAACTCGCGGCGCCTGCCCTCGCGCACGCTGTCCGCCAGCGCGTCGTCGAAGTCGCAGAAGAACAGGAACGGCTCGCACGCGCCCCATTCCTCGCCCATGAACAGCAGGGGCGGCGCCGGAGCCAGCAGCAGGATGCACACCAGCGCCCGCAGCACCGCCGGCTCGGCCAGCGCCGCGAGCCGCTCTCCGAACGCGCGGTTGCCGGTCTGGTCGTGGTTCTGCAGGAACGCCACGAACGCGGCCGGGGGCAGGTGGGCGCTCGGCTCCCCGCGTCGCTCCCCGTCCAGACACTCGAACGGTTCCCCCTGCCACGCAAATCCTTCCGCCAGGCAACGCACGAGATGATCGAGCGGCTGCCCGGCATAATCGGCGTAATAGCCCGCACTCTCGCCCGTCGCGATGACGTGGAACGCGTGGTGGATGTCGTCGTTCCATTGCGCCGTGTAATGGCGCGGCTGCCCGTCCTCCCTGCGCCGCAGGTAATGCGCGGCATTGTTTCCGTTCTCGAGGACGAGGTGCACATGGCGGCCCTCGCCGCACTCGCGGCGCACGGTGTCCGCGAGCTCCTCCAGGATGTCCGGGGTGCTCGGATCGGTGATCGCATGCACGGCATCGAGGCGCAGGCCGTCGAAGCGGTATTCGTGCAGCCAGTAGAGGGCGTTGTGAATGAAGTAATCCCGCACCTCGCGCCGCGAGAAGTCGATGGCGTCGCCCCACGGGGTCCTGTAGCGGTCGGTGAAGAATTGTGGCGCGTAGGCCTGCAGGTAATTCCCGCCCGGTCCGAAGTGGTTGTAGACGACGTCGAGCAGCATCATCAGGCCGCGACCGTGTGCCTCGTCCACGAGCCGCTTCAGGTCGTCCGGCGTGCCGTAAGCGGAATCCGGCGCGTAGGGCAGGACGCCGTCGTAGCCCCAGTTCCGCCGTCCCGGAAAGTCCGCGATCGGCATCAGCTCGATGGCGGTGACGCCCAGCGTGACGAGATGCTCCAGGCGCTCCATGGTCGCGGCAAAGCTGCCCTCCGGCGTGAACGTCCCGACGTGCAGCTCGTAGACCACGGCCTCGTGCCACGGGCGGCCTCGCCAGTCGCCGTGACGCCAGTGGTACGCGCGCGGATCCACGACGCTGCTCGCGCCGTGCACGTCCGCCGGCTGCCAGCGTGACGCCGGATCCGGCACCGACGCCCGCCGGTCGATCCGGTAGCGGTACCGCGCGCCCGCCCGGGCGCCGTCGACCGTCGCCTCGAACCAGCCGCGGCGCCCGGCTTCCATCGGCAGGAATTCGCCGTCGAGCTCGAGCTCGACCACGCCGGCCCTGGGTGCCCACAGGCGGAACCTCGCGCCGCTCCCGGTGAGCGTCGCGCCGAACGGCATCGCGTGGCCGAACCTCACGACGCCATCACGAAGATGCAACAGGACCGGGCCTTCACCACCACCTCGGTGGATCCACCCATGCGCTCCCCTTCCGCCTCGCTGTCGTCCGCGCTCGTGTCGACCAGCACTTGCCACGCGGATTCGTCGGCGAGCGGCGGCAGACGAAACGGCACGTCGTCGTGCGACGCGTTCATGCAGATGAGGAAGGTCTGGTCCGGCTCCTGTTCGCCCCGCATCGTGAGGTGCGTGAGACCGGCCTCGCCGGACAGCCAGACGCCCAGCGCCTTGGCATGGGGGTCCGCCCAGGCCTCCGCCGTCATCTCCGCGCCGTCGGGCCGCAGCCAGACGATGTCCTTCACGTCCGTGCCGGGGATGACGTGGCCGTGGAAGAAGCGACTGCGGTGAAAAACGATGTGCTCCCGGCGCAGCGCGATCAGGCGCCGGGTGAACTCCAGGAGCGCGCTGCCCTCCTCGCCGAGATTCCAGTCGATCCAGCTGATTTCGCTGTCCTGGCAGTAGGCGTTGTTGTTGCCACCCTGCGTGCGGCCGAACTCGTCTCCCGCGACCAGCATCGGCACGCCCTGTGAAAGCAGGAGGGTGGTCAGGAAGTTGCGCATCTGCTGCCGCCGCAGGCGCCGGATCGTCGCGTCTCCCGTCGGGCCCCCGGCGCCGCAGTTCCAGCTGTTGTTGTTGTCGCTGCCGTCCCGGTTGTCCTCCTTGTTCGCCTCGTTGTGCTTCGCGTTGTAGGAGACGAGGTCGCGCAGCGTGAAACCGTCGTGCGCCGTGACGAAGTTGACGCTGGCCCAGGGCCGCCGGCCGCGATTGTCGAAGAGGTCGGCCGAGCCCGCGAAGCGCGACGCGAAGTCCGAGAGCTGCCCTTCGTCGCCCTTCCAGAACTTGCGCGCCGTATCCCGGTACTTGTCGTTCCATTCGGCCCAGCCGGGTGGAAAGGCGCCGACCTGGTAGCCGCCCATGCCGGTGTCCCAGGGCTCCGCGATCAGCTTCACCGCCGACAGCACCGGGTCCTGCGCCACGGCGTCGAGAAAACCGGCGTGTTCGGAGTACCTGCCGTTGACGCGCGCCAGCGTCGTGGCCAGGTCGAACCGGAAGCCATCGACGCCCATCTCCTCGATCCAGTAGCGCAGGCTGTCCATGGCCATGCGCAGCACGTGGCGGTGGCGCAGCTCCAGCGCGTTGCCCGTGCCGGTGAAGTCGTTGTAATGGCGCTCGTCGCCCTCCAGCAGGTAGTAGTAGGACTTGTTGTCGATGCCGCGGAACGAGAGCGTCGGGCCCCGGTGGTTGCCCTCGGCGGTGTGGTTGTAGACGACGTCCAGGATGACCTCGATGCCGGCGTTGTGCATCTGCTGCACGAAGGCCTTGAAGTCGCCGAGGCCGCCCCGGCCGAGATATTCGGGCAGGGGCGCGAAGAAGCCAATGGTGTTGTAGCCCCAGTAGTTTCTCAGGCCGCGCTCGATCAGGTGGCGGTCGTGCACGAAGGCGTGAATGGGCAGCAGCTCGATGGCCGTCACGCCCAGGTCGCGCAGGTAGGCGACGACCGGCGCGGCTGCGAGCCCGGCGAAGGTTCCGCGCACGGCCTCGCCCACCTCCGGGTGGCGCATGGTGAAGCCCCGCACGTGCATTTCGTAGACCACCGCCTCGTGCCACGACCGCTGCTCCGGCCGGCGTCCCCACGTGAAGGCGGGGTCGATGACCTGGCACTTCGGCATGTACGGCGCGCTGTTGCGCCGGTCGAAACTGAGGTCGCCCGCGCCGTCACCCAGCTTGTACCCGAACAGGGCGTCGTTCCATTTCAGCTTGCCGACGAGCGCCTTCGCGTAGGGATCGATGAGCAGCTTGTGCGGATTGAAACGGTGGCCCGCGGCCGGCTCGTAGGGACCGTACACCCGGTACCCGTACAGCTGGCCCGGCCACACGTCGGGCAGGTAGCCGTGCCAGACCTCGTGCGTGTACTCGGGCAGCGTGATGCAGGCGATCTGGCGCTTGCCATCCGCATCGAACAGGCACAGCTCCACCTTCTCGGCATGCGCGGAGAACAATGCAAAATTGGTGCCCGAGCCGTCCCAGGTAGCGCCGAGCGGGTGCGGCTGGCCGGGCCAGATGCGGAATGCGGATGTGCCCACGTGTGCTCCCCACGAAAGTCTAGCTCAGCCGTTCATTCCCACTCAATAATCTCTTGGCTTCCTAAGTGGCTGATTCACTGGCACTTTAAGCTGTCGGTTGTTCTCGATACTGTCGGCGATACCGACAGAGATGTTTCTCAGTACCGATAGCCATTGATCGCATCCCATGCACGAATCCAACAGCGTGGCAATCCAACCGCCGTGGATCACCCCCATCGGGTTATAGAACCGAGCGGATGGCATGTCTTCAAACACCACGTGACCTGTTTCGCAGAAACCATCCAGATATCTCTTGTCCCACTGAATGGCGGCGATGGCTCACGATGCTCAAGCATGCCCTTCAGGAAGTCGAGGCCTGTCGCTGCGGTCGCGATCGCCGGGCTAACAAGGCCGATGCGACTCGCGACGGGGCGGTAATTCCAATATCGCTCAACGCTGTTACGTCACTGTCCTCGGCGGGCGCCGGCTTGATCTTGAACCAGATGGCGTACAACGCCGGCAGGAACACGAGCGTGAGCACCGTCCCGGCGAAAGTTCCACCGATCAAGGTGTACGCCAACGTCCCCCAGAAGACGGAGTGGGTCAGCGGAATGAACGCCAGCATGGCGGCGAGCGCCGTCAGAATGACCGGACGGGAGCGCTGCACGGTCGCCTCGACCACGGCATCGAATGGCGCCAATCCATCGTTCTCGTTGTTGCGGATCTGACCGATCAGGATGAGCGTGTTGCGCATCAGGATTCCGGACAGTGCGACCAGCCCGACCAGCGCATTGATGCCGAACGGCTGCTGAAACAGCAGCAAGGTCGGAATGACTCCGATGAGGCCCAGTGGTGCGGTTGCGAACACCATCGCCATCATCGCGATCGAGCGGACCTGGACGATGATCGTGATCAGCGTGAGCGCGATCATGATCGGAAACAGCGGAGCCAACGCGCGATTCGCCTTGCCGGATTCCTCTATGGATCCGCCCTGTTCGATTCGGTAGCCCGCCGGCAACTGGGCGATGATGGGCTGGAGTTCCTTCCACACGGCGGTGGACACATCCGGCGGTTGCAAACCTTCGGCAATGTCTCCGCGCACGGTAATCGTCGGCGTGCGATCGCGGCGTCGCAGGATCGGATCTTCCATGCGGATTTCCACCGCTCCGATCTGCGACAGCGGAATCCGTTGGCCCGCCGTCCCAACCAGGGTGAAATCGGCGATCCTGCCCGGATCGAGCCGCGCGTTTCCGGCAGAACGAGCAACGACCTGTACGGAACGGATGTCTTCGCGCACATCGGCGATCGGGATGCCGCTCAACAGGAACTGGAGCTGTTGCGCCACGTCGCTGGACGTCAAGCCGATGCTCTGGAGCCGATCCTGATCGAGCGAAAAACGCAGCGTGGGCACGCGCTCGCCCCAATCGCTGTTGGTCGTTCTCATCAAGGGGCTCGCCTGCATCACGGCAAGTGCCTGCGCCGCAATGTCACGAAGCTTGTCCGGGTCAGGGCCCATCATGCGAAACGCCACCGGGTAGGGCGAATACGGGCCAAACACCAACTGAGCAACCCGCACGCGGGCCTCCGGCGCCAAGCCGTCGGTCACCGCTTGGCGTAGCCTGAACTTGAGCGCCTCGCGCGCCTCTTCGCTTGGTGTCAATACGACGATTTTCGCGAACGAGGGGTCGGGTAGCTCCGGCGCCATGGCGAGGTAGAAGCGTGGCGCCCCCTGACCGACGTAGGCGGTCACGGTCTTGGCTTCGGTCTGCTCGGCCAGCCAAGCCTCGACCTTGGCGGTGGCGGCACTCGTCTGCTCGATCGAAGTGCCATACGGCATCTGCACTTCGACCAGCACCTCCGGTCGATCGGAAGTCGGAAAGAACTGCTTCTTCACCGCGCCCATGGCCAACACCGCGACCAGGAACGCGCCGACCACGCTCCCCGCGACCAGCCATTTGCGGCGAATCACCCACCCTAGAAGCTGGCGGAAGCGGTTGTACCGCGGCGTGTCGTAGATCGCCTCGTGCCCGCCCTCGCGCTTCTTGCGGTTCGGCAGCAGCTTCACGCCCAGGTAGGGTGTGAAGACGACAGCAACGATCCAGGATGCGATCAGCGCGAGGCCGACGATCCAGAACATGTTGCTGGTGTACTCGCCGGCGGTCGACTTGGCGAAGCCGTTCGGCATGAAGCCGATCGCGGTCACCAGGGTCCCCGCGAGCATGGGTGCCGCAGTGTGACTCCATGCATAGGCTGCCGCGCCGATGCGGTCGTAGCCCTCTTCCATTTTCACGACCATCATCTCGATGGC